>Ga0153954_1001327_pt1 | contig 13685 bp, 11 predicted proteins | sample TSFL038MetaG_FD_102277 | JGI IMG/M metagenome (GOLD analysis project Ga0153954, IMG submission 102277) | Attine ant fungus gardens microbial communities from Florida, USA - TSFL038 MetaG | ecosystem: Host-associated > Fungi > Mycelium > Unclassified | place: USA: Florida, Wekiwa Springs State... | reverse complement strand
GACGGATTGCCATCGTCCTTGCGCCGTGCATCGCATTGCAGTCGAGCCTGCGCCGTTGGCGTTCGATCCGGCGCCAAAGAATATCGCGCGTGACGGCACGGAAAGACGGCGCTTTCGCCGCCGCGTGGGCGACACACGTCGCAATCTCGAGATCCGCAATTCCGACATCGCGTGAAGACTGAGGCGCGGGTAGTGCTTCGCCGCCGTCCTGCGCAGACGCGAACGGAGTGCGCTGGGGTGATGCGCGCGGTCGGAAAGTTAGCGCCGTCCGACAAAGACTTGGCGGGATGCGATGGACATGCAGTTCACTGCTTCATTTCGCCGCTAGAGCATGATCCGGAAAAGTGTGCAGCGGTTTTCCGAAAAGATCATGCTCAAACAAGAGGCTAAAGCGCGATGATGATTAAAATCATCGTGCTTTAGGGCATTCCGCGTCGGCGGAGCCTCGTAGCCCAATTTTACTGGACGGAACCGGTTCCATATCGTAGCATTTTTTCAAAATGAGATGTATGCGTGCTGTGCCGGCCGGTTGGGAGGATTTATGGGAGTTCGGAACGGTCTTGCCCTGGGTTGCTTCGCTTTTTTGGCGGGCCAGGCCCTCACCGGAGCTACGGCTGCGGCGCAGGAGTCCATCAAGATCGGAGCGCCGCTCGCGATCTCCGGCAAGTTCGTCGCGTACGGCGCATCCGCCAAGCGCGGCATCGACATGGCCGTCGACGTCTACGGCGGGAAGGTCGCGGGCAGGAAGATTGAGCTCGTCGTGCGCGATACCCAGTCGGACGCGCAGGTTGCGGTCAACTCATTCACGCAATTGCTGAACGAGGAGAAGGTCAACTACCTCGTCGGGCCGATTGCGACGCCGATGGCGATGGCGGGTCTGCCGGCTTGGCGTCGAGCCAAGGCGCTGTGGGTCGTGCCCGGGGCGACCACGCCGCTGCTGGAGGAAGAGGCCGGCAAGGAGCCGATGCTCTTCCACACCTTTCCCTACGCCTATCATTATCACGTGTCCCTGGCGCGGACCCTGCGCGACCACCTGGGACCCGGGAAGAAGCTCGCAATCATCTATTCCGACGACGCCTATGGCCGCGAGCACCTGCCTTACGCACAGAAATACTTCAAGGACGACGGCTTCCAGATCGTGGCCGAGGAGCTTGTCCGCTCCGGCGCCGCGGATCTCAGCCCGGTGCTGGCGAAAATCCGGCGCGTGCGTCCGGACGTCCTGCTCGGGCTCGTTCAGACGACCGATGGAATCCAGCTCACCAAGCAGGCCTACGTTCAACGCCTCAACGTTCCCTATCTGGTAGGCACCGCCTATCCGCAACTGCCGCAGTGGCAGGAGGCGACCGCCGAGGCACAGGAGGGCTGGGTCGGCGTGACGACCTATATTCCCGGCGTCAAGGCCAAGGCCGATCCGAACTACCCCAAACTCTTCCCGGATTCCGACCAGTGGCTTGCCGATTTCAAGAAGCGCTACAACCGCGCTCCCGATTTCATCGACGTCGGCGCCTATGTGTCGACCTGCATGCTGCTCATCGCGATCGAGAACGCGGGCGGCGACAACAAGGAGAAGGTTGCGGAAGAGCTGAAGAAGCTCGACGTGCGCACGATGATCGGCCGCGGCAAGTTCGGGCCGAGCATCGGCGGCACGCTCAACCAGGCCTTCCCGGATGTCGTCGTGCATCAACGCGTCAAAGGCACGGACGCGATCCTGTTTCCGAAGGAGTTCGAGACCACCAGCCAGATCGAGCAGGCGAGCTACGCGAAATAGGGGCGGGGGCGCGCGGCATTCCGAAGTCTTGATCGGGACACACGGACGGCGGCGCCCATCCAACTCGATCGCGGAGCAGCCCGGCGCGAAATCCACACGATGACGAGCCTGATCATTCAGATCGCAGTCGACGCGTTCCTGCTGGGCGGCGTCTACACCCTGATGGCGATCGGCTTGTCGCTCGCCTTCGGCGTGACCCGCATCATCAACTTCGCGCACGGCGAAGTCGTGATGTTCGGCGCCTATGCGGCGTTTTTCGGCTTCGCGCTGCTCGGGGTGGACCCGCTCATCAGCCTGCCGGCGGTGGCGGTCCTGGGCGGCCTCGGCGGGTACCTGCTGTTCAAGTCATCGCTCGATCGCATCCTGAGCGATCCGGGCATCAACATGGTCCTGCTGACTTTCGGCATCGGGCTGATACTGCAGAACCTCGCGGTCGTGATGTGGACCGGCGACGAGCGCTCGACCACGCCCTCGTACGCATTCGCGTCCTGGTTTCTCACCGACGACGTCGTCATCGCGCAGGGGCGCCTCATCGCGTTCGGGCTCGCCGTCGTCTTCGTGCTCGGTCTCCTGGCGTGGCTGCGCTGGAGCGAACTGGGACGGGCCACGCGCGCGGTGTCGCAGAACCGGGCCGCCGCGTCGCTGATGGGGATCAACGTCCATGCGATCTATGCGCTGTCGTTCGCGCTCAGCTCGGCGTTCGGTGCCGCCACCGGCGCGATCATGAGCTTCCTGCTGCCGATCACGCCGTTCATGGGCTTTCCCATTCTGATCAAGGCCTTCGCCATCATCATTCTGGGCGGCATGGACAGCATCGCGGGAACCGTGATCGGCGCATTCTTCCTCGCCTTCGTGGAGACGGCGATCGCCTATCTCGTGCCGAGCGGAATCGGCTGGGCCGAGGGCGTCGCATTCTTCATGCTGGTATTGATGCTGCTGGTTCGCCCGAACGGGATCCTCGGCCGCGCGGGACGGGAAGCATGATGTCGTCTCGTATTTGGCTCGTGGTCGCGGCTGCGCTCGCGCTGGCCCTGTTCCTGCCGCCGTTCCTGACACCCGGGCTCGACGATTGGTGCACGCGCCTGTCGACGCTGCTGCTGGTAGCGATCAGCTGGAACATGATGGCCAATGCCGGCCTGATCTCCCTGGGTCACGCCGGCTTCTGGGGTCTGGGCGCCTATACGGCCGCGCTGTTCGCCAACGCGACCCATATGCCGTTCTGGCTGTCGTTCGCGCCCGGCATGCTGATCGGTGCGCTCTTCGGGGTGGCGCTCGCCTATCTGACCGGGCGGCTGCGCGGGTTGTTTTTCGCCATCTCGACGCTCGCCATGTCGGAGGCATTGCGCGTCATCGCGCTGATGGTGCCCAAGCTGACGGGCGGCGCCGAAGGGCTCTTCGTCGTCGACGAGATCCGGCCGGACCGCACCACGCTGACCCGTTTTGCCCTGTGCCTGTCGGTCGGCGCGATCGCCGCATCCTATCTCCTCACCAAATCCCGTTATCAGTTCGCCCTGCGGGCCATGCGTGACAGCGAAAGCACGGTGCAGATGCTCGGCGTCAATCCGCGCCTCTACCGCGCGGGCGTCACCGCATTGTCGGGAGCATTGGCGTCGTGCGCAGGCGTGATCAGCGCATGGTATACGGGCTATCTTGATCCCCATGCCGCCTTCGACCTGAAGATCACGATCACGTCGCAGATCGCGCCGCTGTTCGGCGGGCTCTACACGGTTGCGGGCCCGGTGCTCGGCTCGATCGCGATTTTGACCATCTCCGAGTTGACCCGCCTGCATTTCGGTTACTCCGCCGGCGTGGGCCTCCTGGCCTATGGGATCATCCTCGTCTTCGGTGTCCTGGTCATGCCGAGCGGCATCGTCGGACTGGCGAAACGCTGGCGCATGAAGATGGGGCGGCTCGGCGCTGCCGCGACGAGCCGGGCATGACGGCGCCTATCCTCGAGCTGCGCGATGTCAGCGCCGGCTACGAAGACTCGATCGCCGTCGATCGAGACAGTCTGAAGGTCGCGGAAGGCGAGGTGGTTTGTCTCCTCGGCGCCAACGGCGCCGGGAAGACGACGACGATGCGTGCGGTCACCGGGTTGATCCCGTTGGCGGGCGGCAAGGTTCTCTACCGCGGACAGGACATCTCGGCGAAACCAGCGCATGAGCGGGTCGCCGACGGCATCTGTCTGTCACCCGAAGGGCGCCAGATATTTCCCGAGCTGACGGTGATGGAGAACTTGCTGCTGGGATCCTTTAACGCGCGTGCACGCGCGCTCCGGCAGCGCGGTCTCGAGCAGGTCTTCACGCTATTTCCGCGTCTGAAAGAGCGGCTGGGCCAGGCCGCCGGATCGATGTCCGGTGGTGAGCAGCAGATGCTGGCGATCGGTCGCGCGCTGATGGGGCAGCCCAGGCTCCTGGCATTGGATGAGCCCTCGCTCGGCCTGGCCCCGAAAATGGTGATGACGGTGTTCGAATCCGTTCTGGCCATCGCCAAGACCGGCATCACGATCCTGCTGGTCGAGCAGAACGCCCGCGCCGCCCTGACGGTGGCGCAGCGTGGTTACGTGTTGTCGACCGGCCGTGTCGTCCACGAAGGCACAGCGGCCGATCTGGCGCAATCCGAACTGGTGCAGCAGGCGTTCGTCGGCGCAAAGCCGCTCGGCGCCGGCGAACGGGAACGGCGAAGGGAGCGTCGTTTGCGGCAGGCCGGGCAGGGGGCGTCCCATGCTTGAGGTCAGAGGCCTGTCCAAGCGGTTCGGGGGGCTGGCGGCGGTATCCGAGCTGTCCTTCACGCTGCCGCGCGGCCAGATCTTCGGCGTGATCGGGCCCAACGGCGCCGGCAAGACCACGCTGTTGAACCTGATCACCGGATATCTGCCGCCGTCCGAAGGCAGCATCCTGCTGGAGGGCCGGGAGTTGCGCGGGCTTGCGCCTTACGAGATCTGCCGGCTCGGCGTCGCCCGCACCTTTCAAGTGGTGCGGCCCTTCGCGGAAATGTCGGTCGGCGACAACGTGATGACGGGCGCGCTGTTCGCCTCGAAGTCCCGCGTCTCCGCGGCGGAGGCGCGCGCGCGGGCGGACCATTCGCTCGAGCTCGTAGGCTTGCTCGGGAAACGTGACGTGTTGGCGGGCGCGCTCACCATCGGCGAGAAGAAGAAGCTGGAGCTTGCGCGCGCGCTCGCGACCAAGCCGAAGCTGCTGTTCCTCGACGAGGTGATGGCCGGGCTTGCCGGTTCCGAGGTCGAGGCGATGATGGAGGTCGTCGAGCGGGTCGCGGACGCCGGCGCGACGATCCTGATGATCGAGCATCTCGTCGGCGTGATCCTGGCATTGACCGACCATGTCCTGGTCCTCAATTTCGGCCGCGAGCTGTTTCAGGGCGCTCCGGAGGACGTGGTCGCGCATCCGGAAGTCATCGATTCGTATCTCGGAAAGCCGCTCGAGCAGGCGCAGATGCTGCGCTAGCTGCATTCGGGCAAAGCCGCGCAGGAGTACCAGGAACGATGCCGTCTCAACTGTTTTCCAAGTTCAGGATGCGCGATCTGGAATTGGTCAATCGCATCGTCGTGTCCCCCATGGGCCAGTATTCGGCGGAGGACGGCAGCGCGACCGACTGGCACACGATGCATCTCGGCCATCTGTCCTTGTCCGGGGCCGGGCTTCTGATCACGGAAGCCACCGCGGTGGAGGAGCCGGGGCGCCTGAGCAAGACCGATCTCGGGCTCTACACCGACGAGAACGAGGAAGCGCTTGCGCGCGTCATCGCGTTCTGCCGGAAGCACGGCGGTGCCAAGCTCGGAAGCCAGCTCTATCACGGCGGCCGCAAGAGCTCGATCTCGACGGCTTGGGAAGGCCAGAAGGCGATCGCTCCCGAGCAGGGAGGCTGGGTGCCATTCAGCGCGTCGGATGTGCCATATCCCGGGCGCAACACGCCACAGGCGCTCGATGAGGCCGGTGTGAAACGTGCGATCACGGCCTTCGCCGACGCGGCCAAGCGCGCCGACCGGATCGGCTTCGACATGATCGAGATCCACGGCGCGCACGGCTACCTCATTCACAACTTTCTCTCGCCGTTCGCCAACAAGCGCACCGACAAGTACGGCGGCTCGCTGCAGGGACGCATGCGGTTTGCGCTCGAAGTCTACGACGCGATCCGGGCGGTGGTGCCGGAGCGAAAGCCGGTCGGCATGCGCATCTCGGCGACCGACTGGGCGGAAGGCGGCTGGACGCTCGATGACAGCGTCGTGCTGGCGACCGAGCTCAAGCGCCGCGGCTGCGACTACATCACCGCCTCGAGCGGAGGTTCTGTCCCCGAGCAGCAATTGAAGGTCGGGCCCGGCTATCAGGTGCCGTTCGCCGAACGCATCCGCCGCGAGGCCGGCATCCCCACCATGGCCGTCGGGCTCATCACCGAGGCGCAGCAGGCGGAGGACATCCTGTCGGCAGGACAGGCCGACTTGGTGGCGCTGGGCCGCGGAATGCTGTTCAACCCGCGCTGGCCGTGGCATGCGGCGATGGCGCTCGGCGAGCGGGTCTTCTATCCGCCTCAGTACGAGCGCTCGCATCCCAAGATGCGTGCCGGCGACTTCCTCAAACCCCGCGCCGACGGCTGAAGCCGGTCCGCGCTTGAATGAACCGGGGCGCACGGTGCCCGCCTAAGCGAGATGCGCGGGTCAAGCCCGCGCATGACGACGGAGAGGTTGGTTTAGTTCGATCGGGAATCGCACTAGCCTGACGTTACGCGTCCGCGGCGAGCGCCTTCGCGAGGTCGCCGACCGAAGCGAGCGTGTCGAGCTTTGCGACCGTCGCCTCGATTGCGTCGATCTTGCTCTGCGGCAGCACGCGTCCGGCCAAGCCCTGAAATTTCGCAGCCACGGCGGCGTCCGACATGGGATTCTCGTTGGAGCCGAACGGTTCACGCACCATGGCGTCATAGCGTGAGCCGTCGCGCGCCGTGATGACGACACGGGCGGAGCGTTGCCGCGGATAGATCGCCTCGCATTCCGGATCGACGGCGATGCGGACCTTGGCGGTCCCCGCGGCCGTGGCGTGGTCCGCGCGCGACGCATCGGAGAAATCATCGAGGTCGACGTGACCGCGCGTCATCGCCAGCGAGGCGACGAATGGGAAGCTCATCTGCGCCGACGCCATGTCCTGCCAATTGGTGTGCGCGTGCTCCGCGGCGATCGCGTAGGTGCCGATGTCGACGTGCTTGACGTCGTCGATGGCGAGATCATGCGTCCGGCGCAGCGCGAGGATGCCGTCGATGGCAGAATGCAGGTGTCGGCAGCAGGCATGGGGCTTGAGATAGCACTGCGTGATCGCGAGCGGGGCGCCGGGCTTTCCCGCCTCGCGCGAAAGCTTCAGCTGGCAATCCGGCGACGAATAGGCGGCGAAGAAGCCGTCCTTGGATTCGAGGACGTCTGTCGGTCCGGTCATGCCGCGCTCGGCAAGGAGGACGGCGAACAGGCCCTCGCGTGCGGCGTGCCCGGGATGCAGGCGCTTGATCTCGCCGCCGCCGTGCAGGAACGCGAACAGCCCGGACGCGGAGCTGCCCGCGATGCCGAGCGCCTGCTCCAAGGTCCGCTCGTCGAGCCCGCGCAGCGTCCCGACTGCGACCGCGGCGGCGAAGACGCCGGCGATCGACGTATTGTGGAATCCGCGTTGCCGCGTGCGCGGATGCATGGCCTCGCCGATGCGGCACTGCGCCTCGTATCCCGCGGCCACCGCGGTCATGAAGCGGCGCCCGTCATGCTGGCCATCCTGTGCGGCGGCGATCAGCGCCGGAACCACCACGGTGCCCGGATGCAGCGAGCCGGCGCGGAAGCCGTCGTCCAGCTCGATGCCGTGGCAGCTTGCGCCGGCAAGGTAGGCGGCGGTGAGAATATCGAACCGACCGGACATGCCGGGAGCACTGAACTGGCCGGGCGCGACGATATCTTTCAGCACGCCGGCGGCGATCTGCGCGGCGTCCCCGCGCGAGCCCGCGAGGCAGGCGCCGATCGTGTCGAGCACGTGGCGGCGGGTGGCATGTCGTTCCGCGTCCGTCAGGTCCTCGTTGCGAAGCCGGACGGCAAACCGGACGAGCTCCTTGGTGGCGCCGGCAGGGCGCTCCGGCTGTGGCTGGGTGGCAGGGGCGCTCATGTCGCGTTCCTCTCCTGACGAATCAACAACGCATCGACGGCAACGACGCCATGCCCTTCCGCGCCGACGATCAACGGATTGAGCTCGGCGTCGCTGATATGGGAATCGGGAACGAGGGCGAGGGTGGACCAGGCGCTGATCGCCCTGGCGAGTGCGGCGACGTCGCCCTTCGGAAGGTTGCGATAGCCGAGCAGGGGCGCAAAGCCGCGTACGCGTCCGATCATGGCGCGCGCCCCCTCGACCGTAACCGGCGCCAGCGCGACTGCCACGTCGCGGTAGATTTCGGCGAGCACGCCCCCCACGCCCGCCGTGATGATCGGCCCGACCTGCGGGTCGACGCGATAACCGACGAGGACCTCGGCAAGGCCGCGCCGCATTTCCTGGATGGTGAAGCCAAGGAGTGTCGCGCCCGGCTGCCGCTGGCGCACCGTGTCGCGCATCCTGCGCAATGCCGCGCGTAAGGCAGTCGCGTCGGCGACATCCAGCATGACGCCGCCGACCTCGGTCTTGTGCGCGATGTCGGGGGATTCGATCTTGATGACGAGCGGGAATTTCAGGCCGCCGGTCGCCTTTTCGATCTCGCCGTCGGTCGGATCGATGGGAAGCGCCGCGGTCTTTGGCCGCGCGATGCCCAGCGCGTCAAGGACCTCGGCGGCATCGGCGGCCGACACGGGCCCGTGATCTTGCGCCACCTGCCGCAGTTTCGCGTGTTGCGGCACGCTCCATTCGCGGTCCGGGTCGGGCGCTTGCCATGTGAAATAGGCACGGATCGCGTCGGCGCAGGCTTCGGGGGTACGGAACGCGGCCACCGATGCGTCGCCCAGCAGGCGCGCGGACTCGTCGGCGACAGGCGTCAGGAATGCCGCAATGGGCTTCGGCGATTGCGCGGCGCGTTCGATGATCGGCATCACCGCACGGTCCGGGCGGTATTGGGACGAGGAGCCGACCACTGCGACGATGGCGTCGTTGTCCGGCGATTTGATCAAGGCATCGAGCACGGGGCCAAAGATTTTTGCATTGGCTCCGCCGATCGTGAGGTCGACCAGCGGCGAGTCGCCGATATGAATGTCGAGCGCCGCGAGGCTTTTCACGACAGCCCGATCGGGAGCGGTGGTGACGATGCCGCGCAGTCCGAGATTGTCGACCAGCAGCGCGCCGCCGCCGCCGGTGGTCGTCATCACGTTGACGCGTTGCCGCTTGGGAGGCTCGCGTTTCATCACCAACGGCGGCATTTCGATCAACGTTTCGAGCATGTCGACGCGCAGCACCCCGTGCTGGCGCAGGAATGCCTCGACGGCGGCACTGTTGCCGGCGATCGCGCCGGTGTGGGATGCGGCGAGCTGATTGCCGACCGCGCTGCGCCCGACGAGATAGGCGATGACCGGCTTTCGGGCAGCAAACGCGCGGCGCGTCATGCGGGCGAAAGCCGGCGCATCGCGGATGGTCTCAAGAAACAGAAGGAGCGAGTCGGTCTGCGGGTCGTCGACCAGCAGCTCGCCGAGCTCGCCCACCCCGAGATCCGCTTCGTTGCCGACCGAGACCATTTTCGCGAAGCGAAAGCCGCGGTTCTGCGCACGCGAGAGCAGGGCTCCCAGCAGGCTGCCGCTCTGCGACAGCAGCGAAATGCGGCCCTCCAGCAGTTGCGGAACCTCCAGGACCTCGTTGGCCGAGAGAGCCACCTTCTGGTTCGCGTTGATGATGCCCAGGCAATTGGGGCCGAGAATGCGGATACCTTTCCGCCGCGCGGTCTCGACGATACTGTTCTGGAACACGCGCCCGTCCGCGCCGGCTTCCGCAAAGCCGCCGCTGAAGATGGTGGCGCATTTCACGCCGTTAGCGGCGCACTGCTCGACGGCGTCGGGCACCAGCCGCGCGGGCAGCATGATGAAGGCATGGTCCACCTGCCGGGGGACCAGGTCGATCGAGGGATAGGCACGCTCGCCGAAAATCTCGTCACGCTTGGGATTGACGGGAAAGATGGCGCCTCGAAAGCCATGCTTGCGCAGATAGCGCTGCGGCAGCGAGGTGTGCTTCTTTTCGTCCGCGGACGCGCCGATCAGCGCGATGCTTTCGGGCGAGAACAGGGCATGCGACAGACGCGCGCCGGTGGCTGGACTTGAATTGGACACGCTATTCCTTTCGCTGCCTAATGCGCGCTTGGGCTTAGTTCGCTTGTTTTTGGCCGGGCGCAATGATGTGCGAGAATCGCCGCCGCCGCCGTCGTGTCGGCAGCGTGCAGATCCTGGAAGAGGGCTTTCGCCGAGGGGCCGATGCGCGGCTCGACGAGGCCGACGAACTTGGCTTCGAGGTCGGGCCATCGCATCGGATTTTCCGGGTTGCCCAAGGCGAAGCGCACCGTTGCCTCGTGCGCGTGTCCGGCAACATCGGCGCGCATCCGAGCTGCCGTCTCCGGTAGCGCCGGGTCGGCTTGCAGCTCCACGCGTTCGGCGATGGAACCGATGCCGGGATCGTGCAGCCGCGCCTCGCTGAAGTCGGAAGCCGAAGCGCTTCGGCCCGTCAATCCGAGTGCGATGCAGAAGCTGAGGCTGAACTTGCCCTCGAGTGCCGTCCGGGGGTTTCGCTTCCCGGCCAGTTGAATGGCGAGCGGGTGCACGTGGGCGGTCACGCCGTTGACGTGACCGTTTCCGAGTGCACCGTGGATCCGGCGCGCGCAATCGATCGCAGGATGCGTGAGCAGGCACGAGGCATACGGCTTGAACGTGTTCCGGAGAATTTGCCAGACGTCGGAGGCGATCGGAGCGAACGAGATCGAACGGTCCTGCAACAGCGCACCGGCCAATCCGTCGGGTGCGTCGAGGACATCAGGCGAGGCCGTGAAGCCGGCGCGCGCCAGCTCAACGGCCATCACGGCGTTCATCGCGGCCCTGCCGGCGTGAAACGGCTTCGCCATCGTCCCGAACGACGCCGTCAGGCCGCCGGCTTGCGTCGCGGCGAGGCCAAGCGCGTTCCTGATCTGGTGGCGGTCAAGCCCAAGCAGCGCGCATCCGGCCGCGGTCGCTGCCAGGCTTCCGATCACCGCCGTCGCATGGATGCCGCGCTTGAGCAGGGCAGGCCCGAATGCGCCGCCGAGCCGCGCGCCAACCTCGAAGCCGGTGACGAAGGCGTCCGGCAGGCGCTGGCCCTCGGCCGCGGGAGCCAGCGCGAGCGTCGCGGCCCATGTCGGCCCGCTGATATGCGTCAGGGAAGCGACATGGGTGTCGTCGAAGTCGAGGCTGTGCGCCAGCGTGCCGTTGATGAGCGCGGCGGTCCTTGCGTCCGCCGTCCCGCCCGTCAGCACCAGCGAGCGGCCTGTTGCCGCGCCCATCGTGGTACGCAGGATCCGGCCTGGCGGTTCGTCGGCAGCACCCAGCGCGACGGCGGTCCAATCAACCAGGCAGAAGCGTGCGGCGTCGATGACGTCGTCCGGATAGATGCGCCTGCGATCGTCGACGATGAACGAAACGACGCTATCGGTGACCGGTGTGGCGCGCTCGCTCACTAGATCGTCCCCGATTTCACGAGATCCGCGATCTCGGCCGGCGAGAATCCGATCTTCGCGAGCGTTTCGGCGCTGTCGGCTCCCATCTCGGGTGCAGGCGTCCGTTCCTTGCGCACGAGGCCGGAGGGATGCAGCGGATTGCGCAGCGTCGTGATGCGGCCTTCCGCCGGGCGCGATGCATGCGACAGCAGCTCGCGCTTTGCCACGTGCTCGGACGCGAGCGCCTCGTCGGGTGTCAGCACGGGCACGACCGGGATGTCCTGGCGCGCCATCATGCGCGCGATCTCGTCGCGGTCGTGGGCGGCGCAGTAGTCGGCGATCGCTTGCCGATAGGCGGCCGCGTGGGCGCCGTGGCCGCTCAGGCGAGCAGCGGGCTCCTCGCTCTCGGCGGCCAGCTCCGGACGGCCGATCGCCACACAGAACTTGCGCCAATAACGCAGCTCGAGGAGCGACACGGCGATCGATTTGCCGTCGCGCGTCGGATAGAGCGCATAGCGTGGATTGCCGCCCCAAACCTCCATGATCGGGCGGCCGCTCGCGCCCGCCGCCCGCGCCAGGGCGCTGCCGAGCCCGAGCTGGCCGAGCTGGAACATGCTGTCGAACATCGCGATGTCCAGTGCCGCGCCGATGCCGTGGCGGTCGCGCCGGCGCAGCGCCGACAGGATGCCGATGCAGGCCATCAGCCCGGCGGTGAAGTCTCCGGTCTGGAAACCCGGCATCTCGGGCTTGCTCCCGCCCGGCGCGAGCAGCCCGGTCGCCGCCTGCACGATGAGATCATGGCCGGGCACCGCAGCAAGCGGGCCGGTCTGGCCATAGCCGGAAATCGAGCAATGAACGAGCGACGGCTTGATGCGCAGCGCTGACGCCGCATCGATGCCGTGCTTGCGCGCGACCGACGTGCTGAATGATTCCATCATCACGTCGCTGCTTGCGATCAGCCGCTTCACCACCTCGGCCGCCTTGGGCGCATTGAGATCGATGGTGAGGCTTTTCTTGCCGCTGTTGACGCCGTGATAGTAGACGCTGCCCGCAGCATAGTTGGGCGCGTTGTAACGGCTCGGATCGCCGACGCCGCGCTGCTCGACCTTGATGACATCGGCGCCGAGGTCCGACAGCATCTGCGAGCACCATGGCCCTGGGAGGAGCCGCGTCCAGTCGAGCACGCGGACCCCGCTGAGCGGCAGCTTTTCTTCGTCACCGGTCGACATGGGGAAGCTCTAGCGGCCCTTGAAGTTCGCGTTCCGCCTCTCGAGGAAGGCGGATATGCCTTCCTGCTTGTCCTCGGTGCCGTAGATCGTGCTGACGAGAAAAGTCTCGAGCTCGAGGCCGGATGCGAGGTCCATCTGCATGCCGCGCCGTACGGCGCGCTTGACCAGCATGAGGCTGAGCGGCGCGCGCGTCGCGTACAGATCGACCAGCTTCAAGGCCTCGGCCAGCGCCTCGCCCTTGCCGGTCTTGCGGTTCAACAGCCCCATCCGGTAGGCGTCGTCGGCGGTGATCGGCTCGGCGGCGAACAGGATCTCGAGAGCGTAGGCTTCGCCGACCACGCGCGGCAGCCGTTGCGTACCGCCCGCGCCCGCGACCGTGCCGATGCGCGCGCTGGTGATGGCATAGGTCGAGTCGCTCGCTCCGACGCGCAGGTCGCAAGCCAAGGCCAGCTCACATCCGCCGGTCATGCAGAATCCCTCGATCGCGGCGATGACCGGCTTCTTCGACATTTCCAGCGCATCGCACAGCCGATGCCAGCGGCGGAAGTAGTCGACGCCTTGCTCCGCCGTCTTGACCTGCAGGGCTTCGTTGAGGTCCGCGCCGGCGGCGAAGTAATCCTTGCCGCCGGTGATGATGACCCCGCGCACGTCGGAATCGTTGTCGATCTCCTGCATCGCCGCGACCAGCTCGTCCATCAGCTCGATGCTGATGGCATTGCGGCGCTGCGGGCGATTGAGCGTGATGATGCAGGCGGGGCCGCGCTTCTCGACCAGTATCGTCTTGTGCGAATTCACCGAGATCTCTCCCTAGTTCCCATGAGCGGGCATGCGCCTGGCGGCGGCCGCCGGCATCAAGAAATCGAGCAATGCCGCGTTCGTTGCAGCGGGGCGCTCGTACTGGACCCAATGGCCCGCGTCCGGGATAAGATCGAGCCGTACGTCGGCGCGCACCGCCTTGATCCGACGGAAGCGGCTTTCGATCGAGGGAAAGGCCATGGCGTCGCGCTCCCCCCAGATCAGTTGCAACGGGCATCTGGTTCGTTCGAGGTCGTCGACGATGCGGTCGG
>Ga0153954_1001326_pt1 | contig 13692 bp, 12 predicted proteins | sample TSFL038MetaG_FD_102277 | JGI IMG/M metagenome (GOLD analysis project Ga0153954, IMG submission 102277) | Attine ant fungus gardens microbial communities from Florida, USA - TSFL038 MetaG | ecosystem: Host-associated > Fungi > Mycelium > Unclassified | place: USA: Florida, Wekiwa Springs State... | reverse complement strand
GGGTCTGGCCATGCGAGCTCGGTCCCGATCTCTCGCGCGGATTCCGGGCGCTGAAGGTGTGGATGACGTTGCAGGTCTATGGCGCCGACCGAATCGGCAAGGTGGCGGAACAGACCTGTCGACTTGCCGCGCTGTTGGCGTCCCTGCTGAACGAGGCGCCTGATCTCGAGCTGCTCGCTCCGGTGGCGCTGAACATTGTGTGCTTTCGCTTCGTCGCGCCGGTAGCTGACCTGGACGCGCTGAATGCTGACCTTGTCGCAGATCTGCAGATCGAGGGTGTCGCTGCGCCATCCACCACGCGGATCAACGGCGTCCTGGCAATCCGAGCGGCGGTCGTGAACCATCGGACGACGGCGGCCGATATCCGCTTGTTCGTTCGTGCGGTGGTGCGGGCCGGTGTTGCGCGGGTTCAGGGACCGGCTTGCTCGGCAGACCTGGCGACACCCCGCGCTGCACCAGCATCGGCACAGGACGCGGCTCCGGCATACGCTCGCCAGCCCTAACACCGGTGCCCCAGAGAAAGGAGGCCCCGCCGGGTCGTTGACCGGGCGGGGCTAAGTGTACAGGGAGGCTTCACGTCTGGGAGACGTAGGGGTCAGAGACCCCCTTCCAACGACTGGCGTTGGAACTCTGGCAGCCACCGGGGAGAACTCCGTGGGAGGCGCCGTAACTCGTGAGTTGTTTTTAATACCGCAGGTGCGAACGCAACCACCCCTGAAATACGGCAGCGGCTATGTCGTATTAGCATGGCTATTGAATGCAACGTGCGAAAGGGGAATGGCTTCCCGCAAGGGCTGAAGCTACGCCCCGCAGCTTGCGCCAACATATTGAAGCGCAAGGCAAAATCGGAATTCAGGCCGCGCGGGTCCGGACCCGGACCCGGCGCGCTTCAGTGCATCTCGGCGAGCCGCGCCAGCAGGAAGTCCCTGAACACGGCGACGCGCTTCGAATTACGCAGTTCCTCGGGGTAGACGAAGAACACGTCCACCTTCGGCCCCTTCATGTCCGTCAGCACATGCACGAGGTCCGGATTCTCGGCCACGACGTAGTCGGGCAGCGCGCCGATCCCCATGCCGGAGCGAATGGCGAGCATGACGGCATGCACCGAATTCACCTCGAGCACGGCCCGGCGCGGATTGCCGGGGCGGCGGCCGGCCTCGGCCAGCCAATTCACCTCGGGCACCGGCGGATGATGCGTGCCGAACAGCACCAGGCGATGGGCGTCCAGATCCTCGGCCCGCTGCGGCACACCATGCTTCTTCAGGTAGTCGGGTGAGGCGACCACATGCCAGTGCATCGTCATCAGGTGACGCTGCACGAGATCGGGCTGCTTCGGCGGATGCATGCGGATCGCCACGTCGGCCTCGCGCATCGCCAGGTCCAGCTCTGCGTCGTCGAGCAGCAGCGACACGGTGACCTCAGGGTAGGCCTCGAGGAACGCCTGCAGCCGCGGCGCCAGCCACGACGAGCCGAAGCCCACGGTCGTGGTGATCTTCAGTCGGCCAGCGGGCTTTTCCTTGCTCTCGGTCAGCAGCGCCTCGGTGATCGCCAGCTTGGCGAAGACCTCGCGCACAGTGCGGTTCAGCGATTCGCCCTGCTCCGTGAGGATCAATCCGCGGGCGTGGCGGTGGAAGAGCGGCACCTGCAACGCTTCCTCGAGTGCCGAAATCTGCCGCGACACGGCGGACTGACTTAAGCTGAGCGTATCGCCTGCGTGTGTGAAGCTACCTGCCTCGGCTACGGCGTGAAAAACGCGCAGCTTGTCCCAATCCATCAAAGCCTCTCCCCTTTCCCACGGGGCTCCGTCCCGAGTGGCCAACCCCGCCACCCTTGGCGGTCGCTCGGCGGATCGTCCTGTAGAGTGTCATGTCTAGCGCGCATTGCATGCGTGCTATGCAGGCAAAGTAAACACACTTTGACGATTCAGGGGGAAATTTTGGCCTGTTGTGACGAATTTCCCCTATTCGGCTGCAATTGCCTCCGAAATCGGGTGCTCTGCCATGAATTTTTCGGCTTCGAGCGCAGCCATACATCCGGTTCCGGCCGCCGTGACGGCCTGGCGGAACGTTTTGTCCTGCACGTCGCCCGCCGCGAACACGCCGGGAACCGACGTGCGCGTGCTGCCGGGCGTCGTCAGGATATAGCCCTCGGAGTCGCGCTCCACCTGGCCGGCGAAGATTTCGGTCGTCGGGCTGTGGCCGATCGCGATGAACACGCCGTCCACCGGGATGTCGGTCAGTGTGTCCAGCACCGTGTCACGCAGTCGTACGCCAGTCACCGATTCGGGCGTGCCGCCGGCAAGGATTTCCTCGACCGTTGCATTCCAAATGACACTGATTTTCGGATGCGCGAACAGCCGCGCCTGGAGAATCTTCTCGGCGCGCAACGTGTCGCGGCGATGGATCAGCGTCACCTTCTCAGCATGATGGGTCAGATACAGCGCCTCCTCGACGGCGGTGTTGCCGCCGCCCACCACGGCGACGGAGCGGCCGCGATAGAAGAAGCCGTCGCAGGTGGCACAGGCGGAGACGCCGCGGCCCTGCAGCGTCTGTTCCGACTCCAAACCAAGCCAGCGGGCTTGCGCGCCGGTGGCGATGATGACCGAGTCGGCGAACCAGGTATCGCCGCCGTCGGTGTCGCAGCGGAACGGCCGGCGGCTGAAATCGACCGAGGTGACGATGTCATGCACCAGATGCGTGCCGACGTGACGGGCCTGCGCCTCCATCTGCTCCATCAGCCAGGGGCCCTGGATGACGTCGGCGAACCCGGGGTAGTTCTCGACGTCGGTGGTGATCATCAGCTGCCCGCCCGGCTGCAGCCCGGCGATCAATGTCGGCGAGAGGTTGGCCCGCGCCGTGTAGATGGCGGCGGTGTAGCCGGCAGGGCCAGCGCCGATGATAAGGACCTTGGTGTGATGTGTCGCGCTCATGTCGCACTATATTGATGGCGCAAGCAGCGGGACAAGCGAGGGCGACCAGCGAAGCCCATGGCGGCGCCGGCCGAGTGGTTCCGGGATCGTCGCGGCGGTGAGATCGGGTCGCCTCGCGCCAGTACTGTTGCTGCTGGTTTTTCTGGGGTGCGGCGTGGCGGCCTGGGTGTGGATCGGCCCGCAGCTCGGCTGGGCCACACTGGCACGGTACCAGGACACGTTGCGCGTGTTCGCGGCGGCGCATCCGATCGCCGCGCCGCTACTGTATGTGTTGGCGTATGTCCTGACGGCCGCGCTGTTGCAGCCGCAGGCGGTTCTGCTCACCGTCCTCGGCGGCTTGCTGTTCGGATCGCTGTTTGGCGCGGCCCTGACGGTGGTTGGCGCGACCATCGGCGCGTCGATCCTGCTGGTTGTTGCGCGCTCTGCGCTCGGCGACGTGCTGATGCGGCGGAGCGGACGCGTGGTGGCGGCGGCGCGGGCCGAGTTGCAACAGGACGGCTTCGCCATCCTGCTGGTGCTGCGACTGCTGCCGCTGTTTCCGTTCTGGGCGGTCAACCTCGCCGCGGCGGTGGCGGGCATGCGGCTTCGGGTGTTCGTGCCGGCGACGGCGCTGGGAATCGCGCCGGCCGGTTTCATTTACAGCTCCATCGGTGCGAGCGTCGGCGACCTGCTGGCAGCTGGCCGCACGCCGGAATTTTCCCAAGTCTTCGAACCACGGGTGTTGTTGCCGGTGCTTGGCCTGGCGGGGCTGGCGTTGCTGTCCGTGGTGTGGCGGCGCTGGCGGGCAGCGCATGGCTGATTTCGACCTGATCGTGATCGGCGCCGGCGCGGCCGGGCTGTCGGTGACCGCCAGCGCGGCGCAACTCGGCGCACGGGTGGCGCTGATCGAGCGTGGCAAGATGGGCGGCGATTGCCTCAACTCCGGCTGCGTGCCAAGCAAGGCGCTGCTGGCGGCGGCACACGCGGCGCGAGCGGTGCGGCGGGCGGAGCGCTTCGGAGTCGTGGCCGGAAATCCCGTCATCGATTGGAACCGGCTGCGCGCGCATGTCCAGGGTGCGATTACCGCCATCGCGCCAATGGACTCGGCTGCGCGCTACCGGGGCCTCGGCGCGACGGTCATCGCCGGCGAGGCGCGGTTCGTCGCGCCGGATGTGGTGGCGGTGGACGGGCAGCGCCTGAGTGCGAAGCGCTTCGTTATCGCTGCCGGCAGCCGTGCGGCCGTGCCCCGGGTCGAGGGGCTGGATACGATGCCGTATTGGACCAACGAATCCCTGTTCGATCTGACGGAGCGGCCGGACCATTTGCTCATCCTCGGCGGCGGACCGGTGGGGCTGGAAATGGCGGACGCGTTCGCCGGCCTCGGCTGTCGGGTGACGCTGGTCGAGGCCACCAGGATTGCCGGCGGTCACGACGACGAACTGGTGGACGGGCTGCGGCAGGCGCTGCTGGCGCACGGCGTCGTGCTGCATGAGGGCGTGCCGGTCGCGCGTGTCGAACCAGGTCCCGTGCTGGTGCTGGCAGACGGCACGCGGCTGGCCGGCTCGCATCTGCTGGTCGCGGCCGGGCGCGTGCCGGACCTGGAAGCGCTGGACCTGCCGGCGGGGAACATCCGCGCCGGCGCGCGCGGCGTGATGGTCGATCGCGGCCTGCGCAGCGTGAGCAACAAGCGCGTCTTTGCCGCCGGGGACATCGCCGACCCGGAAGGGATGGGGCCGCGCGCCTTCACCCATGTCGCGACCTATCACGCCGGGCTGCTGCTTCGCCGGCTGCTGTTCCGGCTGCCGGCGCGGCTGGATGACGCCGCGCTGCCAAGGGTGATCTACACCGCACCGGAGCTGGCGCAGACCGGACTGACCGAATCCGAGGCGAACGCGCGAGGCCTGTCAGTCCAATTGCTGCGCTGGCCGATGTGCGACAATGACCGCGCCGTGGCCGAGGCCGATGCCGCCGGCCTCGTGAAGCTCGTCGTGCGCGGCAATCGCGTGCTCGGTGCCGGTATCCTGGCGCCGAACGCCGGCGAAATGATCAACCAGTGGAGCCTCGCGATCACCCAGCGCACACCATTGTCTGCGCTGGCGGGGCAGGTCGTGGCGTATCCGACACGATCGGAGGCTGGCCGCCGCGCTGCCGGTATGGGTTTCGCCGCACGCCTGCTGTCACCGCGCACGAAGTCGCTGGTCCGGTTGTTACTGCGCTTGCCCTGATCGGTCGTTTGGCGGAATGGTGGCGGTGATGGATGATATCGATATGTCCGGCCCCGGGTCCGAGGGGCCGCCGGTGGTGGCGCTCGCGCTGCAAGGCGGCGGCGCGCACGGCGCCTTCACCTGGGGCGTGCTCGACAAGCTGCTGGAGGATGGGGTGCGGATCGATCGCATCTGCGGTGTGTCCTCCGGCGCCATCCTCGCCGTCATGATGGTGCAGGGGCTGGTGCGCGATGGCAGGGCGGGCGCGCGGGCCGAGATGCGGCGGCTGTGGCGGCGGATTTCGCATGCCCATGCGATGAGCCCGATCCAGGCGGCACCGATGGAGCGCTGGCTGTGGGGCTGGGACCTGTCGAACACCGTCATGTGGCAGGGCATGGAGTGGGCGATGCGGATGTTCAGTCCGGCGCAGCTCAATCCGTTCGGCCACAATCCGCTGCGCATGTTGTTGACCGATCTGGTCGAGCCTGCACTGCTGCGACACAGCGCGGCGCCGAAGCTGACCGTGTCGGCCACCGATGTGGAAACCGGCGAGGCGGTCTTCTTCGGCAATGACGCGATCGACGTCGACGTGCTGTGCGCCTCGGCCTGCCTGCCGCTGCTGTTTCCGGCGGTCGAGATCCGCGGGCGGGCGTACTGGGATGGCGGCTATGCGGGCAACCCGCCATTGGCGCCGCTGCTGCGACCGACCCTGCCGCGCGAGCTGATCCTGGTCCGAGCGCAGGTGGCGCGGCGGGCGAAGACACCGTCGACGCCAACGGAAATTACCAACCGGCTGAACGAGATCGCTTGCCAGAATGTGCTGGAGGCGGAACTGGCGGCGCTCCCGGCCGAAGTGCAAGTCACCAGCTATGACGCCCACGACGCGTTGCTGGACCTGCCGATTTCGTCGAAATTCAACGGCGAGGCGGAGTTTCTCTCGGAGCTGTTCGAAGCCGGAAGGCGCGCGGCGGGGAAGGTCTCGCGCGCGCCGGCCGCGATACGCTGACCGCAGCGTCTGATCCAGCCCAGGCTTGCGCGGCGTAGCCTCCCGCGTGACCGTTGCCTATATAGGCTCGGCACAGCAACCAGGGATTCTCAGTGACAGAGCTACAGCCGGCCCGCGGTACGCACGATCTGACGGGTGAGGAGCAGCGGCGCTTCCATCATGTGGTGGAAACCGCGCGCCGTGTCGCGGCGACCTACGGCTTCGACGAGTGGCAGACTCCGATCTTCGAGGACACCCGCGTGTTCTCCCGCACGCTCGGCGATACGTCCGATGTGGTGACCAAGGAGATGTACACCTTCGAGGACCGGGGTGGTGACAGCGTGACGCTGCGTCCGGAGGGCACCGCCGGTGTCTGCCGCGCACTGGTGACCAATGGGCTGACCCAGTCGCTGCCGCAGAAAGTGTTCTATGCCGGCCCGATGTTCCGCTACGAGCGCCCGCAGAAGGGCCGCTACCGGCAGTTTCATCAGATCGGGCTGGAACTGATCGGACCGTCCGAACCGCTTGCCGACGCCGAGGTGATCGCCTGCGGCTGGGACATCCTGAAGGCGCTGGGCGTCGCCTCGGAGACAGTGCTGGAGCTCAATACGCTCGGCGACAAGGAGTCCCGAGATGCGTATCGCGCCGCACTGGTGGCGTATTTCACCCAGCACCAGGGTTCGCTGTCGCAGGACAGCCTGAACCGGCTGGAACGCAATCCGATGCGGATCCTCGACAGCAAGGATGAGGCTGACCGGCGGATCGTCGCTGACGCGCCCACCATCGATCCGTATCTGACCGACGAAGCCAGGGGCTTCTACGACGCCTTGCAGGCGCATCTGGCGCGTTTCGACGTGCCGTTCCGGAAAAATCCGCGCATCGTGCGCGGCCTCGACTATTACGGCCACACCGCGTTCGAGTTCGTCACTCAGCGGCTCGGTGCGCAGGGCACGGTGATGGCGGGCGGGCGCTATGACGGGCTGATCGCCGAAATGGGCGGCCCGCGCACCCCTGCCGTCGGCTGGGCCGCCGGGATCGAGCGGCTGTCGATGCTGCTGGCGCAGGCACCGGATGCGCCGGCGCCGGTCGCCGTGGTGCCGATCGGCGACGCGGCCGAGGCCGCCGCCATCGGCGTGCTGCAGGCGTTGCGTGCGGCCGGAATCCGAGCGGAAATGGCGTATCGGGGCAATCTCAAGCGGCGGATGGAGCGGGCGAACCGAGCGGGGTCGCGCGCGGCGGTCATTATCGGGTCGGACGATCTGGCGGCTGGTGTGGCGCAGGTGAAGGATCTCGGCACCGGCACGCAGGAGGCGGTGGCGCTCGATCAGATCGTGGCGCGATTGGCATGAGCGCCGACGGCATGAATCTGGCCACCAGGTTGGACCGCATCGCCGCGCGGGCGGACGAGCTGCGGGCGTTGCTGTCCGAGGGGATTTCCGGCGAGGCCTTCGTCAAGGCGTCGCGGGAATTGTCCGATATCGAGCCGGTGGTGGCGCGCATCGGCGATCTGCGCGCGGCCGAACGCGCGCGGGAGGAGGCGGAATCGCTGCTCGACGATCCCGAGATGAAGGATCTGGCGGAACAGGAGCTGTATGAGCTGAAGGAGCAGATTCCGGCGCTGCAGCATGAGATCCGCTTGGCGTTGCTGCCCAAGGACGAGGCGGACGAGCGGTCCGGCATCCTGGAAATCCGTCCCGCGGCGGGCGGCGATGAGGCCGGGCTGTTCGCCGCGCAGTTGTTCACGATGTATCAGAAATATGCCGAGTCCAAAGGCTGGAAGTTCGAGATCCTCGACTACTCCGATACCGGCCTGGGCGGGATCAAGGAGGCCAGCGCCGAGATCACCGGCCGCAACGTGTTCGCCCGGCTGAAATACGAGTCCGGCGTGCACCGTGTGCAGCGTGTGCCGGCGACCGAGAGCCAGGGGCGCATCCACACCTCCACGGTCACCGTCGCCGTGTTGCCCGAGGCCGAGGAGGTCGACGTGCACATCGATGAAAGCGATTTGCGCATCGACATCTATCGCGCGTCGGGCGCCGGCGGCCAGCACGTCAACAAGACCGACAGCGCGGTGCGCATCACCCATCTGCCGACCGGGATCGTGGTGGCGATGCAGGAGGAGCGCAGCCAGCACAAGAACCGCGCCAAGGCGATGAAGATCCTGCGCGCGCGGATGTATGAGCAGCAGCGCGCCTCGTTGCATGCCGCGCGCTCGGCCGACCGCAAGTCCCAGGTCGGCACCGGCGACCGCAGCGAGCGCATCCGCACCTATAATTTTCCGCAGGGCCGCGTCACCGACCACCGCATCAACCTGACGCTGTACAAGATCGACCGCGTCATGCAGGGCGAGCTGGACGAGTTCATCGACGCGCTGACCGCGGAGGACCAGGCGGCGCGCCTGGCGGCCGAGGAGTGACCGTTGCCGATGCCCTGCGCGCGGGTGCCGCCCGCCTGCAAGGCGTCGCCGACAACCCGAGGCTGGAGGCGCGGCTGCTGCTGGCGCACGCTTTGGGCTGCTCGCAGAACGACCTGATCCGCGAACCGGAGCGGCTGGTCGATCCCGCCCCGTTCGACGCGCTGCTTGACCGGAGGGTCCGCCATGAGCCGGTCGCCCACATCGTCGGCCGGCGCGAATTCTGGAGCCTGCGGTTCGAGGTGTCGCCGGCCACGCTGATTCCGCGGCCGGATTCCGAGACCCTGGTCGAGGCCGCGCTGGAGGCGTTCGCCGGGCGCGCGCCGCCGCGGCGCGTGCTCGATCTCGGCACCGGTACGGGTTGCTTGCTGCTGGCGCTGCTGCATGAGTTTCCGGCGGCATTCGGTATCGGCGTGGACCTGGAGCCGGCGGCGGCGGCTTTGGCGCAGCGCAATGCGACACAGCTTGGACTGATCGATCGGACCGGTTTCGTGGTCGGCGATTGGACCAACGCGATTGGCGGGCGGTTCGAGCTGATCGTCTCCAACCCGCCCTACATCTCCGATGGCGACATGGCGACGCTGATGCCGGATGTGGCGCGTTACGAGCCACGACTCGCGCTGGCGGCCGGGGTGGACGGCGGCGACGCCTACCGAGCGATCATCCCAGCCCTGCCTGGAGTGCTGGCGCCTGGGGGCGTGGCGATCCTTGAAATCGGCGCCGGACAGGCCGAGATGGTGTCGCGGATAGCACAATCGCGTGGCTTCGCGGTCTCATTGCGCCAAGATCTCGCGGGAATACCGCGCGCCATCAGTGTTTTGATGCCTCCAGGCTGAAAAATTGTTTGGCAGCGCGGCACCCTGAGGCTAGTTTCTACCTGGATGGCACGGACATCGACTGTGATTGTTCCCCAAGGGAATGGTCCTGGCGAATTGTTCCAGGGCGTGGCGGTCCGCCGATATCGGAAGCGTCACAAGCCATCACCAACGCCGATGAATAGTGGCAGATCACACCGATACGTCCGGGCTTCGACGAAGCCGCGCCCGTTCTCTGTGATGCACTGCCCGCAAAGGGAAAGCACGACGGCATTAGCATGAACATGAAACGTATGCGTGGCCGCAACCACCGTTCGGGCGGGGGCGGCGGAGGCGGCGGCGGCGGCGTGCGCCATCACGCAGGGGGCGGAATCCCGCTCAATCGCAACCATGTGTTCGACAGCAATGGACCGGACGTTCGCTTGCGTGGCACGGCGCAGCAATTGTTCGAAAAATACCTCCAGTTGGGACGCGATTCGACCGGTGCGGGCGACCGGGTGCAGGCCGAGGGCTTTTTCCAGCACGCCGAGCACTATTTCCGCATTCTCAACGCCATGACCCAGGCCGCGCAGCAGCAGCAGGGCGGCGGTGGCCAGAACAATCAGAATCGGCGCCCATATCAGGGCGAGACCATGGCCAGCGCCGAGGATGGCGGTGGCGCAATGGAGAACGAGGAAGCGGCTGAGCAGCGGCCGGCGGGCTTTGGCGAGCAGCCGGAGTCGCGGGAAATCCCGATCGCCGCCGCTCCGCCCGAGGGTTGAGCCGAGCTTTCAGAGCAATGTCAGCCTGACTCGCATCGCAGAGCGAATCAGGCTGATGGAATTGCTCGTGGACCAAGTCGGGAGCGTTTCCACTCATGCTGGAAACGCTTCAGGACGCAGTGTTTCCGGCGGTTCGATCAGCCCGACGCGCTGGCCCCAGCCGCAGCGCAAATAACTGCTTGCAGCGAAACGGCACGTCGCGACCGGCTGCGTATCGCCCCTGCAGCGGCACCTTCAGCGCGAAGCACTGTGTCGCGCGTCACACCGGCGCAGTGCCGGCCAGGGCGGCGGCCAGTGTTGTCGCCTCCGCCCCGCCGATCAGGCCGCGGCGGATGAACAGATCGATCAGCACCAGGTTGACGTTGAACTTGAAGTCGTCGGTGTCGCGCACCGTCTCGGCGGCGCGGGCGATCGGCCATAGCTCAAACGCCTCGACCTCGCCGTCGGCCGCGACTGGCACGAAATCCGCAGGCAATTCCAGGTCATAGCAGGTCAACACGTCGCGGCGCAGGCCCTCGTTCCGCAGCATGGTGTAGCGGATCACGCCGACCGGCATCGCGCGGCCTGCCAGATCGGCCGGGATGGAGGCCTCCTCGTCGGCTTCCTTCACCAGTGTCTGCATCGCATCCAGGCCGGCGGGAACGCCGCCGGCGACGATGTGGTCGAGCTTGCCCGGATCGAGCGCCTTATCCTTGGCACGCCGACCGATCCAGATGTGGGGGCCGTCGGGGCGGGTGACGATCCCGTTCACGTGCACGCCTTGCGCCTGGATGCCGAAGGCGGGCAGGGCACCGCGATCGATCCGCGCCAGCACCGGTCCGTCGATGGTGGCGCGCACGTCGAACGCCTCATCACGCCAGCGGTACAGCCCTTGCTGCGACAGCGTGCGGGCGATGTCGGGGAGGGCGGCGGGATCGGTCAGCAGCAGACCCGTCGGGCCGGGACGGAATTTCGGATGGTCGCGCAGAGCGGCGGCAATGGCAGGCGCGAGCCAGCCGACCTGGCCGGCGCCGATCCATAACGGCGTGCGATCCGCCGGCAGCCTGATATTGTTGCAGGCACGCACATGTCGGGCGAATCCATCCTCGGTCAACGGAACGCTCCAGGGTGCGGGTTTCAAATTCATGGCCATGATGCCACATGGCGTTCATGAGTCGAAGACAGGCCCCGCCTTCGCCGGCAACATTGCCGCCCGCGCTGCAGGTGCAGCGTTCCAACCTGCACACCATCCTGTCGTTCCTGCCGTATCTTTGGCCGGCCGGGGACGTGGCGGCGAAGACCCGGGTGGTGATCGCGCTGGTGTTCATGCTGCTGGCCAAGGTGGCCACGGTCTATGTGCCGCTGATCTACGCACGGCTCGTCGACCTGCTGGCGCCGAAGGGCAGCGTGCCGATCGGCCTCGCGGTGCCCATGGCGCTGATCCTGGCCTATGGCGCCGCGCGCATCGGTGCCGCCGGGTTCGGCGAGCTGCGCGACGCGCTGTTCGCGCCGGTGCAGCAGCGTGCGGTGCGGGTGCTGGCGCTGCGCACCTTCCGCCATCTGCACGCGCTGAGCATGCGCTTCCACATGGATCGCCAGACCGGCGGCATGTCGCGCGTCATCGACCGTGGCGTTCTCGGCATGCAGTCCGTGCTGCGGCTGGCGGTGTTCAACGTGGTGCCGACGGCGCTGGAACTGGTGATGGTCACGGCCATCATCTGGCACCTGTTCGACTGGCGCTACGCCGCCATCACGCTGGTGGCGGTCACGCTGTATGTCGGCTTCACCGCCGTGCTCGCCGGCAAGCGCGGGCGCTATCGCCGGACGATGAACGACACCGACAATGACGCCTCGACCAAGGCGCTCGACAGTCTGCTGAACTATGAGACGGTCAAATACTTCAATAATGAGGCGCTGGAGGGCGAGCGCTACGACCAGGCGCTGGCGCGCTACGAGCGGGCGGCGGTGCGCGTGCAGGTATCGCTGAACATGCTGAACCTGGGCCAGGCGGCGATCATTGCACTCGGCCTGACGCTGATCATGCTGCTGGCGCTGGGCGGTATCCGTTCCGGCACAATGTCGATCGGTCAGTTCGTGCTGATCAACACCTACCTGATCCAGCTCTATCAGCCGCTGAATTTCCTCGGCGTCGTCTACATGACGATCAAGCAGGGGCTGGTCGACATGGAGCAGATGTTCAGCCTGCTGCGTGTCCAGCAGGAGGTGACGGACAAGCCAAACGCGCCGGCGCTACTGGCGCATTTGTCCGAGGGCGCAGCTGGCGAGGTGCGTTTCGAAAACGTGCGGTTCGGCTACCAGCCGTCGCGGACCATCCTGAAGGGGCTGACCCTGACCGTTCCGGCTGGTGCCAAGCTGGCCATCGTCGGGCCGACGGGCGCCGGCAAATCCACCATCAGCCGGTTGCTGTTCCGTTTCTATGACGTCACCGGCGGACGCATCCTGATCGACGGCCAGGACATCCGTGACGTGACCCAGGACAGCCTGCGCGCGGCGATCGGTGTGGTCCCGCAGGACACCGTGCTGTTCAACGATACGATCCGCTACAACATCGCCTACGGTCGTCCTGATGCCTCGCAGGAGGAGATAGAGCAGGCCGCACGCAGCGCCCAGGTGCATGACTTTGTGCAGAGCCTGCCGGACGGCTACGACACCCGCGTCGGCGAGCGTGGCCTGAAACTGTCGGGCGGCGAGAAGCAGCGGGTGGCGATCGCGCGCACCATTCTGAAGGATCCGCGGATCCTGATCCTCTATGAAGCGACCAGCGCGCTGGACAGCCGCACTGAGCAGGACATCCAGTCGGCCTTGCGGGCCGTCGCCAATCGGCGCACGACGCTGGTGATCGCGCATCGGTTGTCCACCGTGACCGACGCCGACGAGATCATCGTCCTGCGGGATGGCGAGATCGCCGAACGCGGGCGCCATGCCGACCTGCTGGCCAAGCGCGGGCTTTATGCGCGGATGTGGGCGCTGCAGGCGGCTGAACTGGATGATGTCACGCAGCCGGCCCACGTGGAGTGAAGGAACCTGCCGATGAGTAACGATGCCAGTCGCGATCCGAGTGCCCAGCTCAGCCATGCTGGTGCGGTCGTGGATAAAGCCATTGAATACATGATGGGACAGAATATCGACTCGCTCGCCGTTGCCTCAGCGCTGTTGGGCGGGTCGCTGGCCCTGCTGGCGCGTGGCATGTCCGACGAGGCGATCATCGGTATCCTCAACAACGCGGTCGCGTCGGTGAAGTCGGGCGAATTGCGGGCGCAGACAGAAGCCGAGGACAGCTAGCCCGGCGCGCGGCAAGGCTCACGCCAGGAACGCAATCAGCGCGTCCACCACAGCCTGCGGCGCCCGTTCAGGCAGCAGGTGTCCGCCCGCGATCCGCACCTCGCGCACATCGTCAGCCCAGCGCCGCCAGACGGCGGCCGCCGTCAGCGCATCCTCCTGACCGTGCGCCGCAACGAGACGCTGGTGTTCGGGCCAGAGCACCATGACCGGGCACGCGAGCCTGCGACCGGCCGTCCGGTCGGCCGCATCGTTTTCGGCGTCGGCATGATAGGCAGCCCGGTAGTCCTTGATCATCGCCGCGCGGACGGTGGGGTTGCGGAACGC
>Ga0153954_1001325_pt1 | contig 13696 bp, 11 predicted proteins | sample TSFL038MetaG_FD_102277 | JGI IMG/M metagenome (GOLD analysis project Ga0153954, IMG submission 102277) | Attine ant fungus gardens microbial communities from Florida, USA - TSFL038 MetaG | ecosystem: Host-associated > Fungi > Mycelium > Unclassified | place: USA: Florida, Wekiwa Springs State... | reverse complement strand
GGCGGCTGGACCGGTTACGCCTCCGAGCGCCCGCCAGGGCCGATCACCATGCGAAGAGGTTGGAACCGCTTCGAGCAAATGGCACAAGGATGGAGGCTCAGAGACGTGTGCACACCTTAGCCCGCAAGCGGGAGAGGGAGAACGAGCGACGTCACCTGCAGATTCACCGCGTCAAGGTCGAGTCAAGGCAATGGCTTGGACTTGCGTCAATTTGCCCATTTTCCGATTGACGGGGCCAGATCGCGCTGAAATGGTGCGCCCAGCTTTTGATGCCTGCGCGGCCGAATAGGCCGCTGCGCGAGCGTTTGCGCAGCCAAGACGGCAAAAGCTCACATGGGGGGACTGGCCTTGCTATCGCTCCTTGAGATGAGTCTCGGCTGCACGCGTCCGGCGCGTGGCAGCGAAGCGTTGTCGTTGTGAATTTTTCGGCGCGCTCGGCAATGGCGCCGCCGCGGAGAAGATGATGCGTCCATTGTTGGCTCTTAGTACAGCCATCGACCAACTCAACGAGAAAGTCGGCTATATTTGCAATCTGCTCGTGCTGCTGGCCTGCCTGGTCAGCGCCGGTAACGCGATGATCCGCTACGCCTTCAGCTACTCCTCGAACGGCTGGCTCGAGTTGCAGTGGTACATGTTCGCGATCCTCGTGATGTTCGGCTCCTCCTATACTTTCAAGCGCAACGAGCATGTGCGGGTCGAGATCTTCTATCTCTTCCTGACCGAGCGCGGCCAGCTCTGGCTCGACATGATCGGTACCCTGTTTTTCCTGATCCCGGCGTGCCTCTTGCTCGCCTACCTGTCCTGGCCCTTCTTCATGCAGTCCTATTCGGTCGGCGAGATGAGCGGCAATGCCGGCGGCCTGCTGCGCTGGCCGATCAAGTTCGTGGTTCCGTCCGGCTTCGTCATGCTGGCATTGCAAGGCGTCTCGGAAGTCATCAAGCGCATCGCGGCTCTGAAGGGCTATGTCACGATCGATGCGAAATACGAGAGGCCGACGCAATGATTACGCTGGAGATGATGCCGCCGTTGATGTTCGGCGGCCTAGTTCTGGCGATGCTGATCGGCTTTCCGGTGGCGTTCACGCTCGCCGCGGTCGGTCTCTCCTTCGGCTTCCTCGCGATCCATCTCGGTTTCTTCGACCTGAACTTCCTGCAGGCGATTCCCGGCCGCGTGTTCGGCAGCGTGCTGTCGAACGAGCTGTTGCTCGCGATCCCCTTCTTCACCTTCATGGGCGCGGTGCTGGAGCGATGCGGATTGGCTGAGGACATGCTGGATTCGATGGGCCAGCTGTTCGGCCCGGTCCGCGGCGGCCTCGGCTATTCCGTCATCATCGTCGGCTTCATCCTCGGCGCGATCACCGGCACGGTGGCGGCACAGGTCATCGCGATGGCGCTGATCTCGATGCCGGTGATGATCCGCTACGGCTATAACATGCGCTACATCACCGGCGTGCTGGCAGCCTCCGGCACCATCACCCAATTGGTGCCGCCGTCGCTGGTGCTGATCGTGCTTGCCGACCAGCTCGGCAAGTCCGTCGGCGACATGTATCTCGGCGCCTGGGGCCCGTCAGTGTTCCAGATCCTGCTGTTCGCCGGCTACACCTTCGTGCTTGGCATCATCAAGCCGAGCCACGTGCCGGCGGTGCCGAAGGAAGCGCGCACGCTGACCGGCTGGGCATTGTGGAAGAAGTGCCTGATGGGCATCATCCCTTCCGCCGTGCTGATCTTCGTCGTGCTCGGCACCATGATGATGGGTCTTGCCACCCCGACCGAAGCCGGCGCCATGGGTGCAGTCGGCGCGATCGTGCTGGCGGCGATTCATGACAAGGGGTTCTCTTCGGCCGGCAAGAAGGTCCTGATCATTGGCGTGATCGCGGCCGGCATCGGCACGATCATGGCGATACTCTACAGCGAGGCTAACCTCGTCTTCAAACTCGGCTTCGCCATCACCTATCTCGCGGTCGCCTGGATCTGCATCGAGGCCGCCCGCATTCCCGACCTGCGCGACCTGATCAAGCAGGGCTACGAGACCACCATGCGCATCACCTGCATGGTCACCTTCATCCTGATCGGCTCGACCTGCTTCTCCGTGGTGTTCCTCGGCGTCAATGGCGGCGAATGGCTCGAGCATCTCCTGACGTCGCTACCGGGCGGCGCCTGGGGCTTCCTGATCTTCATCAACATCTTCATCTTCTTCGTGGCGTTCTTCCTCGACTTCTTCGAGATCGCCTTCATCATCCTGCCGATGATCGCGCCGATCGCCCAGAAGGTCCTGGGGCCGGTGGTCGGCGACGGCCCGGCGCTGATCTGGTTCGGCGTCATGCTCTGCGTCAACATGCAGACCTCGTTCCTGCATCCGCCGTTCGGATTTGCCTTGTTCTACCTGCGCGGCGTCGCGCCGAAGGAGGTCAAGAGCTCCGACATCTATTGGGGCGCCATGCCCTGGATCGGGCTACAGGCGCTGATGGTGCTGCTCGTGATCGCCTTCCCCTGGACGGTGACCGGCCTGCTCGACAAGCCGGAGAACATCGACCTCAACAAGGTCAAGATCGAGGTGCCGCAGATCGAGCTGCCACCGCTCGATTTCGGCCCGTCGAAGTAGGTGCGCTGCGACTACGCAAGGTCGCAATTGCACAATCGCTGTCGTCCTGGCGAAAGCCAGGACCCATTACCCCAGGCAGGTGTTGTTAGACACGCTGGGGGCCCAGCGTGCACAACAACTTGATCCTGTGGCTATGGGTCCTGGCTTTCGCCAGGACGACAGCGGAGTTGGCGGCGCCGTCACTGCAATAACGAGGCTGCGATTTCTCGCAAAGGAAAAACCCCGGAGCTTGTGGCTCCGGGGTTTTCTTTTTTATGGTCCGCGCCCTCAGCTCTGCGCGTGGCGGGCCATGAAATTGTCGAAGGCGACTTCGGCGACCTGGAACCATTGATAGCCGGTCGACGTAAACGATGTCACCGAATCATAGATCTTCTTGAAGTTGGCGTTGGTCGCGGCGACTTCGGCGTTGAGCTCCTTGGTCGCCTTGTAGCTTGCCTCCATGATCGGCGCGGAGAAGCCGTGCAGCTTGGTGCCGCCGGCAAGCAGCTTCTTCAGCGCGATCGGATTGACCGAGTCATACTTCGCCATCATCCAGTTGTTGGCGTAATGGCCGGCCTGCTCGAGCAGGCTCTGGTAGTATTTCGGCAGCGCGTTGAACTTCTCCAGGTTGATCATGGCGACCAGCATCGGGCCGCCTTCCCACCAACCGGGATAGTAGTAATGCGGCGCCACCTTGTAGAGGCCGAGCTTCTCGTCGTCATAGGGGCCGACCCATTCGGCGGCATCGATGGTGCCCTTCTCCAGCGCCGGATAGATGTCGCCGCCGGCGAGCTGCTGCGGCACGCAGCCGAGCTTCTCCATGATACGGCCGGCATAGCCGCCGATCCGGAATTTCAGGCCCTTGAGATCGTCGACCGTCTTGATCTCCTTCCGGAACCAGCCGCCCATCTGGCAGGTGGTGTTACCGGCGAGCAGCGCGGTGACGTTGTAGCTCTTGTAGAAGTCGTTCAGGAGATCCTTGCCGCCGCCGAACATGTACCAGGACTGCGAAAGCCGCGCGTTCGGCCCGAAGGGAATGCAGGAGCCGAAGGTGAAAGTCGGGTCCTTGCCATAATAATAATAGGACGCCGTATGGCCCATCTCGACCGTGCCGTTCTGCACGGCATCCAGCACCTGCAGGCCCGGCACGATCTCACCGGCCGCAAAGGTCTGGATCTGGAATTTGCCGTCAGTGGCCTCGCCGACTGCCTTGGCCATGAGCTCGGCGCCGCCATGCAGCGTGTCGAGCGATTTCGGCCAGCTCGTCGTCATGCGCCATTTGATCTCCGGCATCGATTGCGCAATGGCCGGCGCCGCGATGGTGGCCGCGCCGGCGACGCCAAGCCCGGTGACTTTGATAAAATCCCTGCGTTTCATGTTGTCTCCCCTGCGATTGTCATTTTTGTTTTTTTGGCCTTCGTGAGCCGAGGCCTGACCGCCAGCATGACGCAACCGGTGCGCGATTTCCAGCACCCCGCCATGAAAAAGCCCGGCCTCCGCAAGGAGACCGGGCTTCGACTTAAGGCTTAGAGCACGATCCGGAAAAGTGGAAACCGGTTTTCCGAAGAGATCGCGCTGCAATCAACGAGCGAGTGATCAGCCGCGGGTGCGCGAGCGGATCATGAAGCTGTCGAAGGTGTATTCGGCAACCTGCCACCAGAGATATTCATCGGAGCGATAGGCCTGCATCGCATCGATGGACTTCTTGAAGTCGGGGTTCTTGGCCGAGATCTCGCCCCACAATTCATTGGTCGCCTTGAGGCAGGCTTCCAGCACTTCATTGGTGAACGGACGGAGCTGCGTGCCGCCGGCCACGAGGCGCTTGAGTGCCGCCGGGTTTTGCATGTCGTAACGCGCGGCCATCCAGGTGTTGGCGTAGGCCGTCGCGGCACTGACGACCGCCTGATAGTTCTTCGGCAGCGAATTCCACTTATCGAGGTTGCAGAAGGCGTGCACGGTCGGACCGCCTTCCCAGAAACCCGGATAGTAGTAGTACTTCGCGACCTTCTGGAAGCCGAGCTTCTCGTCGTCATACGGACCGACCCATTCGGCCGCGTCGATCGTGCCCTTCTCGAGCGCCGGATAGATGTCGCCGCCCGCGAGCTGCTGCGGCACCACGCCGACCTTCTGCAGCACCTGGCCGGCGATGCCGCCGATGCGGAATTTCAGGCCGGAGAGATCGGCCACCGTCTTGATCTCCTTGCGGAACCAGCCGCCCATCTGGGTGCCGGTATTGCCGCAGGGGAAAGCGATCACCGAGAACTTCTTGAAGAACTCGTTGCCGAGCTCCATGCCGCCGCCCTGATACCACCAGGAGTTCTGCATGCGCGCGTTGAGGCCGAACGGCACCGAGGCGTAGATCGCAAAGGTCGGATCCTTGCCGACATAGTAGTACGAGACGGTGTGGCTCATCTCGACCGTGCCGTTGGAGGTCGCATCGAGCGCCTGCAGGCCGGGCACGATTTCACCGGCGGCAAAGACCTGGATCTGGAATTTGCCGTCGGTCATGTCAGACACGTATTTCGCGAACTGCTCCGCGCCGCCGTAGATCGTATCGAGCGACTTCGGGAAGCTGGAGGTCATGCGCCACTTGATCTCGGGCGAGGACTGCGCAATCGCCGGCGAGGCGACCGCGGCTGCCGCCGCTGCACCCGTTGCAGAAACTTTCAAGAAATCACGACGCTTCATCTTCAGTCATCTCCTAGGGCTTGGGAGGTTTCCCAATTGGAATCTCGGGCCCTCCCCGGCGGGGAACGCGCTCTTCCCGTGGCAAATCGAGGGCTTTCATTGCGGGCTTAACACGGAACTGGTGATTGCGAAAACGCGACAAAGGCATGACAGCACTGTACGAAAGTCTCATATCACCCAAAGGTAGACCGGCCTCAAGCGCCCTTTCAGGCCGCCGCAATAACGCTTTGCAGCTGATCGCGAACCTTGGCGCCGATGGCGCGGTAGATCGCCGCATGAGGCCCGTCGGGCTCGCTGACCACGACGGGATTGCCGGAATCCGAGGTGGTGCGGATCGCGATGTGCAGGGGCACCTCGCCGAGGAAGGGCACGCCGAGCCGTTCCGCCTCATGCCGCGCGCCGCCATGGCCAAAAATGTCGGAACGCTCGCCGCAATGCGGGCACTGGAAATAGCTCATGTTCTCGACAATGCCGAGCACGGGGACATTGACCTTCTTGAACATCGCAAGCCCCCGCCGCGCGTCGATCAGCGACAGGTCCTGCGGCGTGGAGATGATGACGGCGCCCTTGAGCGGCACGTTCTGCGCGAGCGTCAGCTGCGCGTCGCCGGTGCCGGGCGGCATGTCGACCACCAGCACGTCGAGCGTGCCCCAGACGACGTCGCGCAGCATCTGGGTGATCGCCGACATCACCATCGGCCCGCGCCAGATCATCGCGGTCTCTTCCTCGACCAGAAAACCGATCGACATGATCGAGAGCCCGAAGCGCTGGATCGGGACCATCTTCCTGTTGTCGTTGAGTTCGGGCTTTTCGTGGATGCCGGTCAGCCGCGGCACCGACGGCCCATAGATGTCGGCGTCGAGCAGGCCGACCCGCAGGCCGAGATCGCGCAGGCCCAGCGCGAGGTTGAGCGCGGTGGTCGACTTGCCGACCCCGCCCTTCCCCGAGGCCACCGCGATCACGGCGGCGACGCCGGGAATTTCCGCCTGACGCGACATCGGCGAGCCGCCCGGACTTTGCGGCGGCCGGTGCGCCGAGACGGGAGCTACGCCGCCCGCCGGGCGTCGCGGCGGGGGTGGCGGCGCACTGCCCGGCTTGCGCTCGGCGGTGAGCGCGATCAGCGCCGAGGTCACGCCGGGAATGGCGCGCACCGCCTTTTCGGCCTGCGCGCGCACGTCTTCCCAGGCGCGCGCCTCATGGGCATCGACATTGACGGAGAAGAACACCTTGCCGTCCGTGACTGCGATCTCCGACAGCACATTGGCTTCCGTCAGTGCGACGCCGCGCGGCGACCGCACCTTGGAAAGCGTATCCAGGACCTGTTGCTGCGTGACGCTCAAGACGCATTTCTCCTCTCGCGGGGATGATTATTAGTTCAATCGGCATCACCGCGGACTCCATTCCTTCTCCCCTTGCGGGAGAAGGTGGCGCGAAGCGCCGGATGAGGGGTTCTATCCGCGGGCACAAACAGCAGCCGACTACGCGGAGAGTACCCCTCACCCGGATCGCATCTCTCGATGCGATCCGACCCCTCCCGCAAAGGGAGAGGCGGACCGTCGATGCGGCTCCAAATCAACCTATCAAATCAACCTATCGGATGCGTCCTATAGAGCGATCCCGCTCAGGAGGCCAGCTTCGCTCCGATATCGTCGTCCCGGGTCTCCCTCGGCGCCGAATTGCTGTGTTCCTTGGCCGCCTCGTAGTTCAGCTCGATCATGACGCCGTTGGGGTCATTGACGAAGATCTGCCAGAGGTCGCCGCCCGGAACCCGCCGCGCATCGAACGGCATGCCCTTGGATTTAAGACGCTCCTGCATCCCGTCAAAGCCGCGGCTGACGAAGGCCACATGATGGACAACGCCCGAATCCGGCTTTTGTGGCTCGTCGGTCTTGGAGATATCGACGATATGCACGACCGCCTTGCCCTCCGAGTACATCCAGGCGCCGGGGAATGCGAAATCCGGCCGGGGGCCCTTTTCCAGGCCCATGATGTTCTCATAGAAGTTGACCGTCGCGGCCAAATCCCTGGTGCGGATGTTGAAATGGTCGAGCACGCCTACGCTCATACCCATGCGAAACACTCCCTTTTTTGTGACGTTCGTTGAGAGGGCATCCTAGCACAAATCCCCTCCCCGTCGGCAAACGAAGCCGTTGCCCTGTCCCGCTGAGGGGGTATGGTGCACCTCCCCTTCCAAAGCCGCCAGCCCGCCCAGCGTCGGCGCGGCCCCCAAGGACATAAACAAGGTTACAGACAAGGTAGCAGATATGGCCAAAGTCGCATTTCTCGGTCTCGGCGTCATGGGTTTCCCCATGGCAGGACACCTCGTGAAAAAGGGTGGCCATGAGGTCACCGTGTACAACCGCACCGCGGCCAAGGCGAAACAATGGGCCGAGACGTTCGGCGGCAAGACCGCGCCTACGCCTGCGGCCGCCGCCGAGGGCCAGGATTTCGTGATGTGCTGTGTCGGTAATGACAACGACCTGCGCGCGGTCACGATCGGACCCGACGGCGCCTTTGCGGGCATGAAGAAGGGCGCAACCTTTGTCGACCATACCACCGCCTCGGCCGACGTCGCGCGCGAACTGGATGCGGCCGCCAAGAAGGCGGGTTTCAAATTCGTCGATGGCCCCGTCTCCGGCGGCCAGGCCGGCGCGGAGAACGGCGTGCTGACGGTCATGTGCGGCGGCGACGAGGACGCCTATGCCGGCGCCGAGCCGATCATCGCCGGAGCCTATGCGCGGATGTGCAAGCGGCTCGGGCCCGCGGGTGCCGGCCAGCTCACCAAGATGGTCAACCAGATCTGCATCGCGGGCCTGGTCCAGGGCCTCTCGGAAGGCATTCATTTCGCCAAGAAGTCCGGCCTGTCCGTCTCCGACGTGATCGACACCATCTCCAAGGGCGCCGCCCAGTCCTGGCAGATGGAAAACCGCTACAAAACCATGAACGACGGCAAGTATGATTTCGGCTTCGCGGTCGAATGGATGCGCAAGGACCTCTCGATCGCAATCGCGGAAGCCCGCCGCAGCGGCGCAAGCCTGCCGGTGACCGCCCTCGTCGATCAGTTCTACTCGGAAGTGGAGCGGATCGGCGGCAAGCGCTGGGACACGTCGAGCCTGCTCGCAAGGCTCGAGCATGCGGATGTGAAGAAGGGGTAGCTGCGGCCGTCATTGCGAGGAGCGATAGCGACGAAGCAATCCAGACCGTCTCCGCAGAGGCATTTCTGGATTGCTTCCGCCTTCGCTCTTCGAGCTACGGCGGACAAGTCGCGGAGCCTGTCATCGGGCCGCGCTAATCCATCCCACGCGCTCTGTCCCGTGTGAGCGGAAAAACGAAATTCTGATCGCGGGACTATTGCCGAACGTCGTCGCTTGCGATCCAATGATGTTTGTCAGCCTGACTGACACAAAAACAAATCGGGATGAAGCGATGCCGGGGAAATACAGCCTCGCGACAACGATCGCGAGCACGATACTGCTGCTGATGGGAGCGGCAGCGTCCGCGCAGGACGAACCGCGCTTTCCCAAGCCGGCGATGGAGCAGTTGAATAGCGAACAGCAAGCCGTCGCCGCCGAAGTGCTGAAGCAGTCCAGCGCGGGGCTTGGCGGGCCGTATGGCATGCTGATCAAAAGCCCGGAGCTTTTGAAGCGCTATCTGATGATGACGGACTATCTGCGCCAGAAGACCTCGTTGCCGCACCGTCTCAACGAGATGGCGATCCTGCTGGAAGCACGGTTATGGGATGCGCAATACGAGTGGTGGGCGCATGAGCCGCTGGCGCGCAAGGCGGGGCTGTCGGATGCCATCATCAATGATATCCGCGACGGCAAGCGGCCGGGCGCGATGCAACCCGACGAGGCGATCGTCTACGACGTCGTGACCGAATTGCTCAACAAGCGGCAATTATCTGATAACACCTTCGGCAAGGCGAAACAGATTCTTGGCGAGCAGCAGGTCGTGGATCTCGTTGCGGTCACGGGCTTTTACGTCATGGTCTCGGCCGTCGTGATCGGCGGGCGGATTGCAATACCAAACGGCGCGCCGGCGCCGATGCCCGTGCTGGTCAAGTGATCTGCGAGACGACGAATGCTTGGAAATAGGATTGGTCTCGGAATCGTCGGCTCCGGGCGTATTGGCACATTGCGCGCACGACTGGCGGCAGGGCATCCGGCCATTGCCTCGATCGCGGTATCGGATCTTGAGCCGGCGAACGCGGCGAAGCTTGCGACACTGGTCGGAGCGCGCAGTCATGGCCGCGACAATCTCGCCGTCATAGACGATCCCGACGTCACGGCCGTGATCGTATCCACGGCCGAAGGCGAGCACGTCGCCCCCATGCTTGCGGCGATTGAGCGCGGCAAGCCGGTGCTGGTGGAGAAGCCGATCGCACTGACGGTGCGGGAGGCCGATCAGGTGCTGGAGGCGCTCGCCAGGTCCGGCGGCAATGTACGGGTGGGCTACAGCCGCCGCTACAAGGAGCGCTACCAGATCGCAAAAGAGCAGGTCGTGAAAGGACGCGTCGGCACGCTGACGGGCGGCGCCGCGCGGGTGTTCAACTCGCGCTCGCAGGCGCTGGCCATGATGGCGCGCAATCCGCATGCGACCCCGGTCGTGGATGCGCTGACCTATTACGTCGACCTGATGAACTGGCTATTCGAGGGCCGGCACATCGTCGAGATCTATGCACGCGGACAGACCGGTGTGTTGAAGGCGGCAGGCCATGATGTTCCCGACGTCAGCTATGCGGTGCTGACCTATGATGACGGCTCGGTGGTGAACCTCGGCGTCAGCTATGCGCTGCCGGAAAAATATCCGGCGCTGGGGCACGCCGCGCGTGTCGAGGTGTTGGGCACAGGCGGGGTGATGATCCTCGACGACGATCACACCGACCAGATCATGTACAGCGAGACCGGCGTGCCGCACGTCTATCTGCCGGACCACAACGTCAACATGGTGTTTCTGCAGAGCGGGACGCCGGGTGATTGGGCGCTTGGAGAATTCTGGGGCCCGATCGCCAACGAGACGCGGGCCTGGCTCGATCATCTCGCCACCGGCCGCCCCTGTACATTGGCGACACCATCAGACGCTCGCGCCACGCTGGAAGCGACGCTGGCGATCGAACATTCCATGCGGATCGGCGCGCCGGTCACGCTGCCCTTGCGGGCAGGATAATCAGACCGGCGACAACAGCCGGCAGTCTGGGGAGATATCGATATGACCATGCGAAGCCTGCTCACACGCCGCGCGGTGCTCCAGAGCGGCGGCGCCGTCGCCATCGGCGCGACCGCGTTCACGCGATCGGCTCGCGCGGCCGCCTATCCGGATCACCCGGTCCGCATCATCGCCCCCTTCGCGGCGGGCGGGCCCAGCGACCTGTTGGCCCGGCTATTGAGCGTCAAGCTGGGCGAGAAGCTCGGTGCAAACTTTTACGTCGAGAACCGGCCAGGCGCCGGCAGCAACATCGGCACCGCGGCGGTCGCCCGCGCCGCGCCGGACGGCTATACGTTGCTGCTGACATCAAGCGCATTCGTGTTGAATCCCGGGCTGTACAAGCAGGTGCCGTACGATCCGGTCAAGGATTTCGCGCCCATCGCCGAACTCGTGACCTCGCCCAACGTCTTCATTGCAACGCCGGCCTCCGGAATAACATCGATGGCGGAGTTGGTGGCGCGGGCCAAGGAAAAGCCGGATACGCTGAGCTATGCCAGCGCCGGGATCGGCACCACGCCGCATCTGACGGGAGAATGGCTGAAGTCGGTTGCCGGTATCAAGATTACGCACGTGCCGTACGGCGGAGCGGGTCCGGCGTTGCAGGCCATTCTGGCCGGAACGGTCCCGCTCATGTGCGCGTCGCTGCCGGGCGCCCATCCGCTCATCCTGCGCCACGACGTACGCGCTCTGGCGGTCACCGGGTTGGAGCGCTGGTACGATCTGCCTGATGTGCCCACGATGATTGAGCTGGGTTACAAGGATTTCGTGTCCGATACCTTCCACGGCATGCTGGCGCCGGCCGCAACCCCGCCGGACATCGTCGAGCGTCTTGCGACCGTCCTGCTGGAAACGCTGCGTCCGCCGGAATTCCGCGAGCAGCTGCGCACGCTTGGCTTCGAGGTGATCGGCAACGGGCCCGACGGCCTACGACGGCGGATCGAGACCGAAGTGCCTCACTATCGCGAGCTGATCGACAAGGCAGGCGTCGAGCGCGTGTAGGTTTTGACCGCGACGGAAGCGTGAATATTTTTCGCGGCAGGGTGGACACAGTTGCCACCCGTCGAGCAGATCACTTCTCTTCATCCGAATTGCGGTGACAGTGCTGGACCGTAATCCCAGGCATGCTTAGATGCTCGGTTTGGGCGCATTTTAGCTTGAGTTATCGCTGGGATTGCGTAGCATTCGAAGCGTTCGCCTTGTCTAAAGGAGGGGGTAGATGGCGCGAATACTCAAGCTGACTGTGGCAACTTTCCTGGCGGCCAGCATTGGCGGGTTGGGCCCCGCATATGCACAAGCCGACGACGCCGGATTGAGAGTTAAGGCCCCAAAATCCCGCACAACACTTGATCCCAATCGCACCTATCTGGTGACAGTGAGGTGCAGCAAGGGAACGTCGGCACTACCGCTAAGGAACCAAGGCGGCTTCTTCGTGCAGACGAACATCGCGGCAACTCATCTGCTCGCGATTAGCGATTCAAATACGAATACATTCCCCACGCCGGACAAGGCGAGAGCTTTCATCGCCGTCTACGCGATCAGCGGCGATCAACCGAACCGCACGTCTTACGTCAACAAGGCATGCAGCACGTCTTTCTTTCTCACCGCGCGAAAGCCGCTTTACCTGCTCACTAACGCCCTGAAGGTCCAGACCAATACACTCGGCCCCGGATTAAAGTTCGCGGAAGCAGGGTTGACACTGCTCTCGTCAGCCTGGCCCATATTCACGGGCCTACCCATTCCCAATAATCCCGGCGCCAACTTCAAGGCCGTCAAAGATTCTTCAGGTCCACTTGCCGATTTTGTCGCCAATTTCAACCAAGGCGCAAATTCAACTGACCCCCGCCAACTCCACGAGGGTACCTACACCATCGATACCAACTACTCTCACGTGAGCGTTAAGGTCGAAGCCCTCGTTTCGATCGTTGGCCTGAAGAACAAGGTGTTCACCGCAGCATACGAAGATGCGATAGCGCAAGTCTTCAAAGATAAGCTGACATACAATATGGCGTCCGATCAAGCTGCGGGAGCGTGCCTGTCGATATCCAATCAGATGCGAGATCAACTCGCGATTTCATCACTCGATATTTCCTACGGGCTTCTTCGCCTTGCGGTCGATGCAGGCCTCCACCAGGAGCAGATCGTTCGTTGTCTTGGGCTCCGCTATGCGAGCCAAGCCGTGCAATTCGTTAAGAGCGATTGGGACGACCAACAGAAGTTTGATGACAAGACAATCGCCACGGTGCTTCCCTCCGATGCAATTACTCTGGCTCAACCTGCATTCACCAGAAGCATCAAGTCTCGGCTAGAGGATGCCATGGGTGCGATGCGCATCTACGCGACGATCAAGGGTGACGGTACGGACGCCAACAAGAAGGATTTAAGCGCTTCCCTGGCTACGATGCTGAGCGTGAACAACAAGTCGGAGCAAGTGACACTTCCCGCCCCCGTGATTGCTGCGGATGACAGCGCCCCTAAGAACGATGCAAGTGCTGCGGCAAGCGGACCGTTTAAGCCGGTCGCAAACTGGCAATTGGTGGACGCACTCAAGAAAAACTATACGCGCTTTGGCTGCCTCTATCACGACAACGATTCTCTCGCGCTGTTCCTGGCCATTCCTGAAACTCCAAAGCAGTCCGGAAAATATCAAATTACTGACGTTTTGGCCTTAAGGCTTTGGCTCAACAACAAGCAGCAAATTTCGCAACTCGAAATTGCCTTCGACGGAGCTGACATCGGGGCAGCCATTAAAGCCAACAACAACGCCTGCGGGCCGAATGTCGTTTTCGCTGGATCTGGCTAGACTGGAAATCAAGCGCGCCCTTCGTTTCTATTCTTGCTCACTATTGCGCTTAGGAGCGGCCGCCCGACGGACAAATCACTTCGCTTAATCCGAAACGCGTCAAGCCCCTTCGCGAAAAATATTTTACTTCCGTTTTTCCGAAATATGTAGTCATCTCTCCCCATCCCGCCTCCACAAGAGGGGCGTATCGCGATCGTCACGGACGTTGGAAGCGGGATGCGGTGGACGAGCAGATGCTTCAGCGCGCTTGCGCGCCGACGAAGGCATCCGCTCGGACGGCCAAGCCGTGTGGTCCTGTCCCCCCGACGCTGGGGACAAGCCTGCGAGACGGTTTTTCGCGAGGTGACGGGGGCCAACAAGCCCGGAGCCCCGAGGAGAGCGCGGAGCAGCCGTTAACACCATCGCGCAGGGAATGCCGGT
>Ga0153954_1001324_pt1 | contig 13706 bp, 15 predicted proteins | sample TSFL038MetaG_FD_102277 | JGI IMG/M metagenome (GOLD analysis project Ga0153954, IMG submission 102277) | Attine ant fungus gardens microbial communities from Florida, USA - TSFL038 MetaG | ecosystem: Host-associated > Fungi > Mycelium > Unclassified | place: USA: Florida, Wekiwa Springs State... | reverse complement strand
GCAACGGAAAGTCGACACGCGTCCCCCGCGTCGCCGCCCGCTGTTCCTTATGGCCTCCAGGAGGCCATAAGGAACAGCGGGCGGGACCCGGCGGGCCTCCGGGGCGGCTGCCACGCACGGACCCGTGACGGAAGACCGGGGTTCGTCACGAACCCTTGTCCTCTTCCCTGCGAAAGCCTCACGTCCCGGGCGCCTCATGGGGGTCACAGCCTGCCAGGACCCCCATGAGGCGCCCGGGACGCCCCCTGCTTCCGAGCTTTCCTGCCATATATGGCAGGAAAGCTCGGAAGCAGGGGGGTGCGCGGGCCTGAGCCCTTGCCCATCCCTGCCCAAACGGCGCGCCCGGGGCGGGCGGGGCGGGGTGGCGGCGGGCGGTCAGACGAAGCGCTGGACGAACCCCAGGGCCTTGTCGCAGGATTTGCGCCAGGTGCTGTCGATCGTCAGGCCATGACTGGCGCCCTCGATCTCGACCAGCTCGGTCACGCCCTTGTTCTTCTCCTGTTTCTTGAAGATGGCCTTGTTGATCGCCTCCGGAGAGACGTGGTCGGCGCTCCCGTAGACGATCAGCAGCGGGCCGCGGTCGGGGTTCTTGGTGTCGACCTTGGCCTCGGTCCAGGGGTTGAGGTTGGCGCTCGCGGCCTGGAAGAGCGGCACGCCGGAGCCCGGCACGGAGAATTCGTTGTAGAGCTGCTTGGCCTCGTCCTCGCTCACCGTGTTGGCGAACGAGCAACGGAACTGGTCGTAGGTGAGCGGCACCGCGCGGCTGCGGTTGGCCGGGTTCCCGAGCACCGGTTTGCCGGATTTCAGCGAGGAGATCGGCAACGGCAGGATGCCGCGGAAGGGAGCGGAGTCGAAGGCGACCGAGGCGGACGCGAGCCCGAGCCCGGCGAGGATCTGGGTCAGCAGGCCGCCGAAGGAGTGGCCGATGATCGCGGGCTTCTTCTGGAGACCGCCGATCACCTCCTCGAAATGGTCGGCGATCTGCCCGATCGACTTGTGGGCCATGACCTCCGGGTGCTCTTTGGCCTCCGCCACGGTGTCGGGGTCGTCCGGCCGGCCCGGCGTCACCTGCTCCGCCTCGTGCTCGGTGACCGTCTTCGCCGTCATCGCCCGGCCGTCACTCGTTGGATTGGACCGCGACCCAACGTAAGCGCTCCCGCCCGGTGAAGCTAGTGCCGTGTCACCGGGCCCCGAAAGCACGGCCCGAGGACCGGCGGCTCGGCGCGCACCTGCCCGGCCTCGAACTCGACCTCGTCGCCGCCGCGGGGCTCCGCGTCCCCACCCCACTCCAGCCGCGCGAGGACCCGCACCCCCTCCGGCAGGTCGACGTAGGCGATGCGGAACTCCCCGTCGAAGCCGACCGGCGCCCGCCGGACCAACGTCGCCGCGTGGACCACGCCGTGGTCCGACAGGGCCACCGTCTCGCACTCCGCCAGGTCGTCGGGACACAGGTGACGAGGCGGGTACCATGACTTCCCGCACCGCGGGCACCGGCTGCCGTTCAACCGCCAATGCCCCCCGTCGCACCGCAGGACCGGGATCTCGACCGCGTCGCCGCCGGGCAACAACGGCACCTCTCGCTCGACCGTCGCCATCAGCCGAGGTCGACTCCGCGGCTCGCCAGGAAGGCGACGAGGTCGTCGGCCGCGTCGCTGATGTGGCGGGTCATCAACGAGCCCGCCAGCCCGGCTTCCCCCGCGCCCATCGCCTCGAGGATCGCCCCGTGCTCGGCGTTCGCGCGCGCCGCGTAGCCAGGGATCTCGATGATGTAGTCGCGCGGAATGTTGAGCGAGAGCGTGCGCAGCGAGGCGCGCAGCCGCGAGGACCGGGCCATCCGGTTGACCATGCGGTGGAACTCGTAGTTCAGCTCGGGAAGGCGCGCCAGCGCCGCCTCGTCCTTGCCGTCGATCGCCGACATCTCCGCGTGGATCCGGCGCAGGTCGTCCAGCTCGCCGGGCTCGTGGCGTTCGGTCGCGTGCTTCGTGGCGAGGCCGTGCAGGGCACCCTCGATGTCGTAAATGTCGTGGAGGTCGCTGCCCGAGAACGACGCGACGTAGGAGCGCCCCGAGCTCGTCTCCCCCACGAACCCCTCGAGGGTGAGCTGCTTCAGCGCGTCGCGCGCGGGCATGCGGCTGGTGCCGAAGGCCTCGCAGATCTCGTCCTGCCGGAGCTGGGCGCCCGGCTTCAGTTTGCCGAGCAGAATTTCGTTCCGGATCACGTCCGCTATCTGAGCCCCGAGCGGCTTCCGGGAAACCCGGCTCACGGTCTCGAATCCTGCCTCGATCTCAATGCCTCCTGGTATTTGCGGCGCCCTCCCGGGCAACGCGGTCCCAAGTCCTGCCGGATGGACCGCGCCGACGAAGCGGCGCCTTGGTGATCTTATTCGTGGGCGTGCGTGGCAACGGCTCGAATTGCAGCTCGAGGTACCGCGGCACCCAGAAGTACGGCATCTGGTGACGGCAGTGCTCGATCAGCTCCTCCTCGCTCAGGCGGCTCCCCTCGCGCAGCACCGCGACCACCATCACCTCGTCCTCGCCGACCTCCGACGGCGCCGGGAAGGCCGCCGCCTCGAGCACCTGGTCGTGCAGGAGGACCGCCTCCTCGACCTCGATCGAGGAGATGTTCTCGCCGCGCCGGCGGATCGAGTCCTGCTTGCGGTCCTTGAAGTAGAACCAGCCGTCCTCGTCGCGCATGCCGAAGTCGCCGGTGTGCAGCCAGTAGTTCCGCATGCACTCGACCGTCTCGGCGGCCATCTTGTGGTACCCGACCATGGTCACGAAAGGCTGGGTGCCGCGGAGGACGATCTCGCCTACCTCTCCCGCCGCGACCGGCTCGTCCTCGTCGTCGAGGATCTCCACCTCGTACCCCGGCAACGGCTTGCCGCAGGAGCCGATCCGCCGCGCGCCGCGCCGGCTGGAGAGCGGGATGCCCCCCTCGGTGAGGCCGTATCCCTCGAGCAGGGTGAGGTCGAAGCGCCGCTCGAACTCCTCGTGGAGCTCGGCCGGGACCCCGGCCCCCCAGCCGAGGCGCAGGGTGTTCGCGGGATCGCCGTCGTGCGGCTCCTGCTTGGCGAGGATCGAGATCATCACCCCGAGGTAGTTGAACTGGGTCGCCCCGGTCGCCGCGATGTCGCCCCAGAACCCGCTGGCGCTGAAGCGCGGCCTGATCGCAATCCGCGCGCCGGCGACGAGGGCGGGCAGCAACGTCAGGTACTTGGCGTTGCCGTGGAAGAGCGGCAGGCAGGTGTAGAGGGTGTCGGCGGGGCCGACCTCGCGCACCTCCGCCATCGCGTGGGCGCTGTGGATGACCCGGTTGTGCGGCAGGAGGGCGCCCTTGGAGCGACCGGTCGTGCCGCTGGTGTAGCCGATCGCGGCGACGTCGGCGGCCCTCACCGCGGGCATCTCGACCTCCTCCCCGTCGAGACCGGCGAAGCTCGACGGCGCGTCGGCGTCGCCGATCACGATCACCAGCCGCAGCGCGGGAAGCTCGGCCCGCTCGGCTTCGACCAGCGGCAGGTACTCCGCCTCGACGAAGATCGCGACCGCGTCGGAGTGCCCGAGGACGTGGCGCAGGATCTGGCCCTTGAACGCGGTGTTGACGGCAACCTCGGCGGCGCCCGCGCGGGCGATCCCGAACAATGCCAGCACGTACTCGAGCCGGTTGTCGCACATCACCGCGACCCGATCGCCCGGCTCGATGCCGCGCGCCCGCAACCCGCGCGCGACCCGCGACGCCTCGCGGTCGACCGCGCCGAAGTCGAGCCACCCCGTGCCGACGTCGAGGAACGGCGCGCCCCCATGATCCTCGGCGGCGCGGGCGAGCACGCCCGCGATCCCGCCCTCGGCCCGCGCCATCGTCCCGGTCGTGCTCATCGGATCTGCTCGTAGGTGCCGTAGACGTCCTTGAGCACGGCGCAGATGTCGCCGACCGTGGTCCCGGCGCGGACACAACGGATCATCGGCGCCATCACGTTCTCGTCGGCGACGGCCGCGGCGCGCAGGGCCTCGAGCCCGTCGCGCGCGTCCTCCTCGGAGCGGGCCGACCGCGCCCGCCGCAGCCGCTCCACCTGCCGTGCCTCCGTGGTCGAGTCCTGGGCGAACGTCTCGATCTCGACCTCGCGGTCGTCGACCTGGTCGTTGACGCCGACGATCCGGCGCTCGCCCGACGCCAGCTGTTGTTGCCAACGGTAGGAGGATTCGCTCAGCTCCTGGATGAAGTAACCGCCTTCGACCGCGCCGATCGCGCCGCCGACCGATTCGATCCGCTCCATCTCCGCCAGTACCTCGCCTTCGATCTCGTCGGTCAGCGCCTCGATCGCGTAGGACCCGCCGAGCGCGTCGACGACGCCGGCGACGCCGCTCTCCTCGGCGACGATCTGCTGGGTCCGCAGGGCGATCGTCACCGCGTCCTCGGAGGGGATCGCGTAGCCCTCGTCGTAGGAGGCGGTGGCCAGGGTCTGGACCCCGCCGAGCGCCGCCGCCAAGGTCTGGATGCTGACCCGGACGATGTTGTTCAGCGGCTGCTGGACGGTGAGCGAGCTGCCGCCGGCCCAGGCGAAGATGTTCAGCCGGCAGGCGTCGTCGTCGGTGACCCCGAAGCGGTCGCGCATGATCCCGGCCCAGACCCGGCGCGCGGCCCGGAGCTTCGCCACCTCCTCCAGGAGGTCGGTGTGGATGTAGACGAACAGGTAACAGGCGGGGACGAAGGCCTCCGGGCGCAGCCCCCGCGCCATCGTCGTCTCGATGTAGGCGATCGCGTCGGCGAAGGCGAACGCCACCTCCTGGACGGCGGTCGCCCCCGACTCGCGGTAGTGCGCGCCGGAGAACTGGATCGGGTTCCAGGACGGCAGGTGGCGCCCGCAGTGCTCGACCAGATCGCAGGCCAGCTTCACCCCGGCCTTCGGCGGGAAGATCCAGGTGCCCCGGGCCGGGTACTCCTTGAGCGGGTCGTTCTGGAAGAGGACGCTGAACTCGTTCGGGTCGAGGCCGGCGTCCTCGGCGACGGCGATGATCATCGCCGCGATGATCGGCCCGACGCAGTTCGCCGTGGTGCGGATCTGGCGCAGCTTGGTCAGGTCGATCCCGGCGAAGAGATCGCGCACGTCGTCGACCGAGTCGATCGCGACCCCGACCTTGCCGACCTCGCCCTCGGCGAGCGGATCGTCGGAGTCGAGGCCGACCTGGGTCGGCAGGTCGAGGGCGATCGAGAAGCCGGTCTGGCCGCGCTCGATCAGGTAACGGAAGCGGGCGTTCGTCTCCTCGGCGGTGCCGAAGCCCGAGTACTGGGCCATCACCCAGAGCTGGTCGCCGTACCCCTCGCGCGTGCGGGAGCGGGTGAACGGGAACTAGCCCGGGTCCTCCACCCCGCCGCGCCGCGCGGGCGGCAGGTCGTCGGGACCGTAGAACGGGCGCAGCGGCACCCCGGTCCGGGTCGCGTCGGGCCGGTTGCGCCGGGCGGTCCCCTCAGACGGCGGCACGACGGGCCTCCACCAGCCGGTCGAAGGTCGCGATGATCTCCTCGACCGGCGTCTCGGCCCCGATCACCGCGGCGACGCCGAGCGCTTCCATCTCCTCCCGCTCGGCCCCCGGCACGACGCCGCCGAAGACGACCGCCGAATCCAGCTCGGCCTCCTTCACCGCCGCCATCAGCCGGCGGGCGATCCCGAGGTGCGCCCCCGAGAGGGTGCTGATCCCGATCACGTCGACGTCCTCCTCGGTCGCCGCCGCGACCACCATCTGCGGCGACTGCCGAAGGCCGGTGTAGACGACCTCGAACCCGGCATCCATCAACAGTCGGGTGATCAGGCGGGCGCCGCGATCGTGCCCGTCGAGCCCGAGCTTGGCCACGAGGACCTTGCCTCGAATCTCCATCTCTACTTGCCTCCGGTTTCGCTTGCTGAATTCATCGGACGAACACCGAGATCGCGCTGCTGGCGACGTCGCCTTCCATGAAGCCGCCCGCGACGTGCGCCAGGCCGACCTTGGCGCCCTCGACCTGGCGCGGCCCGGCCTCGCCCCGCAACTGGGTGACCAGCTCGACCGCCTGGGCGACGCCGGTCGCGCCGAGCGGGTGGCCGCGGCTGAGGAGCCCGCCGCTGGGGTTGACGCTCGCCGCCCGCGGCGACTCGGCGAAGGCGCCGCCCTCGCCCTTGGCGCAGAGGCCGAGGTCCTCGTAGTGGACGATCTCGGCGATCGTGAAGGCGTCGTGCACCTCGGCCACGTCGATTTCGGCGGGGCCGACCCCGGCTTCCTCGTAGGCGGCGCCGACGGCCTGGACGTCGCTCGGGAACGTGGTCAGGTCGTGGTTGTCATAGCCGCCGGCGACGTGCACGCAGGCGGCGAGCCGGACCGCGCGGCGGCCGCCGAGGCGCGCCAGCGCGGCGTCGGAGCCGAGGACCGCGGCGGCGGCGCCGTCGCCGGTCGGACAACAGTCGAAGAGCCCGAGCGGCTCGGCCACCCGCGGCGCGCCGAGGACCTGGTCGACCGAGAGCCGGTCCGCGTACTGGGCGATCGGGTTGCGCGCCCCGGCGGCGCGGTTCTTCACCGCGACGGCCGCCATCTGCTCACGCGTCGTCCCGTAGAGCTCCTGGTGGCGGTTGGCGACCATGCCGAAGTAGGCGGGCGGGCTGAAGCCGATGTCGCCCTCGATCTCCATGCCGTCGGAGGTGATCGGCCTGCCCCGCCCGGCCCGCGCCGAGAGCTGCTCGAGGCCGACCACGAGGACGACGTCGTGGCGGCCGGAGGCGATCGCCATTTGCGCGAGGGAGAGCGCCGCCGCCCCCGAGGCGCAGTAGGCCTTGACGTTGTAGACCGGCACGCGGCGGATCCCGACGTCCCAGGCGACCAATTGGCCGACGCCGCTCTCGCGCCGCTGCAGCATGCCGGTGCGGGCGGTGCCGCAGGCGACCGCGTCGACGTCGCCGGGGCCGATCCCGGCGTCGGCCATCGCGGCGACCAGCGCCGGGCGCGCGAGCGCGGTCAGCGCGGCGTCGGGGAACTTCCCGAACGGGGCGATGCCGACGCCGAGGACGTGGACCGCCCCGCTCACTCGCCCTCCGAGCCCTCGCGGGCGAGGCCGCGCAGGCGGTAGACCGCCTGCCCGCGGCCGAGCGGGCGGCCCTCGCAGGTCTCCAGCTCGACCCGGAAGATCGCGTGGCGTGAGTCACGGCGGTCCAGCGACCCCTGCGCGTGCACGCAGTCGAGCCCGCTCACCCCGCTCGCGAGCCGATAATCGAGGCTGCGCGTGTAGCCGACGTGGTCCTGGGCCTGGGGCAGGCGCAGAAGGATGCCGCTGCAATCGACCAATGCCCCGATCGGCGGCGGCTCCTCCGCCGCCATCGCGGCGGGACGGCGCCAGCGGAGCTCGACCGCCTCCGCGCTCAGCGCCACGATGCTGATCCCGGCGCGCCGCCGGAACTCCTCGCTGTGGCGGCGGTCCTCCTCCGATTCGCACCGGCAGGGGCGGTACGCCGGTCGATCGCCGTCGACCGGCCCGGGGCCGTCCTCGGTGCCGAGGTCGAGCGCCCGCGCGCTGAAGCAGATTTCCTCGTCGCGCATGCCGAGCAGGGAGACCCGCCGCGCCTCCTCGACCTCGACCCGCACTTCGAGGCCGCGCGAGATCACCGGCGAGAGGAAGTCGACCTCGGTCGACCAGGTCGTCGCGCTCCCGCCCATGCGCTGCGCGATCGCCTCGGCGAGGCTGGCGACGGCGCCGCCGTGGACGTAACCGCCGCGGCGTTCCGCCGCCGGGTGGAACTCGACCCGCACCCAGTCCTCGCGCGCGGCGGGTCGGAGCGAGAAGAGCGCTCCCCGCTCCTCGGGTGGCGCCTCCCTTCGCCTCATCGATCCTCGCCGTCTTCGAGCGCGTCTTCGAGCAGGGCGAGGGTCTCCTGCTGTTCGAGCCAGTAGCCGGCGTCGACGGGCAGGCTCCGGCCCAGGTAGAGCACCTCTTTCGCCTTGCGCAGGAGCGCCGCCGGGCGCGCCGCGACCTCCGTGGCGATCGTCGCCACCTCTCGGTCGAAGTCCGCCGCGGGGAACACCGCGTCGAGCGCGCCCGCCGCGAGCAGCCGGTCGGCCCCGACCTTGCGGCCGGTGTAGAACATGAGCTTCGTCAGGCCCTCGGGGGCGATCTCCATCAGGTGCCGGGCGCCGCCGAGGACGCCGAGGTCGAGCTCCGGGAAGCCGAACGTCGCCGTCGGGTCGGCCAGCCGCACGTCGCAGCGCGAGGCGATCACGACCCCGGAGCCGAGGCAGGCCCCCTTGATCGCCGCGATCACCGGGATCTCGACTTCGCCGACCGCGGCGAAGCTCGCCCGCGAGCCGGCGAAGCGGCGGCGGCGCTCGGCCGGGCCGGCGTCGCCGAATTCACCGCGGTCGTGGCCGGCGATGAAGTGCTTGCCCGCGGTGCCGAGCACGGCGCAACGGGCACCGTCGCGGGCCGCCTGGTGGAGGGCCTCGGCGATCGCGGCGTAGCTCGGGAAGTCGAGCGCGTTGACGGGAGGACGGTCGATGGTCACCCAGGCGACCCCGTCCTCGTGGCGTACCTGCACCGGTCCTTCACTCACCGCGACTCACCTCCTGGGGAGCGAGCAGACGCTCCTCGACGATCCTTGCGACCTCCTTGGCGGCGACCTTCCCGGTCGCCGTCCGCGGGAGCTCCTCCACCGGAACCAGGTGCTTGGGGACCTTGTAGAAGGCGAGGTCCCCCTTGCACCGGGCCCGCACCGCCTTGAGGTCGACCCCCGGCTCGACCACCACCGCGGCCGCCACCGCCTCGCCCCAGCGCGGGTCGGGAACCCCGACCACGGCCGCATCGCGGATCCCGGCGGCGCCGCGGAGGTATTCCGAGACCTCTTCGGCGTGGACGTTGTAGCCGCCCGAGATGATCACGTCCTTGACCCGGCCGGTGACCCAGAAGCGGCCGGCGGCGTCCATCCGGCCGAGGTCGCCGGTCCGCAGCCAGGCGCCGTGGAAGGCGGTCTCGTTGTCGTGGGCGTGGAGGTAGCCCCGCATCAGGGTCGGGCCGCCGAGCAGGATCTCGCCCTCGCGGTCGACGACGCCGGTCGCGCCGTCGACGAGGATCGTCGCTTCGCTCAGCGGGAACGGGCGGCCGATGTAGCCCGCGCCGTGGAAGAGCATGTCCTCGCCCTCGGCGACGATGCCCTGCCCCTCGGTGCCGCCGTAGAGATCGCAGACCTGGGCGCCGGGCAGCCGCTCGAGCAGCCAGGCCTTCAGGTCGAGCGGGATCGGCTGGCCGCCGAGGATCACCTGGCGCAGGCTGTCGATCGGCTGCCGTGCGGCTTCGTCGGCGGCGCGGATGTCGATCCAGCAGGTAAGCGGCAGGAAGCTGCGCACGGCGCCGAGGCGACCGACCTCGCGTGCGTACCCGACCGCGTCGAAGCGATCGAGCACCCGGACCATGCCGCCCGCGTACATCGTCGCCAGGTAGATGTTGTGGAAGGGCACCCGGGTCAGAGGCGCGCTGATCAGCTCCACGTCGGTCGGCCGCCGTGGGCAGATCATGCTGAACGCGAAGACCGAGGCGACGACGCTCTCGTGCGTCTTGACGACCGCCTTCGGCGTGCCGGTGCTGCCCGAGGTGAAGGTGATCGACTCCACCCCGTCGGGGCGCGCCGCGCTCGGCACGCCGGTCGCCGGCGCCGCCGCGATCAGGTCCGCGACCGAGGTGGCGAGGAGCGCGTCGGCGCCCGCCTCGGCGGCGTGGTCGGGGCGCGAGGCGTCGGTGAGCAGGAGCCGGTCCGTCTCCGCCGCAGCCAGCGTGCCCGCCACCTGGGCCGCGGGCTGGTTCGACTGGATCGGGATGCCCACGGCGCCCATCGCGCCGACCGCGATCCGCGCGGCCACGGTGGCGATCGAGTTGGTCCCGACGATCGCGACCCGGCCCGGATCGGCGCCCCAGCGCGCCTCGATCGTCGCCGCCGTCCCGGCGACCAGCTCCGCCAGCTCGGCGTAGGTGAGCGTCCGCTCCTCGTCGGCGAGCGCCGGGCGCCCGGGGAAGTTGCGGACCGCGGCGGCCAGCAGGTCGGAGACGGTGGAGACCATGCGCCCGCTCACGTCGCCGGCAGGCCGAGCATGCGGCCGATCAGGTTCAACTGCATCTGGCTGGTCCCGCCCGCGATCTCCTCGAGCTTCGCGTCGCGGTAGAAGCGCTGGGCCTCGGCCTCCATCATGTAGCCGAAGCCGCCGCACACCTGCATCGCCACCCGCGTCGCCGCGACCGCGTTTTCGCTGGCGACGAGCTTTGCCATCGCGCCGTATTTGGCCGCCTGGATCCCCGCGTCGGCCATCTCGCCGCTGCGCAGCACCAAGGCCCGGGCAGCCTCGGTCTGGGCGACGGCGCCGGAGAACATGTGCTGGAGGGCCTGGAAGCCGAGCACCGGGCGGCCCGACTGCTCGCGCTCCATGCCGTAACGGCCTGCCTCCTCGAGGGCGCCGATCGCGGTGCCGATGCACCCCGCCGCGTACATGATCCGCTCCTTGTTCAGGAGCGATTTGACGATGCCCCAGCCGTCGCCGGGCGCGCCGAGGAGGGCATCGGCGGGGACCTCGACGTCCTGCAGCGCCACCTCGTTGGCGTGGTAGGCGCGGTGGCCGAGCTGGTCGAGCGGATTGACCTCGATCCCCGGGAGGTCCATCGGGACGAGCAGGCAGCTCAGCTCTTTCACCCGGGGGCCCGAAAGGTCGCCGGTGCGGGCGAAGAGCAGCATGTGGGTGGCGACGTGGGCGCCGCTGGTGTAGGTCTTCGACCCGTTGACGACGAAGCCGCCGTCGGTCGCCCGCGCCTGGGTCCGCAGGGAGCCGACGTCACTGCCCGCGTCCGGCTCCGACATCGCCAGGCAGCAGCGCGCCTTCCCCGCGATCAGGGCCTCGACGAACGGGCGGGCGCGATCGGGGCCGTTGGCGCTCACCACCGCCGTGCCGGGCAGGACGCAATCGAGGATCGCCACCCCGAATCGGTAGAGCTGCTCGTTCAGGAGCAGGTTCCAGAGCAACGGCGCCCCGGTCCCGCCGACCTCCTCGCCGAACGGCAGGGCCAGCCAGCCGAGCGCGACCATCTGCTCGTAGACCTCCCAGGGGAACTCCGCCTCGCGGTCCCAGCGCGCCGTCCGCTCCGGCGTACAGATGTCGCCGAGCACGCGCTCGACGGTCGCCAGGAAATCCGTGGCGTCGTCGGCGAGACCGTGCCGCAGATCGAACACCGTCATCCACTCACCTCATTTCTTCTGTTGTCAAGACCCAGGCCGCGCTGCGCGTCGAGCACGTCGTCCGCCCCGATGCCGCACCGTTCGAGCTTCGCCCACTCGGCCACCGGATCGCCGACCGGGAAGTCCGAGCCGAAGAGGATGCGCCTGCTGCCGCGCGTCGCCACCCAGCGGGCGATCAGGTCCTCCGGGACCAGCGCCGTGTCCAGCCAGACGTTCGGCAGGTCGGCGAGCGCGGACGCGGCGTCGAAGTCGACCTCGACCCCCGCCAGGTGGGCGAGGAGGAAGGTCGCCTCGGGGTGGGCGGCGACTGCGGGGCCGGCCTCGGCCGGGCCGCTCCAGCGCCGCTCGACGCGCGCGTCGCCGTACTCCTCCGGATCGAGCCCGACGTGCATCAGGATCGGCTTCCCGGCCGCGGCGGCGGCCGCGTACACCGGCTCCACCACGGGCGCGGTCGGGGCGACCCCGAGGAACGGCGGGTGCAGCTTGATCCCCGCGCAGCGCTCCGAGCGCAGGGCCGCGGCCATGTTCTCGGCGTTGGCGGGGTCGCGGGGGTCGGGGAAGAACCAGGCGAGCGCGGGCACCGGCGCGGCGTCGATCTCCTCGACCAGCCAGCGGTGCGCCGGCGCCGATTTCCCCGGCCGGCGGGAGTTGGTGGTGACGATCGCGGTCGCCGCCGGGCCGGCGGCCGGATAATCGGCGATGGTGCCGCCGAACGCGGGCGTGATCCCCCGTTCGACCAGCCACCCCATGCTCGCCGCCGCCACCTCGTCCGGGTAGGCGTGGACGTGGACGTCGATCAACCCGCTCACCCGGCCACCTTCGAGGGGGAGGACGGGCGGGCGAGCATGGTGTCGCCGATGCTCTCCACGCTGACCTCCTTCGGGCTCGCGTCGCGCACCGCCCAGCGCCCCTGGTGGAGCACCCAGACCCGGTCGCTCGCGGCGAGGGCGAAGCGGGCGTTCTGCTCGACGATCACGACCGCGGTGCCCTCGCCCGCCAGCATCCGCGCCGCCGCGATCAGCGCCCGGTGGTATTTCGGCGCGAGGCCGAGGGTCGGCTCGTCCATGAGGATGACCTTCGGGTCCATCATCATCGCCCGCGCGACCGCCAGCGCCTGCTGCTCGCCGCCGCTGAGGCTCCACCCGAGGGCGCCGAGGCGCGGGCCCAGCACCGGGAACAGCTCGAGGCAACGGGCCTCGATCTCTTCGCGGCGCCGCTTCGGCGTGCCGGAGGCGACCCCGGCGACCCGCATGTTCTCGGCGACGGTGAGGTCGACGAAGACCCGCCGTCCCTCCGGCACGTGGGCGAGGCCGGCGCGCACGGCGAGGTCCGGCCGCCGCGCGGGGACGGCGGCGCCGTCGATCCGCACCTCACCCCGCCGCGCCAGCAGGCCGGAGACGGCGGAGAGGAGCGACGACTTCCCCGCCCCGTTGCGGCCGACGATCGCGACCACGGTCCCCGCGTCGACCTCGAAGTCGACGCCGTCGACGGCGCGGACGCTGCCGAAGCTGACGTGGAGCCCCTCGACGCTCAGCACGATGCCTCCTCGGCGGTCGGCCGGCCGGTGTAGCTCTCGAGCACCTCGGGCAGCTCGAGCACCTCCGCCGTCGGCCCCTGGGCGATCGTCCGACCGAGGTCGAGGACCGTCAGCTGCGGGCAGAGCTCGCGGACGAACTCGAGGTTGTGCTCGATCACGAGGATCGCGGTCTCGCCGTCGCGGAGCCGTTCGATCAGGCGCCCGACGATCGCCGCCTCGTCGGCGGTCAGGCCGGCGACCGGCTCGTCCAGCAGCAGGACCTCGCTGCCGATCGTCGCCGCGCGGAGGATGTCGACCCACTTCGCGGTGCCCTGGGAGACCTCGCCGGGATAGCGGTCGAGGACCGGCTCGAGGCCCTCGTCGGCGAGCCAGGCGCCGATCACCGCCGACGCGTGGCCGTCGCGGCGCAGGCGCAGGGCGTCGAAGCCCAGTTCGACGTTCTCCCTCAGGGTCAGCCCCTCGACCAGGCTGACGTTCTGGAAGCTCCGGGCGATGCCGCGCCGGGCCCGCGCCCGCGGCGACCTGCCGACGATGCTCTTCCCGTCGAGCTCGATCGTCCCCGAGGTCGGCCGGTCGAACCCGGAGATCAGGTTGACCAGGGTGCTCTTGCCGGCGCCGTTGGGCCCGATCAGCCCGCCGATCTCCCCCGCCCGCAGGGTCAGCGAGGCGTCGGCGAGGGCGACCACCCCGCCGAACCGTCGCGACACCTGGTCGACGACCAGCTTCATCGCGGCGCCGCCTCGCGGCCGGAGGGGGCGGTGCCGACCGCCGGCGCCTTCGCCTCCTCGGCCGGGGCGCTCCGCGGCCGTGCGAGGAGGCGGGCGAGCAGCGAGCGGGCGCTGACGACGAGCCCCGCCAGGCCGCGCGGGGCGCCGATCAGGACCGCCAGCAGGAGGGTGCCGTCGACCACCGGGGTCCAGCCCGGATAGTTGTGGGCGATGGTGT
>Ga0153954_1001323_pt1 | contig 13715 bp, 12 predicted proteins | sample TSFL038MetaG_FD_102277 | JGI IMG/M metagenome (GOLD analysis project Ga0153954, IMG submission 102277) | Attine ant fungus gardens microbial communities from Florida, USA - TSFL038 MetaG | ecosystem: Host-associated > Fungi > Mycelium > Unclassified | place: USA: Florida, Wekiwa Springs State... | reverse complement strand
CAAACTTATAAAAACTTAAATTATTATATCTTTTAAATTATTAGTTTTTAAAAAGAAATGTTAATAACTATTAATAATGTTGATGGATTCTTAATAATAGGTGTTTTTTTTCAAAAAAAAATTGGAAAAAAAAAGCGGACTATGCCAAATGAAGTCTATGGAACACCAAATGACTCCGGGACATCTCCCGCCCCATCGACGGACACTTAATATTTTTGTCCTCTCGATGTTTTCAATTGCTGTTGTGGTAAGCCTTAGAAATCTTCCCCTGACAGCTCACTACGGCTTTTCGAGCTTATTTTTTTATATTTTAGCCGCCCTGCTATTCATGATCCCTTACACGCTTGTGGCCGCAGAGCTCGCTTCAGGTTGGCCAAAAGCCGGGGGTATTTATGTCTGGGTAAGGGAAGCCTTAGGGGATAGGCTTGGTTTTCTAGCCATTTGGATGCAGTGGTTCCACAATATGACCTGGTACCCGGCGATGTTGGCATTTTTAGGGTCAGGGATAGCCTATTTATTTTTTGATCCTGCCTTGGCCCAGAATAAAACTTATCTCTTGATTGTGATTGTGACAGGCATATGGATCATTACGATTGTTAACTTTTTTGGGATTAGGATTTCTGCTTGGATCAGCACCATTTGCGTGATTTTAGGGACCATTCTCCCTGGATTATTACTCATCTTACTTGCACTGATGTGGGTTTTCTCGGGAAATCCTTTAGCCACCTCCTTTTCTTGGTCCAATTTTTTTCCTGACCTCAGTCATTTCTCTAATCTTGTGTTTCTTGCCGGTATCGTTCTTGCCTTAGCAGGTATGGAGGCGAACGCCAACTTAGCACGTGAGGTGAAAAATCCTCAAAAAAACTACCCTAAAGCCATTTTTATTGCCGTGATCATTGCCTTGGCGATTTTAGCTTTTGGTTCAATGTCGATAGCTGCCGTGATTCCTAAAGAAGGGATTAGCTTAGTCTCAGGTTTATTGGATGCTTTTGAAACCTTTCTTTCTTCCTTTCATTTAGGGTGGCTCATGCCAATCATGGCCTTGTGCGTCATCTTAGGAGCCGCTGGCGAGTTAAATGCTTGGACAATTGCCGGTGTGAAAGGGCTTTTTGTGACCACAGAACATGGTCTTTTACCCCCGATTTTCCACAGAACGAATCAAAATCATACTCCAACGAACTTATTATTTTTCCAAGCGATTATTGTGACTTTGTGTGCCTTCCTATTTCTTTATTTACCTAATATCAATCTTTCTTATTGGGTTTTAAGTGCGTGGAGTGCTGAAATGTATTTAATTGTCTATATTCTGATGTTTCCAGCAGCTCTTATCTTAAGATACCGTAAACCTAATGTGCACAGGGCCTACCGAATCCCTTATGGCAACGTGGGAATTTGGGTTGTTTGCGTAGTGGGTTTTCTCTCTTCTCTATTTGTCTTTTTGATCAGTTTCTTTCCTCCAGAGCAAATTCCAGTAGGTAATTTGCTCCATTATGAGTTGATGATGATCATAGGAACATTGCTCATCATTGCTTTACCATTGGTTATTTTTGCCTTGCGAAAACCTCACTGGAAGCTCGAAGCGCTCAAAGAAATCCGCAGCGAAATTCACCGCAGCACGCATTATAGTTGATTCAAGTTTAAAAGACACATTTCGACCGCGCCAAAGCTCCCGGGCTTGAACGATCGTAAACGACCCAATATTAGAAATATGGGGTCATTTACGATCGTTCAATCGCGGGGCTTTCGTGCAGGTAGAAATGTGTCTTTTGAACTTGAATCAACTATAGCTATCTTTGTAAGTTGAGAAGCTGTTGGAGAAGAGGCTCGCTGTGACCTAGTATCTTAAAACAAAAAGCATATGTCTCATTTAGATCTGTGCGTTCGGCTCGGGGGATTTGCTGGGCGCATATGATCAAAGCTGCCAATACCGCTTGAATATTAGGGTGTTTCTGGCGGTAGCTTTCTACCAAAATTTTCAAAGCTCCTTGGAAAAACTGGAGGGCATTCTTATAATCGTTAAGGACATCATATACCGAACCCATGTTGCTGTAGACTGTGGCAACATCAGGATGAATATCTCCTAGGACTTGAAGTCTAATCGGTAAAGCCTTTTGGTAAAACTCAAGGGCTTTCTCTTGGTTCCCCTGGGTGTAATAGTTAAAACCGATATTGTTGTAACTTTGAGAAACAGAAAGATGAAGATCTCCTAGGGCTTGACGCCTAATCTCTAAAGCCTTTTGGTGTTTTTCGAAGGCTTCCTCATAATTTCCAAGTGAAGTACAGACCAAACCGATGTTGTTGTAGCAAGTGGCGACCTCAGGGTGGGAATCATTGAAGACTTGGAGTCTAATTTCCAAAGCCTTTTGGTAAAATTCGCGAGCTTTCTCATGATCCCCAAGAACTCTATAGATTTCACCTCTATTGTTGTAGCTTGTGGCAACTAAAGGGTGAAGATCCCCTAGGACAGCAACCCAAATCTGTAAAGCCTTTTGGGAAAACTCGAGGGCTTGCCCATAGTTTCCAATGTCTTTATAGCCAACAGCAATATTATTGTAGCTCATGGCGACAGTAGGATGGCGCTCTCCAAAGACTTGACGTTCAATGTGCAAAGCCTTTTGGTGGAAATCGAAAGCTTTCTCATAATTCCCAAGAATTCTATAGATCTCACCCATATTGTTGTAGTTTGTAGCGACAGTGGGGTGAAGATCTCCTAAGACGTAAATCCTAATCGGTAAAGCATTTTGGTAAAATTCGAGAGCTTGAACATAATTTCCAAGTGCCTCACAGACTGAACCAATATTGTGATAGCTAGTGGCAGTAGAGGGATGCTGATCCCCTAAGACTACGAGCTTAATCTGCAAAGCCTTTTGAAAAAACTCGAGAGCTTCTTCATGATTTCCAAGGTCATGTAAGATCCCACCGATATTGTTGTAGCCCAGAGCCACATCAATGTGGTTTTCTCCATGATTAGTTCGTGTCAGTTTGATTGCTTCTTCATACCTTTGACGCGCTTCCTGATATTGAGCCATTTTGTGTTCGATGCTGCCTAAGTTGAGGTGAGCGTCAATATTGTGGGGGTTGAGAGAGACCGCGTGTTGGTGAGCTTCTTGGGCCATGCGATATTGAAGCGCTTTTTCGAATGCATGTCCTTGGATGTCAGGTTTTTCGTCGTAAAAAAGTGCCTGTGCAAAAACTTTGAGGTCAAAGGCTTGTAAAAATTTCTCAGCACATTTGTAAAAAGGGATCAATATCTGGTAGATTTCTTGTAGGATGTCGATCTTTTTTTGGTCTAGATAGAGGTAATGGGGATCAGGTTTTTCTTCCATATGAAGCAAAAACTCCCCTTCATGCTTGTAAAAGATATGGGCATCTAAGCGTAAATGGAGAACGCTTTGGAAAGCTCGGGACAGGTTTTTAGCTCCTTGTGGGCAAAAAATGTTTCTGTTCAATAGCTGTGACACGATTTCTAGAGTCGATGTAGAGGGGATTTTAGCAAAGAGCGCAAGGGCTGATAATACTGACTGAAAGGGACGATAAAGTTCTTTTTTGATTCCAAAGGCTTTGTCCGCTTGTTTGTGTTTGGAAAGATCGGGCTTAAATTCTTTAAGACTCCCATTGATGAGTTCAATCGCTAATTGAGTATGGAATGGATCACCTAGAAAAGGGATCCAACTATTTGTCACTTCAAACTGCTTTGTTTTAGCTTGATTATAGTTCAGCAAGAGTCTTTTATCGCCAGCAATGTAGCAGACTGCGGAGAGAGCGCTCGCTATAATAAGATCATCCTTGAGCCATTGGGAGCTTTGAAACCGAGCGATCTCTTCAGGTGTGCCAATCAATTCATAAAGGCCTGGCTTACCCAATGGAGTGTTGCCTCCTGTATCAAGGGATAAACCTTTAGGGGTAAGACTTTGCCTGGCTTCTTCTTCAAAAAGAGGTGCAAAGATAGGGAAATGGGTCTCACCAAAATTGATGATGTTGATTTCAAGAAATTGGGAGAGGAGTCTAAAGTAAGAGAGATTTTGGTCTGTATTTTCAGAGATCAGAAAGGCAAACTCAAGGTCAGAGTAAGGACACATCTCATTCCTTGCCATAGAACCCATTCCAATGCAAGTCCACTCGCAGGGTGGAGGGCCTAAGATCTTTTGGGAATTTAAGATCAAAGACCCTAACATCTTTTTATAAGAGGCTGTCAAAAGTGGCAGGATTGTGTGAGCGGATTGACCCTCTTGGAATTCATTGAAATAAAAGGTCCGGATATTGGCAATCAAACCGCGGTAATTTTGGCTTGCTAAGAGTTTAATGTCTTTAGTTTTTAAAAATAATCTTTCAACACTTTCCAATTTGGCTAGGAAATATTTTTTTAGATTTCCTTCTTGGCAGAGTGCATAGGCCCCATTTAATAGTTTGGCAGCTTGCACCCAATTTTGTTTTTGGATGTAGAGTTCTGCAATCTTTTGAAGATAGAAAATCTGCTCTTGGCTCTTTTCTTGTTTTTTGGCTTGTAGCAGTTTGGTGCAACAATATCCTTCGATATCTCTTTGATGGGGCAATTCTTCGGGAAGCTTTATATTGAGGAAGTGAGCCACAAAACTATCTTGGCCCCACCTGATTGCAAGGTCGAGGGGGAAATCTCCATTTGTGTTACTCATCTCGAAAGAAGCCCCTTTATCCACCAATCGTTTACCACTTTCGATATGGCCATGTTTAGCTGCCCAATGCAAAGGAGTGTAACCATAAGCATTTTGAGAATTAGGATCAGCCCCCGCTTCTAAAAGTAGTTCTACAATGTCAGGTTTGGGATGCATCCAAACAGCCTTATGAATCGCTTGTTTACCATCTTTATCTTTGAGGCTGAGAAGAAAAGGATATTGGATCAGATGCTTTAAAATGGGGGTATATCCATAAAAAGCTGCCACATGGAGGATCGTGTCCCCCTCTATACCTGGAACAGAAGGATCAGCCCCTTTTTGTAAAAGGAAGAGAGTAGCTTCCAAATGTCCTTGAGCAACAGCATAGTAGAGGGGCGTTTTTTGAGAAAGATCTTGGGCATTGATGTTGGCTCCCCGTTCGGTTAAAAGCTTTAGATGTTCAACTTGTCCACTTTCAGCCGCTTTGTGCAGCAGAGTTTGTTTCAGCGCAAAGGTAGAATTTGAATCAAGACCTTGATTAAGGAGAAATTGAAGTGTTTTAGGACATGCCCTTTTCAGGATTTCATTTAGGTGAAGAGATTGTTTGTGTTGGATAAAAAGATTGAGTACAGAAATCAATTCCTGATAAGCCGAAAGCTGTAGGGGGGAAGGATCGCCTGTTACGATCATATTAGGGTTTTTGTCATTCAGCCATAAGATGATCTTCTCATCGCCCTTCACTACTGCAAGATGCATTAAAGACCATCCATCCTGTCTACATTTAGCGATCCCTTGACGATTTTGAACATATAGCCATTGGAGGATATCGAGATGTCCTCCTAATACAGCGGCAAAATAGCATGTTTCACCCTGATCATTTTCAGCATCAAGACGGGAGCGATCTTCTGTGATCCAATTTTTTATCCGAGGAAGGTCTCCTCCCTGACAAGCTGCAAACAAAACTGCAAAAGAATAGGGCGCATTTAAAGAAGGCAGTAAATCAGGTTCTAGCTCGATGAGGTAAGTAGGGAGCGTTTGCGCCTTTTGGAAGACAACGATTTCATGCCAGCGGTGAGGTTGATCTTGAAAACACGGATAGTAAATCATGCAGTGAGGGTTTTTAGGAAAAATAGGAGCAACGGGGATAAAGTGAGCATCATAGTTTTGATAGGCTCCTTTACCCGCTAATGACTTCATATCGCTGCATTGTTGAGGATGAGGCACATCGCTCACCACAGCATGAGGCTGCCGCATAGACACCCATGACAAAAAGAGAAATCCCTGGCTGTAGCAAGTCGCATAATGAGCACTTTCTGTGAAATAGATGCCACTACCGAAATAGCCAATATCAGTACTATCAACTCCTTTTTGCCCAGTAAAATAAGCATGTTTACCGAAATAGGTTAAGCCCGATTCGCAAATAGAGTTAGCTTTTGGCAAAGAGGTGCCATGCCATAAAGGAAGAACTTTAGCATGATTTAGAGTCTCAAGTTGTCCATCAATATTGACTTGAAGGGGAGAAAACGAAGAGGTAGAGGCTTCCCACGTAGCGATAGCTTCTTTTCTTTGATCTCTCAAAGGCTCGTTCATCCATGCAGGAAGAAATTTTTTAGCTTCTTCTTCTATGGTTACAAGATGAGCCATAAATCCCGTTTGTAAAATACGGTTGGAGATTGCAGTGATTTTACCGACAGAATAACCTGGAGGTTTGTCTGTCATAAAATATTTAATGACCATCTGAGCTTCAGGGTCACTGGGTAACAAAACAGCACCCTGGTGACGATGAGAAAGATTTTGCAGACGGCTTATCACTTCAGGAGAAAAAGACCAGGGAGAATGAGGCTGAGCAACATGGTCTTTAAGGGATGCCGGAAGCATAAATGATCCTTTGTTGAAAGAGTGTAAAAACTTAAATTTCTTTTTGCAACTGAAAGTCGATATCGCGAAAGGATATATTGATTTTGTTGCTAGATAAGTCTCTTTAATCTATGTTAATCTCAAAACCCTGGGGGTAACATGTTTAAAAAAATTATTATCAGTCTTTCATTGGCGATGCTAGTGACGGTGCAAGCCTTTTCGGCACTTCCAACTTCTGATCAAATTGCTAAAACATCAGCAACTACTCTTTCAGAACGGATGAGAGATGCCCTGATTCAACAAGTTGCCACAGAGCAATATTCCTCTAACCTTTACCTGACATTTGCAAGCTACTTTGGTGATCTTGGACTCGATGGCTGTGAAGAGTTTTTCCGTGATTCTTCTGCTGAAGAAACGGAGCATGCGCTCATGTTTTACAATCTTCTGATCGACCGAGGTGAAAAATTTCAAATGAGAGCTGTTAATGCAAGTAAAATCATGCCCACATCTGTGCAAGATGCTTTCGTAAAACTTTATGAAAATGAAATACAAGTGACGAAAGCAATCCATAATCTTTATAACATCGCTTTAGAAGAGAAAGACTATGCTACCCAAATGTTCTTGCATCAGTTTATTTCTCTACAAGTTCAGGAAGAGAAAGAAGCGCAAGATCTTTTACAACTTCTAGAAATCGGGCCTAACGATCCTGCTTTGATCTTAATCTTTGACAACAAGCTCAAAGAGATGGCCGAAGAGGATTAATTAAACGCCAAGAGCGGTAGAGGAGGGCAAAGGCGGCTAAAGGCTCCTATGACCCTCTTCTGCGTTTAAGAATCTGGCCATATTTTTTTACTTCTTAAAGTGGATAAATTTCATTAGTGGACCCTGTCTTTTCATCGAGAGATTTTCTGACAAGACCCGCTATCAGCGGTGCAGCTACCCCAATTATTACGCCACCAGGCATGCAAGCAAGACAGCTAAGAGACTTAACTCCACAATCAAGACCAAGAAGTATGCCCATGACAATAAGAGTCGCTGGAAACGCTGCAAAATATCCCACTGTCAAACCACCGCACATTTCATTATAAATATCTCGATTAAGTTCGATTTGGTGACTCATAAATTACCTCTTTTAATCTGTTAGAGTTAAAGTTTATCGTGAATCTCTTCTGCATTTATTGTCTGTTGCTTGTCGAGATATTCTCTGACAGAAGAAACAAGCGGGGCGGCAATTGGCCCTATGCAGCTTCCTGCTACCATACTGCCGAAAACACAACCCATCGTAATAATGGCCGCTATGGCGCCATATCCCTTCACAAGCAGTATTGGTTCAACAACGAAAATGGATAAAAGGCCAAACCCAGCACCCCAAATGAGGCCTTTTCCCATCTCATGACAAAAGTTGTTTACAGCCATGTTTTAATCCTTTGTTCAATCATTTTTATTAATCATTTCCACTCTAAAGTGGGTAAATATGATCAGTGGACAGTGAGCTATTTTTCTTTTCATCGAGGGATTTTCTGACTTCCCACACTATCAAAGGTGTGATTGCCCCAATTAATATACCGCAAGGAAGGGAAGCAAAACTACCCACCATCCAAGGCTCTACAGGCTGAATACTTAAATTCGGACTGAAAAGCATGCCTAAACCCGCAACCATAGACCCTAGGGCTGCTAAACCCAAGCCCCAACAGGCGCCGTCATAAATATCTACATAAAGTTGAATGCCACTAGACATAATTCTCCCTTTTTAAAAATGGTAAAAATACCAAATGTAGTTAAAGATTATTAAAACCCTCTTCTGCATTTATTGTCTGTTGTTTGTCGAGATATTCTCTAACAGAAGCAACAAGTGGTGCGGCAATCGGTCCTATGCATCCTCCAGCTAGCATACTACCTATAAAACAACCTATAGCGATGATAGCTGCCATGGCATCATACCCCTGTGTCAATAATATAGGTTCAATAACCAAAACTGATAAAATACCAAGGACACCACCCCAAAAAACACCCTTTAATATCTCATGACCGCAGTTATTTACATACATATTCTTACTCCTTTTTAAATCTATTTGTAATTATACAAAATAATTGTTAATTTATTATTAATAGAAAATAAACTATAGTAAATAGAATCCATTCAAATGAAGGATTTGTGAGAGGGCATCTAGGGACTCGACAACTTCCTGAAAAAGGGCAGAATCAAGCAAATCACATGGTTCCAGGCGATCGCGATAATATTTATGCACCCATTGCACAAGCCGGTTGTAGAGGGTGTCATCGAGAAAAATATAGGGATGGACTTGGTTTCTCTCGGTTTCATTAAGGACGCAGCGGATCCGTAGGCAGGCGGGGCCTCCTCCTCCCCACATGCTTTCTCGCACATCGACAAATATGACACGAAGGGGTAGCCACTCTAAATTGAGGTTTTCACATTCACGGGGGGAGATGAGAAGATCTTCACCATTGGGTAAAGTGACGAGTTGTGAGTTGAAAAAGTAGCTTTTGATGGCTTCTTCGATAGAGAGCATCTCTTGCGTGACCCGTATGGGTTGAAGCGCGCATCTTTCGGATAAAGAGGAAATCACCCTCTCTGTATCAGTAAAGGCCTTTTCATGGTAAAGAAAGCAGGTTCGGTTGCCGACAGAGATCACATCATTATGAAAAACCCCTTGGTCGATCGCTTCAGGGTTTTGCTGTGCCAAGATGATTTTTTCTGGCTTGAGCCTGTGATGACGAGCAATGGCTTCAGAAGCTTCTCGCGCTTGTCTTGCAGGAAACGTTTGGATGGCAGGATCAAAAGCGCTTTGGCCATACACAAAAAGATGAATCCCTTCATCTCCATAATGGGTGCAGAAGCGGGTGTGATTAGCTGCCCCTTCATCTCCAAATTTTCCCCCTTTAGGGAGAGGAGGGTGAATAGTGAAAAGGTCTTTATTGGGGAAAAGAAGATTTAAAAGTCTAAAAGATTCTTGAGATTCGATCGAGCGGTGGAATTGGCTTTGTAAATTGGCCGGGGTGATGTGCACCTTGCCATCTGCAGTGTCTGTGGAAGGGGAAAAAGTCGCGCAATTGGCTGCCCACATGGATGCTGAAGAGGAGAGCTCTTGAACAAGCCGAGGGGAACTTTTAACCGCTTGAGAAAAAATTTCGGCATCAGTGCCGGAAAAGCCGAGCTCTCGCAAGGTGGATAATGAGGGGCGCATCCGTGGTGGCAAAACAGCTTGTGGAATCCCTAAATCCGCAAGCATTTTCATTTTTTGTAACCCCTGAAGTGCTGCTAATTTAGGGTTTGAGGGGTGTTTGCGATGGGACATGGAAGCCAGATTACCATAAGCATAGCCTCCAAAGTGGTGTGTTGGTCCTACCATTCCATCAAAATTGATTTCATGAACGACCATGTTTTAATCCTGGTAAAAGCTCTTTTGGTAAACTGATATCTGAATTTTCTAGTGATGTGACAGGATAAGAGCAATAATCGGCTGCATAGTAACCACTCGGGCGAAAATTTCCACTTTTACCAATTCCTCCAAATGGAGCTTTGCCGGAAGCCCCTGTTGTGGGGGCATTCCAATTGATGACTCCAGCGCGCACCTGTTGATAAAATTGGTGGAATTTAGCTTGGCTATGCGTGAAAATAGCTGCAACAAGACCAAATGAAGTATGATTAGCTTCCCGAATCGCTGCTTCAAAATCGGGAACGCGGATCACTTGTAAAAAAGGTCCAAAATACTCTTCATCTGACCGATGAGTGACGTGTGTTACATCCATGATGCCTGGGGTAAGCAAGGGGCTATTTTCTTTGATTTGCCGCATCTCAACCAGACATACGCCCCCTCCCGTTCCAAGCAAAGCTTGCGTATTTAAAAGATGTTCAGCACTTTTTAAAGAAATGACCGGTCCCATAAAAGGTTCTGGGATTTGCGTGTAATGACCTACTATAAGAGATGATGCCATCTGTGTGAGTACTTTTAGAAATTCATCCCCTTCTGTCCCTTCTGGTAAAATGAGACGTCTGGCACATGTGCATCTTTGTCCTGCAGTTAAAAAGGCCGATTGGATCGTTAAATAGGCAGCAGCTTCGCTATCCAAAACATCACTGATAACAAGAGGGTTATTGCCTCCCATTTCTAACGCAACGATTTTTTCAGGATGTTTTTTGAAAATGTCCAACAACGCAAGACCTGTAGCGTAGCTGCCTGTAAAAAAGAGGGCATCGATCTGAGGATGGGAAGCTGTGTAATGGCCTGTCATGGGGCCCCCTTGCACAAGGTTCAAAACCCCTTTAGGCAGCTCTTCCCAATAGGAGACCATTTTCTGGCTAACTCCTGGTGTCAATTCGCTCCCTTTAAATACAACTGTATTGCCAGCCAGCAAGGCAGGGATGATATGTCCGTTAGGAAGATGCCCAGGAAAATTGAATGGACCAAAGACAGCTACAACACCATGAGGCTTATGCCGTACATGGATTGTAGAGGCTCCAAAAGGGATTTGTTTTTCAGGGCACCGTTCTTTGTAAGCATCGATAGAAGTGGTCACTTTTTGGATCATGGAAACCACCTCCATTTTCGCTTCCCAAAGTGGTTTGCCTGTTTCCTGAGAAATACTTTCTGCTAAATCTCCCTTTCTTAACCTCTCTTCAAATGTCCGGATGAAGCCTACCCTTTCCTCAAACGATCGTGCTGACCATCTAACAAAGCTCTCTCTTGCTGCAGATACCGCTTGGTTAACTTCCTCTTGTATTGCATTTTTCCCTGTCCAAACAATCTGTCCAGTGCCTGGGTCTTCCGAGGAAAAAGCCTCGCCCACCCCTTCCACCCATTCTCCTGCAATATAGTGGCATTTCTGCATCATAAAAATGATCTATATCACAGTGTAATTTATAGTCGAACCAACATCCTACCACCCACCTCCAGAACGCTAAGTCGCAGATTTCTAAAGTTTGGATGTTTTTCAAATTAAATTTTTAAACCATTGAGCGCGAAGCGCTCCCTGGAGTGCGGCGTTCTACGCCGCCTTATAATTGCCAAAAAGTTTGATTTTGCAAGTAGCTGAAATTCAAAGGAGGCGCAAAGAGCCGCACTCCAGGGAGCTCGCAAAAGCTCGCTCAAACAACAAAAGGTTCAAACTTCAGGTAATCTCTTTCTTTGAGCTTCGCTTCGCTCAAAGAGGGCGATTGATTACTTCTTAAATTAAACCGGCATTAAGTAAGGTCGTATAGCATGTAAACTTCTTCTTTTTCTGGATTTTAAGATTCAGCCCAATCCCTAAAAATTTTCAAAGCTTCGGGTAAATTGTAGAGACCGCAAGCACCTTCAAAGCGTCCTTCTTCAATAAAACAAAAAAGCCAATCAGTTTCTGATCTTTCTATTTTTATTCTTTTAAATTCTCTATTTTCTAAATAAGTACCTGTCAAACTTACTCTCAAACCCCAACCAGGATTATCCAAAGTGTCAATACGGACACCATATCCATGTTCCCAATCACCATCACACTGCTCAGCAAACCATTCTATCAACCACATCAAATCATTGTTAATCATCTTATATCCTTACTTTGGCATTTCTCAATTGTACCAAAAACCTCCTGAAAGTGGACTAAGTTCTGTTTTGAGCGCCTTGCTCCCAAATTAAATCCATGCGGTAATAGAACATGCACTTGTAGGGTTCTTAATGTTTAATTTTTTTCCAAGATGCTTTAGGCACATTATAATCTTCCCAAGCACATTCAACTGCTATTTCAAATGTGTCTTGAAGGCTATCATATATACATTTATCATCTTCAAAAACGTAAAGATAAAATCCTGCATAAGGATCTTCTTTAATTTCAAAGTATCTTGGTTGAAGAAAATCTGGTTTGGCTCGCCATTTCATTTTTTATTCGTCTTTAAAGTAATAACGGTGTTGTGGGCTAGCATCAGTCCACCTTCCATTTGTTTGTTTTTCTAAGTGGAAATGCGGCCTATCTCCATGTGGATCTTTTACATCAAAACGAATCTTTTTATCACCACGCATTAAAATCAAATCGCCATCTGCATTTTTTATGATTTTTCCTTTTCCACCGAAATAGCGCTCGATTGCTTTCACTGCTCTATTAATTTCATGATAATTTGAATTTATATCTGATTTGATATGATTTTTAGTTCTCCTTGTTAATAACTGAGAAGCTTCGACGTTATTAACCTCACCAGAGAAAAGGTAATCACGAGATAATTCTTTGGCAGGAAATTGAGCAGCCTTCGGAAGTCGTGAGCCGGCATCTAAAAGTCTTCTACCCGCAAACAGTCCTCCTGCCGTCATAACTTGCTCACCTAAAACTCTTCCTCTGGCTCGCATGAGTTCATTTTGAGGCGTATCTGTCCCTAATCTTCTGGCTTCATAGGTGAAGGGTAAAAATGTTTTCTCTGCAAAATCTAATCCTCGACTGGGTAATGTTTGATTAGATAGAAATGATCGTGGTTGCCAATCTGTTCCAGATAAATCACGGACTCCAAAGCTAGACAGCATGTTGTATCCATGATATGTCGCTCCTTCAAGTGCACCCCACATGAAATTATACGTGTTTTTCCAAGCCCCTCCCCAGCTCCATAAACCGTATGGGTCATATTCTGTAAGAGGGTTATTATGGACATAAGCATAGAGATTAGGCCCATCCTCAAACCCTTGAGGATCGGTTGTGATCCAGCGCCCTAGTTGGGGAGAATAGTATCTTCTGCCAAAGTAGAGGAAGTTGGTTTCGGGGTCGTATCTTTTGCTGGCAAAGCGCCAAGGGGAAGTATTATCCCCTGCGATCTCTTCACCATAGGCTGTGTAGCGGTAGTTGCCATAGGGTGTTTTGTTGTAGATAAGGGAAACGATTGAGCCTTGTATGTCATGGATGGGGAAGTAAGTGAAGCATCCGAGCTCTAGAATGACAGCTGATCCGATTTCAGCTCCTAGTCCTTCTCCTAGGATACGTAACTGTCTTGTCATTCCCCAATAGGTCATTCCTATTTCTTTTTGGTCATCCCAAATGTAGTTTTCCCATCCTTTGGTAAGGCGGCGATTAAAGGAATCGTAGGTATAGGTTGTTTGGGTCCATCCGTTGGTGACGGCTATGAGTCGATCGAGGATGTCGTAGGTGTAGGTGAATTCTCCGTCTGAGATGAGGTTGCCATTGGGGTCATAGGTGTATTTTTTTTGTCCGTCGTGGGTGATTTGGTTGAGGGGGTTGAGGGTATAGGTGTTT
>Ga0153954_1001322_pt1 | contig 13722 bp, 13 predicted proteins | sample TSFL038MetaG_FD_102277 | JGI IMG/M metagenome (GOLD analysis project Ga0153954, IMG submission 102277) | Attine ant fungus gardens microbial communities from Florida, USA - TSFL038 MetaG | ecosystem: Host-associated > Fungi > Mycelium > Unclassified | place: USA: Florida, Wekiwa Springs State... | reverse complement strand
GGCCTGACGCGGCTCGAGGCTACGCCGGAGGGCGTCGCCGGCTGGACCGACCACGTCAAGGCACTCGGCGTCGGGCTGCTGTCGAACGAGGTCGATTCCTGGATGACCGGCATCAACCGCAATCTCGAAGGCAAAACGACGCGCATCATTGCCCGCTATTCCGGCAGCGCGCCCGCCTATCGCGCCCGTTGCGACGAGGTCGCGGCGAAGGGATATAGCGAGCTTTGGTTGGCTTAGCCTGGTGATAACGCCGCAGACATGGCGCTGATGTGCAGATGTGCTAGAGAACGCAAAAGTTCATTTTAATCGACCGGACTAGTAAGCGGATGCTGCGACGCCTTTTCTCGATTTTTCTGGTTCTCGCCATTATTCCGCTCGCGGCCCCTTCGCTTGCCGCAAACGCCGTGGTGAGGGATGGCGATACCATCCAGCTCGGCGACACGACATTCAGGCTCGACGGTATCGATGCCCCGGAGTTCGATCAGGTCTGCATCGATGACCACGCCGACTCCTGGGCCTGCGGCATCGAGGCCCGCAACCAGTTGACCAGGCTGATCGGCGGGCGGCCGGTGCATTGCGACGACCTCGGCCCGGACAGGAGCTTCCGGCGCCGCCATACCGGGATCTGCAGCGTCGAGGGCGAGAGCACGAGCCTGAACCAGCAGCTTGTCCGAAATGGCTTCGCGCTGAGCGCGGAGCCGGCGATGAAAGCTCATTTCAAGGAGGATGAAGCGGCCGCAAAGGATGCGAGGAACGGGCTCTGGAAGGGCTGCTTCGTCGCCCCGCAGGAATTCCGGGCCGGCAAGCAGGACGGCACCCTGCTCGGTCGATCGTGCCGGGCGGACCGCGACCGCGAAATCCGCGATGTGCTGTTCCCGGACTATCTCACGCAGCCGCCGAACTGCAGCATCAAGGGTCAATTCGCGGTGCGCGCCCGCGTGACCGGCAATACCGGCATCTACCATCTGCAGGGTTGCCGCAGCTATGCCGGTGTGACGAGGCCGGACCGCTGGTTCTGCTCGGAGGACGATGCAAGGGCCGCAGGTTTCCGCCGCGCCTTCAACTGCCGCCCCGGTGCTGCCAGTAAGTAAGGCGCCGGCGTATCGGCGCCGCCCCTCTTCAAAGGCGCCGACACGCCTGTAGCCGCCCGCTCCGTCCCGCGACGGACCTATTAAAGCCGCCTCTATTTGTGCTTAAGTTGTCGCCTGCCGCTCCCGTTCGGTCGGCTGCCCGTCGGAAGGCATTGAGTGACCAATAGCGAGATCAGCAGCGAGACCGATGTCAGCGCGGACGGCGCCACGCTCGCCGCGACTTCTGTCGATCCATCTCAAGCGATGGTCGAGCTCGAAACCAGGGGCTTGTCTCGACGAGTAGGAGAGCGCGTTCTCGTCAGTGACATCAGCCTGCAGGTTTCACGCGGCGAGATTCTCGCGATCGTCGGAGCAAGCGGAGCCGGAAAGTCGTCATTCCTTCGCTTGCTCAACCGGCTTGACGAGCCGACGTCCGGCACCGTCCTCCTGAAATCGATAGATTATCGTACAATCGCGCCGCAGGAATTGAGGCGCCGGGTCGGCATGGTGATGCAGACCGCATATCTCTTTCCCGGTACCGTCGCCGCCAACATCGCGTTCGGGCCAACCCAGCGCGGCGAAATTCTGGCGCCGGACCGGATAGCCGGGTTGTTGGAGCGCGTCGGCTTGCCGGGATTTGCCGATCGCCACGTCAGCAACCTCTCCGGTGGCGAAGCGCAGCGTGTGGCGCTGGCGCGGACGATCGCGAATGAACCCGAAGTGCTGTTGCTCGACGAGCCGACCTCCGCACTCGACGAGGCATCGGTCCGCGGCATCGAAAACCTCATTCTCGGCATCGCCAGGGAACGACGAATGACATGCGTGATGGTCACACATAACCGAGACCAGGCTGTCCGCATGGCGGAAAGAACGATGATCATGGAAGCGGGCCGGCTTGTCGCGATAGGCCCTACCAGCGAGGTGCTGCATGTTCGCTGAACTTCAGAACAGCATCGGCAACGACGTGATGATGGGTCTTGCGCAGGCTGTTGGCGCCATCGCGCTGTGTGCCGCGGTCGTGGCGCTGTGCGCCTGGCAATCCGTCCATGTGGAACGCGAGGCGGCCGTGTCGATCGCGCGCGGCCTCGTGCAAATGGTCTTCATCGGTATCGTGCTGGCTCTGATGCTGCACGGCAATCTGCTGATCGGATCTCTCATCCTGTTGTTGATGACGATCGCCGCGGCGCTCACGGCCGCCCGACGCATCAAGGGAATCGACGATGGATTCCTGTTGTGCTTCTGGTCGATTGCCGCCGGCGCGGGGACCATCATCGCCGTGATGCTCGCGACCCGCAGCCTCCGGCCGGACATCGCGATACTCGTTCCTGTCGGCAGCATGATCATCGCCAACGCCATGAACGCGTGCGCGCAGGCCATCGAACGCTTCCGCGCCGAAATCCTCGCTCATGTCGGCCAAATCGAGGCCGGCCTGTCGCTGGGCGCCGAGCCGGCCGTCGCCGTCTCGCCGCATCTTCAGAGTGCCGTCTATGCGAGCCTCCTGCCCCGGCTCGACATGATGAAGTCGCTTGGACTGGTGTGGATTCCCGGCGTGATGGCGGGCATGGTTGTTTCTGGCGCCAGTCCGGTCTATGCGGGCATCTATCAGTTCATCATCGTCGCGATGATCCTGTCCGCCTCCGGCATTACAAGTCTCGTCGCGACCATTCTCGTACGCTCGCGCGTCTTCTCCACTGCGGCGCAGCTCACGCTTCGCCCGGCGGAAGCGGCGGCGGTGAAATGAGCCGCTTCATCATCATTGCGGGCGCAAGCAGCCTTCCCGCCTAGCGCTGCATCTGCATGATCTGATCCATCGGCACCATGTTGTTCTGATTGAGGTTCGACATGATCCAGAGCGAACCGCCCAGGACGAGGAACACGATCAGAAGGCCGAAGGCGAGCGCCAGCACGTTGTTGGTGTTGTCGGGTCCGGTCGTGATGTGCAGGAAGAACACCAGATGGACACCCATCTGCGCGATCGCGAGCACAATGATCGCAACCGGGATCGACGGCTCCCAGACAAGGTTGGTGCCGGCAATGAAGAACGACGTCGCCGTGAGCAGGAGAGCAAGGCCGAGCCCGATGACATAGCCGAGCACCCTCGAACTGACGTTGATCTCCTCCTCGTCGCCCGGGGCGACTTCGTGATGAAGGTGCAGCTCATGATTGCTCATGCCATGCTCCCGAGCAGGTAGACCACTGAAAATACCGCGACCCAGATGATGTCGAGCGCGTGCCAGAACAGCGCGAAGCACAGCATTCGGCGCTGGATGTCGGCACGGAAGCCTTTGGCGTAGACCTGCGCCATCATGGTGAACAGCCAGAGAATGCCGGCCGAGACGTGCAGGCCGTGACAGCCGACCAAGGTAAAGAAGGCGGACAGGAACGCGCTTCGCGTCGGCCCCGCACCACGCGCGATCAGGCTGGCAAACTCGCGAAACTCGATCGTCAGGAACGCGAGACCGAGCACGGCGGTCACGACCATCGCCACCTGGAACCAGAACTGGTTGCGGACGTCGGCGGCGATGCTCGCCATTCCGCATGCGAAGCTGGAAAGCAGCAGCGCGATTGTCTCGATTGCGACATTTCGCAGCTCGAACAGCTGGGCTCCGGTCGGCCCGCCCGCTGTCTGACCCATCAGCACGGCAAAGGCCGCGAAGAAGCAAGAGAACATGATGATGTCGCTGAGCAGGAAGATCCAGAAGCCGTAGCCGGTTATGATCCGCTTCGAGGCCGGACCGGGATGTTCGACAATCCCAAGGCTATGCCCATGCGCCGTCACCGCCACCATGCTCATCAGACACTCCCTGCAGCGGTGACGAGGCTGCGCCGCTCCGCGATATTTTCCCGATCGACGCGCTCAACCTCCGCGGCCGGAATCTCGTATTCGTCGGAGTCGCGCCAGGCGAACACAACGAAGGTCACGAATGCACCGATAACGCCCGCGATCACCAGCCACCAGATGTGCCAGATCAGCGAAAAGCCTGTGATAGTCGCAAAGAATGCACAGACGAAACCGGTCGGCGAGTTGCGCGGCATTTCGATCGGCTGGTAGTGGATTTCCGGCTGCGGCTCGCCGTGCGCGGCCTTCGCCTTCATCTCCCAGTAGGCGTCCTCGGTCTTCACTTCGGGCATCACGGCGAAATTGAACACCGGCGGCGGCGATGCCGTGGACCATTCCAGCGACCGGGCATCCCAGGGATCGCCGGTATAGTCGCGCAGTTCGTCTCGGCGAAGGATGCTGACGACGAGTTGCGCGACCTGGAAAAGCACGCCGATCGACAGCAGGGCCGTGCCGACCCCCGCCGCGATCATCCAGGACCGCCATTCGTAAATGTCGTAATGCTGCATGCGCCGGGTCATGCCGAGCATCCCCGCCGCATAGAGCGGGACGAAGGTCACGTAGAATCCGATGAAGTTGAACCAGAACGCTATCTTGCCAAGCCCCTCATGCAGGCGAAAGCCGAACGCTTTCGGAAACCAGTAGATGTAGCCGGCAAAGACGCCGAACAGAACGCCGCCGATGATTACGTTGTGGAAGTGTGCGACCAGGAACAGGCTGTTGTGCAGCAGGAAATCCGCCGGCGGCACCGCAACGAGCACGCCGGTCAGTCCTCCAAGGATGAATGTCACCATGAAGCCGACAGCCCACAGCATCGGCGTCGTGAACCGAATGCGCCCGCCATACATCGTGAACAGCCAGTTATAGATTTTCACTCCGGTCGGCACCGCGATGATCATGCTGGCGATGCCGAAGATCGCGTTGACGTTCGGCCCCGCCCCCATCGTGAAGAAGTGGTGGAGCCAGACCATGAACGAGATGACGCAGATCGCCATGGTCGCCAGCACCATTGAGCGGTAACCGAACAGCGGCTTGCCGGAAAATGTCGAGACCACCTCGGAGAATATCCCGAACGCCGGCAGCACCAGGATGTAGACCTCGGGATGACCCCAGGCCCAGATCAGGTTCATGAACATCATGAGGTTTCCGCCGGCCTCGTTGGTGAAGAAGTGGAAACCGAGATAGCGATCGAGGATCAGCATCGCGAGCGTCGCGGTCAGGATCGGAAACGCCGTGATGATCAGGAGGTTGGAGGCAAGCGTGGTCCAGCAGAACATCGGCATGCGTAGATAATTCATGCCCTTGGTGCGGATCTTCAGCACCGTCGTGACCAGGTTGATGCCGGCGACCAGCGTGCCGACGCCGGAGATCTCCAGCGACCACAGATAATAATCCACGCCTACAGTCGGCGAATAGGTCAACTCCGAGAGCGGCGGATAGGGCAGCCAACCGGTTCGCGCGAACTCGCCGACCACCAGCGAAATATTGACAAGCAACGCGCCGGTCGCGGTCAGCCAGAAACCGACCGAGTTGAGAGTCGGGAATGCCACGTCACGGACGCCAAGCTGTAGCGGCACCACGAAATTCATCAGCCCGATCACGAACGGCATCGCAACAAAGAAGATCATGATGGTGCCGTGCGCGGAAAAGATCTGATTATAGTGCTCGGGCGGCAGAAAACCCTGTGACTGATAGGCGATCGCGAGCTGGCCGCGCATCAGAATGGCGTCGCTGCCGCCGCGCAGCAGCATCACCATCGCGAGCAGCGTGTACATGACGCCGATCCGCTTGTGATCGACGCTGGTGATCCATTCCTTCCAGAGATACGGCAGATGACCGGCGATGACGACCCAGGCCAGGACGGCGAGGATCGCGACCAGCACGACACCACCGGCGATGAGCGGAATGGGTTGACTGAGCGGAATGGCATCGAGGGTGAGCTTACCGAACATCGCTGGCTCCGGTGTTCGCGGCTTCCTTCGGTCCCTGCAGCTGCGGCCCCGGTCCGGGCGGAATGCGCTGGGACGCGATGGACTGGAACAGTTCGGGATCTTCGAGGTGATAGACCGTCTTGTCCTTCGGCACCGACTGCTTGAGCAGTTCGCTCTTGTAGGTGTCGGCGTTCAGCGGACGCCCTGTGCGCGCCGCGTTGCTCGCCCAGTCGCCGAACGCGGGCTGCGACACGACATGGACGTCGAACAGCATTTCAGGGAAACCGTCACCGGAAAAATGCGCCGATAGTCCCTGGAGATCGCCGACCTCGTCGGCCCGCAAATGGAGCCGCGTCACCATGCCGTTCATGGTGTAGAGAATGGTGCCGAGCTGCGGAATGAAGAACGCATTCATCACGCTGGCCGATGTCAGTCGAAGATTGAGCGGCGAGCCGACGGGCACGGTCAGGCTGTTGACGGTCGCGACCCGCTGGTCCGGGTAGATGAAGAGCCATTTCCAGTCGAGCGATACGACCTGCACCGTGATCGGAGGTCCCGTCCCCTCGACGGGGCGCGCCGGATCAAGCTCGTGTGAACCGATCCAGGCGACGCCACCGAGCAGGATGATGGTCAATGTCGGGATCGACCACACCACCAGCTCGAGGCGGCCGGAATAGGCCCAGTTCGGAAGATATTGCGCCCGCGAATTGGAGTGCCGAAACCAGAATGCGAAGGCGAGGATTGCGACGATCGTCGGCACCACGATCGCCAGCATGATGCCGATCGAATCGATCAGGATGGTCTTCTCGGCGGCAGCGATCGGACCTTGAGGATCGAGGATATTCATCGGCAAGCCAATGTTGCGACATCCACAGCCCTGCCTAACCGTAACGCAACCTGGCGCGAACTACAAATGCCAAGAACTGCAAATGCCAAGGCAGGGTCAGCGGTTCGCAAAATTGTCAGAAATAGTCTTTCGGAATTGAACGATCCCGTTCGAATTGAAATAGAATGCGCCGATCTGGTGCCCCGACTCTTTGCAGCACGCACTTATGCGAACTTCGGAGTCAAAAGACACTGGCAACTTATTGATCTAGTGTAGCTTTGGTTCAGAATACCACGGGGATTTCTGAACCGCGACAGCAGGACGGAGAGCAATCACATCTCAGCGCTCCGTCATCGGCAAATATGGCAAGAGGTACTGCGAAGTACCCAGTTCGGGGAGTGAATGAATATGCGTCTGAAAGATCGCGTCGCCATCGTCGTCGGTGCCGGGCAGAGCCCCGGCGAAGGCATGGGCAACGGCCGCGCCACCGCCCTCACCTTCGCGCGTGAAGGCGCCAGGGTGTTATGCGTCGATAACAATCTCGCTTCCGCGCAGGAGACGGTCGACCTGATCACCGCCGCCAACGGCACCGCCGTGGCGTTCAAGGCCAATGTCACCAGGGACGCAGAGATCATGGCGATGGTGGCCGACGCGCAGGGACGCTGGGGCCGCATCGATATCCTGCATAACAATGTCGGCGTCAGCCTGTCCGCCGGTGATGCCGAGCTGCTTGCCATCACCGAGGAGGCGTTCGACCGCTGCGTCGCGATCAACCTGAAGAGCTGCATTCTGGCGGCCAGGCATGTGATCCCGATCATGCGGGCGCAGAAGTGCGGCGCGATCATCAACATCTCTTCGATGGCGGCGATCACGACCTATCCCTACGTCGCATACAAGGCGACGAAGTCGGCGATGATCGCCTTCACCGAGCAGCTCGCCTATCAAAACGCCGAGTACGGCATCCGCGCCAATGTCATCCTGCCCGGCCTGATGAACACGCCGATGGCGGTCGACACCCGTGCCCGCGAGTTCAAGAAGAGCCGCGCCGAGGTCGAGGCCGAGCGAGACAGCAAGGTGCCGCTGCGGCGGAAGATGGGGACGGCATGGGACGTCGCCAATGCCGCGCTGTTCCTCGCCTCCGATGAGGCCGGCTTCATCACAGGCGTGACGCTGCCCGTCGATGGCGGAGCCAGCGTGCGGCGCGGCTAGTCCTACTGCGTCACTTAAATCCTCATGGTGAGAAGCGCGCGCACGCGAGCAGGCCGAGCGAAAGCGAGGCCGTCGCGAACGGTGCGATAGTTGAGCGCGTTTCCGGACGATGCGGGGCCTGTCGTCGGGCCACGCTCCGCGCGGACCCGTTGGCATCGCCGGGGGGAACCATGAGGCCGATCTCGGCGTTACCTCGCTCCGGCATCCGATGGGCAACGTCGCGCGATAAATTCACCGTAGCAGCGGCGTCATGGTCAGGACGGCGGCGCGCGTTGGCACACGCAACTGGTCCAAGGGCGGCCACCGGTTAGAGGTCTTTTGCAGATGCGGCTGATGGCATTCCTCGCTACGGCATCACGCGGCGCGGTGGCGATAACGATCCTCTATCGACTCGATGGCGAGAGGTGATTTCCCTCGCCGGCGTTGCAAGGTCATTCTCGTCGGGTGGTGGATAGTCATCTTTAACACGATCAGGAGGCTAGCAATGTCAGTCAAGCAGCCAGTTCTCACGGCACCGCACGGCGGCGAGACGGTGACCTTTAGCGGGGGCTCGAGCGTCGAGATGAAAGTGGAGAGCAGCCAGTCCGGAGGCGACTACGGAGCTGTCCTGTGGACGGTGCGGGCCGGGGAGGAGCCGCCGCTGCACACCCACTCGCGCGAGGACGAACTGGTCTACGTGGTGCAGGGAAGGCTAATCGCGCGGGTCGGCGATGCCCGCGTCGAGGTGGGCCCGGGCGCCTACGCGGCTCTTCCCCGCGGTGTGCCGCATACGGTCGAGGTGGTCGGCGACCAGGCGACCCTACTGCTCAGCTTCGTGCCGGGTGGGCTGGAACGTTTCCTGGTTCCCAAGAAAGGCGAGCAGCCCGACCCTGCCGCTTTCGGCCTGACGTTCCCCTAGGGGCGGAGACCGCCGTGCGCGGACGTCGCCAATGCCGCGCTGTTCCTCGCCTCCGATGAGGCCGGCTTCATCACCGGCGTCAACGCCGATTGGCCTAGGTTCGAATGTCGGCTCTTGGCAGAAGCAGACATCGTCGGCTGCCAACTGAGGCGGTCTCGGCTCTACCAGCAACGGGTCATATGACGGCCGAGCCTATCTAAACCAACCCATTTGCTCGGTCGTCGCAAGCAAGATACCGCCACGACTCCACATGTTGGCGCGAGCACCAACCGTTGACGATTCCGCGCGTGTGCCGAATGCATCCATTGGTATATAGTCATCCCCTGCTGCTGCGCAGTCTTGCTCAGTGGCATGAAAATAGACCGACATCGTAATGGTCGAATAAGGCTCGGGCTCCGGTCGCAGATACCATGTCCGAGGGGGAAAGTTGTCAGAATGATAGGCCAGGTGAAGGGCGTCCAGCGGACGGCCGGAGCGGTCTCTGAGCCAAATCAATGACCGGGTTGAACGGAGGCGAACCGCGGCTGGGCCGATATATGTTGAATTGTCCCCACTTGCCGGGCGCCTGAAACTCCGCCAAGGTTTCTGGAGGCGGGGCCGAAGGCATGAACATGTCCGTGAAGCTGTGGCTTTCGCGACGTTTGGACAAAACCACGTCGGCAATCGCCGCAACGCCTTCGGTTTCAGCTACTTGAACTTCGGCTCGCCAAATCGACAGGGAGCGACCACCACCGATATTTTGCGTGCGGATTTTCACCTCGCTTCCCGGTGTGATTGCCTTGATAAAATGAACTGTCAGCGTCGAGGGACTACCTTGGTCGATTGCATCGCTCAAGACTGCCCTGAGAAGCAAGGCTGCCGTCCAGCCACCAAACATACCGGCTGTGGCTTCTTGTCTCGGGTCAGCAAGACCGACCCAAACGTGGTTTCCGTCCGATCGGAGGCGAGAGGTCTCATCGAAAATGTACGTCATGCCCTTCTCCAGCTTGCCCTAATCAATCGCCATCTTTCCATCCGAGAAGCTGAGCCTGACGGTCAGTCCGCCCTCATTGACCAGCCATGGCCGCACCTTGAACGAGCGTGCGCCAGCTTTGTGCATCGGGTCAGACGCAGCGATCTCCTTTGCGTGCGCAAGACTAGTGGCCCGAATGACGAACATGCCATCGCCGTCCCAAAACTGCTCATCATCCGTCCAATGCGGTCCTGCCGCCACCAGGATGCCTTGACGCTCGATCTCACATTGGTGCGCGAGGTGGATGGGAAGGTTTTCCATCACCGGGCCTATGCCAACCGTGGGCCTCGAGAACACCACGTAGAACTGTTTTTGCAACATCCCGTGGCTCGCTTCGAGGACCTGTTCCTTGGTGATACGTGTCATCGTCGTCTTCTCCTGTTCTGTGTGAATTAAGACTTGATCTGAAGTCCGCCCGTCTTCGAAGCAATCGCGTGCGCCACACTCGCGAAAGCGATGCCTGGTTCGGTGAAATCGTCGGGAGGCGCTGAACCCCAGAGATTGATCCAGCGATGTGATGCCGTCATCTCCCAGTCGCGCGCCTGATACAGCGCATCATTGTCGATGCGATCCATTCCGACTGACATCTCGACCACGCAGTTGTTGGGATCAATGTAATACTGGAAGACATTGCCGCCCGCGCCATGCCGCCCTGGTCCCCAGAGCAAGGTCCGGTCCTTGAGCACGAGACTGTCGGCTATCTGCGCCAGATCCTGGAGGGAGTGGAAGTCAAACGCATAGTGATGCAAAGCGGGCTCGCCGCGGAACACCGCCACGGCGTGATGATAGCCGTCATGAGCGCGAAACCAGTTGAACTCGTCACCCGTCGTGCGGTCCGACAGCTTGAGCCCGAGCACGCCGGTGAACGCGTCGCGCACAGCAAGGACATCGGGCACCCTGAAATTGACATGCTCGATGCGACGGGGATGGGATCCGGATCCGATATAGCGCGCCGCTTCGCTGCGTTTTACCGGTGTATGCACTTCGATGATAAGACCAAACGGCGCCTTGAAGCGTACCGCATGCGCGATGCCCGGGCCGAGCGGTTTGTCCTCGATCACCTCGAGGCCATCGGAGACCGCGCGACGGCGGACTTCGTCCACCGCGGCGGCATCCATGGCTTCAAGGCCAACGGCGGCGACATGGCGTTCCCTGCTTTGTCGAAACGCGACTTCATAGAGCCGCTCATTCGAAGTCAGAAATACCGTCCCGTCGCGCCGACCACTCACCCGCAATCCGACGAGCTCGACAAGGTCCAGAGCCGAGCGCTCCGGATCAGGGGTTGCGAAAGTCACGTGGCCCATCTGCCTTATCAAGTCTGTCATGGCTGTTCCTCGCGTCGACGGTCCAGTGCTGCAGTTCGCGGCGTCACAGCGACTTCAGCACCACCATCAAATTGGCGGTCGACGCGGGAATAAAATTGGCGAAATCCCAAACAGACTTTTCGATCTCGCCTAACAGTATTGGACGAAATCGCAGATCGCATTCACTGCGCAGCTTAGCGGCGCAGATTGGCGCGAAGAAAATCAGTGAATGCCCTCAGCGCTGCCGAATTCTGCCGCCGGGTTGGATAATATAGAGAGAAGCCATCAGTTGTCGGCAAAACGGCATCCGCGAGCACGCGGACCAACCGGCCATCGGCGATCATCGGCGCTACGTAATCTTCGTCGATATAGGCTATTCCGATGCCATCAAGTGCGGCGATGGCGACGAGTTCAGGATCATCCACGACAAGCGGCCCCTCGACTTCGACTTCGACAGTCTTGCCGTGGATGACGAACTTCCAGGGAATGAACCCGCTCACGGACAACCGAAGCCTGATGCAACTGTGGGCGTGCAAGTCGGCAGGCTCTTGTGGCAGTCCGCGTCGCGCCAGATAGGCCGGCGCCGCAACGATTGCATAACGTAAACTGTCGGTGATGCGCATCGCGATCATGTCCTTGGCAAGACGGCTGCTCACGCGAATTCCGGCATCGTAACGCCCGGCCACGATATCGGTTAACGCCGACTGAGCAGAGATTTCGAGCGTGATCTCCGGAAATTGCTCCGCGAACTGCGCCAGCAGCGGCCGCAACACGAACCGCGCGACAGGCGGCGGCATGGTCAGCTTCAGATGACCAGCCGGCTTCTCGCGAAAGGTGTTCAACGACTCGATCGCCAAGTCGAAACCGTCGAGCAGTGGACGCAACTGCGCCAGCAGACGCTCGCCCGCATCCGTGAGCGAGACGCTGCGCGTGGTGCGATTCAGGAGCCGCACGCCAAGGCCCTCCTCCAACGCGCGAATGGTCTGGCTCAAGGTAGCCGTGGAGAGTCCCAGGTGCTGTGCGGCTTTCGTGAAGCTCGATAGCTCGGCAACAGCCACGAAGGCGCTCAGTTCCGCAAATCTGGTACCTCGCATTTCGGATCATCCCGCAATCATGTCTGTCCTGGTGACCTGCAAAGTCTAGCCGACCATCCTACGTCAGGTCGCGTATGTCCGGTCAGTCCAGGCCGTTCGCTTGCCATGCCCTGATCCAACTGGGGGTATCACTCCGCGTTCTCGCGGCGTGAAGCGCCCGAGCTTTGCGTCGTCTTGGACCCTCTCGACCAAGTGAGGGCGACCACGCCTGGTTTCATCATGGGTTTCCGATGCGAGGTCGGAAAAAAAATCAGCCTCCAAGAAAATTGTAGTTGTCTATCTTTCCGCGTTTGTCGCGAGTGACAACCGGTTTCCACCCCGCATCAAGTGCGGGGCAGGCTTTTCCGGATTATGTTCTAACCCGCACCACTTTCCATCAGGCGCAAACCGCACGCGCCCGTCGCGCCATTCCAACGCCGCGCACGCCGGCGTCGATATCCTTTCCGTCCGTTCAAGAAATCTTGAAGACGGAATAAATCTGCTGGCCGACCGTCCACCAGAATGTCCCCAGCGGAAATGGAGATGATGGATGCGACCCCGCTTCAAGCTGAATCTCGGCAAGTCCAATCTCAGCAAGTCCAATCTCAGAACGGCGTTCTTCGGCGCGGGCCTGTGCCTCGCCTTTGCCGCCCCGCCTTCCGTCCTTGCCGATGAAGTGCATCCCGCCGCCGCCGGGGTGGCGGCGGCCGCGCCCGACGAAGCTTCGTTCCTCAGAGAGAACGAGGCGGCGATGACGAGGATGATGAACGCCATGGACGTCAAACCGAGCGGCGACATCGACCGCGACTTCGTGGCGATGATGGCCCCGCATCATCAAGGCGCAATCGACATGGCCGTGATCGAGCTGCGTTACGGCAAGAACGAGCAGCTGCGGCGCATCGCGCAGGAGATCGTCGTCGACCAGATGCAGGAAATCCAGGCGATGAATGTTGCAATCGGAGACGCCGTCCCGGGCTCAGCGCCAGCGCCAACCCAGCAGGACCGGGCGAAGCCGGATCAACCACCGCCCGCAGCAGAAAACCATCACATGGATCACACCGGCATGCACATGGACATGTCCGGCGGGATGAAGAAATAAGGAGCGCCGCCATGAAGAACTGGATCTACAAGAGCTTTCTCCTCGCCGGCACGATGCTGGCGTCTTGCACGGCGGCCTGCACGATCTCCTGGGCCGGCCAGGCACCGGGCGCGCTGGCCGCGGCCGACATCCCGGTCAGCCATCACGACCGGATCTATGCCGCGGAGCAATTCTCCAACACGGTTTCGGTCACCGATCCCGTCGACAACAAGCTGCTCGGGGTGATCCGGCTCGGCGATCCGCAGCCCGGCAATTTCAGCCCGCTCTACAAGGGCCAGGTGCTCGTGCATGGCATGGGCTATTCGCCCGACCACCGCACGCTCGCGGTGGTGTCGATCGGGTCGAATTCGGTGACCTTCATCGATACCGCCAACAATGCGGTCAAACACGTGACCTATGTGGGCCGCTCGCCGCACGAGGCTTTCTTCACACCCGACGGCAAGGAGGTCTGGGTGACGGTT
>Ga0153954_1001321_pt1 | contig 13726 bp, 11 predicted proteins | sample TSFL038MetaG_FD_102277 | JGI IMG/M metagenome (GOLD analysis project Ga0153954, IMG submission 102277) | Attine ant fungus gardens microbial communities from Florida, USA - TSFL038 MetaG | ecosystem: Host-associated > Fungi > Mycelium > Unclassified | place: USA: Florida, Wekiwa Springs State... | reverse complement strand
TTCTTTGTTTAGCGGGGACCGAGGGCTTCGCCCTTCTCTTCCCCAAACAGGCTTCCGCCCACCTTCCTCCACGCCGCTTCGCGCCGTTCCGTGCAGGCGGGTCCCCGCGAAGCCTGTTTTCCCCTTCCAACCCACCGCTCGCGCGGCTCCGGGAAGCAGGCGGAGCCTGCTTCGCCGTCCAATTCAAGGAAGGGCGGCGCGGGAGCGCCGGGCTTGGGCGTGGGGGCCGAAATAGCCCTTGAAATAATTCCAACAAGGAATATTATTTGAGCATGGAATGGCTGGTCGAATATACCGATGAGTTCGGATCATGGTGGGATGAGCTTGGCGAATCCGAACAGGTCAGCATCGACGCCCATGTCCGCAAGCTGGAACAGCGCGGCCCCAATCTGCCGTTTCCCTATTCGAGCGGCATTGCCGGATCGCGCCACGACCATATGCGGGAATTGCGGGTTCAGAGTGGCGGCAAGCCGCTGCGGGTATTCTACGCCTTCGATCCGCGCCGGGCGGCAATCCTGCTGATCGGCGGCGACAAGACTGGCGATAAACGATTCTACGACCGGATGATTCCGATAGCCGATGATCTTTACGACGAGCATCTGGCCGAACTGGACAAGGAGAACGACGATGGCCGGTAGGCGCACTTTCGCGGAGCTTCGCGCCCGCATGTCCCCGGAAGCACAGGCCAGGGCGGCAGCCGAGGCCGAGCGGCTTGGCGAGGAAATGGACCTTGCCGAGGTCCGGCGCGCGTTGAAGCTGTCTCAGGAGGAGATCGGCCAGACGCTGCAACTCACGCAAGGCTCGGTCGCCAAGATCGAGAAGCGGGCGGACATGTATGTCGGCACGCTGCGCCGTTTCATCGAGGCGATGGGCGGCGAGTTGGACATCGTGGCGCGATTCGCCGGCCATACGGTGAAGATCAAGAACTTTTCGGACTTGTCCGAGAAGACGCGGAATTGAGCCGCGACCGGCAAACCGTCCTATGTGCCGCCGATGCCCCTCTATTGCCGCACGCAGAGGTTTTGCGTCTTCACAGCCTGAGCTTGGGTCCGCTTCATGCCTGTTTGTCTTCAATCACAGACGGGAAGCGGCATGGAGAACGACAAGGAAACGAGCCGGATCATTCCGGCCAATGACAATGGTGCTGGTGATGAGCCGAGTGCCGAGACATGGATACGGATCGACAAAGCCGCGCTGACATTGGCCCGCATCATCGGCCGCCGCATGGCGCGCGAGGATTTCGAGCGGCTGCAAGCCGCGAACGACAACAACAGGCCCAGCATGTCCGAGACGACGGAGGACGGGGCCGATCAGGATTGAAAGGATCGCCCCATCATGCGCGTTGCCCTTTATGCCCGCTATTCATCCGACAACCAGCGTGACGCCTCGATAGAAGACCAGTTGCGCCAGTGCCGCGAACGCGCCGCCCGCGAGGGCTGGACCATCGTGGAGAGCTATTCCGACCGCGCCATATCTGGCGCATCCCTCATTCGTTCCGGCATCCAATCGCTGCTGGCCGATGCGCAGGCCGGACGCTTCGACATCGTGCTGTCCGAGGCGCTGGACCGTATCAGCCGCGATCAGGAAGACGTGGCGGGCGTGTTCAAGCGCCTTCGCTTCGCAGGCGTCACCATCGTCACCCTGTCCGAAGGCGAGATCAACGAGCTTCATGTTGGCCTCAAAGGCACGATGAACGCGCTGTTCCTCAAAGACCTCGCCATCAAGACCCATCGTGGCATTCGTGGCCGCGTCGAGGCGGGCAAGATCGGTGGCGGTAACGCCTATGGCTATCGCGTCATCCACCAGCTTGACGCGCGCGGCGAGCCGATCCGGGGCGAGCGCGAGATCATCGAGGAACAGGCCGAGATCGTCCGCCGCATCTTCCGCGAATATGTCGCGGGCAAGGGGCCGCAGCGCATCGCCATGGACTTGAACCGTGAGGGTATTCCAAGCCCAAGCGGCAAGCGTTGGTCCGACAGCACCATCCGGGGCAACCGTGTTATCAGTTCCGGCATCCTCAATTGCGAACTCTATGTTGGCGTCATTCGCTGGAACCGGCAGAAGAAGCTCAAGCACCCGGATACCGGGCGCTTTGCCTACCGGATGAATCCCGAGAGCGAATGGATACGTGCCGACGCTCCCGAATTGCGCATCATTCCGCAGGAGCTTTGGGATGCCGCCAAGGCGCGGCAGGACGAATTGACGGCCTTGTATCAGAAGCAGATCGAAAGTTCTCGCGCCGCCACGCGGACCATGATGGCGAGGAATGGCGGGATGAACGCCACGCACCGCCCGCGCACACTGCTGTCCGGCCTCGTGTTCTGTGGCTGCTGTGGTGGCACCTATGCCCGGCGCGGGCAGGATCGTTTCGCCTGTTCCAACCATGTGCTCGGCAACGGTTGCGACAATGCCCGCACCATCGCCCGCACGGCGCTGGAAGCCCGCGCGCTCGCCGGTTTGCGCGACCGCTTGATGACGCCAGACATGGCGGCGGAAGCCATGCGCGCCTATGCGCTGGAAACCAACCGCCTCAACCGTGAGCGCCGCAACAGTGCCGAGGCCAGCCGCCGCGAGCTTGTCGAGACGACCAAGGCCATTGCCGAAATCGTGCGCGTCATCGAGCAAGGCGGCTATCACCGTGCCTTGTCCGACCGGCTGACCGAGCTTGAGGCCAAACAGGACAGCCTCACCGCGCGGCTTTCGGACGTGCCGCAGGACGTTCCCGACATTCATCCGAACATCGCCGAAACCTACCGGCGCAGGATCGAACGGCTGACCGAGGCGCTGTCTCACCCCGACGACGCGCTCGAAGCCGCCGACGCTATCCGCGAGGTCATCGACCGCCTCGTCGTCACCCCTGGCGACAAGCACGGCGACTATACCATCACCCTGCAAGGCGAGCTTGGCACCATTCTCGACTGGATCGACCGAAGCGGGAAACCCGGCTACAAACCGAAGGCCGACACCGCCTCATCCCGTTTGTCGGTCTCGGTAAATGCTCGGGCTTGACCCGGCAATCCATCCTCTTTCGGAAGACTCGTTTTTCGATGGATGCGCGGCCCTCCGCCGCGCCGAAGGGGCTTCAGCTCCGCAGGCGGGTCAAGCCCGCGCATGACGAGTGGAGAATCTCAGTCCGTAGGGTGGGCAAAGGCGCGTTTGCACCGTGCCCACCATCTATCAACACCATCATCGTGAATGGTGGGCACGCTTGCGCTTTGCCCACCCTACGAGCTTATGCCTGTTCTACTCCAAAAACGTCGTGAGCTGCGCGCCTTCGTCGGCGACGAACACCGCAATCAGCTCCGCAGGCTCGGTGCTGGAGGCATTGGCCGAAACGATGTGCGTCGAGCCCGGCGGCTCGAAGAACGACTGTCCGACCTTGAAGGTCTCGACCGGCCCGCCGCCAAGCTGCGAGCGGATTTCGCCCTTGGTGATATAGGCGGTGACCGAGCCCGCGTGCCGGTGCGGACGGGTGAAGCCGCCGGGACCATAAAACACCCGCACGATGGTGACGCGCTTGCCCGGTACGTTCGGCAGCGCATAGGAACCGATCGGCTCGACGACATCGAGATTCGAGCCGGTCGGCTCGGCGCTGGCGCACAGCGGCTCGATCGCGGGCGTAAGCGCGCCGATCGCCAGCGGCAGCGTCTTGCCGACGGCAAACGCGCAGGCGAGGCCGGCGATCGCGGCCATATAAAGCGGGCGCGTATCGATCCACGATCGTGACGAAGCGAATGCTGAAGACATCGTGACCTCCCTTGACTACCACCGTCATTCCTTCGCATCGCCCCGGAATGACGTCAAAACGACCTTACTCCGCCTGTTGATCGAACACCTTCCGGAGTGCGACATAGCCTTGCTGCTGTTGGCTCCAGTTGCGACCGCCGGTGATCGCGCCGTCGACCACCAGATCGTGGCCATTGATGAATGAGGATTCGTCGCTGGCCAGGAACACCGCGGCATGGGCGATGTCGTCGGGCAGGCCGGCACGCGGGATCGGCTGCGCGCTCTTGTAGACCTCGCGCATCACGGCCGGCGTCTTCTCCGCCGCTTCCGTCGAAAGCCCCAGCGCCTTGCCGAAGATTCCAGTTGCGATCGCGCCCGGAGAGATCGAATTGACGCGGACGCCGGATTCGCCGAGCTCCATCGCCACGCATTTGGTGAAATGGATCACCGCGGCCTTGGCCGCGCCATAGACCATCGAGGAGGAGAAGCCGGCGAGCCGGCCCGCGATGCTGCCATTGTTGATGATGCTGCCGGATCCCTGCTTCTTCATATAGGGGGCGGCGTGTTTCATGCCGAGCATGACGCTGCGCACCAGCGTCGCCATCGCGGCATCGAAACGCCCGACATCGAGCGCTTCGATGCCGCCGGTCTGCGCCGGGCCGCCGGCATTATTGAACAGGCAGTCGATCTTACCGAATTTGTCCACCGCAAGTGCGATCAGCGCCCGCATCTGATCTTCCTCGGTAACGTCGGTCTGGCGGAAGACGCAATTGGCGCCGAGCTTTTTCGCCAGCGCCTCGCCCTCGGCCACGCGGCGGCCGGCGATCACGACCTTCGCGCCTTCGTCGACAAAAATTTCTGCGGTGCGCAACCCGATGCCACTGGTGGCGCCCGTAATCACCGCAACCTTGCCGTCGAGCCGTCCCATTGTCGTCTATCCCCTTTGAACAATTTTTACATCGCCCGCCGATAGGCCAAAACCGTCATATTGGAGCCGATATTTCCGACAAGCTCAAGGCAGGCTTTGCGGGCTCTCGGGAAGCGCGTATTTTTTGTCGTTGCCGGCTTTAATTTGGGTCGGCAGATCGGACTCGATGGGGCGAATGAAGAAACTGATCGACGAATTCCTGCGTGGATGGCAGGGAGTATCGCACCCGTCGCTGCCCATCAGCCTCGGATTTGCGGCGCTTTGCCTTGTGCTGGCAACCCTGGCGCGATGGGGCGTTTCGCTGATCAGACCCGATATCTTCTTCACGCCCTATATTCCCGCGGTGTTCTTTGCCACCGCTGTCGGCGGGTTGCGGATCGGAGTGCTGGCAGCAATCGCGGGCGGCGCACTCGGCGTCATGGTCGATTTCGATGGAGCCACGGCCGCCTCCGCCCGCCTCGCATTGCTGGCGATCTTCTGGGTGGCCTGCGGCTTCACCATCTGGGGGATGGAGCACTACCGATCTATTGCGGCGCAACAGCGACAGGTTTCCAAACGGCTGATCCAGGAGGAGGACTATCGCAAGCTGATCGTGTCCGAACTTCAGCACCGGCTGAAGAACAAACTGTCCGTCATCCATGCGGTGCTGCACCAGTTGCTCGACAAGGAGCCGCAAATCTGGGCCAGCATCGACGGCCGCTTGCGTGCGCTGATTGCCACCGACGATCTGATCGCGCGCGTCGATGGGTCCGGCTGCGACATCAGGGATCTCTTGCTCAGCGAACTCGGGCCGTATGGGCATGTCCGCTTCAACCTGAATGGCGACGCGCTGTTCCTTCCGGCGAAATTGGCCGTAAGCCTTGCGCTGATCTTCCATGAGCTCGCCACCAATGCCGGCAAATATGGTGCGTTTTCTTCTCCACGCGGACTGTTGCAGGTATCGTGGACCCTGTCGGATGACCGTCTCAACGTGATCTGGGACGAGACCGAGGGGCCGCCCGTGGAAAAAATCGGCGCAGCCGGCTTTGGCACGAAATTGTTGAAATCGGCACTGATCCCGTTCGACGGCAAGACCGAAGTCTCCTTCCTCAGAACCGGCGTTCACTGCACCATGCAATGCCGTGTCCCCAAGAGCTGAAGAAATAAAAGCGAAAACAAAACGCTCGAAATGAAATCCCGCGCGTTGCGTTCGCAAAGCGAGCACAGCGCATGATGCGCTCGTCCGCTTCGCACCGTTGATACTCTGTTAATGACAACTCGCGGCTTCCAGTCATTCTGCCAAGGACCGACTCAAGCCGAGCCGTTTTTATACGGATCGCTTAACCAAAACTAAGAGGGACGCGAGCAATCTTCGCGGTCATGCAACACCATGCCGACTACGATTCACCTGCCGCCCCACCGGAGGCCGAGGACCATCGCCTGTCCGACGCCGAGCTTGGCCTGTTGCGGGACGTCATGCGGCTGCTGCCGGCCGGGGTCACGGTGCAGGACGAGCATGGCCGGTTGCTGATCATCAATGATGCCGCTGCGGTTCAGCTGGGAATCAGAGAGGGTGGACTCGCCGCCGCATCGCCATCGCAGCTGGAGCGGCGCCGCGCAGCCTGCCGCGATCTCCTGCGCAGCGGCCGGGCCGCCGTTACCGAGGAATGCATCGACGACGGCAAGCTGAAGCAGGTGCTGCTGACGCATCACCGCCCGGTCCGCATCGGCGGCCGCAGCCTGATGATCTCAAGCTCGGCGGACATCAGCGAGCAGAAGGCGTTCGAGGACCAGCTATTCCGTTCCGCCTACTATGACGAACTGACCGGGCTGCCGTCGCGACGGGTGATCGAACACCGCGCCAATACGCTGCTGCAGGCCGATCGCGGCAACGAAAAATTCGCGCTGGCCTTTCTCGACATCGATAATTTCAAGCACATCAACGATTACTACGGACATGCGATCGGCGATACGCTGCTGATCGAACTCGCCAAGCGTATCGGCCGCGAGCTCCGCGAGACCGACATGCTGGCGCGCATCTCCGGCGACGAATTCCTGCTGCTGCTGAGCCCGACCCAGCACCAGCAGGAGGTGGCGGATTTCCTGGAGTCGATGCTGAAACGCCTCGGCGCGCCGTTCTTCATCGACGGATCGGAGATTTTTGCTTCAACCTCGATCGGCGTGAGCCTCTATCCGGACCATGGCAAGAGCTACGACGTGCTGCGCCAGAATGCCGACCTCGCAATGTATCGCGTCAAGAACGATGGGAAGGGCGCGGCGACGTTCTTCAACGCCGGCATGGAGCACGAAGCGCTTGCGCGCACGAAGGTCGAGCAGGCGCTGCGGCTCGCCATTCTGGAGAAGCGCTTCTGCTGCGCCTTCCAGACCAAGGTCGACATCCGCACCCAGGAGGTCAAGGGCATCGAGGCGCTGGTACGGCTGCGCGACCATGAAGGCGTGATCCAGGCGCCGGGCACCTTCATCAATCTCGCCGTCGAACTCGGGTTGATCGACGAACTCAGCCATCTGGTGCTGGCGGAGATCGTGAAATCGATCGACCTCATCAACGAGACCTTCGGGCCTGCGGCCACGATCAGCATCAATGTCGCGGCCAAGCAGGCCGGCAATCCCGAATTCATGCAGTCCTTTGCGCGGGCGCTGGAGGCGACCGGCTATCCCAGCCGCTTCATGATCGAGGTGACCGAGGACGCCTTCGTCACCAAGACCCATTTTCAGGACAAGATCCTGCCGATCTTCCGCAAGCTCGGTGTCGGCATCTCCATTGACGATTTCGGCACCGGCTATTCGTCGCTGTCGGCGCTCGCCGACATCACCGCCGACGAGATCAAGATCGACCGCTCCTTCATCACCGACATCCATAAACGCCCGCGCAGCCAGGGCATTCTGCGCGCGATCGAATCCTTGAGCGAGGCGCTCGGCATGACGGTCATCGCCGAAGGCATCGAATCCTACGAGGAGCTCGCCTATCTGCAGGCGGCGACCCGGATCCGCTACGCGCAGGGCTACTATTTCTCGCGGCCGATCTTCCTCGAGGACTTGAAGCCCGCCGCGCCCCGCGCGAGCGAAGCGCGCGTAAGCCTGGCGAGCCGTTCGACCCAGGAGAACCGGCCGTCCTACGCGCGCCGCGAGCGCTATCGGCGCTAGCGCATCATCCGGAAAAGCGAGCGGCGGCTTTTCTCCGAAGCCGCATCAAGCAATCGTTAACCCCACCGCGGATCGTGGTTTGGGCGTGATGATCACCGTGATGGGAAATTGCGCAACGCAATCGGAGCGCGCAGTCGGGCCAGGTTTCGATTAAATCGACAGTAACCTGATTTCCTAACGGATTATGCCATCTCCGCACTGTATGCATTGCCGTCTTGGGAGCGGGAATGCGCGAATTGATTTCCAGCGTTTGGGGCAGAATGTCCCACGTCACGGCAGCGACGCTACGGCGGCTTGCGGCGGTGCGCGGGCGCGATCCCATCGTATGGCTGATCATCTGCGGCTGCGTGCTGGTCGCCACAATTGCACTCGGCACCGTCATGATGGTCAGCGAATTCCGCGACCGCGCCATCGCCAACAGCGAGCGCGAGTTGCAGAACGCCGTGCTGCTCCTCACCCGCCATTTCGACCAGCAGTTCGAAGATACCGAGATCATCGCAACCGACGTGATCGCGCAGATGAAGATCTCCGAGATCTCCTCGCCTGAAGCGTTCCGCGAGAAGATGTCGGGCCGCGAAACGCATGAGATGCTGAAAGCCAAGATCAGCAAGCTGTCCTATATGGGCGAAGTCATGATGTTCGATGCGGACGGCCGGCTCGTCAATTCGTCGAGCACCTGGCCGCTGCCCGCCGTCAACGTTGCCGAGCGCAGCTATTTCAAGAGATTAAAGACCGACCCGCAAGCGCCTTCGGTCCTCACGGAGCCGTCGCTCAGCGTTTTCGCCCACGGCTGGGTGACGGTGATTGCGCACCGGCTGAACGGGCTCAACGGCGCTTTCCTCGGCGTGTTGGCGCGGCGGATCGATCCGGCCAGCTATGAAAAATTCTTCGCCTCCGTAGCCCTCGGGTCGGGTTCTGCAATCTCCATGTTCCATGCCGACGGCACCATGCTGGCGCGCTACCCGCACGTGGATTCGCTGATTGGCAAGAATCTCAAGTCGGCACCGCTGATACGACGTGTCGAGGAAAAAGGCGGCCTGCAGACGCTGCGCATCATCAGCCCGGTCGATCAAGAAGACCGGCTTGGCGCCGCCGCGATGCTGACCCGTTTCCCGATCATGGTGGTCGCCACCAACACCGTCCAGGCGGCGCTACGCGACTGGCAGGCGCAGACCCACTTCTTGGTCATCGCCGCCGCGCTGTCGGTCCTGGTGATTGCGCTCATCCTGTTCATGATTGTCCGGCAAATCACCCGGCAGAACGCCGACGCGAGGCGGCAGCTGGCGCTGGAAAAGCAACGACGCGACACCGCGCTCAACAACATGACACAGGGCCTCGTGCTCTATGATTCGTCGGCGCGCATCGTCACCTTCAACCAGCGCTACATCGACATGTACAATCTGTCGACCGATGTGGTGAAGGCCGGCTGCCACTATTACGACCTGATCCAGCACCGCAAGGACACAGGCTCCTTTGACGGCGACGTCCGTGCCTTCTGCGACCCGATCATGCGCGACATCTCGCTGGGCAAGGCCAACAACACCATCATGGAGACCCCGGACGGGCGGTCCTACATCATCATCAACAAGCCGCTCGCATCAGGCGGCTGGATCGCGACCATCGAGGACATCACCGAACAGCGCAGGCTCGAACGCGAGCGTGACCGCGACCGCGCCTTCCTGCGCGAGATCATCGATCACATCCCGACCCAGATCACGGTGAAGGACGCCCGGGACAGCCACTACGTGCTGGTCAACTCGGTCGCCGAGGAGCAATTCGGCCGCTGCCGTGAGGACATCGTCGGCAAGACGCCGTACGACATGTTCCCGAAGCATCTCGCCGAGCGAATCATTTCCGAAGACGCGCTGGCGCTGCATGCCACCGGCTCGGTCTTCATCGACGAGCATCGCTGGGAGACCCGCAGCCTCGGCAGCCGCATCATCACTTCGAAGCGGCTTGCGATCCGTGACAAGGCGGGCGAGGCCCGCTATGTCCTCAACGTCGTCGAGGACGTCACCGAGCGTCGCGAGGCCGACGAGAAGATCGCGCATCTCGCCCATTACGACGCGCTCACCGACCTGCCGAACCGGGTGCTGTTCCGCGAACGGATCGAGCGCGAGTTCAAGAAGATGGAAGGCGGCGAGCAATTCGCCCTGTTCTATATCGACATCGACGAGTTCAAGGGCATCAACGATTCGCTCGGCCACCATGTCGGCGACGAGCTGCTGAAGACGGTCGCAAACCGGATCCGCGGCTGCCTCAGGGAGGACGACCTGATCGCGCGCCTCGGCGGCGACGAATTCGCGGTCGTGCAGACCGGGCTCGGTTCGATGAACGACGCCGCCGCACTCGTCACACGGATCCACCAGGCGATCCGGCAGCCCTTCCAGTGCCTCGGCCACCAGCTTTCGACCGACGCCTCGATCGGCATCGCGCTGGCGCCGCAGGACGGCACGGATCACGATGAGCTGATCAAGAACGCCGACCTTGCGATGTATGCCGCGAAATCCGGCGGCCGCCGCACCCATCGCTTCTTCGAGCCGGCGATGGACGCGTGCGCCAAGGCGCGCCTGACCATGGAGCAGGACCTGCGGCAGGCGCTGGCCCATGGCGGTTTCGAGATCCACTACCAGCCGCTCGTCCATCTCGGCCGCGACGCGGTATCGGGCTGCGAGGCGCTGTTGCGCTGGCATCATCCCGAGCGCGGCATGGTTTCGCCGGCCGAGTTCATTCCGGTCGCCGAAGACACCGGCCTGATCAACGAGATCGGCGACTGGGTGCTGCGCACCGCGTGCGCGGAAGCCGCGACCTGGCCGGAGCATATCAGGCTCGCCGTCAACGTTTCGCCGGTGCAACTGAAGAACCAGACGCTGGCGCTGCGGATCGCGGGCGCGCTGGCCGCATCCAAGCTGAAGCCGTGCCGGCTCGAGATCGAGATCACGGAGGCGGTTCTGATCCGCGACGACGAGGCCGCGCTCGCGATCCTGCATCAGCTTCGCGGCATCGGCGTGCGCATCGCGCTGGATGATTTCGGCACCGGTTTCTCCTCGCTCAGCTATCTGAAGCGCTTCCCGTTCGACAAGATCAAGATCGACCGTTGCTTTGTCAGCGACATCTCGGAGGCCGACGCCTCGTCCTCGATCGTGCAGGCGGTGGTCAATATCGCCTCCGCGCTCAACATGACGACCACGGCGGAAGGCGTCGAGACCGATGCGCAGCGCGAGCTCCTGCGCAAGCTCGGCTGCACCGAAATGCAGGGCTATTTGTTCAGCGCGCCCAAACCGGGCGTCGAGGTCAGACGATTGTTTGGAACAACCGGCGACGCCGTCGCCGTGGCTTGACTAAAATAGCCGCCCGAAAACCGGGCCGATATTGCCGGCTTCATTGCGGAGAAGCGGGCTCCGCGACGACCGCCCGCCGCCGCGTAACGCCAGACCTGGCGGACAGGAGGGCGCAGCCTGAAGTGCGATGTCATCGTGCTTTGGCTTGGCGCTTCGGCCTGTAACTTGCGCAAACACCAAACCTTCACTGTCGATTCCGACATGGGGAGCCTATAATAGAGCCGGCATTCTCATGCGCTGGAGACGCGTCGGCCCATGCAACCGGTTTCTATCCTCCTGAACGTCCTCTGGATTCTCTTCGGCGGCGCCGAGATGGCACTTGGCTGGCTGGTTGCGGCCGTCGTCATGGCCATCACCATCATCGGGATTCCCTGGGCCCGCGCCGCCTTCAACATCGCCGCCTATACGCTGCTGCCGTTCGGCTCAAGGGCGGTGGATCGCTCCGAGATCACCGGCGAGGAGGACGTCGGCACCGGACCGCTCGGCCTCATCGGCAATCTGATCTGGCTCGTTCTCGCGGGCTGGTGGCTCGCGCTCGGGCATCTCATCGCCGCCATTCTGCTGGCGATAACGATCATCGGCATTCCCTTCGCCTGGGCGCATCTGAAACTTGCCCGCATCGCGCTGTGGCCGATCGGCAAGACGATCGTGCCGGTGTAGGATTTTTGTTTGCGCTACGCCGCCAGCCGTCCGCGATTGTTTTCGGCGAGGATCGGGCGCACCAGCCCTCCGAAGCGCTCGGCCTCCTCGTCATGGAGATAGCCGGACAGGCAGAAGGAATGGCAGCCGGCATCGATGAATTGCTGCAGTTGATCGGCGCATTGTGCGGGATTGCCGACCACGGCAATGCCCGCCCCCGGCCGCACCTTGGTGATGCCGGTCCATAGATGCGGGAGAAGCAGGTCGCCGTGCTCGCGGGCGAGCTGCTGCACACGCTGGTTGGCGACCGAATGATTATAGAGCGTGGCCCTCTCCTGCTTCAGCCGATCGGTCGCGTGCCGCACCAGCCGATCGGCGGCCTCCCAGGCATCCTTCTCATGCTCGCGGCAGATGATCTGCAGCCGCATGCCGAAGCCGATCTCGTTCTCGCGGCCATACGCGCGCGCCGTCGCCCGGATCGCGCCGATGTTTTCCGCGATCTTCGCCGGCAGGTCGCCCCAGAACAGATGCACGTCGGAATGCTTGGCCGACATTTCCCAGGCCTGGCGTGAGCCGCCGCCGAGATAGAATTTCGGATATGGTTTTTGCAGCGGCCGCGGCCGGACATGGGCGCCGGACAGCGTGTGGAACTTGCCCTTGAAATGCACCGGGCCCGGCGTGGTCCAGATCGCCTTGAGGATCGAGACTTCCTCCTCCATCAGCGCATAGCGCTGCTCCTTGGCGTAGCGTAGGCCTTCGGCCTCGACCTCGCTCTCGTTCTGCCCCGCGATCAGGTTGATGCAGATACGCCCGCCCGACATCTGGTCGAAGGTCGAGATCATCTTCGCCATCAGCACCGGATTGATGTATCCCGGCCTTGCCGCGATCAGCGGCCTGATCTTGGCCGAGCGCGCCGCCATGAAGGCGCCGGAAATCCAGGCCTCCCAGCAGGTCGATCCGACTGGGATCAGCAGATATTCAAAACCCGCTTTCTCGGCCGCCGCCACCACCCGCTCGCACAGTTCCGGCGAGCCCGCGATCTGCGCCTCGGCCAGCCCATAGGCCGTGGTGTCGCCATGGGTCGGCAGATACCAGCCGAATTCGAGCGAACGCATGAGGTTTCTCCTGCTGCGCGGGGCGTTGTTTCCGGCCTTAGTCTACAACCTGCCCAGCGCCGGACAATCGCCCGCCCCGCGCGGTCGGCCATTGCCGATATCAGGCCAATCGGCTAAAGGATGCCCCAACGCGCCCGTAGCTCAGCTGGATAGAGCGTTGCCCTCCGAAGGCAAAGGTCACACGTTCGAATCGTGTCGGGCGCGCCAGCAATATCAATCAGTTAGTCGATTTTCGAACTCTCGACCAATTCGTCGGGTAAGCAGCGGAATCCACTCGCATTCGAAGCCTGCAACAGCGAGACGGTAGCCCAGACTTGCTTTCTAAATAGCCGTGGCAAGCCTGCAACGCCGCATGCCGGGCAGGGCGAGCCGGCAAGCGCCGCGACTCACACGCCGGAATCTTAGGCTAGCCGAATTTCGACCACGCGTTTGCGATGCTCCGAGCGTGGCTCTCAGACTCTTCCGGCTACCGGGATCAGCGCGCCGGTCACGGCACTCGCGGCGTCGCTGACCAGGAACAGGATCACCTCTGCCAATTCCCGTGGCGCGACCCATTTGGAGAAATCCGCCTTCGACATGCTGGCGCGATTGGCCGCGGTGTCGATGGTCGAGGGCAGCACGGCGTTGACGGTGATCTTGCCTTTATGCTCGGCGGCGAGCGCCTCGGTCAGTCGATGCACGCCGGATTTCGAGGCGGCATAGGGACCCATGCCGGGGCCAGCCTGCAGCGCGCCCATCGCGCCGATATTGACGATGCGCCCGGCGCCTGAAGCCATCAGATGCGGGATCGCCGCCCGCGACGCATTGAGCGCGGTCAAGACGTTCAGCGTATA
>Ga0153954_1001320_pt1 | contig 13737 bp, 12 predicted proteins | sample TSFL038MetaG_FD_102277 | JGI IMG/M metagenome (GOLD analysis project Ga0153954, IMG submission 102277) | Attine ant fungus gardens microbial communities from Florida, USA - TSFL038 MetaG | ecosystem: Host-associated > Fungi > Mycelium > Unclassified | place: USA: Florida, Wekiwa Springs State... | reverse complement strand
TTGCTGATATTTCGTTAAGGAAGTATCTAATTCTTCATGAGCCAATTTACGTTGTTCGAGAAGTTCGTTATAGAGCCACCTACATTCATCTAATGTATTCTGTAGAATCTTAGCCTGCTTCTTGGTAAGACGAAGTCTATATCGAAATGTTTTCAGAATTAACATACGTCAATTATACTTTGGCCTCCAAAAATTGCTATCTCGAAATTGGTTAACAGTCTAAAGGGTGTTTCCTCAAGATTGATTCGAAAAAAGGGATATCCAAGTATTCGGAAAGAACTATGGGGGAGGTCCCCAAGCTATTTTGTGGGAGCGTATGGAGGAGCTCCATTAACCGTAATTCGCAGCATATTGAACAACAAGAATCACCAGAATCTTAAAATGGTCGCCATTCATCTCGGCCCTAAAGGACCGAGTCTTTTCGCGTCAAAAGGATAAAAACCTAGGCTCCAAACAAACGAGCTACCACGCCCAATAAGGTGCAGGATATGGATAAGCACATGGAGGAGCATAGGGGTAATAATAGGGAGAATAATAAGCAGGGTAATAGGGTCCGCAATACGGATAAAAACCGATATTAATGTTCCAATTTAGACGTGCAATCTGTTCATTTTCAGAAGCACTCATCTGGCCGCCTAAAAAAGAAAGCGCAGCTGAGGCTAGGATCAGAGAGAAAATGATTTTTTTTAGCATAACGCCCCTCGTTGTTAGAGAGTTTTTTGCAACTACATAGCAGAACAACTGTTTCAGGTTATTCTGCTATAACTACATTATAATTATTTTTTTATAAAATGCAAAAAAACTCTAACTATAGTCGAATCTGCTGAAAATTTACACTTGGGAGGATATTATTTGCTGTATTGACACCCAGGACCGCAATGACATTTACCATTTTCGCATTTACAATCACTCCCACAATTGCAATGAGAGCATTGGCATTTAGCGTTTGAACCTTTCGAACATCCGAAACATACTAAAAATAAAACACTTAATACTATGGAAATTTTTTTCATATCAAGACCTCTACAAAGATTTCTTGATAATGCCGATACCTTTTTTTTGCAAATAATTTATATTAGAAATTTTGTTGCAGATGAAGATCTACGGAGCGGCCTGCTTTTGGCCGCTCCTCCTTGATAGCTTACCAATAATTGTAATAGCGATAAGGATAATGGTAGTAATAATTTCTGTAGTAAGGGTAGTAATAGCCATAACCATAGGGATAACTTCCCCAACCGCCACCATAGGGGTAACCTCCCCACCCACCGCCGCCGTGCCAGCCGCCACCGCGCCAACCGCCACCACCGTGCCAAGCCACTTCATCTAGTGCTTCTGTAGTCTCTTGGGGTGTAGAAGCTGTGAGTCGTCCGCTAAAAGGAAGGAGTGCAGTAAAAGCTAATAAAGTTAAAAAACATTTTTTTAACATAAATTTACCTCATACTATGATCTCAAACTTTTTAAATGCTTATTACTTTTAAATATTCATGCTGATTAAAAGTATTAAGAACTTAAGTGACAGTCATTAACAAAAAAAGATCGAACTGGGATGAATAAGGAGTCGAAAAAAATGGAGCGGCGTTTACGCCGCCCCATGGCTCAATTAGTAGCATCCGCCGTAGCCGCATCCACCGTAAGAGTACGGGTAATAGCCGCCGTAGCCATAGCCGTAGCCAGAATATGGGTAGTAGCCACCGTAGTAGCCGCCTCCCCAGCCTCCCCAGCCTCCTCCTCGGCCCCAGAACCAAGCGACTGAGGAATCGTCAGAAGCTTTGATCTCTTGGGTTGCAGCGCTCAATTGACCTGCAAAAGGAAGGATTGCAATGACAGATAGCGTCAGGAAAAATAATTTTTTTAACATAAATGCCTCCTTTTTTTTGAGTGCATTTTCGATCGAGCGTTATTCATTATAGCTCATCGACTTAAGCCCATTCCGACTTAAAGTTAATTCTAATTTTTTTTATCAATTATGTCTAATACATAAGCATTTAGATCAATTTTCTCTCAGAAAAGAGATTTCTAAAAAAAATGGTTCTAAATTAATAAAAAAATTGATTTTTTTTCTGATTAATTAAAGAAAAAATAAATTCTTACTCAGGGTGTGTCTTCAATTCCGTATCAGAATATTTTGCAAGATTTTGATCAATTCGAGGGATATATAGTTGATTCAGTAGGTCGAGAAGTATAGCAGAATAAGTTGAAAAATTGGCGAAACAAGCTCACCCATGTTCTACGAGAAGTTTTTCACACAATCCGGGTTTAAAGCTCCGTCGCTCGAAATTTTTCTTCTTTTTTGAAAATCAGAGAGAAAAAATAATCTACAGACATCTCGACCATCGCGCAACAAAAAACTTGGTTCGTCGTTATGAATACATGCATTGATTTCGAAGATTTCTTTTGGCATTTCAAAAGTGATATGGGTGTCATTTTTTCCCAAGAAATAAAACGATAACTCAGCTTGTGAATACCATTGCTCCAGTGCTTCCCCATATTCAGCATCGTCTACTGTCGAGATATCAGCGCTTTTCTTTTCGTAGATAGTGGCCACAAGTAACACATCCTCCCGCCATAAAAAGAGTGCTGTTATTTCTCTATCCTCGGAAGCACACATAAATTGATGAAGCGGCCTTTTATTCCTCAGATTCCATACACAAATGAGATGATCTTCTCCTACACTATATAATTTGTCGTTGTCTACCAAAAGGAATGTAATCGAACTCTTATGAGTGGGTACTAAAATAAAGGGCTTTTCTGCGACCCGAGTTGAATCTAAATCCCAATAAGCAATACGAGCATAACGCGAACCCTCTACGAGCTCGCCAGCACAAAAAAGAAAATGATCATAACAAGCTAAAGATGTAAGCCTTCCCCCTTCAAATGTGACTTCTTTGAGGCGGTTGCCTGTTTCTACTTCCCATATCACAATCTTACCATCCTCACAGCCACAAAAAAGACGTACCCCATCGCATTTGATCAGACTCAACTCTTTTTGATGATGCTTCCATATTTTTCCTGGTGTCCGCAATGCGAGGTTCCAAATCACCATCTCATCATCTGAAGCGCTAATCATCCGTTTTTCATTCACATGCAACACTTTCACTAAAGTTTGATGATGTAAAAAAAACAATCGTGTATCGCTATTTTTTGGGTCGGGAATGCATCCGATCTTTCCAGATTCCTCAGCAAAATAGATCTTATTTTGAAAAACAGAGAGGCAGGTCACAATCCCCTCGATGGAGATTTGGGAATCTAACTTTTTAGATGCAATCTCCTCAGATAGGGAAGCACTTTTTATCCACAGCTGTCTCCAACTGTGTGTATTGTCTTGGTATATCCCCTTTGTATGACATACAGTTCGCCAAAAAGGCTCTGTCAATTGAAGCCATTGTGTACAAACCTGAGAACATCTGCTTAGTGCTTTGACATCAAAGTAAGTAAAAATTTCACATAAAACTTCCCGAGGAAGTGAATCAAAAATTGAATGGGACATAAAAGCCTGTAAGTGGATTTTTTAATGAATTATAAATCATAAAACGTTAAAAATCAATAACATACAGGTTCCCAGCCCCCACCTAATGCCTTATATAATCTGATTAGATCGAGAAGCGCTGCAGTCTCACTCGTGAGTAGATCCTGTTCTGTAGCATTCCATTCCCTTTCAACATCCAGCAGGTCAGTCACGCTCACCAAGCCTTTGGTAAAACGTTCTTGTGTAAGGCCTACCAACTTTTCATATCTTGTTACTGCATCTTTTAGCTCTTGCATAGCGCGTACCTCTTCAGTGTAAGCCACTAGACCGCTTTCTGCTTCTTCAAGCGCTATCAAGACCGCTTTCTGAAAAGTAAAAGCTGCCGCAGCCGCCTGAGCCTCATTTGCACGCAAATTGCCAATCAGTTTTCCTCCTTCAAAAAGAGGGATGTGTAGATCTCCAAGAAGTGCCCAACTTAAGCTCCTTGCTTGAAACAAATTGCTTAAACGAAGGGATTGGAGTCCTATATCTCCAAAGAGGATAAAACTAGGAAAAAAAGAGGCCACTGCTACTCCAATGTTTGCAGTTGCCGCAGCAAGTTGCCTTTCTGCCTGGCGCACGTCGGGTCGACGACGCAATAGATCCGAACGAAGTCCTAAAGTCACTATCTGAGGTAATTGTGGCAAAGGCCGTATGGGAAGTAGCTCATCTAACAGTGCTTCTGGCAAGCAGCCTACCAAAGCTGAGAGGGCATAAATGTTTTGATAAATTTGTGCCAAAACGTCAGGAAGTGCGGCCTCAGCTTGGGCAAGCTCTGCTTCGATACGTTGTAGATCGAGCTGATTGCGGTAGCCCGCAGCAAACTGTTTTGCAACAATGGCTACATCCCTCTCCAATAACCCAATATTTTCTTCAATCAGTTTTCCTCTCGTTTGGCTGCTCCTCAGTTGCATATAGTTCATGGCAACTTCTGACAAAATCGTAATCAAAAGATCATTGCGCTGCTCAATAGCACTTCCCACATTCGCATTGGCAGCTTCAATCGACCGGCGTGTCTTACCAAATAGATCGATTTCCCAATAGGCATCAAAAAGAGGATTGTAGATAGTTTCAGCATGCCTCGGCCTTTGTGGGCTCACTCCTGTTGCCGCCGCTGCAGCGGGCATACTAGACAAAAAGGGTCCATTCTTACTGAAATAGGTGCGCAGTGCGATAAGATCTGCATTCACATGTGGATATAGTGGAGCTCCTGCCACTTGCCTCATCGCCTTTGCCTGACAAATATTAGCTTCTGCCGCTAAAATATCCTTGTTGTGTAGGGCTGCCATGACAATGTACTTATCTAACAAAGGATCGCCAAAAAGCTGCCACCATGCTGTAGGCGGAGCGGCACAGGAAAGACATAGATGTGCCGCAGTCTCTGCACCACTCCAATGATCACAAACAGGAATTTCTGGAGGACGATAATTTGGACCAACCAAGCAACCTCCCAAAAAAAGAGAGAGCACAAAAGCTAAAATCCAGCTTCTCATTGTAGTCTCCTTCTAAAAAACAAACTGGCACCGACAAGGTTCACCACAGTAATCAAGAAAAGCGGCCACACATTATTCAAAACGACACTTGCAGGGATATTTTTTAAAAATATGCCTTTGGAAATTTGCAGCATGTAAGTTAACGGCACCAAATAAGACGCAGGCTGCAACCAAATGGGCATGTTTTCAATGGGTGTGGCAAATCCAGAAAGTAGTACTGAGGGTACCATCACAACAAAAGTGCCTAACATCGCCTGTTGCTGAGTCGCAGAAAGGGAAGAGATAAAAAGACCCATACCAGCCATTGAGCAAATGAAAATCAGAATGCTAAATGAGAACAGAAAAAAAGAGCCGACAAAAGGAACTTGGAAAATAAACACACCGACAGCCATCAAAAGTAATCCCTCAAAAAATCCGATAATGACACCTGGAATGATCTTACCGGTCACAATCTCAACTGGGGATAAAGGAGAAACGAGCAATTGATCAAAAGTACCTAGTTCTCTTTCCCTCGCAACAGAGTTCGTTGTGACCACCAGGCATGTAAGCATTGAGAGAGTCACAACCAGAGAAGGGATATTATACCAATAATAAAGAAGGTTGGGATTGAACCAATTATAGGTCACAAGATTGACATTTTGCTGTTTAATGTCATGCTGTGCACTAAAATCATCATTGAACTTTTTGATGATCGAAGTCGCATAGCCTCCCAAAATTTGAGCCGTATTGGACTTACGCCCATCTAGAATCAGTTGAACAATCGCCGGTTTGTGTGCTTCTAAGTTGCGTGAAAATTGCTGGTCTAATGAAACCACCATGACACCCTTTTGATGGTCGATGAAGGGAGTAATCTCTTCTACAGATTGGAGGTAATAAATACGGCTAAAGGTTGGAGCCCCACGAAATCTTTGAACCAGCTCAAAACCTGCTTGGCCATTATCTCGATTTAAAATGCCAATGGGTACGTTTTTGACATCTAATGTAGCAGCGAATGTGAAAATGAGCATTTGAATTAAAGGGGGTGCCAAAAGGGAAAAACGTGTACGCGGATCACGAATGGCCTGCATTAACTCTTTCCAAATCAAAGAAAAAACCCTATTTTTCATACTAATCGAGCCATTTTACAGTTTTTCGCACAGCAATCAGAAAAAAAATAAGGCCTACAAGTAACATAGGGATCATGTTCAAAAAAATAAGGCTCCATACATTTCCCGCAAGAAAAAGTGTTTGTAGACACTGCACAAAATATCTTGCGGGCATAATATAGGTGAGCAGCTGAATAGGCCATGGCATGCTATAAATCTCGAAAAGAAAGCCGGAGAGAATGTAAGCAGGTAAAAAACCGGTAACTACAGAAATTTGATAAGAAACAATTTGACTTCTGGCCAACGTGGAGATCATAAATCCTAGGCCAAGCGCGCAAAATAAGAACACTGCAGAGACAAGGGTCAATAGCAAAATCGATCCTCTAAAAGGCACTTGGAAGCCAAATACAGTGACTAAAAAGCAGAGTGCCATAGAGATCATTCCTAAAATAAAATAAGGAACAAGCTTGCCAATGATCAGCTCGCTTCTTTGAATCGAAGTAGAAATCAACGCTTCCATTGTGCCGCGCTCCCATTCCCTTGAAACAACTAATGCTGTTAAGAGTGTTCCGATGAGGGTCATGATGATTCCCAAAGAACCTGGCAGCAAAAAATTACGGCTCTCCAACTCTTCATTATACCAATAACGAGAAGCAGCACTCACTAAAGGTAGCCCTTTTAAATCTTTGCTGACTGCTTCCTGTTGAAGCCAATTATCAAAAGCCCCACGCACATAGTTCTGGACGAAATTTGCAGTATTCGGTTCGCTGCCATCTCCAATCACCTGGATAGGGGCAATGAGGTCAGGTCGATGTCTGAATTGTGTGAAATAAGAAGGGACTACAACAAAACCACGAATGGCATTTCTTTCCAAATCATAGATCAATGAGTGTTCATGACGATAAGTTTTCACATCAAAATAGCGAGAATTATACAAAGAATAGGCAAAGCTTGTCGCTTCAGGAGAAGTGTCTTCGAGAACCAAGCCAATGCGTAAATGATTTAAATCCAAAGAAACCCCATACCCATAGAGAAAAAGTAAGAAAAAAGGGAGCACTACTGAGATTAAAATCGTGCTGGGATCGCGTATAATTTGAAAAGACTCTTTAACAATCAAAGCCTTAAGCCTTCTAATTCCGCTATTTTGAAGCATCATGCACCTCGATCAAACGAATAAATGCATCTTCTAAAGAAGGATTAGGATTGTCTTCTGTGCGTGCTTTTGCTTTAAGTGCATCGGGTTTATCCATCATAATCACTTCGCCCCCATAAATCAGAGCGATCCGATCGCAATATTCTGCCTCATCCATAAAGTGAGTAGTCACAAGGACCGTCACCCCTTTTTCTACTAGACCATTGATGTGATTCCAAAATTCGCGACGAGTGATGGGATCAACCCCCGAGGTTGGCTCATCCAAAAATAGAATGGGTGGATCATGCATGGTAGCACAGGCTAGAGACAGACGCTGCTTAAAGCCTAAAGGTAATAAGTCAGCTGAAGTAGAGAGGTAACGCTTGAGATCAAAAATGTTGATCATGAGATTGATAGCATCCCTTTGCTTAGAGCCGGTCAGATTATAAATCCCTGAAAAAAAAGTGAGGTTTTGTAAAACTGTTAGGTTTCCGTAGAGAGAAAATTTTTGCGCCATGTAGCCGATTTGTGCCCTGGCTTTTCCGGGGCTATGCTGTAGATCTAAACCGTTGATAGTCGCTTTACCTGATGTGGGAGTTAATAGCCCACACAACATCTTAAACGCAGTCGTTTTTCCTGCACCATTGGGACCTAGTAGACCAAACACTTCCCCTCTTTTGACTGCAATATTGATCTGATTGACCGCTGTGAAATTGCCAAATCGCTTCACTAGTTTTTCTGCAGAAACGACGATCCCTCCCTTTTCCTGAATGGGAGCTCTTTCTTCTGCGAGAAGAGATTTTCCACCAGGACCTCCGCCTAAAATATCGATAAAACCATCTTCAAAACGTGGTGTAGTTGGAATCAATCCCTCTTCTTCAACACCAGTAAAGTTTTGTCCAACAACAATGCGTACATCAGTACCTTGAATCACGCCGTCGCGAACCTGATCTTGGACTAATAAATGCATCAATACTTGACGGCGCCTATCTTCGACATGCTTCTTCAAATAGACACGCCCTTTGACACGTTCAGTCATTGCCTGCGGCTTGCCAAAATAGAGAAGCTCTCCTTTATTCAATAAAAGAACCGTCTGACACTTTTCTGCTTCATCCAAATAGGCAGTACTCCATACGACTGAAATTCCTTCGTCTAAAAGAGCGTGAACCATTTTCCACAACTCTCTTCGAGAAAGAGGATCCACGCCCACGCTTGGCTCATCTAAAAGAAGTAGTGTCGGCTTTTTAATCAGCGCACAGGCAAGTCCTAATTTTTGCTTCATTCCACCTGATAGAGCGCCAGAAAGCCTGTCTTGAAAAGGAGCTAATCCTGTAAATTCAAGCAGCTTTTTAAACGTCTCTTCCCTATCCTTCTCTGTCACATTGCGCAAATTGGCATAGAGTTTTAAGTTTTGTAAGACAGTGAGATCTTCATAAAGGCCAAATTTTTGAGGCATATAGCCGGATTGAAAATGAATATATTCCGGCTCTTTAACCGTATTTTTCCCTCCTACCCTTACTACTCCTTTTGTTGGATGCAGAAGAGCAGCAATCATGCGGATTAAAGTAGTTTTTCCTGCACCATCGGGACCAACCAACCCAACGATTTCTCCATAAGGAATCTGGGCTGTAATGTCTTTTAAAGCAGGCGGAAAAGAGGGCACAAAGACTTTAGACACTCCTTCAATTTCAACAAGCGGTTCATTCATGCCGATGATCTCTGAGTTTTAATCTCACAGTGACAGGCATCCCCTGTTTCAAGATCTGGTCGGGATTGTCGACATAGATTCTAAGCCTATAGACCAAGTCAGTACGCAATGAAGTGGTTTCTACAGTTTTTGGAGTGAATTCAGCAACAGGTGAGATAAAGCCCACTCTGCCGTGATAGACAGGTGCATTAGGTGTATCAATGTGTACTTCAGCTTCCATTCCAAAAAAGACATTACCCAAATTGCCTTCGCTGACAAAAGCACGGATCCAAACAGGAGAAGAGACAGAAAGCGTATAAACAGCATCAGCAGGATTCACGACGGTTCCAGGTTCGCGGATACGCGTCAAGATGATACCATCTGTGGGTGCAAACACCTCTGTATAAGATAAGTTATCTTTGGCAACTTCTAGAGCGGCTTTAGCTGCTTCAAGGTTGGCTTTAGATGTGTCGCGATTAGCCAGAGCATTTTCGAGATCTTCTTGCGAAACGCCCCCAATATCAATGAGTTCTTGGCGCCGTTTGAACAATTTCTCCGCATTTTCATAACTCGCTTGAGCAGATGCCAGATTGGAATGGGATTGTGATACCTGACTGAAATAGGGTGTACGATTCAAAGTCGCAACACGCTGCCCTGTCTTTACATAATCACCCTCCTCAAAGCAGAGCGTTTCCACCTGACCAGCGACGCGAAATCCAATATCTACCTGCCGTACATCCACATTCCCATAAAGAATCAGTTCATTGCGATTTTCATGAGCTTTGTACACCCAATAGTAAATAAGTGCTGCCACACCCGCCAAAATGAGAAGTATGATTAAAAGGATGAACAACCGCTTCATATCAATTTTCTATTATTCAGATATATAGCCTTTTAGATATGCTGCTGGTCTCGAAGAGCTCTGCCATAAATGACCTTGAGGTTCTTCTGTTTAAGGATTTATACACTTATCACTGGCTCCATCTGACTCGACACTCAAGAGCCGAAAATACAGTTGAGCAGCAGTTCAAAAAGGGTATCCTATGACCAGACTGGAATTAGTTAAGCAAGTTCCTTACCAACCCACAAATAATGTTTGGAATCCTGAAAGCCAAATGCCCCTTGTCCGTGATGTCTTGAAGCTCATCATGTACTTTTGCGGCCCAAAAAGCACTCTATGTCAATGGGCAAAGCTTTCAAAATACTTTCGACAGCTCTCACATAATCAGCAGCTATGGAAATTGTTTTGCCAAGCACATCCTCTATTTGATTCCTATTTCAAAAAAGAGCCTGAGGACTTCCAAGATGCTTATAAAAAATTAACGACCCTTACATACAATTTATACCACCGTCATTTTTCACTTTCTCCAGCAAAAGGCTTTGCAAATAACATCTTGCTGGGTCAAATGGAGTCTCACTTTATATTTTTATATGCTGACGGAACCCTTGTTTTGATGGATCCTACCTCCAATACATTCATTAAAACTCTCCCATCACATGCTCAAAAGTATCCTAGGCCCTCTGTCGCAAACATTACTTTTAGCTCCACATATTTTGCTGTCTCTTATTTAGATGGCTTTATTGAAGTCTGGGAAAGAAATATATGGAACAAAATCTCTGAATGCCAATTACCCTGCAGTTCTAACTTCATAGGATCTGTGGAAATGGACATCCTTGACGATGAGCTCTTTTGCCTTACACCCCAAAATTATTTCAAATGGCAGATCAGGACAAACCGTCTTTTTTATATCTATTTTTCAGGAGGAAAGGCTCATATAGAACATGCTGTCATGTCTCATGTCGATCTTGGACTATGGTATCACATCAAATCTACGCATTGGCTTTCTTCAATTACAAAGTTAGATGAAACAACGCTGATATTAGGTGATCATGGGGGCAGACTTCTTTTTTGGGATGTGAAACAAAACAACTTAACAATAGTTGGCAGAGCACAAGCCAGTATCACTCATCTTTATTGCAATCATATACTGCGCCATGTCGTTTTTTTTGCAGGTCAGAAAATCCATTTTTTTGAATATGCTAGAAAAGTTTTAACCTGCACTTTAGATTTGGCATATCTCGAAACATTGAGTGCCCTATCTTGGCAGCAGAATTATGCATTCTGTGCTACTTCAAAAGGCAAAATTTTCCAAGTCAACCTTTTGGAGATGGAATCAAGCAAACTGCTGCATGACTTTGAATGTGATATTTTTTCACAAGCTTGGGATTTTACTAAGCTCTATCTTTATCTTTCCTTTGATAAGGGTTCCATCGATGAGGGTTCAATGCACCTGATGGATTTTGGCACTTTAAAATAGAGTTTTTTTATATAGTCGATTAAGTTTGAAATGATAAATTTTCACCACGTCAAAGACTCGGGCTTGATCGATCCTAACCTACCCCATATTTCTAATATTGGGTAGGTTAGGATCGATCAATCGCGAGGCTTTCACGTAGGTCAAAATTATCATTTAAAATTTAATCGACTATAAAAACCAAGAGCTTTTCTTACCCTTGAGGGTAACTGGTCTGTTCCATTTCTTGCACAGCTTAACTGAATGGCTTCCTTGCAACTTAAGATGAGCAGGTCGTAGTTTAATTCATGCAGATCATAACTCAGGCCATATTTTAAAGTGAAAGTGTCTCCTGCTTGGTAGTCACGTAACTGTCCTGTTAGGCAACTGTTTAAATATTCCCTAGACCATCTCTGGCGAGCTATTTCATCTCGAGGATAAATAATAAAAAGTATTTTTTCTCTCGATGTCATAATGTCTTGTTCATAGGGTGTAAGACGGGCGTTACCACCAAAAAGTAAATCATTTATGGTGTCAGCGGTTTCAAAGAAGCATACCCACCTATAAGGACATTTTGCAGGATTTTTTTTGCCAATAGCCTGAATAATTTCATTCTTCCCCGTGTAGGCAACGATTTTTTGCTCCCAACTCAATGGAGCAATAGGTACTGCAGATGTAGGATCAGTGTGGGGCGGACTTGTGAATGCTTTCTGTTGTGCTGGTTTGCGCTTACATAGGCAAAAGAAAATAAGATAAGAAGGAAAAGGAAAAATAAGTCCCCCACTTCCTAATCCGATCATGGCCCATGAAGCAGCAGGAGAAAAAGGCAAGACATGCATCGCACTTAAAATTCCACAGACAAGCAAAGATATAGGAATACCTATATTCATTGTCACTAAAGCTGTTCCAATTGCCGCAGAGGTCGGCTTGCTCGCCACATTACAACTTAAAAGAGAAGTCATAAACTAATTATACTTAAATGCGATTTAAAATTCTATCTAATTAACCCTCGTGATATATGCCGCCTTAAATTTAAAAATAATTATGTTTCTGTTTCTAAACTGCTGTTTGGATGTCATCGTCAGTGCGCTTCTCTGTATGAGCAAAAAATTGACTTTTTCAAAAAAAAATTATATTTTTTTTCGAAAAAATCTAATCTGTTTTTCACAATTTGGAAGGGTCTCCTATGCTCCAGATGAAATCTATTGAGTCGGCAGGCAGGATAACAGATATTCTATCTCTTTCGCTTATCCCCGATGAGATATGGAAGCGCATTATGTCTTTCAGCGGCCCGAAAAGTACCCTTTGGCAATGGGCAAGGATTTCGAGGCATTTTCAATATCTTGCTAAAGATCCTCAACTTTGGAAAGACTTTTGCCAAACACATCCTCTATTTAAGGCCTCCTTTACTGTAGAGGATGTAGATTATCAAGAAATGTACAAACACATGACTTTTGCCTCGAATTTGCGTACCAGCCATTTTAAAATTGCTTCAGCCATAAGTCCCGCAAACAGCCTTCTCCTTGGTCAAATAGATCATCACTTTGTATTTTTACTTTCAGATAGAAAGATTGCTTTTATAGAGCCTATGTCCCATACGATCATCAAAACTCTTGAAGCGCATTCTCAAGAACAACTCACAGCCTCTATCGTAAGTATCGCGCATACTTCTAACTATTTTGCCGTTTCTTATTCTGATGGACTGATTGAGATATGGGAGACACACAGGTGGACGCAGGTCTCAAAATTTAACCTGCCTAACTCTTATCGAAAATCGCAAAAAATTGAAATTGTGATTCTCGACAATAGGCTCTATTGCCTAACCTATCAACACTACTATACCTGGCATATCAAGGAAAAAGTGCTGTCTTATCTTTATTTTTCCAAAAGCACAGTGGTTATGGAAAACATTCCATCTTCTTCAAACACACATTCGATCTTATTCCCACATTGGTTCTCGTCACAAGCAAAATTGAATGAATATACGCTGATATTAAGCGACAGGGAAGGCAGAATTTATTTGTGGGATATACAAAAAAATGACCTAAAAGTCGTTTATCATTCCCATAAAAGTATTATAGAGCTTGATTGTAATCATGCATGGAAACACATAGTTTTCTTTACGGGAAGAAAAATATATTTTTTTAATTATCATAAAAATGATCTCATTTGCACTATCAACTTAAAACATGACTATTTCAACTCCATTTCTTGGCAAAAAGAATATGCATTCGTGACGACTTCAAACGGGTGCATTTTTCAAGTAAGCCTTTTAGAAGAAAATACGTGCAACCTAATCCTTAATTGTAAAAAAACAATTTTGTCGCAGGCTTGGTATGACGCTAAGCTTTATTTTTCCATGGGTGAGGGAATCGTGCAGTTGATAGATTTTGGCATCCCCTAATCATATAGTCGATTTGGAGTAGCCCCCTTTTAGACCGGACCATTTAGCTTGCTCTTAAGTTATAGGAGTATTGCTAGTCGTATGACTGAAATTAAGCTAATCACATCGAGTGAAAGAAGAAGAAAATGGTCTATTGA
>Ga0153954_1001319_pt1 | contig 13746 bp, 12 predicted proteins | sample TSFL038MetaG_FD_102277 | JGI IMG/M metagenome (GOLD analysis project Ga0153954, IMG submission 102277) | Attine ant fungus gardens microbial communities from Florida, USA - TSFL038 MetaG | ecosystem: Host-associated > Fungi > Mycelium > Unclassified | place: USA: Florida, Wekiwa Springs State... | reverse complement strand
GCGGCCCGAGGATTCTGGGAGAATGGTCTACCGGGCCTGCCGTGGCGGGCCAGCTTCGGCCGTGCGACAGGGCCCGCGCCTGATTTGGGCGCGGATACCGATCAGGTTCTCACCGACGTCCTCGGCCTGTCGCCGGAGCGCATCGCCGAACTGAGGGCGAGCGGGGCTCTCTAATATCCATTGATCATAATGGATCGTTGGCGACGCGCCGGTGCAGGGTGGCATCCATGTCCACTTTCGCCCACGCCGGGCCAGTTAGCGCAGTTAGCGCAGCCGCGCTACCCCTCGTCGTCCTAGAACTCGCCGCTGCGATAGGCCTCGTCCAGCCGCTTGGCGTCCTCCTCCGAAAGCTCCGGCCAGGCGTCGCCGCGCTTGCGCAGCTTGCCGTCGAACTGCGGCTTGCGCTTTTCGTTGAAGGCCTTGCGGCCTTCCTCGCCGTCCATCGTGGTCTGGATGAGCAGCGAATTGATCAGGTTCTGCACGTGCCATGCCTGATCGGTCGGCAAGTCGCCGAAGCGCACCACGAACTCCTTCATCATGCGCACGGCCGTCGGTGGCAGGGTACAGATGTGGCGTGCCATCTTCTCGGCCCGTTCCATCAGTTGGGCGTGAGGCACGACCTCGTTGATCAGGCCGATGCGCAGCGCTTCCTGCGCGTCGAATGGCTCGTCCGTCAGGAGGATCTTCATCGCATCGATGTAACGGAGCTGTTTGGCAAGCAGGCTCGCGCCAGGACCGTGACCCAGCCAGCCTTGGGTCAGCAGCGCGAACTTGAAACGCGCATGCTCGGCGCTGGCAATCCGGATGTCGGTCGAGGCGAGCAGGATGTAGAGGCCGGCGCCCGCGGCCCAGCCGTTCACCGCGGCGATCACCGGCTTCCAGACGCGCGGATAGTGGTCGCCCATGCGGCCGTCGACGCCGGTCTTCTGGCCATTCACGGTTCCCGCCAGGGGCCAGAAGATTCGCTGGGTGCGAAGAAGCTCGCGCTCCTCCTCGGTGATGTTCTCGCGCGGCGCGAGGTTGTGCCCGCCGCAGAAGTGCGTGTCGCCCTTGCCGGTCAGGATGGCGCAGCGGATCGAGCGATCTTCCCAAAGGTCGATCCATGCCTCGGAGATCGCGTCCGATGTCGGCTTGTCGAGGATGTTCGCCTTGGCGGGATTGTTCAGCGTGATGTAGGCGACGCCGTCGCGCTTTTCATAGTCGATGGGCAAGGGCTTCCTCCTGGGAGCGGGCCGGCGAGAGGATGTCCACGATCCCGTCGGCGTTCGGCAATGTATCGAGCGAGAGCGCGAGGCTCTTCAAGCGGTCGATTTCGGCCTGCGCGAGAAGGCCCGTCAGGTTGGCCGCGAACTTGCGCTCGACGTCCTCGTGCGTGACCGGGTTTTCCGGGCTGCCGCGACGGTTCAGGACCTCTCGGTCGACGGTACGGCCATCGACGGTGCGGACCTTGACGCGGGCGGCGTGGCGGAAGGCAGGTCCCATGGCTTCCAGTTCCTTGTCGACGAAGACCTTGATGCGCGGAATGAAAGCCAGGGTCTCGGGGTCGGCGATCCGGCCCTCCGTGTAGTCACGAGCGGCGACATCGCCGCGCAGCGCCATGACGGCGATGCCGTAGAACATGTTCATCTGGGCCGCGGTCACGCCGGCCGGGCGATAGTCCCAGGCGGTGTGGACGAAGGTCATGTGGCCGCAACCGATCTCGATGGCCTCGATGTCGTGCGCCGTCGTGCCGGTCGCACGCATCGCATCCAGCGCGGCGTGAATGCTGGTGACGTTGGGGTACATCTTGAAGCCGACCTTCGCGCTTTCCCAGTCGGTGCCAAGCCCCTCGAGCAGGCGCGCCGGGTTGGGGGTGCGGGCGATCGTGCTCAGGAAGCCGCCATAGCCTGCCTCGACCACATCGGTGATGCCCGTGAAGTCCTTCTTCGCCAGCAGGGCCGCGGTCATGCCGCCTTGCGCGGCCCGGCCGGCATGCAGGCGCTTCACCATGGCGCCTTCCTGCGCCGCCATCAGACCAGCGCCGAGCGATCCGGCGATCCCGATCGCGTGTTGCATCTGCTCGGGCGAAAGCTTCAGAAGGTGGCCGGCCGTGACGGCGGCAACGAACGTGCCCGACGTGCCCTGCGGATGGAAGCCGTTCAGGAACAGCGCCGTGGTCGCGGCGTTTCCGATGCGGGTGCCGATCTCCGCGCCCAATGTGAGCGCGGCAAGAATGTCCTTGCCGGTAAGGGACGGGTCGGCTTCGGCGAGCGCCAGCGCGGTCGGTACCGAAAGCGAATTGGGATGGACGATCGATTCCTTGTGGATGTCGTCCATCTCGAAGGCATGACCGGCGGTGCTGTTGACGAGCACTGCGCCCGTCAACCCGACCTTCGCGCCGCTGCTCCAGACCGAGGCGATCGGGTTTCCGCCGTCGGCGAGCACCACGTCGCGCACCTTCTGCGTCCACGGCAGGGTCGCGCCGTGGAGGCAGACGCCCAGCCCGTCGAGGAGGCTGAGCTTCACCTTCTCGATGACGGCGGCCGGAATGTTGGCATAGCGCGTCGTGGCAGCGAAGCGGGCGAGATCGCGTGTGGCGTGCGGGAGAAGAGGCGGCAAGGAGCTGCTCATGAATGCAGTCTAGCCGGGCTCGCGGAGCGGCTCGACCCTATGGCTTCGAGAGAGCAGAGCAATTGCAGGCCCCGGCCCCCTGTGGCACGGTCCGGCCACATGCAAAGACCTCGAAATCCTTATTCCAGCGCGGAAATCGACCGCGCCAGTCATGAACGCGAGAACGAAGAACGGATGATCGAGCTCGCCTCGTCGGGGGCGGCGCGGTTCGTGCCGATCGACAGCGAGCGGAACCTGGTCAAGGCGGGAGGCAATCCCGAGGCGGTGTTCCTGCAGGGCATGATGGCGCGCGCAGTCGTGGGCGCTGCGGACCACCACATCTTCCTGGGTTATGTCGAGGGCGTGCCGTACTTCGCCGTCGACGTCACCGGCAAGGACACGCCATTGGCCGAGCTGGGCGAGTTCGTCGACCTGCGCCAGGTCGGTGCGCTTCTTTTTGCGCGCGAGGGCTCGATCCTGGCTTATGCCCGTGGCATGACTTACTGGCATCGCCGGCACAAATTTTGCGGTGTGTGCGGTTCGTTGACCAAGGTGACGCGCGGCGGCCATGTCCGCATGTGCACCAACGAGAGCTGCAAGACCGAGCATTTCCCGCGCACCGATCCCGCCGTGATCATGCTGGTGCATCACGGCGACAAGTGTCTGCTGGGGCGTGGCAAGCACTTCCCCAAGGGCATGCATTCGACCCTCGCAGGCTTCGTCGAGCCCGGCGAAAGTTTCGAGGATGCCGTCGCGCGCGAGGTCTATGAAGAGGTCAGGGTGCGGGTGAAGAATGTCACCTATCGCTCCTCGCAGCCCTGGCCATTCCCGGCTTCCGTGATGATCGGCTTTCATGCCGAGGCCGAATCGATGGATTTCGAGGTGAACGAGGACGAGCTCGCTTCGGCGCTATGGCTGAGCCGCGAGGAGCTGCGGCCCGAGAACCTGCCCAAGGATGGCTCCTTCTTCATGCCGCGCCGCGATTCGATTGCGCGCCGTCTCATCGAGGAATGGCTCGGCTACGAAGCCGGCCCTTCCATCTCGGGATAGAGGACTTTCATGACTGCCAAGCTTTTCAGCCCCGTCGAGATGGGGGGCGTGACGCTGCCCAACCGCATCGTCGTCTCGCCGATGTGTCAGTACTCCGCCGTCGATGGCAGTGCCCAGCCCTGGCATCAGGTGCACTACGGCATGTTGGCGATGTCGGGCGCGGGCCTGCTCTGTCTCGAGGCCACGCATGTCGAGCGCGAGGGTCGGATCACCCAAGGCTGTCTCGGCCTCTACAGCGATGAGAATGAGGCTGCGTTGAAGCCTGTCGTCGATTGGGTCCGTGCCTGGATGCCCAACGTCAAGCTTGGCGTGCAGCTCGCCCATGCCGGTCGCAAGGCTTCGGCGCAGCGGCCATGGAAGGGTGGCGGCCCGCTCACGCAGGCGGATGCGCCCGACCTGCCATGGACGACGGTCTCGGCTTCGGCGCTGCCCTACGATCCGGCCGCCAAGTGGCATACGCCCGTTGCGCTCGACGCTGTCGGGATGAAGCGGGTGAAGCAGGCCTTCGTCGACGCCACCTTGCGCAGCCTGCGTCTGGGCTTCGATCTGGTCGAGCTGCACGGCGCTCACGGCTATCTGCTCTGCCAGTTCCTGTCGCCGCTCAGCAACCAGCGCACCGACGAATATGGCGGCACCGCCGAGAAGCGCCGCCGTTTCCCTCTCGAGGTCTTCGAGGCCTGCCGCGCCGTGTGGCCGCGCGAGAAGGCGCTTGGTATCCGCCTGTCGGCCGTCGAATGGGTCGAGGGCGGCATCACTCTCGACGAGACGATCGAGACCGCGCGCCAGCTCAAGGCGCTGGGCTGCGACTTCGTCGATGTGAGCTCGGGCGGCAACTCGCCGCTGCAGAAGATCCATGTCGTGCCCGGCTACCATGTTGGCTTCTCCGCCCGCATCCGCAGGGAGGCCGGCATCAAGACCTGGGCGGTCGGTGTGATCACGGAGCCCGAGCAGGCCGAGCGTATCATCGAGGCGGGCGAGGCCGATTGCACGGCGCACGCCCGGCCGTTCCTGCTCGATCCGCGTTGGGGATGGAATGCCGCCCGTGCGCTGGGCGCAGAAACCCCGCCCTTGCCACTGCCCGCGGCTCGGGCGACAACTATCCTGCCGTTCAAGCCTCAGCCCGCGTTGGCAAGGGCGGCAGAATAGCGGCGGCCGCATTGGGGGCGGCCGGATAAGGGAGCCGCATGTCGAGCGTCTTGCTGGCTGAGGACGAGTTTCTGATTCGCGCGGTGTTGGCCGACGCCCTGGGGGCGATCGGGATTTCGTGTATCGAGGCGTCGACGGGACAGGCGGCCCTCGACGTCGTCACGAGCGATGCGCCTCTCGCCGCCATCATCGTCGATATCGGCCTGCCCGACATGTCGGGTGAGCGTGTGATCGAAGCGGCGGCTCGCCAGCGGCCGCAGACACCGATCATCCGCTGCTCGGGCACATCGCCTGCCGATGCGTTGACGACTGCCGGCAGGGTACACGTCTTCCCCAAGCCCTATAACATCGACGAGCTGTCGAAGTTCGTGGCGTCCCTGGTCGACAACCCAACGCATAGCTGAGCAACGGCATGCGGCGGCTCCTGAAGGGACGCACTTGGAGGATCCACGGCAATAACGCCGCCGAGGCGACGATGGTGGTCGCCGTCGCGGCTCTGGTCGTGCCGTTGATCCTGTTCATTGGCGCGAGCTGGATCGCCTACTACGAGACCCGCGACCAGATCGTGGAGCGTGCCGAGCGCACGATCGACCTTCTCTATCTGAACGTTCGAACCACCTTCGAGACCGAATATCTCGTTGCCGCCAACGTCACGGCCCTGCTCGACGACTACAAGGACGATGCCGAGATTCGCGATAACGAGCAGAAACTGCACGAAGAGCTGAAGCGTCTCGTCGATGCGCTGCCGCAGGTCGCCGATGTGTGGGTGCTCGATGCCCGAGGCAAGCCGGTGGTCACGGCCGGCATCTACCCGGTGCCGGCCAATGTCGACTATGCGGACCGGTCTTATTTTCGCGCCCATCGCGACGGCTTGAAGCGCAATGTGAGCGAGCTGCTGCACGGGCGGGTCAAGAACGGCGACTATTTCGAATACAGCGAGCGTCGCCAGAAGCCGGACGGCAGCTTTGACGGTGTCATTGCGATCTCGATCACGCCTGATTATTTCCGCACCCAGTTCGGCCGTGCGTCCGAGGATCCCCAAGCGGTTTCGTCGCTGATCCGTCCGGACGGCGAGATCATCGCGCGCTATCCGGGCGGCGGTCCCGGCACGCGCCTTGCGCTGGACAGCGGCTTCATGCGAGCCACGACGGCACATCCGCAAGAAGGCCGCTATACGGTCGGCAGCGGCTTCGTCGACGGCATCGAGCGAACCATTCTCTACCGCAAACTGCGGGACCTGCCGGTCTATGTCGTGCATGGCTTTCCCACGAGCTCGGTGCGCGATGCGTGGCTGAGGCGCATGTCGTCACATCTGATCTTCGGCGTCCCCGCAACCCTTTGCCTGTTTGCCCTGGCGCTGATCGCCTCGCGCCGCGCCCGGCAGGAGAGCGAGGCATTGGCCCGCCTGCGCGACGAGCAGGCGCGGCGCGAGAAGGCCGAGGACAACCTGCGCCAGTCGCAGAAGATGAATGCGATTGGCCAGCTTACCGCCGGCATCGCGCACGATTTCAACAACCTGCTGACCGGCATCGGCGGCGCCGTGGAGATGATTGGCCGGCGCGTGACCCAGCCGACGCCCGAAGTCACCCGCTTCCTTGATCTCGCCCGGGCGGGCGTCTCCCGCGCCGCGACGCTCACGCAACGCCTGCTCGCCTTCGCGCGCCAGCAGCCGCTGCAGATCGAGGTGATCGACGCCAACAAGCTGGTGTCGGGCATGTCCGAGCTGTTGCGCCGGACGCTGCGCGAATCGGTCGAGATCGAGACCGTTCTGGCCGGCGGCTTGTGGCGGGCCCGGGCCGATGTCACGCAGCTCGAAAGCGCGATCCTCAATCTCGCGATCAACGGCCGCGATGCCATGCCCGAAGGGGGCACGCTCACGATCGAGACGGCCAACGCGCATCTCGACGACGCCTACGCCGAAGCCAACACCGAGGTGACGCCCGGCCAGTATGTGCTGATCGCCGTGTCCGACACCGGCACCGGCATGGACGCCGAGGTCATCGCCCGTGCTTTCGAGCCCTTCTTCACGACCAAGGAGCGCGGGCAGGGCACCGGGCTCGGCCTCAGCATGACCTTCGGTTACGTGAAGCAGGTCGGTGGCCACCTCAAGATCTACAGCGAGATCGGGCACGGCACGACGGTGAAGATCTACCTGCCACGAGCCGTCAGCGAGGCCGTCGAGGTCCCAGGGGCGCCGCCGCCGGTCGTGCACACGTCTGGCAACGGTCCGGTCGTGCTGGTTGTCGAGGACGATCCCGTGGTGCGCGAGTTCGCCATCTCGGCGTGCCGTGACATTGGCTGCACCGTCTATCACGCGGCCGATGGGCGAGGAGCCATCGCCATGCTGGAAGCGCATGACGATATCGCACTGCTCTTCACCGACGTCGGCTTGCCGGGCGCGATGAACGGCCGCCAGCTCGCCGGCATCGCGACGGAGCGCTGGCCCAATCTCAAGGTGCTGTTCACGACGGGCTATACGGCCAACGCCATCGTCCATCACGGCGTGCTGGACCCCGGAGTCAACTTCATCGGCAAGCCGTTCTCGATCGCGGCTCTGGCGGCCAAGATCAAGAGCCTGGGCTTCTAACGAAGGCTGGCCGAGCGTATCTTGGTGGAAGATGAGTCCGGATTCGGCCCAACCTCCATCGGCGGACGATGCCGTAAGCAAGGCTCCGCCCGCGTCATCGCGGCCGCAACTATCGCCGATCGCACGCAGCCGGCTGCGCCGTATCGTGACGGTCGGCGGCGTGCTGCTGTGCCTGTTCGTCGGTTGGGAAACGCTGACCTATTTCGTCGCCTATACCGACGATGCCTATGTGACGTCGGATCTGGTCGCCGTTGCGCCTGAGATCACTGGTCCGATCGTCGCCGTGCACATCGTCGACAATCAGCCGATCCGGAAGGGCGACAGGCTGGTGAGTATCGACCCGCTGCCGTTCCAGCTCGAGGTCAACCAGCGCCAGGCACAGGTCGACGAGGCGGCGGCGCTCCTGAAGGTCACGCAAGAAGAACTCGCGGCGGCCAATGCGGCGCTGGACTCGTCGAAGTCGGCCCACACCTATGCGGCGCAGGAGCAGGCCCGGTACCTCGCTCTTGCCAACAGCAGTTACGCACCGCGCGCCGAGCTCGATAAGTGGAACGAGCAGCTGCAGCGCTCCCAGGCCGAGATGACGATCTCCCAGACCGCCGTCATCAAGGCGCGGACCAACATCGCCGTACAACAGGCCGCGCTCGATCTCGCCAAGGCGGAGATGGCGACCGCGCAGTGGAAGCTCAGCAAGACGGAGATCGTGTCGCCGACCGACGGGACGATTACCAACCTCACCGTGCGTGTTGGCGACACCGGCACCCAGAACATCCCGCTGATCGGCATCGTTGACGCCAAGGCCTGGCGCATATTCGCCAACTACAAGCAGTACTATGTCCGCTCGCTCGAGGTCGGTGGCGAGGCATGGGTATGGCTCGACAGCGCGCCCTGGCGTTTTCGCCGCGCCAAGATCACTGGCATCGCCCGGGGCTTCAGCCGCGATCCGCAGCAGCCGATGCTACTGCCGTTCGTCGCGCCAACCACCGACTGGATCCGCCTTCAGCGCCGCATCCCGGTGACGATTGTGCTGGTCGATCCGCCGCCGGACGGGGTGCTCTACATGGGTGCCGACGCCCGCACGGTGATCTTCCCGTGAGGCTGCGCGACCTCACCAGGGAAGTTCGCGAAGACCTTGCCGAGATAGGCGGCATGGTGGGCCAGACGATGACCGCCTGGTGGCAGGAACTCGGGGAGCTTGGCGAAGATCCGGTGCGTACGCGGCAGGGGGCGGTGGCAGCCTGCTCGGTCATGTTGGCGACCACGCTGGCGCTGTTGCTGCACCTGGAATCTCCCTGGTGGGCGGCGATCAGCGGCTTCATGTCCCTCATGTCGACCGGCGCCGGCTCGTTGCGGCGTGGTTTGCTGCGCATGGTTGGCACGATCGCGGGCGCGGTGCTTGCATTCGTGATGGCGCGCTGGCTGCCTTACGATCATTTCGCGCTTCTCCTGTTTCTCGCAGGCACCACCATGCTGGGCGTCATCGCCATGCAGGTGAGCCCGCATGGGCTGGCCTGGCTCTTCCTCTCCATCACCTCGTCACTGGTGCTGCTGATGAGTCTCGACGATCCGCAGCAGGCCTACAGGGTGGCGTGCTATCGCACGCTCGAAGTGGCGGTCGGTGTTGCCTCGGCAATCATCGTCGCCAATCTCCTGGAGGACTGGCATGCCGACCCTCCGCCGGTCGCGCCGGGCTGGCATCATCTGCTCGAGGGGCAATGGCCAGCCGTGCTCCATGGCGCGCGCGCGGCGATCTCGGTCGTCGTCGTCCTGATCTCCTGGCTCATGCTTGATTTGCCGCAAGTTACCGGAATGGCCATCACTGTAGCGGTGGTGATGTCGGCCCCGGTCCCGCCGGGAGCGGGGAGTCTCGACACTCGGCACGGCGTAGCCTTGCGGGCGATCCATCGGTTCGTCGGCTGCCTGCTCGGCGGTGTGGCGGCTCTGGTCTGCCTGTCGCTCGACGTGACGGCCTTTCCATTGTGGCTCGGCATGATTGGCGCGATGGTGTGGGTCGGCATGCACGTGCAAGCGGGAAAGCGCGGCGTCAGTTACGTCGGGACCCAGGCGGCGTTCGTGCTCATCGTCACCATGATCCAGGGATCGGCGCCGCCCACCAGCATCATACCGGCCATCGACAGGTTCATCGGCATTTCCGGTGGCCTCGCCATTCTGCTTGTCGTTTCGTTGCTGGTGTGGCCGACCGAAGCGGAACAGGCGGAGGCGCGCTAGGTCGACCGGTGAGTTCCAGTACGCCTTCTCCACCGTCCGACCGCATCCTGCGCGCGATCCTCTCCACGATTTTCGCGACGTCGTGCTTTGCCATCCTGAATGGCATGTCCAAAACGCTGTCCGTGTCGGGCTACCCGGTGATCGAGGTGATCTGGGCGCGCTATTTCTTCGCCTTCATCTTCATGCTCGCGATCTTCCTACCGCGCAGCGGCCGGGCTCTCTTCCGCATCCACCGGCTCGACACGCAGATCGTGCGCGGCATGCTGCTATTCTTCTCTTCATATCTGTATTTTCACGGCGTGGTCTATCTGCCGCTGGCGACCGCGGCCTCGATCTCGCTGACCAGTCCCATCGTCGTCACGGCGATGTCGTCGCGGCTGCTCGGCGAGAAGGTCGGTGTGCATCGCTGGGCGGCCGTCTGCGTCGGCTTCGTCGGCGCGCTGATCGTGGTGCGGCCAGGTCATGAGAGCTTCGACTGGCACATCCTTCTGATTGTCGCGAGCACGATCTGCAGCGCCTTTTACCAGATCTTCTCGCGCCGCTACGGCCAAGCCGAACGGCCCGATGCCTCGGCGACCGTCGCCACGATCGTCGGCACCATCGCCTCGACGCCGTTCCTGCCGTTCGAATGGGTGATGCCGACCACGGGCTGGCACATGGCGATGTTCGTCGGCATGGGAATCATGGCCGGCACCGGCCACTACTTCCTCACCATCGCCTACAGCCAGGCGCCGGCGTCGATCGTCTCGCCCTTCAACTACAGCCAGCTCATCGGCGCCACGATCATGGGCTACCTGGTCTTCCACGATTTTCCCGACCTCTGGACCTGGGTCGGGGCGGGTGTGATCGTGAGCTCCGGTCTCTACATCGGCTACCGGGAGCGGGTGAGATACCGGCAGGCGATGCGCAAGTAGCCCTCTATTTGATGACCTTGGCCGGCAGCCACATCGCGATCTCCGGCACGAAGCAGAGCACGATGATCGCGAGAGTCATCAGCACCACGAACGGCAGAACACCCCAGATCACGTCGCCGAGCGGGATGTCGGGCGCGATGTTCTTGATGACGAAGATGTTCAGCCCGACCGGCGGGTGAATCAGGCCCATCTCCATGACGATGGTCATGATGACGCCGAACCAGACGAGATCGAAGCCGGCTGCCTTGAGCGGCGGCAGGATGATTGGCGCGGTCATCAGGATGATCGAGACCGGCGGCAGGAAGAAGCCCAGCACCACGACCATCACCAGGATCGCCGCCAGCAGCACCCAGCGCGACAGGTGCTGGGCCACGATCCACTCGGCGGTGGACTGGCTGATGTGTAGATAGCTCATCACATAGGAATAGAAGAGCGACATGCCGATGATCAGCATCAGCATGCTGGATTCGCGGATCGTGTTGACCATGATCGGCTCGAGCTGCTTGGGCCGCCAGGTGCTGTAGATCAGCGCGATCAGTACGAGCGCCAGGATGGCGCCGAGGCCCGCGGTCTCGGAGGGCGTGGCGAAGCCGCCATAGAGCGCCACCATGACGCCAGTCAGCAGCAGCACGAAGGGCAGCACACGCGGCAGGGCGGCGATCTTCTCCGGCAGGGTGTAGCGGTCCTTGACCAAGAGCGGCGAGCCTTCCGGCGCGCGCGCTGCCTCGCGGGAGTAGCGCCAGGCGGCGTAGATCGCGAAGAAGATCACCAGCAGCAAGGCGGGACCGATGCCGGCCAGGAAGAGCTTGCCCAGCGACTGCTCGGACGAGACCGCGTAGAGGATCATCGTGATCGAGGGCGGCAGCAGGATACCGAGTGTGCCACCGGCGGCGATCAGGCCGGCCGCGAACCCGCCGGGATAGCCGCGCTTGCGCATTTCGGGGATGCCGGCTGAACCGATCGCCGAGCAGGTGGCGGGGCTGGAGCCCGCCATGGCGGCGAACAGGGCGCAGGCGAAGATGTTGGCGATGCCGAGGCCGCCTGGCACGCGACTCATCCAGACATGCAGGGCGGCGTAGAGATCGCGGCCAGCCGGCGATCGGCCGATCGCGGCGCCTTTGAGGATGAAGAGCGGGATCGACAATAGCGTGATCGCCGACATCTCCTCGTAGACGTTCTGCGTCACGGTATCGAGTGCCGCATGCGGCATGAACAAGACCATGAAGATGGTCGCCACCATGCCAAGCGAAAAGGAGATCGGCATGCCCGAGAACATGACGAGCAGAGTCACGCCCGCGTAGAGCAGGCCGATATCGAAGGTGCTCATGGCTGCTCGAGTTCCGGGCGGGCGGAAGTGTGCGGATCGACCGGGCGGAAGGCCTGTACGATGATCTGCACGGTGAGCAGCGTCATGCCGACGGCCATCAGGGAGTAGGGAATCCAGAGCGGCGGCGCCCAGGCGGTGTCGCTGAAGTATCCCTCGGCCCATGCCTCGTGGAACAGCGTCCAGGACTTCCAGGCAAAGAAGGCACAGAACAGCGCGCTCAGCATGTCGACGATGAACAGTCGCACGCGGTTGGCTTTCGGCGGAAGAATGGCGGCCAGCGCCTCGATGCCGATATGGCCGCGCTGGGAATGAACCCATGCCGCTGCCAGGAAAGCTACGCCAAGGATCAGGAAGACGGAGAACTCGTCCTCCCAGTCGGTCGGCACATCCGTGAAATAGCGCAGGACTACCGAGTAGGTGAGCGTGCAGGAGGCAAGAACAAGGGCGATCGCCGAGAGAACGACGATCGCCCTGTTCAGTCGCGTGAGAGCGTTCACGAAACCTGCTGGCTGAGCTTCAAGAACTCGGCGCAGCCCGCCGACTTCTCGGCGTATTCCTTCCAGCAGGTGTTAAGAGCGACAGCCTTCCACTTGTCGGCCTGATCCTTGTCCATGTCGAACACCTTGAGGCCGGCCTTTTCCCAGACCTGGGCCACGTGGTCATCGTCGGCCTTGGCCGCTTGCAGCGCGAACTTTTCCATGTCCGCGCCGATATCCATGATCGCCGTCTGCTGATCCTTGGGCAGGGCATCGAAGACCTGCTTGGACATCAGCAACGGTTCGAACACGAAGAAGAAGCCAGCCTTGCGGAAGGTAACGATATTCTTGGTGATCTCTTCCATGCGGAAGGAGACGAAGCTGCCGGATGTCGTCATGCAGATGTCCATCGTTCCGGTCTGCATTGACGCATAAAGTTCGTTCGACGGAAACGATACCACCGACGCGCCTGCGCCCTTTAGCATCAGGTCCATTTCACGGCTGCCGCCGCGCACCTTCTTGCCCTTGACGTCTTCCGGCACGAGAACGGGCTTGGGATCACGGCTCGCGACTCCGCCGGCCTGCCACAACCAGGTGACAAGCACGACGCCCTTTTCGGCCATCAGAGCGGTCATCTTCTTGCCGATCTCGGCCTGCTTCCAGGCGTAGCCCTGCGTATAGGAACTGACGACGCCTGGCATGAAGCCGATGTTGTACTCGGGCACCTCGCCGCCGGCGTAATTCAGAGGGTAGAGGCTCATATCGAGCGCGCCGCGACGCAACGCCGAGTACTGCGCCACCGTCTTGACCAGCGAGGAGTTGGGATAGACCTCGGCGCCCAGCGCGCCGTTGGTGCGCTTCTCGAGCTCGGCGGCAAAGCGCCGGCAGAGCTGGTCACGGAAGTCGCCAGTGTCGATCGTGCCGCCAGGAAACTGATGTGAAATCTTGAGTTTCTTGGTCTCGGCGCGGGCCGTGCTTGCGATCCAGGGAGCGGCAAGCGGCATCGCGGCCGTGGCGGCAACGAGCCGCCGGCGAGTGATCTTCATCTGACGATTCCCCGGCTAACGGACGTTCATTTAGCGGGCCGGATTGGCTTTCATCTCGACCGCAAAGTCAACCCTCGCGCGCTGGTATGGAACCCAAGACCATTACGTTGCGGCGGGACAACTTTTGTTCACCTGACCATCTTTTGAGCGGTTGAAGCGGCGTCCAGGCGTGCCGGACGTCGCGGTGCGGTCGTTCGTCGCGACTGGCACATCCCTTGCACCATCGCGGGCAGCGCAGGCCGCGTCAGCGGTTCTCTTCGGTTGGCGTGCCGGCGGAGTCGTCAGGGCAGAGATACCGAACGCCATAGCTCCCCCAAAACCTCAATCTCGCGAGGAGACGCATCATGTGTGACCGCATTGGCTGTACGCATTTCCCCAAGCT
>Ga0153954_1001318_pt1 | contig 13750 bp, 8 predicted proteins | sample TSFL038MetaG_FD_102277 | JGI IMG/M metagenome (GOLD analysis project Ga0153954, IMG submission 102277) | Attine ant fungus gardens microbial communities from Florida, USA - TSFL038 MetaG | ecosystem: Host-associated > Fungi > Mycelium > Unclassified | place: USA: Florida, Wekiwa Springs State... | reverse complement strand
GACAAACTCGCTGTGCTTCTTTTCGGTCTCGCCGTCCTTCTTCGAGCCGAACGAGATTACCGGAAGCAGGTCCTCGACCTGGGAGAAAATGCGCTTTTCGATGACTTCGCGGATTTTCTCATAGCTGGTCCAGTTCGGGTTCTTGCCGCCATTCTGAGCCCGCGACCGCAGCGAGAACTTGACCACCTCGTTGCGGAAATCCTTCGGGTTTGCGATCCCGGCGGGCTTCTCGATCTTGGTCAGCTCCTGATTGAGCAGCTCGCGATTCATGAGTTGGCCGGTGTCGGGGTCCTTGAAGTCCTGATCCTCGATCCAGGCATCCGCATAATCGACATAGCGGTCGAACAGGTTCTGGCCATAATCGGCATAAGACTCCAAATAGGCCTTCTGGATCTCATTGCCAATGAACTCGGCGTAACGCGGTGCGAGATCAGCCTTGATGAACTCGAGAAAACGTTTCTCGACCTCGTCCGGGAGCTGTTCGCGGCGGATCGCCTGTTCCAGGGTATACATCAGGTGAACCGCGTCGGCGGCGACCTCGGAGGTGTCATGATTGAAGGTCGCGGCCAGCACCTTGAATGCAAAGCGCGTCGAGATGCCGTCCATGCCTTCGTCCACTCCGGCGGCGTCCTTGTATTCCTGAACGCTGCGGGCTTTCGGGTCGGTTTCCTTCAGGCTTTCACCGTCATAGACCCGCATCTTGCCGAACAGCGTCGAGTTCTCGTGCTTGCGCAGCCGTGACATCACCGAGAAGCGAGCCATCGTCTCCAATGTCGCCGGTGCGCAAGGCGCGTCTGCGAGTTCGGAGCTCTGGATGAGCTTCTCGTATATCTTCTGCTCCTCGGTCACCCGCAGGCAGTAGGGCACCTTGATCACGCAGATGCGATCGATGAAGGCTTCGTTGTTCTTGTTCGACTTGAAGCTCTGCCACTCGGCTTCGTTGGAGTGCGCGAGGATGACGCCTGTGAACGGAATGGCGCCGATATTCTCGGTGCCGATGTAGTTTCCTTCCTGGGTCGCCGTCAGCAGCGGATGCAGCATCTTGATCGGCGCCTTGAACATCTCGACGAATTCGAGAATGCCCTGATTGGCGCGGTTGAGGCCACCCGAATAGCTGTAGGCGTCCGGATCGCTCTGCGCATACGTCTCGAGCTTGCGGATATCCACCTTGCCGACCAGCGAGGAGATATCCTGGTTGTTCTCGTCACCCGGCTCGGTCTTGGCGATCGCGATCTGACGCAGGCGCGACGGCTGGATCTTGGCGACGCGGAACTGCGAGATATCGCCGCCGAAGGCCTCAAGCCGCTTGTAGCACCACGGGCTCATCAGGCCGGTAAGCCGGCGGCGCGGAATCCCGTACTTCTCCTCGATCATCGGGCCCAGCGTTTCCGGATCGAACAGGCTCAGCGGAGATTCGAACACCGGGCTGAGTTCATCACCGGCCTTCAGCACGTAGATGGGATAAACTTCCATCAGTGATTTGAGCCGCTCGGCGAGCGAGGACTTACCACCGCCCACCGGACCGAGCAGATAGAGGATCTGCTTGCGCTCTTCGAGGCCCTGCGCGGCGTGCCGGAAGAAGCCGACGATGCGCTCTATCGTCTCCTCCATCCCGTAGAAGCTCGCGAAGGCCGGATAGGTGCGTATCGTGCGATTCAAAAAGATACGGCCAAGGCGCGCGTCCTTGGCCGTGTCAATCATCTGAGGCTCGCCGATCGCAGCTAGCAGTCGTTCAGCAGCGTTGGCGTATCGCATCGGATCGCCTCGGCACGATTCCAGATACTCCGCCATCGACATATCGCTCTGGCTTCGAGCCTCGAAGGACCGAGCGAAAGCATTGAACAGAGAATCGTTGTACATGATCTCTCTCCGCATCTGATTGGACTCAACGCCAATACAGACCGTGGGGTCCAAGGAGATCGGAACGTTCACACTCGCATCCGATCTTCGAATCGGCGTGATCCATTCTCACGATTGGACACCCGGCCCACTCTTTGGCGCAACGCACAATGCGGGCACCGAACGAGTTACGAACAGGCAAATGCCCATTTTTTAAGCGAAAATAGGCTTGCGGGTACTGATTTTCCACCGGCTGTCGCTCTGTCGCAACATGCACAAAAGTACGAGAGCACCGGGAACCTAGAACGTCCATCACGCGTTCCGATAGTGTTGTATTGTGTCTATTTGTGAACGGGATGCGCCGCGCCAACGACTAACAAATCGCGGCACCTATGTTTCCAGCGCATCGCAATCATTGCTTCATCCTCTCCTTTACGCGCATCGATCGCGCCGCAGTCTTTCTTTTGCGTGATCTCCAGAGCAGATCATGATGAACGTTTCACTTGTAACAATCGCGCACGATCGTCACTGCTTCCGCTTTGTTGCGGCAGTGTGAGCAGTTCGGAAGACGGCATCGATGATGCGAAGGCCGCAGCCTTTAACGTCGGGATGTTCAGCGCGCTCACTGGCGAAAAGCCTATGCCTGTTTCGTGCGCCGCCATGATGCGGATCATCTCGCGCAGCATCCGAACCAGAAGGTGAGTGCGATTGCCCGATAACGAAACCGGCGAAGTTCTGCTTGCCGGTGTCGACGACAAGATTTTCCGCGTCGATCGTGCCGAGTTCGACGAATGCGTCGAACGCGTGGAGCGGGTTTGACGTTCGCCGCCCGACCCGCCGCGAACTGGTGATGCCAACGTCAAATCCAAAGTGGTCCCTTCGATTCCATTGTTCGCAAAAGTACGTCCCAAAATCGGATACGTTACAATGGGACTGGTCGTGACCGACCGCAAGGAGCCCGCCGATTGGAAATGCAGACCTTACAGCGGCACCTATTCGTCACAAAATTGCGCTAAGGCGAGGGTCGGAGAGGATCAATATGTTCTGAATGGCGTTACTATATTGGGGTACTCATATTTCCGCATGGCCGCCTTCAGCGCGTGTTGACAAGATTCGGTGTCCCGCCGGATGCTGGAAGTCGATCGAAGCGGCTCAAACAGAACAGGGCATCATGAATCCCGTCAAAGCACTCGAAAACCACGGCCAGGCAGTCTGGCTGGATTTCCTCGCCCGCGGCTTTGTCGCCAAGGGTGACCTGAAACGGCTGATCGATACTGACGGCGTCAAGGGCGTGACCTCGAATCCGTCGATCTTCGAGAAGGCGATCGGCAGTTCGGACGAATATGACGCGCCGATCGGCAAGGCCCTCAAGGGAGGCGACCGGCCGGTAGCCGAGTTGTTCGAGCAGCTTGCGGTCGAGGACATCCAGCACGCCGCCGATGTGCTGCGGCCGGTCTATGATCACCTCAATGGCCGCGACGGCTTCGTTAGCCTCGAAGTGTCGCCCTATCTCGCGATGGACACCAAGGCTACGATCACGGAAGCTGAGCGGCTCTGGAAGGAAGTCAAGCGCGAGAACCTGATGGTGAAGGTGCCGGCGACCCCTGAGGGCCTGCCCGCGATCGAGCATCTGATAGGCGAAGGCATCAGCATCAACATCACGCTTCTGTTCTCGCAAAAGGTCTATCTGGAGGTCGCCGAAGCCTATCTTTCGGGACTCGAGAAATACGTCGCGAACGGCGGCGATCCGTCGCACGTCGCGAGCGTCGCAAGCTTCTTCGTCAGCCGTATCGACACCATGGTCGACAAGGAGCTGGATGAGAAGATCGCCAGGGCCAACGACCCCAGCGAGAAGGAGCGCCTCGCAGCGCTCAAAGGCAAGGTCGCGATCGCCAACGCCAAGCTCGCCTATCAGGACTACAAGTGCCTGTTCGCAGGACCGCGCTGGGAGAAGCTGGCCGCCAAGGGCGCCAAGCCGCAGCGGCTGTTGTGGGCCTCGACCGGTACCAAGAACAAGGCCTATAGCGACGTCCTTTATGTCGAGGAGCTGATCGGCGCCGACACCATCAACACCGTACCACCGGCAACGCTCGATGCGTTCCGCGATCACGGCAAGGTGCGCGACAGCCTCGAAGAGAACATCGACGACGCGCGGCACGTACTCGACGAGCTGCAGAAATCCGGCATTTCGCTGGATGCGATCACCGACGAGCTCGTCAAGGACGGCGTCAAGCAGTTCGCCGATGCTGCGGACAAGCTCTATGGCGCGGTGGCGTATAAGCGCGCAACGGTGCTCGGCGGCAATATCGACCGGCAGCAACTGATGCTGGCTGCTCCGATGGAGAAGGCTGTCGAGAAAAGCACGGAAGAGTGGCGCGCATCCGCCAGGATCCGCCGGTTGTGGCAGAAGGACAAGTCGGTTTGGACCGGCGACGATGAGAACAAGTGGCTGGGCTGGTTGACGAGCGTGGCCGATGCCGACATCGCCGACTACGAAGATTATGCGCAGCGCGTGAAGGGACAGAATTTTACCGACGCGGTCGTGCTCGGCATGGGCGGTTCGAGCCTCGGGCCGGAAGTGCTGGCCGAAACATTCCCAAAGAAATCCGGCTTCCCGAAATTGCATGTGCTCGATTCCACCGACCCGGCACAGGTGCGGGCGATGGAAGAGAAGATCAATATCGGCAAGACGGTCTTCATCGTCTCCAGCAAGTCCGGCGGCACGACCGAGCCAAACGCGATGAAGGATTATTTCTACGATCGCGTTTCCAAGGCGATCGGAGCCAACAAGGCTGGACACCGCTTCATCGCGGTCACCGATCCCGGTTCTTCGCTGGAGAAGGTCGCGACCAAGCAGGGTTTTGCCCGAATCTTCCATGGCGAGCCGACGATCGGCGGCCGCTACTCGGTGCTGTCGCCATTCGGACTGGTGCCGGCGGCGACTGCCGGCATTGACGTGCGCAGTCTGCTGACTCACGCGCTGGCGATGGTCCGGTCGTGCGGGCCCGACGTACCGCCGCATGAAAATCCCGGCGTGCAGCTAGGCCTTGCGATGGGACTGGCCGGGCTCGAAGGCCGCGACAAGGTGACGATCCTGTCGTCGAAGAAGGTCGCCGATTTCGGCGCATGGACCGAGCAGTTGATCGCTGAATCCACTGGCAAGGAAGGCAAGGGCCTGATCCCGGTCGACGGCGAGACGCTCGGCGAGGCCTCGGTCTATGGCGACGACCGTTTCTTCATTGACATCCGGACCGAAGGCGAGGACGACAGCGCGCATGACGAGAAGCTTGCCGCGCTGGAGCAGGCTGGCCATCCCGTCGCACGCATCGTGATGAAATCGATCGACCACATCGGGCAGGAATTCTTCCGCTTCGAGATAGCGACCGCGGTCGCGGGCGCCATTCTCGGCATCAATCCGTTTAACCAGCCCGACGTCGAATCCGCCAAGGTCAAAACGCGTGAGCTGACCACCGCGTTCGAGAAGACCGGCGAATTGCCGGCGGAAGAACCGGCGGTGACCACCGCCGAAGCCGATCTCTACACCGACCAGGCCAACGCTGCCGCGCTTCGCCAGGCCGGCGCCAATGGCGATCTCGGCTCGTGGCTGAAGGCGCATCTCGCGCGTGCCGGCGCGGACGATTATGTCGCGCTGCTCGCTTATATCGAGCGCGACGCTGCGCATATCGATCTCTTGCAGGACATGCGGCTGAAGGTGCGCGACAAGCGCCATGTCGCGACCTGCGCCGAGTTCGGCCCGCGCTTCCTGCATTCGACCGGACAGGCCTACAAGGGCGGACCTGACAGCGGCGTGTTTCTGCAGATCACCGCCGATGACGCCAAGGACCTGCCGATTCCCGGCCACAAGGCAAGCTTCGGCGTCATCAAGGCGGCGCAGGCGCGCGGCGACTTCGATGTGCTGACCGAGCGCGGCCGGCGCGCGCTGCGGGTGCACCTGAAGGGTGATCTCAAGAGCGGCTTACGCATGCTTGATGCCGCCATCACCGAAGCGTTGAACTAGCAGGAGGCCAGCAATGCAGCTCGGCATGATCGGCCTTGGCCGGATGGGCGGCAACATCGTCCGGCGTTTGATGAAGCACGGCCACACGACGGTGGTCTATGACAAGGACCCGAAGGCAGTTTCGGGACTGGCTGCTGACGGCGCCGTCGGCAGTGGGGAGCTGAGGGATTTCGTCGCCAAGCTCGATAAGCCGCGCACCGCCTGGGTAATGCTGCCGGCCGGCAAGATCACCGAGGCCACCATCGACGAGCTAGCGAAGCTCATGGAGAAAGGCGACGTCATCATCGATGGCGGCAACACCTTCTGGCAGGACGACGTCCGCCGCGGCAAGGCGCTGAAGGAGCACGGCATCCATTATGTCGATGTCGGCACCTCCGGCGGCATATGGGGCATCGAGCGCGGCTATTGCATGATGATCGGCGGCGACAAAGCCGTCGTCGATCGCCTCGACCCGATCTTCGCCGCGCTGGCGCCAGGCATCGGCGACATCCCGCGCACTCCGCATCGCGAGAGCCGCGATCCCCGCATCGAGCAAGGCTATATTCACGCCGGTCCCATCGGCGCCGGTCACTTCGTCAAGATGATCCATAACGGCATCGAATACGGGCTGATGCAGGCCTATGCCGAGGGCTTTGACATCCTCAAGAATGCCAGCATCGAAGCACTGCCGCCTGAGCACCGCTTCGATCTCGACATCGCCGATATCGCCGAGGTCTGGCGGCGCGGCAGCGTAATCCCGTCCTGGCTGCTCGACCTTACCGCGTCTGCGCTGGCGCAGAACCACACGCTCGACAATTATTCCGGTTTCGTTGAGGATTCAGGAGAAGGCCGCTGGACCGTCAATGCGGCGGTCGACGAAGCGGTGCCTGCAGAGGTGCTCACCGCAGCACTCTACGCCCGCTTTCGTTCGCGCAAGGAACACACCTTCGCTGAGAAGATTCTCTCGGCGATGCGGGCGGGTTTCGGCGGCCATCGCGAACCCACGTCGAGCAACACCAAGAAGGCGTAAGAAGCGATGGTTAACGGTCAAAAGCCAGATCCCTGTAGCTTTATCATCTTCGGCGTCACCGGCGATCTCGCGCATCGGCTGGTCGTCCCTGCCCTTTACAATCTCGCAGCCACCAATCTCCTGCCGGAGAACTTCTGCGTAGTCGGCGTTGCGCGCAAGGGGATGACGAGCCGCGAACTGACGGACAGCCTTATGAAGGGCCTGCGCCAGTTCGCTACGCGCAAGGTCGACGAAGCGATTGCGGAACGCCTGTTCGGCTGCGTCACCTGCATCGAGGCCGATCCCAAGGATCCCGCCTCGTTCGAGGCGATGCGCGGGCAACTCGACAAGCTGGAAGCCGCCGCCGGCACCGGCGGCAATCGCCTGTTCTATCTTGCAACACCACCTCAAGCTTTCCTGCCGATCAGCAAGGAGCTGGCGCGCGCCGGCATGCTGACCGAGAATGGATCGTGGCGGCGGTTGGTGATCGAAAAGCCGTTTGGCACCGATTTAGTGTCGGCCAGGGAATTGAACCACGAACTGCTCAAGCTCGTCGACGAGCACCAGATCTACCGGATCGATCACTATCTCGGCAAGGAAACAGTCCAGAACATCCTGGTGTTGCGTTTCGCAAATGGCATGTTCGAGCCGATCTGGAATCGCAATCACATCGATCACGTCCAGATCACCGTCGACGAGAAGATCGGCGTCGGCCATCGCGGCAACTTCTATGATTCGACCGGCGCACTACGCGACATGGTCCCGAACCATCTGTTCCAGCTTCTGTCGCTGGTCGCCATGGAGCCGCCGGCACGCTTCGATGCCTTCGCGGTGCGCTCGGAGAAGGCCGAGGTGCTGTCCTCGATTCAGATCCAGAGCGAGGAAGAGGCACTGAAGAATTCGGTGCGCGGCCAATATCGCGGCGGCCGGATCGGCGACACCGAGATCGAGGACTATCGCAAGTCCGAGAATGTCCAGCCCGGCAGCACCACCGAAACCTATGCAGCGCTCAAGCTCGTCATCGACAATTGGCGCTGGGCCGGCGTTCCGTTCTACCTGCGCACCGGCAAGGCGCTCGGCATCAAGCGAACCGAGATCGCGATCAAGTTCAAGCGGGCGCCATTCGCGATGTTCCGCGACACGCCGATCGAACGGCTGTCGCAAAACTATCTCGTCATCAGCACCGAACCTACCGAAGGCATCGAGCTGCAGTTCAACACGAAGGTGCCCGGCCCGTCGATCCAGATCGACGGTGTCGAGATGAAATTCCGCTACAAGGACTACTTCAAGGCCGAGCCTTCGACCGGCTACGAGACGCTGATCTATGACTGCATGATCGGCGACAACATCCTGTTTCAACGCGCCGACAGCGTCGAGGCCGGCTGGCAGGCTGTGCAGCCCTTCCTCGATGCCTGGAAGAAGGCAGGCCCCAAGGGATTGAAGATCTATGATGCCGGCTGCGAGGGACCCGAGGAGGCTGATGACCTGCTCGCCCGCGACGGCCGAAGCTGGCGCAAGTTGACCTGACCATGGCGCCCCGCAACCAACGCAAGGTCATTGTGGTTGCAGACGCTGCCGCGCTCGCGGACGCAGCCGCTGAGCGCATGCTCGCCAGGATTGACGCCAATAGCGGCCGCATTGCGATCTGTCTCACCGGCGGATCGAGCCCCAAACAGCTGTATGCATTGCTGGCTACCGAGGCCTATCGCAATCGAATCCCGTGGCCGCGCGTGCACTGGTTTATCGGCGACGAACGCTTCGTCACAGCAAGCGATCCCCGAAACAACATGGCGATGGCGCGCGACATCTTCCTCGACCGCCTCGCGCCGGCCTCGCAGATCCATCCGATTCCGACCGATGCCGCCGACCCGGACGAAAGTGCCAAGCGTTATGAGCAGGAGCTGCAATCGTTCTATGGCGCAGAACGGCTCGACCCTGCGCGTCCCCTGTTCGATATTGTGTTGATGGGGATTGGACCTGACGGTCACACCGCCTCGATCTTTCCCGCTTATCCGGCGATGGCAGAGACCGAGCGCTGGGTCGTCGGCGTGCCCAAAGCCAATGTCGAGCCGTTCGTGCCGCGGGTGACCCTCACCTTCCCTGCGCTGGCGTCCTGCCACGAAATGCTGTTCGAGGCCGCAGGCAGCGGCAAGCGTACGATCTTGACGCGCGTGCTCGGCGGCGAGAATCTGCCAGCAGCCAAAGCGCGGTCACAAGGCGAGACAGTCCTTTTGTTGGACGAGGCGGCGCGGCCGGAGAACTTTCGTGACTGACAATGCCGACGAGGCGCCGTGCGCCCTTATTCTGATGGGCGTCGCGGGCTCCGGCAAAAGTACGATCGCGGAGGGTGTCGCTTCTCGCCTGGGCTGGCACTACGCGGACGGCGACACGTTTCACCCTGCCAGCAATATCGCCAAGATGAGCGCGGGCATCCCGCTGACCGATGAAGACCGCTGGCCATGGCTGCAGGCGATTGCCGATGAGATCGACCGGATCTGCGCGGCCGGCGAACGCGCCGTGGTGGCCTGCTCGGCCCTGAAGCGGGCCTATCGCGACGTCCTCGTGCACGGACGCGCTGACGTCCGTATCGTATTCCTCGATGGCACGAAGCAATTGATCGCGGACCGGCTTTCGCAGCGAAAGGGACATTTCATGCCGGCCGGCCTCCTGGACAGCCAGTTCAAGACGCTGGAGCGGCCTGGCGCCGACGAGCGCCCGGTGACAGTGTCGATCGACGCGCCGGTCGCGGCGATCGTCGCGGATATTGTCCGCCAGCTCAACTTCGACCAGGTCGATGGCGGCACAGTACTCAGGATGGATCCGTGACCCGAATCGCGCTGGTGGTTTCCGATGTCGATGGTACCCTGCTCGCCAAGGACAAGACGCTAAGCGAAGGGGCGAAGGCCGCCGCGCATCGCCTTCATGATGCTGGGATCGGCTTCACTATCGTCAGCAGTCGACCGACCATCGGCATGGGATTTCTGGTCGAACCGCTGGCCATCAAGCTGCCGATCGGCGCCTTCAACGGCAGCTCGATCGTCGACTCCGAGTTGAAGCCCATCGAGCAGCACTTGATTCCCGCAGCTACCGCGCAGCGCGCCATCGATGTGCTGACCGAATTCGGCGTCGATATCTGGCTGTTCACCAACGACAAATGGCTGACACGCAATCGCGACGGCGAATACGTTGCGCATGAAGCCCACACCATCAAGCATGAGCCGACGATCGTGGCGGATTTCGCGCCCTATCTGGCGAGCGCCTGCAAGATCGTGGGCGCCAGTTCCGACGCGCCGTTGCTTCAGCGGTGCGAGGCGGCGATGCAGGAAGCCGTCGGCCAGACCGCGAACGCGGTGCGCTCGCAAACCTATTATCTCGACATCACTCCGCCCGGCCATGACAAGGGCACCTTCGTGGAGTCGATGGCCAGACGGCTCGGCATCTCGCGCGACGCCGTAGCCACCATCGGCGACATGCAGAATGATCTGGCGATGTTTGGGGTGAGCGGCCTCTCAATTGCCATGGGCAACGCCACCGACGACGTCAAGAACCGCGCCAGTCGCGTCACCGCCTCGAACGAGGACGATGGATTTGCGAAGGCGATGGAAATGATCCTGCGGGAGAACTCGTAAGGGCCACAATTCGTCCGGCACAGCACGCACGCCCTTCGGCGGCGTCCGTCACGTCGATCGCTGCATCGCCGGCTTTTCGCTTTGCTGCCTCGCCACGCTGAGATTGTGCGCGGTATTAATCAGGGCGATGTGGGTCAGCGCCTGCGGGAAATTCCCGCTCTGGCGCCCCTCGCCGGAATCGAACTCTTCCGCAAGCAGCCCGAGATCGTTGGCAATGCCGACCACGCGATCGAACAAGGCCTGCGCCTTGGCAACATTGCCGGAGAGCACATGGGCATCCGCCAGCCACAGGGTGCAGGCGAGGAAGGCTCCTTCGATCGGCTCTACTTCGTCCCATATCATGCGTGGGTCGTGGCGCAGCACGAAGCCATCACGCATCATCTGTCGTTCGATCGCCGCGATCGTACCGCAAATGCGAGGATCGGACGGCGGCAAAAAGCCGACCGCGGGCAACAACAGAACGCTGGCGTCGAACAGTCTGGAGCCATAGCAATCGACAAAGGAATTCTGCTCCGGATCAAAACCCTTTTTGCAGACGTCGCGGTGGATTGTGTCGCGCAGCGTCCGCCACTTCTCCAGCGGCGCCTCCAGGCCGAACATTTCCGCGCTCTTGATCCCACGGTCGAAGGCGACCCAGGTCATGACCTTCGAAAACACGTAGTGCTTGGCATCGCCGCGCAGCTCCCAGATGCCGTGATCCGGCTTGTGCCAGATCTCGGCGAGATGCTCCAGCACCGTGCATCCGAGGCTCCAGGTGTTGTCGTCGAGTTTCAGCTTGGCGACGCGAGACTGGTGGAAGGCGTCGATCAATTCGCCATAAACGTCGAGCTGAAGCTGCGCATGCGCGGCATTGCCGATCCGGACAGGTTGGGCGCCTTCATAACCGGGAAGCCATTCAGCCTCCCATTCAAGCAGACGCCGATGGCCCATGATGCCGTACATGATCTGCAGATTTGCCGGCGCACCTGCCGCCGCACGCAACAGCCAGTCATTCCAGGCTGCGGCCTCATCAGTATAGCCCGCGTTCATCAGCGCGAGCAGCGTGAACGTGGCATCGCGAAGCCAGCAGAAGCGGTAGTCCCAGTTGCGGGCGCCGCCGAGCTTTTCCGGAAGCGAAGTTGTCGGCGCTGCCACGATGCCGCCGGTCGGCCCAAAGGTCAGCGCCTTCAACGTGATCAGCGAACGCAACACGAGGTCGCGACAGTCGCCCTCATAGGTGCAGCGGCTGCACCATTCGGCCCAGAACTCCTCGGTCTCCTGAAGCGCCACCGCCGGATTGATCGGCGCCGGCACCGGCAGATGCGAGGGACCGTAAGTCAGCACGAAGGGAACAGTCTCGCCTTCCCCGATCTCGAAATCCGCCACCGTCGTGAGATCTTCGCCGCGGGTTTCCACCGGCGTGCGCAGCACCGTCATGTCCGGACCGGAAATGGCGAGCAGCACCGATCGATCCTCGGCGCGTTTGACCCAGGGAATGTCGGCGCCGAAACCGAAGCGAATGATCAGCTCCATCCTGAGCTTGACCCTGCCCTTGACGCCGCGCACCAGGCGGACGACATCCGAGGCATTGCCGCGCGGTGGCATGAAATCGATCAGCGCAACCGTGCCGCTTCGGGTCTCAAGCCGCGTCTCGAGAATCAGTGTGTTGTCCCAGTAGCGGCGGGAGCAGCCAGTGACCTCTTCGGTCGGCGCAATCAGCCACCGGCCGTTTCTCTCTGTACCGAGGATCGCCGCAAAGCAGGCGTCTGAATCGAAGGCCGGCCAGCACAGCCAATCGATGGATCCGTCGCGGCCGACCAGGGCCGCGGTCTCGCAATCCCCGATCATTCCGTAATCTTCGATGCGAAGAGGCAAACTCGTCACCCCCTGCCGCGATCAACTCTTAACGTGACGTTCGCGCGTGGCGGCTTTCAGCGCTGCAACATTGACCACATCCGTGATTTCGTCGATCGCCTCCGGCAACCGCTGGCGCCAGTTCGGATGTTCGTCAACCGTGCCGGGAATATTGGGCTGGTCGATGACCTCGAGCAGGTCCTCCAGCGAAACCGCGAGCAGGCGCGACCTGGTTCGCGACAGGAAGCTGATGACCGCATAGAGGTCGTTCTGCTGGATGCCGTTGCGGCGAAGGACGTCGTCGAGCATGCCGAGCGCATGCCAGCGCGCTTCATCGGTTTCGCCGGGATCGATGCCGAGCGAGCGCTTCAGCTTCAGATCGCTGAACGACCGCCAGCCCGTATAGCTCGACAGATCGTGGGTGTTGAAGGTGATCAGCGCATCGCTCGCGTAGAAATCGATGTTGCGGAAACTGCCTCTGTCATCGCGCTCGAACATCATGACCTTGTAGGACCAGATGCCCCAATCCGCGATCTGCTCGCGAAAGCCGTCAGGCACGGTGCCGAGATCTTCGCCGATCACCACGCAGCGATGCGCGACGCTTTCCTGCGCCGTTGCGGCTAGCAACGCCTCGAACGGCATCTGTACGTAAGCGCCGTTGTCGGCGGCAAAGCCGTGCGGCACCAGATAGAGCCGCTTCAGTCCCAGCACGTGATCAAGCCGGATCGCGCCGGCATAGCGCATCGAGGCGCGCAACATCTCGCGGAATGGCTCAAAGGACTGGACCTCAAGGCCGGCAGCATTGAAGCCCGCAAGTCCCCAGTTCTGACCGACCGTATTCAGAGGGTCCGGCGGCGCGCCGACGGCGAGAAGACGCGAAATCGCCGCCTGCTGGTTCCACGCATCAAACCCGTCGGACTGCACACCGACGGCGACATCGAGATAAAGCCCGACGCTCATGCCGAGCCGGCTGGCGAGCACCTTGCAATCCTGCAGCTGACGGTCGGCGATCCACTGAACGAATTCGATGAATTCGATTTCGGCGCGATCGGGCCCTTCGCGGAGCGCCTGACATTTCCTGTCATCCGGACGCCGCCACTCTTCGGGCCATTCCCACCAAGGCGTGCCAAAGCGATGCCGCAACACCTCGAAGCAGGCGAACCGATCCAACAATGGGGCACGTTCGCGGCGGAATTTTGCCAATTCCGCGTATCGGTCGGATTTTGGATCGGCTGAAAATCGCTTGAACGCCGAACGCAGCGCGCGCCATTTCAGGCCCGCGACTGCGACATAGTCGACCACATCGCTTTGGCGCAGCCGCGGCGTGGTATTTTCCGCCTCCGGAAACGCTTCGGAAGAAAATTCCGGGATGCCGTCGACATCGATATAGAGCGGATTGAGAAACAGCCGGCTGTTCGGCGAATAAGGACTGCAGTCGCCAGG
>Ga0153954_1001317_pt1 | contig 13756 bp, 7 predicted proteins | sample TSFL038MetaG_FD_102277 | JGI IMG/M metagenome (GOLD analysis project Ga0153954, IMG submission 102277) | Attine ant fungus gardens microbial communities from Florida, USA - TSFL038 MetaG | ecosystem: Host-associated > Fungi > Mycelium > Unclassified | place: USA: Florida, Wekiwa Springs State... | reverse complement strand
CGAAGGAGGCCACGATCTCGTCCAGCCTGCTGCGGGTGCTCGCCATCGTCGAACTCCGGTCATCGGGTCTCGTTCACGACACGAGGAACGATATACCAGGATGACCGGGCGGGCGCAAGGCTGCAAAGTTTACCAAATCGTCATAAAAGTGCGCACTGGCCCTGGTTCCCCAGGGCAACCCGGATAGCCAGGGCACCCTGGATACCCTAGATTCGCAAGGGATTCACCACTGCCGAGTGGCGCTCACGATGTTGTGATTCCGAGCGGGAGATCGTAACCTACGCCCAGAACTTGCAGCGGAATTCCACTATGACAATTCATCCTCCCGCGATTCCTCGAGCTCAATGCTCGTAATCACCGGCTATTGATTGATCTTCGGGAATTGATCGAGTTCATCTGATACTTGCCCGAAGAGGTTCACGCCTCACTTCGCCGCAAGTTTCCCTGCGATTCGGGCGACATGCTCCCCTTGAAACCGGGCGATGGTGAGTTCGTTCTCGGTCGGCTGTCGTTTCCCATCGCTTCCGGCCAGGGTTCCGGCTCCGTAGGGGGATCCGCCGGTGATCTCGTTCATGTTCACCAAGGCCTGACACGAGTACGGCACACCCACGATCACGAACCCTTGGTGCAAGAGCGTGGAGTGGAAGCTGGTAATCGTCGTCTCCTGGCCCCCGTGCTGAGTCCCGGTGCTCGTGAATACGCTCCCGACCTTGCCGATCAATGCCCCTTTGACCCAGAGGCCTCCGGTCTGGTCAAGGAAATTCCGCATTTGAGCGCACATATTGCCGAAGCGCGTCGGCGTGCCGAACACGATCGCGTCGGCCTCAGCGAGTTGGTCAGGACGGATGACCGGGATATGAGCGAACGCTTGCCGGATGGCCTTCGCTCCCGTCCGCTCCAAGGCCTCATCAGGCACCAGCTCAGGCACCTGGAAAAGGGAAACCTCAGCCCCGGGGACGCTCCGGGCACCTTCGGCCACAGCCTCAGCCATTTTCCAAATATGCCCGTACATGCTGTAAAAGACAACGTATACCTTCATTCGAATGCTCTCCACATCTGGAAGGAAACATCCAAGCCGCCCTTCGGTCAATCGCGGCTTGCCTCATCACCCATGCGAGTAGCAGGAGCCTGAACACAACGACTGGGACGATTTTGCCTGTCCCAGACTCGGCTCATCATACAGATCTCGCGCGCGACAGGGGATTACCAACTTCCCGGCGACCGAAGAAATCACGGAAGCAAAGCTTGGGCCAAGTCGATTCGACGGCTTTTGGCTGATTGGCGCGGGGAGGGCGAAGACTCCAGACGACATCCGCTAGCTGATGAGCGGCAACATCTGCCGTTGTGGTGCCCTACCCCAACATCATCGTAGCGATCCAAGAGGCGATGAAGGTGGAAAAGAGAGTGACGGAACCATGAACGCCTTCTCCTACACCAAGGCCGGCGACATGGCGACGGCCGTGCACGAGGTCGCCGCCGAGGCGCAGCCAAGTTCATCGCGGGCGGCACGAACCTGATCGACCTGATGAAGGAGAACGTCGAACGGCGTTCCCCCTTGTTATCGAAAGCGATCCTGGCGGGTGTGTCCCCGGCCACCCAAATCACGCATTCGTCCATCAGAATCCTGAGTCCGGATAGCCTCCGAGACGGATGGCTTCTGGCGAGCATTTTTTCAAATCACCATTTCTAACCACATCATAAACTGGTTCGCCTTTACGCCTCATCCTACTAGTTTTCACATACAAAACAAACAGCTCTATCTACATCACAAAAACATTCACAAGGTTCTCGGCAGGCCAAGGCCTCACGAGAAATCAAGGATCGGTAGACCTCCCGGCGGTACCGGAAATGAACCTGCTGGACGGACCACTAAGCAATGGCTGGATCGGCGGCTAATACCCCGACCATCGCCTTGCTCGGTTGTGCTCTTGGCCTTCGTCCCGATCACGCAGGTTCGGCCTCGACGATCTGCAACATCGACCTGGTCGGGTTGACGCGAGTCAGCCGCCAGCCGGCCCCGGCAAGCAGTTGCCGATACTCCTTTTCCGTCCGCTCCTGGCCGCCGACAATCACGATCATTTGCAGATCCAGGAGTTTACCGATGTCCGCTGTGTTGCCAGGGGCGATGACTCGTTCGACCAGGAGCAGCTTGCCACCGGGATTCACAGCCTCGCGGCAGTTCCGCAAGATCGTCGTCGCCCGGTCATCGGGCCAGTTGTGAATAACGTGCTTCAGCAGGTAAGCATCGCCGCCGACCGGCACCCCCTGAAAGAAGTCGCCGCCGACAGCCCGACAGCGCTCCTCCAGGCCCGCCTTGCGGATGGCTTCCTCGGCTCCGACCACGACATGCGGCAAATCAAACACGATCCCTTTCACTCCGGCATGCGCCTGAAGGATCGAGTTTAAGAGCATACCGTGACCTCCGCCGATATCGACGACCGTCTTGAAGGCCGCGAAGTCGTACGCCCCGGCCACAGCCGGTGCGAACGTCGACGAGAAGCCGGTCATGCCCTCGTTGAAGACAGCCGAGTCTTCAGGGTGCTTGCCGAGATAGGCGAAAAGCGATTCCCCCCAGACGCTCTCAAAGGCGGTGCGGCCGGTCTGGACAGTTTCGAGCAGATGGCTGCCGGGACGCCAATGCCAGTCGGAGCCATGGTAGTCGGCCAAACCGCGCAGCGAGCCCTTGACGCCGGTGCGGAGGCATTCGCCCATGGGGGTCAGGGTGAAGCGCCCATCATCCTGTTCGGCGAAGATGTCGAATGATGCCAGGAACCGTAGGATGCGATAGAGCAACGGCGCATGCGTGTTTGTCTTCGAAGCCAGATCGGCGACGGTCGTCGGGCCATCGGCGAGAAGGTCGGCGACGCGGAGCTTGGCAGCGACCGAGATGGCCATCGTGATGTTCTTGCCAAAGATAAGCTGAGCCAGGGCAGCCTCGGGTGGAGTCTGAGATGAGGTGGTGCCAGTGGACATCAAAAAGTCTCCAGTGATACATGCGGCAAGTTTTTTGTAGGGCAGGCCTTGCTCTGCCGAGGCTCCAGCGAACAGCCCAGGCAGGCCAAGGCCTGCCCTACGAGAAGACATTGGTGGATGGGGGTGCTCACGCAACGGAAGGGGACTTGCGGGATGCCCACTCAGCCGTCGTGGGTTTTCTCTTTCGCGCGAAGTGCACCGACAGCCTTTCCTTGATTTAGGAACGCGGAAAATTTCGGCGAGCTCCTTCATCGATTTTCGAAGCCGAGCTCTGATGAGTCTCGCTTACTGCACTCCAGATCCACACGGTTCCATCGGCAAACGCCGCAGCGATCCGGCTGCCATCCGCACTGAACGCGATCCGCTGGGCATTGCCACCGTGGGAGTGAAGTGATAGGAGTATTCGTCCGGTGCCGGAATCCCGAAGTTCGACGGCACCGTCCGAGCTGGCTGTCACGAGGCGGGAGCCATCGGGGCTGAAAGCAACTCCAAGAATCCAGGTGGAACGAGTGTGCATGGTGAAGATCTCTTGGCCGATGGCGACGTTCCAGATTCGAGTGGTCCCATCGGCAAAGGTCGCGGCAAGCCTTGATCCGTCACGGGCAAACGCCAGATCTAGAACCGACGAACGATGACTCAGAAATATGAGAATCTGTTTCCACGAGCTGACTTCCCACAAAGATATGCTACCATCACCGCCGGCTGAAGCGAACAAGAAGCCGTCGGGTGAGAAGCGTACCTCATGAACCGTGCCCGTATGGCCCTTCAACTCCAGCAACTCGCGTCCCGTCAACAAATCCCAGAGCCTGACCGCGCTTCCTCTTGCCGGCTCGGCGATACCCTCGCCGTGGAGTCGCTGAATGACAGAGTTCGGATTGCCATCGCCAATGGCGAGCAGACGACCGTAAGGATTGATGGCAAGGCTGGCGACCGCTTCGGTAGCCCCACGGAGAAGGACCTTCGACTCCCCGGAACGGAGATCCCAGGTCTGCAAGGCATGGTCGGCTCCGACGGTCACTGCCAAATGCCTACCGGGGTATTCCGCCAAGGGAGACAATTCTCCAGCCTGAGCGGGATTGGACCAAAGCCGATGTCCGGACTTCGTGTCCCAGGCCGTCACCCCTTGGTCCGTTGAGACCGCGACGATGGCGCCGTCGTCGGAGAGGATAAGGCCGCCGATCGATCGCCCCGAACCCTTCAAGACGCGAGCTTCCGGAGCGGACGTCGCATCCCAGATCTTGACCGTTCCGTCCTGGCTGGCGGAGGCCAAGCGTAGTCCATCCGAGCGAAACGCCACGCTGAAGACCGATGCGTTGTGGCCACGGTACGACGCGAGATCGCCGCCGGTTGCCGCATCCCAGATCTTGACCGTTCGATCCAGTCCTCCCGTCGCGATTCGGGTCCCATCAGGGCTGAAGGCAAGACCGTCGATCCGGCCCGAGACGGCGGGAAACGCCAACAATTCTTGGCCTGTTGTAAGATCCCAGACCCTGACATGGCGATCGGCTCCGCCCGACGCCAAACGGAGGCCGTCGGGACTGTAGGCAACGCAACGCGCCGCCTCGCGATGCCCCGGGAGGGTTCGCTCCTCCCGCCCTGTCGACGCATCCCAGAGCTTGATGCTCCCCTCCTGCCCAGCCGAGGCTATCTGCCGACCATCAGGTCGGACAGCGACCCCCATCACCGGGCCCGTGTGACCGCGCAGGGCCCGGATCTCGGCACCGGTCGCCGCATCCCAGATGCGGATGACGCGATCGGCACCTCCCGAAACCTGCCACATATCATTATGAGCAAAGGAGACACCCGCAGCCCACTCCGCATGCCCCGGCATCGTTCGCAGGAGGTCTCCCTTGGCAACCTCCCAGAGCCTGATCTTTCCATCGCTGCCGGCGGTCGCCAGTCGCTTCCCCTCACGATCGAACACCACTCCATACGCAAATCCATCGTGACCACGAACGTGGCCAACGTCTCGGTCGGATCGATCATCCCAGATCCTGACTCCCCCCTGGTCTTCCGGACAGCAAAAGACGTCCATCGCCGGAGCAAACGCCACCCCGCAGCTCGCCCCGTTGCGACCTTTCATCGTCCGGATCGCGGAATGGACAAGGCGATCAAGATATAACCACTCCCAACGTCTAAGCGAAGGGGGGCACTCCCACAGATTTTGCTCGGCCATAGCGAGGTCATTGGCCTGCCACGCCCACCTGGCCCTGGCGATCTTTCCGGTGTAGCTGTCGAACTCATCGCTAGCCTCACGATTGATTCGCCTGGCGACCTCAGCTTCGGCTAGGCGACGCGCAAGGGACTCGTGGGTCCGTTTCAACTCGGCAGAGTCGGCAAGGTTTCGAAATCGCTCGGCCGAGCGCATTTCCCGCACGGCCAGCGTGACTGCGAGGACCGCGATGGCGCCCGTAACCAGTAGCCCCGCAGCCGTCGGCCGACGTTTCGCCCACTTGACGGCGCGCTCCACGACAGTCGACGGTCGAGCCGTGATCGGGTGCCCCGCGAGCCAACGTTCCAGATCCTCGGCCACGGCCAAGGCGGTGGGGTAGCGGTTTTGAGGCTCCTTCTCGAGACACTTCAGGCAGATCGTCTCCAGGTCACGTGGAACCCTGGGATCGATCGCTGAGGGGCTTACCGGTTCCTCGTCGCGGACCCTTCGGAGCGTCTCGAAGAGCGAGTCGCCTCGCAAGGGTGGATGCCCGGCGAGGGTTTCGTAGAAGATGGCTCCCAGTCCGTAAACGTCCACAGCGGTCGTCACAGCCTCACGCAGACCCTCGGCCTGTTCCGGAGCCATGTAGGCAGGAGTACCGACGATCGACCCCGTACACGTCAAGTCTCGCTCGGCCTCGATGCGACGCGCCAGGCCGAAGTCGGCGATCAGAGGCTGGTCATTGCGATCGAGCAGGATATTCGAGGGCTTGAGATCGCGGTGCAAAATCCCTCGCTGGTGTGCGTAGTGGATCGCCCGGGCGGTCGTCGCCACCAATCGGGCCAGCGCGACATAGTCACCGCGGAGCCGAGGAGACTCCGTCGCAAGGCTCCCGCCTTCGACCAGTTTCATGCTGAAATAGCGGTGGCCATCGTGCTGACCTACTTCGTAGATCGGCACGATATTCGGGTGATCGAAACTCGCCACGGCTACGGCCTCAAGTTGAAATCGGCGCAGTTCGGCCTGAGACGACCTCGGGTTGTCCGGAATCATCTTCAACGCGAGAATGCGGTCGAGACTGACCTGCCGGGCCGCATAGACAACGCCCATCCCACCTCGGTCAATCTCACGGATCAATTCATAATCACCAAAATAGCCGACGAGTTCCGGTTTCTCGAAGGGGACGGGTCCCTTCTTGAGTGGGCCGACCGAGGGGGGATCATGATCGCGCAACGAGTCGGCGATCCGGCCCATGTGGTCGAGGTTGGCGAAGAACGCCGAAAGCTCACCGGCCATGTCGGGATAACGAGCCAGCCAGGCGGCACGGTCCGGTGTGCGGCCAGCCTCGAGTTCCTCGAGGTAGGCGGCGAGGATCCCCTCAAGTCGGCGCTCCGGTTCGGATGCGTCGGCGGTGACGCTCACCATCGGCTCATTCCTCCGTCTCGGCCGCGAGCCTGGCTCGCAGCGCCTTGAGTCCTCGGTGGAGCAGTCCCGCGACGGCCGGCTTGGTCACCCCTAGCTCTTCGGCGATTTCACTCAAACTGAGGCCTTTGAGATGATGGAGCTCGACGGCCTGGCGTTGGGGATCTGGCAGGACAGCCAGGGCCCGAACGAGCTCCATCAATTCCTCGTGCCGGATCGCCCGTTGGCTGGGGGATGACTGCTCAGCCGCCAACCAACACTCGAGTCGACTCGCCGATCGCTCGAGCGCGGCTTCGAGCGACCGCTCTCGAAACACGTCTCGCTTCCTTGCCCCCAATCGGCGTGCCTCATCGGCCAGATTGTGAATGAGGACCGCCCTGAGCCATGCGGCAGTCTGCGCCTGGGTCCTGCCCTGGGAGCCTGATTTGTACGCCTCAAGGAGCGTTTGCTGGACAATTCCGGATAGGTCGATCGCGGAGCGGAGACGAGGCGATACCTCCAGCCGAGCCAGCAGGCTGAGGTAGCCGCGGAAGCGCCCTAACTCAACGCTCTCGTTCACCTCCTCACCCATCCGTCGGCCCTCGCGACCTCGATCGGCACAACCGTTAGTTTAACATTTCACGCGATCGAACATGGAGGGATGAGACAAGACCTCGGAACCAGCCAAGCCATCTTCCGACACATGCTCGTATCCCCTTTCCTCCTTTGAGCGTTGAAACGCTGGAACGACTTCGACATGGCAAATCGCAAACCGTTGCCTCAGCTCGAGGGTTCACCTAAGAGGATGGGCGAAGGTTTTCGTCGGAGAGAGCGCACGAATCCTTTTTTTTCTCACGGTGTGGCTAAAATCGCGTGTGAGCTCGCTTCCGAACGTGCGCCAAGCTGATGTCCGCCTGCCGGTTACGTCACCCTGGCAACGCAAATGTGGATCGCGAAGAAAAAGTCCATGCGGGTGGACGACGATCGTGCAGTAATGATGCGTGAAGGCCGTGTTTCGGCCGAAGAATCGGGGAGGTCGCTAGATGCAGAGCCTACCGCAAGGCGAGATGCTTCGGGACATCCACCGACTGTTTGAGTCGGGATCAACGGCCGGGCAGAGCGAGAAGGAGCTACTCTCCCGCTTCGTCGCCCACCGGGACGAGGCAGCGTTCCTGACCTTGTTAGCGCGATATGGACCGATGGTGCTGGGAGTCTGCCGTCGCTGGTTACACGACCCCCGCGACGCCGAGGACGCCTTTCAGGCGACATTCCTGGTCCTGATCCGTAAGGCAGACTCCATCAAGGATCCGCACATGCTTGGACCTTGGCTCTATGGCGTCTCCGTCCGCATCGCCAGGCGGGCGCGGAGGCTGGCGCTCCGCCGAGGGGAACGCGAGCGCTCCGGACTCCTGACGGACGCAAACGCCGAGGACACCCACAATCCGTCCCATTGCCAAGTCGATCAGGAAGAGTTGAGGATCACCCTCGACGAGGAGATCCAGCGCCTCCCCGAAGCTCTCCGCCTCCCGGTTGCGCTCTGCCTCGTCCAGGGAATGACCCAACCCGAAGCCGCGCGTCGGCTCCGGACAACCCCTGACAGCATTCGCGGCCGGCTGGCTCGTGCCCGCGAAAAACTCCAGTCACGTCTGACCCGTCGGGGTTTCGCCCTACCGGCAGGTTTGCTGATTCTTGACCTGGCCACCGAATCGGCTTCGGCAACCCCCACATTGCCGCCCCTCCTGATCGAAGCCTCTTTGAAAATCCTCGCCAACGGCACCGCGCCGACGGCCACCATCTCGACCCTGTCGGAAGGAGTGATCCGCGCCATGTCAATGAGCCGACTGAAGGTCATCGCCGGAGTCGTCCTCGCGCTGGGGGCTGTGGCCGCCGTCGCCGCCGGGAGCGGTGGGCATGAGGTCGAAGCGAAGGCAAAAGCTGTGGCCACCCCCCCGGAGCCACTTCCCACCAAGAAGCCTACTCAATCGAAATCCGAGAAGGCCGATAGACGTCTCTCAGAAGCGAGCCAACCTCACACGGTGGTGGTCGAAGTCCGCGACCTTCTCACAGGTTCTCCGATTCCTGATGTGAAGCTAAGTTCAACTTCCTACCCGTCATCAAAAGAATCGAGCGCAACGACGAACGCAGCGGGCCTCGCTCGATTCGATCTCCCTGATGGCACCGACACGCAATCCATCTATGTCAGTGCGAAACGAAAAGGTCTCGTCTCCGTCGACAGTTATTGGTCCCGAAACGCTTCCTTGACAAAGCCTCCGGATCGCATTTCGATTCAGATGGAGAAAGGAACAGAGCTCGGAGGACGCGTGTTAGATCAAGACGAACAACCGGTCATCGGTGCCACGGTCATCATCCAGGCCAAGAAGCGCTATCCTAAGTCCGAACTACAAGTTCGTTTCGCCCCAGATACGACGACAACAGACGCCAACGGGCGCTGGACCTTTTCCAACGTGCCCACAGATCCTGAATCCATAAGCCTGGCCGCTTATCACCATCTCTACCTCACAAGCGAAACCAGCTACCAGGCGCAAGAGTACACTCCGCAATCGGCTCTGCGCGATCGTTCCGCCGTTCTCAAACTCCAGCGTGGTACTCCCATCGAGGGAACCGTCCATTCGCCCGATGGTCAACCTATCGCAGGGGCTACCGTTTACTACGGCCTAGGCCGAGCCTATGGCAACGCCATCCCCCCCATCAAGACGGATGCTCAAGGCAAGTTCGTCCTCGGCATCAAACCGGGAACGATCTCAAGTGTCATAGCGCACCATCCCGGCTTTGGACCAGCAGGGGAACGCCTTCAAGTAGGTACAGAGCCTCAGCAGATCACGCTTACACTCCCTCAAGCCCGAACGATCCGAGGCCGCATTGTCGACCGTACCGGGAAGCCGATCCCTGGCGCCGCGATTTACGTGGGTTGGTCGCCATTCTTGAAGACCCGCTCAGATCGAGCATCAGAGGCCATCTCCCTAGGACTGCAAGCCGACGAGGGAGGGCACTTCACTTGGAACGATGCTCCGAATGGCAATGTCTGGGCCGAAGTGGTTGCGAGACAGTACTGCGGAAAAAGAGACATCTCATTGAGCCCCGACCAGCCCAACACGGTTGTGTTAACCGCCGTCACAACGATCAAAGGCACCGTCATCGATGATGCAACAGGACAGCCGATCCCCGAGTTCAAGCTGAGTTCCGGCGTGGTTTACAATCCCGGAGAATCGTTCATTTGGCAGGGTTTTTCCCTCATGGAGGACTACGCCAAGAAATCCTCCGGGGCATTCACCTACGAGTCTGACCAGGATTACCAGCAGTATGTCGTGCGTGTCGTGAGCGAGAACCACCTTCCTGCAGACTCCAAGCCCTTCACCCCCGATGGCTCCACACATGAATTTACATTCCGTCTGACTCGTGCGGAACCGATTCGAGGTACGGTCCTGAAGCAAGACGGTACACCAACGAGCAATGGATTTGTCGTTCTCATTCCTGCGGGGGATGAGCTTAAAATCCAGAACGGTCGTGTACTTCCCCAGCATTTAGAAAGGATGATTCACGGTAAGATCGCGGATGATGGCAAGTTCCAACTTCCACCACAGAGAGACGACTATCTTCTCGTTGCCCTGGACGACGCAGGTATCGCGATGGTTCATCGTCGCGACTTCCGCACCGCCGAGCCACTTCGACTCCAAGCCTGGTCCCATGTCTCAGGCACCGTGTCTTTCGAAAACCGACCTACCGCCGGAGTTGAGCTCACCGAACTGCTCGACGCGGACAATCTACCGTCTGAGGGGGAACCCCGCGTATTCCAGCAATATTTCGCAACGACCGATGCCGCAGGTCGATTCGTATTTCCCAGGGTTGTTCCCGGCTCTCATGTCTTCGGCGAATGGGTACCCAATGGAGCCTATCGTCGGATATGGTTCGTTGCCAAAGCGACGGTGGACGCTCAACCGGGGCAAACCTACCAGTTCGACATCGGCCGCAGTGGGCACCTTGTCACAGGTCGACTTGCACTGCCCAAGACCAAGGGCTGGATGATTCGAAAGGCCGAAATCGAATCCAGAGGAGCGAAGAGAGGTAAACCCTATCAAGGAGTGCAAACTTTCGAAGACGGTCGCTTTCGAGTCGAGGACCTCGCGCCCGGCGATTACAGGCTTCGCGTGATCATTCATGAGCCTCCGTCGGAAGGCCAATGCGGCTGGGGCCGTCTCATCGCTTCATTTTCGCACGAGTTCACTATTCAAGATCAGGCAAACGAAAACCCCTTGGACCTTGGAGTGCTGAAACCCGTCGAACTGGGAAGTGCGCATCTGAAAGTGGGCGACCAAGCCCCGGACTTCACCGTGAAGACTCTTGACGGTAAGGAACTGACGCTCGCCGGCCTCCGAGGCAAGTATGTCCTTCTCGACTTCTGGGCGACCTGGTGCGCCCCCTGTCTGGCCGAACAACCAAACCTCAAAGCCATCCACACCCAGTTCGGCGATAACCCCCGTTTCGCAATGCTCTCACTAAGCATCGACGAGAAGCCGGACTTGGCGCACTCCGTCGTGCAGAAAGAAAAAATGCCCGGCTTCCAGGGCCACATTGATCCCGATTCTCCCGTCGTTGACGCCTACGAAGCCACGGCCATCCCCGCGACCTTCCTGATCGATCCTCAAGGCAAGATCGTGGCCAAGGGACTTCAGGGAGAGCAAACCAAGGCGGAAGTCGAGAAGGCACTCAAGCCTTGAGACACAACTCGTGGATCGGCCGATTCACCTGGGATTTCCCATACGCTCGAGCACCTGAACATAATTCTTCAATTCCGCAGAATTCAGCCTCGCCAATCGCGACGCGAAGGTCTGATTGAGAATCTCGCGACCTTCGGCCACCGCTTGCCGGCCTTGCGGGGTTCAAGTCAGATGAAAGCGACGAAGATCCCCAGGCTGAATGGCCCGTTTTAAGGAGTTTCCGGCTTCGAGGTGTTTCACCAAGAAAGCCTTTCACGAAGATCATCTCCAGTCGTTGGGAATTCGTCGTGGGGCACGAGAACCTTCAACCCACGACGTCCTTGGTAGTCATACTGAAGCCGTTCCCTTCCCGTGTTTCCGCTTTCTTTCCAGGGATCCGTCCCACTCAGACGACACCATCGCCGACAATCGCCTTGTGAGGAGCGGCTTCAACGAACGCTTTACGATCACGCCGAGTCATCTCGGCGTAACGAATGGACGAGGCGATCACGGCATCGAGCCCGGGCCCTTCCACCCAACGCCTCAGTTCCTCGGATCGGTCCTTCTCGTTCACGCAACTTCCGCGGACATGGGACCAGCCGACCAGCCTGCCCGCAACGGCCACCGCGCGTCGGAGTCGATTCGGTTGTTCTCGCAGCTCATCGAGTCCCGTACGATTCTCCTCGGGAATGAGCTCCCGCAGGCGATAATCTTGCCCCTCGATTTCGAGGATGTCGAGTCTCGAGGTGGGCTTCGCTTGAAGCTGCCGTTGCGCCAGCACGGCTCTCCGCGCTTCCGATCCTCCGTCATACAACAGTTTCTCCTGGGTACGGCCAAGGAGGGCCGGTCCTCGCGTCTCCTTGATATCGAGCAGCCAATTCCGGTCGGGCGATCCCCCTCCTCGAACCAGCACGGCGTAGCGCTCCAAGCCGAGACTACCGGTACCGGCAACTCGGAATGCGACGTCGAGCACCTGAAACGCTTCGGGGGTGGGGGTTTTCCTGCCGTAGGCCTCGACCGCTCCCCACACCTGGCGTTCTCGTTCTGGGCTAATCGAGAGGAAACGCTTCGACTTCCGTAGGATCCGACGAGTTCCCCCTCGGTCTAGCTGAGTGAAACGATCCAGAAATCGGGCATTTCCTCGCTTCAAAGGCCGTTGCAGCAATCCCCAGACCGGTCCACGCGCTGTCCCCAGGGACATTTCCCCTACATGTCCCGTTCTGACAGACTTGGTGACCGTCGCCCGGTAGCGATCGATAAAGGTGAGGACAGTCCGCATGGCCTGTACGGGGCTCAGTTTCCAAAGTTGAGCGGCAAGAAGAATGCTCGTCGTACAGCGCACGAGATCAAGACTGCACGGAGCCACCAACGCTTCGTCGAAGTCGTTGATGTCATAAAGAAACTCGCCGTTGTCCGTCCGATAGGCGCCAAAGTTCTCCAGGTGGAGGTCGCCGCAAATCAAAATCGAAGGTCCTACGTCCGGCGGAGCCAGTCGTTCCCAGAGGGTTGCAAAGCGATGATCGGTACCTCGGAAGAAGGCGAACGCATCTTTAGTCATGAGACGATACTTGCGTCGCACCAACGCTGGTATGCGATCACGGTTGAATGCGAGGATCTCGTCGAGTACCGTTGCGGTAGAACCGGAACCTTTCATCGGAGGCAACTCCTCGTAAGTTTGCGCCTTTGATCTCGACCAGCAGCCAGGGCTCTTAAAATTTTAGAATAATTACACTCTCTTTTTACATCGACAGTGTTCACGTCCCATGTAAAGGGACATCATACGCTACTTCCATTCAACGTCATCCCGCTCAACGACGCCAGAGGTGGGCGCGTCAGATTCTTGTCCGTGCCTGGAAACAGTGCTTCTTGCCAGTTCCCGCTCCGTCTTCTGCTCTCCTCTCGCGATCATTTCATTGCCAAGCAAGCAAACGACCTCCGAGCCCGGACCAAGCGTGCTTGAGAACCAAGAATTCCATCAACGATCCTGGCGACATGACAAGTCTCATATCTATAAATAATCTATGGGATCCATGCATTAGAAGCACCATCAACCAATTTCATATAGATATCCGCATGTGATAGCACTGGCGGCTTGTCCACCAGTGGGCCCAGGCTGGCGCCACTGATTCACCCGATCGGTCTCTTGACTTCCTTCAAGCCACAGGGTCACTCTCTGGCCTGAGTGGGTGCTCTCCAAGCGATGACCGCTCTCGATGATTTGGGTGAGACCCTGTGTCTTCGCAGCACACTGGGCAACCTGAAACACCAAGGAAAGGATGACGGGAAGGACGGGAGTGCGGAGGATTGAATGGCACTCGGCCAGGTGGTGATGAATCTACCGCGTAAGGAGTCGAACTAGGACGCGAGCCGCAGAGTCAAAATCTGATATACTTAGTGGTGCATCCGCCAAGTGGCTTTCCCGTAGGGTGGGCACTGCCCACCAATCTCGTGGCTTCGACCAGGGTTTAATCCCTGGTGGGCAATGCCCACCCTACAAGAAGGAGACTTGCCGGAT
>Ga0153954_1001316_pt1 | contig 13760 bp, 11 predicted proteins | sample TSFL038MetaG_FD_102277 | JGI IMG/M metagenome (GOLD analysis project Ga0153954, IMG submission 102277) | Attine ant fungus gardens microbial communities from Florida, USA - TSFL038 MetaG | ecosystem: Host-associated > Fungi > Mycelium > Unclassified | place: USA: Florida, Wekiwa Springs State... | reverse complement strand
GCTTCCGAGGCGACGCCATGGCTGGCGCAAGAAACCCTCACCCCCAACCCCTCTCCCGTAGGAGAGGGGAGAGCCGCCGCGAGACCGCCCCGCTACTTACAATCCCGCCGACCTTTTCGCCGCGAGGACCGTATTCGCCATCAGCATGGCGATGGTCATGCGGCCGACGCCGCCGGGCACGGGCGTGATCGCTCCGGCGACCGCGGCGGCCTCCGTATAGGCGACATCGCCGACGAGGCGCGACTTGGGCTTGACCAGGGCGTCGCCCGCCTGGGCTGGCAGGCGATTGATGCCGACATCGATCACGATCGCTCCGGGCTTCACCCAATCGCCGCGCACCATCTCGGGCTGGCCGACGGCGGCGACGAGGATGTCGGCGCGGCGCGCGACGGAGGGCAGGTCGTCCGTGCGCGAATGGGCGATCGTCACCGTGCAGTGGCGTGCGAGCAGGAGCTGCGCCATCGGCTTGCCGACGATGTTCGAGCGGCCGATGATCACCGCCTCGCGGCCCGGCAGCGTCCGGCCGAGCCGCTCGCACGCCCTGTCGATCAGGATCATCGCGCCCGCAGGCGTGCAAGGAACGAGCGCGCGGCGCGTATCCCCGATCGACAGAAGGCCGACATTGATCGGGTGAAAACCGTCGACGTCTTTGTGTGGCGCGACGACCTCGAGCACGCGCGCCGAATCGATGTGTTTGGGCAGCGGCAATTGCACAAGGATTCCATGCACCGCCGGATCGGCGTTGAGCCCCTCGATCACCGCCAGCAAATCCCCTTGGCTCGTCTCGGCTGGCAGATCGTGCTGAATGGAAAGAAAGCCGCACGCCTTCGCCGCCCTGCTCTTGCTCGCGACATAAGTCTGACTTGCCGGATTGTCGCCGACAAGGACGACAGCAAGGCCCGGCGTCAGCCCATGCGCGATAAGCGCGCGCGCCTCCTCGGCCACATGCGCCAGCGTTTCGTCGGCGATGGCCGCGCCGTCAAGAATGAAGGCGGAAGCGTCGCTCAGAGATGGCCCGCGCGCAGACATGTCCGATGAACCTCATTCAGGACGGAAGATGAAGCGCGCTTCATGGCGCGCGCGCTCGCCAGGCGCCAGCATCCGCATGCTTGGCTTCTCGAACAAATCGCCGGTGAACCCTTCGGGGTCGCTGTAACCGGTCCACGCCTCGAGGCAAAGGAACGGCGCGTGGGGCCGCGTCCACAGCGCGGCGTGCTGAAAGCTCTCATATTCCATGGTGATCGACGCTCCCGAGGCGTCGATGAAGGTCAGCGCCCGGCTCGCGCAATCGAGAAAGCACAGCGCGTCACGCTCGAACAGGGCGTCGGACAGCGGCAGGTTGCGGCCGCAGAGGGGGACCGGGCGGGTCGTTGCGCGGATGAGTCCGCCTGGCGCGATCTCAGGAACCTCGGGTCGTTCCGCCTTCTCGAACTGGACGAGGGCGCCCCCCCGCCCCGCCGAGCCAAGCGGCCAGCGGAAACCCGGATGCAACCCGCAGGCGTAAGGCGCGCGGCGAGCGCCGGGATTGGCGACTTCGATCGCCATGGCGAGGGCGTCGACGGTGAGCCGATACTCGATCGAAAGCGCAAAGGCGAACGGATAGACCGCGCGCGTGCTCGGATTATCGCTGAGCGTGAGCCGCGCGAAGTCAGGCCTCGAGGCTTCGACGACGAATGTCTCGAACCGAGCGAAACCGTGCAGACCGAGCGGATAGCGGACGCCGTCGACCTGCTCCTCCCCGTCGCGGGTCCAGCCGACTACGGGATAGAGAATCGGGCTGATTTCGCTCCATATCGCCGGGTCGCCGGGCCACAGCAGGTCACGGCCGCCGATCCGCCAGCTTCGCGCCTCGGCGCCAAGAAGCGCGATCGCCGCGCTCGCGTCGCCGTGAGCAAGCGCGATCTCGGTCATGCCGCCATGCCTTCGAAGGCCGCGGCCGCGATGAGGGCGTCCTTGACCCCGGGCGCGCAAGCAACGAGCGGATTGCCTTGGGTCAGGCCAGAGCCGCGCAAAAAGTCGTTAGCGTAGCCGCCAGCCTCGGTGACCAGCAAGATGCCGGCGAGACAATCCCAGGCATTGATATGATGCTCGACGAAGCCGTCGCGCCGGCCGGCGGCGACATAGGCGAGCGCGAGCGCGCCGGAGCCGGTGCGCGCGGGCGAAGCGCCGGTGGAAGCGACGCGCCCAAGGAGGGCGACGTACTGCTCGGGGCCGGCGCGGGTGTTCCAGCCGACCTCGATCGACGATTCCGCGAGCGATACGGCATCCGACGCGCGGATCTGAGCGCCGTTGAGTTGCGCGCCGCCGCCGCGCCGGCTCGCGTACAATTCGTCGCGCATGGGATCGTAAATGACGCCGACCTCGATTCTGCCGGCGGCGACGCAGGCGATCGAGACGCAGAAATGCGGGACGCCGCGCGCAAAGTTGGCCGTGCCGTCGATCGGATCGACGACCCATGCAGCGCCGCCCTCCCCCGCCGGGCGCGCCTTGCTCTCTTCGCCGATGAATCCGTCGCTTGGGAAAATTGCAAGGAGCCGCTCGGCGATCAGCGCCTCGGTCTCCCCGTCCACCTCCGTCAGGAAGTCCTGCGGGCCCTTGAATCCAACGGTGAACGAGCGGTCGAGAAAACGCCGCCGCGCTGTCGCGCCGGCTTCTCGCGCGACGGCCTGCGCCGCGAGCAACCGCATGTCCATGAGCGTCGAGGCGCCGTCGGTCATTGTATCTCCGTCAGAAGTGGCTGTACGAGCCGTGGGGAAAGACGACCGCGTCTCCGTCGGGGCCGATGAAGCTCGGCGGCCTCCGCCCCTCGATCGCCTCGGCGATGAAGGTCAATGGCACGCCTGCGGCGGCGGCGGCCTGCTCGAAGGCGATCGCCGACTCGCGCGGCGTCGAGGCGAGAATCTCGTAGTCGTCGCCGCCGGTCGCGGCGACTTCGAACAGACCAGGATCAGCGGCAATCGCGGCGCGCGCGGCTCGCGACAGCGGCAAGCGATAGATTGGCGCCCGGGCCGTGACCCCCGAGACGTCCAGCATTTTGGCGAGGTCGCCGACAAATCCGTCCGAGACGTCCATGCCGCCGCTGGCGTATGCCGCCATGGCCCCGATCAGCTTGAGCCGCGGCTCGGGCGTCAGATACCGCTCGAGCAGATACGCCTTGTCGGCCTGAGCGATGTCCGGCCCGCGTCCGAGGCGAATCTTGAGGCCGAGCGCGGCGTCGCCGATCGTGCCGGTGACGTAAATCCGGTCGCCGGGCGTGACGCCCGTGCGCCTCGGCATCCGCCGTCGCGCGACTGAGCCAATTGCGGTCACGCTGAGCGTAAGGGGGCCCGGCGTCTTGACGGTGTCGCCGCCAAGGAGAGGACAGGCGAAAGCCGCGACGTCAGCGCCGAGTCCCTCGGCAAAGGCCGCAAGCCAATCGTCACGCCAGTCAGGGGGCAGCGCAAGGGTCAAAAGGAATCCCAGCGGCCGAGCGCCCTTGGCCGCAAGATCGGACAGATTCACCCGCAGCGCCTTGCGGGCGATCGCGCCGGGCGGATCGTCCGTCAGAAAGTGCACGCCGGCGACCAGCGCATCGGTCGTCAGCACGAGGTCTTCGCCGGGCCGAGGGCTCATCAGCGCCGCGTCGTCGCGTAGCTCAAGACCCTCCGGCCCGGCCAGCGGGGCGAAATAGCGGGCGATGAGATCGGCTTCGCCAAGGCGGGAGGACATGGGGCGAGTCGTCGCGTGCGCGGGAGATGATCACTGAGGGATGGACGCCCGTCTGTTAGCGCATTCGACGTGCGGTGTCGCGTCGCGTCCGGCGCCAAATGGGACGCGAGAGGGGGCGGGCGCCCACCGCCTCAGGGCGCCTTTTTATTGACCCGTTGTCCGCGGTAAGGAGCGCGCCTGTGGCAAATCGCGTCGAGGGGGCGTCCATGATTTTAAAAAAGGCGCGCGTGTTGGTCTGGGTCGCCGTCTTCGGCCTCGCCGCGGCGCTCGACAGCGGGGTTCGGGCGGCCGAGGTTTACCCGGGCTGCGCCGAGCCCGGCCCAGTCGGCAAGATCTGGTATGTCGATTCGGTCCACGGCAAGACGCCGGCCGATGGCGGCAATGGCTCGCAAACCGCGCCCTGGAACTCGCTCTCGGGCGTCGTCAGCTCAACCAAGCAGCCTGGCTACCCCCAACCGATGCTCTCGACGATCCCTTATGACCATTATCCTCGGAAAAACGCCGAAGGCGCGCGCATTTACGCGGACGGTCCCAGCGCCGATCCGACCCGCGTTCAGCCCGGCGACGAGATCCTCCTGATGAGCGGCCAATACGGCGACGTCGCGATTGGGATCTATGGCGTCCAGACAAACAATCCCGCCTTCGTGACCATCGCCGCGGCGCCTGGCGAAACGCCGGTGCTCGCGACCCTGCGAGTGGCGGCCGCCAATATGTGGCGCTTTCAGCACATCTCGGTCAAAAGCATCGGCAACAACTCGGCCATCATGGTCACGAACCAGGGGCCGCTCACGACGTCCGACATCATTTTCGAATCGGTCGCCGTCGGCTCGCCGGAAAGCGTGGACGACTGGTCGCAGGCCGACTGGCGGGCCAAAGCGCACAGAATCGGCCTTCAGGAAGTCAGCGGTCCGGGCGGCGTCTACACCAAATGCATTTCCTTCACCGGTGGCGCGCTTTACGGAGTGGGCTTCGGGGTGAACCTGTTCGCCCACAACTCCATCTTCGCGCACAACACCATCGACCATTTCGGCGACGACGGCCTCGACTATGCGGCCAACAACCTGATCATCAAGGACAACTATGTCCATGACAATCAGGACATCGGCGACGGCAACCACGAGGACTGCATGCAGGGATTCATCGGGCCGCTCGACAAAACGATCGCCTTGAAGAATCCGAAAGGCGTTGCTTACAACGCTTTCTCCAACATCTTGATCGAGAGCAACCGCTGCATCCGGCAGACGGACCCGAACTTGAAGTACCCCACCAATTTCCAAGGTATCGATGCTTTCGACAGCGATTGGACCAACATCAGAGTGGTCAACAACGTGGTCGTCACAAGCGCCTGTTGGGGGATCGCCTATGCGAGCGTGCATGGCGGGATGATCATCAACAACACGGTGCTCGACGACGGCTCCAATGTCGGCAACAAGAACGCAGCCGGTCAAGTCATGTGCCTACCTTGGGTCGGCGTCGGCAACGCGACACACGAGGGCTTGTCATCGAATGACGTGACGGTGCGCAACAACATCGGACCGGCGTACAGGATGGACGGCGTCGCACCCAGCGTGACGATGGATCACAACATCTGCGTCGCGGTCGATGGGAAAGGCCAGATCATCACCTCGGTCCGCGGCAAGATGAAAACCGTCGTCAAGCCTGGCGTTTACGGCGACCGCAACACGATCGACCGGCGCGACGCGAGCGCCATGTTTGTCGATTTTGATCCGACCAAATACGTCTTCGATCTCAGGCTGAAACCCGGCTCTCTCGCGATCGGAACCGGCAACCCCAAGGACGCTCCGTCCGTCGACATCACGGGGGCGCCCCGCGGAAGCAAGATCGATATCGGCGCCTACCAGTATGCCCCGGGCAAATAGGCGCCGGCAGGCTCGCGACCTCGTGGCGCGCGAAGAGTTGCGCGAGCCACCCCGCCGCCGTAAAGCTCGCGCCCAAAACACACTGAAGGACGAAGATTGGCTGACGCCTTCCAACCACGATCCGACTTCCTGCAAGTGATGCAGGAGCGCGGATTCATTCATCAATGCTCCGATTTCGCCGGTCTCGACGAAAAGGCCCGCTCGGGATCGCTTGTCGCCTATATCGGCTTCGATTGCACGGCGCCGTCGCTGCACGTGGGCTCGCTCGTGCAGATCATGATGCTCCACTGGCTGCAGGAGACGGGCGCAAAGCCCGTGGCGTTGATGGGAAGCGGCACGACGATGGTCGGCGACCCGTCCGGCAAGGACGAAAGCCGCAAGCTTCTGACCGTAGCCGATATCGAGGCCAACAAGGCCGGGATCCGCAAGGCCTTCTCGCACTTCATCCGCTTCGGCGACGGCGCGACCGACGCCATCATGCCCGACAACGCCGACTGGCTCGCCGGCCTCAACTACATTGACTTCCTGCGCGAGGTCGGACGCCATTTCTCCGTCAACCGGATGCTGGCCATGGATTCGGTCAAGCTGAGGCTCACCCGCGACCAGGAGCTCTCGTTCCTCGAATTCAACTACATGTGCCTGCAGGCCTATGATTTCACCGAGCTTCACAGGCGCTACGGCGTGACGCTGCAGATGGGCGGGTCCGACCAGTGGGGCAACATCATCACTGGCATCGATCTCGGCCGGCGCATGGGGCTGGCGCAGTTCTACGCTTTGACCTCGCCGCTGATCACCACGGCGTCCGGCGCGAAAATGGGCAAGACCGCCGCGGGCGCAATTTGGCTCGATGAGACTCTGCTCGCGCCTTACGAGTACTGGCAGTTCTGGCGCAATGTCGACGACGCCGACGTCGGCCGTTTCTTGAAACTGTTCACGCTCCTGCCGCTCGATGAAATCCGCCGGCTCGAAAATCTGCCGGGCGTGGAAATCAACGACGCCAAAAAGGCGCTGGCCAACGAGGCGACCGCGCTGCTCCATGGGCGCGCTGCGGCGGAAGCGTCGGCAGCGACGGCGCGCAAGACCTTCGAGGAACGGGAGCTGGCCGAGACCCTGCCGACGGTCGACGTCCCCGGAGCGGAGTTCGACGCGGGGCTCGGCGCGCTCAGCGCTTTCGTCCGCGCCGGCCTCGTCGCCTCGACCGGCGAAGCACGGCGTCAGATTCGCGGCGGGGGGCTCAGAGTGAACGACGCCACGCTCGGCGACGAGAAGGCGCTCATTACCCGCGAGGCTTTGAAAGCCGACGGAATCGTCAAGCTGTCGCTCGGACGCAAGAAGCACGTGCTGCTGAGGGCGGTGTAACTCGCGCCGCCCCAGGTTCTGACGGACTCGTCATCGCAAATAAAGAGAGCCATAGCACGCCGGGGGGCGTCCTATGGCTCTCAATGACACCGTTTCGAGTTGCGGCTGGCCTCAACCTGCCGCGTCGAACGCCTATACGCAGTAAAACTAGGCGGCGGCTGCCTGGAACCTCCGCCGCGCAGCGAAGAACGCCAGTCCGGCGAAGCCGAGCGCCATCATGACCCAGGTCGACGGCTCAGGAACCGGCGAGCTGTGCGTCACGGAGGGGATCGTGCCGTCGCTAAAGGCCCGCATGTTGCTCAAAGAGCCCGTCGCCGACCCGGAGAACGCCAGGATAGGATTGGCGAAATAGAAAATAGCCTCGCCCTGCGCGTTGTGGATCGCCACATAGTTGAAATAATTCGGCGCGGACGACGTGAAGCTGACCGATTTGCTCAGACTGTCGATCTGGCCGATCGTCGTCAACGACCCTGGCGCAATGCCGAATACGGTGGCGACGCCGCCGAGAATCGTGCTCGCGTTCTGGTTCTTGAAGTCGGCCTTGAAGTCGTTGCCCGTGATCTCCCAAGCCGCCGTCAGGCCTGGCGTCGAGAGCGTGAACGTCCCGGCGTTCATAGCCGAAAGGTCGAACGTGGTCCCTGCGCCAAGATTGGTCACGGCGGCCGTCGCCGGCCCCGCTGCCGCGAGCCCGAGCAGCGCAAACCCTAGCGCCGCGAAGTTACGGTTCTTCAATGTGATTGCCTCTCGGTTAGCCGTTGCACCATTGCAGTTGCCTATCTCTTTCTGTGGTTATGTCTATAGGGAAGATTCGTAAACGCAAGCGGTTTACCGGCCCCGATTTGGAAGAATGCTTAAAAGCTGACTTTTCGGCGAAAGCGGTCGCCGAGCCCCTGCTCTACCGCGACGAGCGACGCGGCGGCGCGTCGCTCGTCTGCGCAGGCTCCGGGGCGCCGCTGGTGGCGCCGTCAATCGCGCCGAGGATGCGACGGAAAATGCCGGGAGCGATCGCCGATAGCGGATTGACGCTGAACGTCGGGTCGCTCATCGACCCGTGCACCCGATAGTTGATGCCAAAGACGCCGTCGTTTTCGCCGCCGCTCAGCAAGAGCCCGACAAGCGGGATCTTCGTCAACATGGTGTTGACTGAGTACGCAGGCACGAAGGCGCCGCTCAGGTCGACTTGGTTGTGCTCGAAATCGATGCCGCCCTGAGCCGTGAGCCCAACCGTCGGATTGTATATGACCGCGTCTTGCACCCCGAGCTTGCCCGGCGTGCGCTCAAAGGACGCCGTCATTTTTTCGAAACGGACGCGCGCCGAGTCGACCGGCACCCCTCCTCCCGCCGATGCGCGCTGCGGCGAAGCGCTGACGAGCTGGCGGAAGGCCGGTTCGTCGCGCAAGACAAAGTCCGTCAGAACGGCTTGGCCAGCGCTCTGATCGCCGCGAGAGCGGAGAAACAGATTGAGGTCGCCCCCTTCGAGGTGCGAATAGAGATTGGCGAAACGGAGAAGCGCGCCGGCGTCGGACGTGGCGATCCTCGTTTCCGACCCGGCTCCGGTCGCCGTCACGGCGCCGCCGCCGATGCGTCCCCTTAAGCTCCCAAGCCGCGTTTCGCCGCCGCGCCGTGACGCGGTGAGCTCCATGTTCGTGATCGCCTGCTTGTTGGATCCGGTGACGCTCGCAATCTTGGCGTCGAGGTCAAAGTCCTTCGCCGTCGTTTGCCCGGAGGAACCGCCCGCCAAAATCGATTTGACGAAAGCGCGCGCGTCGAGGGAAGCGCCGCGCACCGAAGCCTTGAGCGAAGCCGGGCCATTGACCACATCGACCCTGAAATCGTCGCCGGGCGCGATCCGCGCTTCGGTGATGGTTGCGCTCTCGACAGAGCCCGCAGCATCCATCTGAGCCGAGCCGCGCAGCATCGGCACGCCCAGGTCGACAGCGATGTTGCTGAGGACAGCGCCGTCAGGCGCTGGCTTGACGACGAACGTCGCCTTGCCTGGCTTTCCCGCCGGCTTCGAAAGGCCAGGGACCGGATTGTCGACGCCCGCCGGCGTGAGATCGATCTCGACCTCGGCGCTGGCGCGGCTCAGCGGCGCCTTGAGCTTGACCGGCAGCGGGCCAGTCAGCCATGCGCCGAAATTGAGCCCGCGCTTGGCGCGCGCCGCCGCGTCCAACGCAAAGGTCACCGTGGCCAGTCCCTCTTCGCCGGGCGCTCGGGCGACTTCGACATGCGTCGGAGCGCCGAGAAGATCGCCGTCGCCGACGATCTTGAGCGTGTTGCGATTGGCCTCGAATGCGGCTGAGGCCGAATCGAGCCTCTCATCGGCCAGGAACTTCTCGATCTGCAGGTTCTGGAGCGTTCCATGGGCGCGGAACTGCGAATCGTCGGGCCGCGCGGTCTTGCCCAGCTTGAGATCGAGGACGAGATCGCCCTCCGCTTGTCCTTTGACTGTGGCGGGATCGATCGTGAATCCAACCTGCCGGCGCAACGGTTCGCGCATGAGCAGGTCGGCGAGCGAATCGGCCGTTCCGCTCATGTGCGCCTCCGCGGAAGCGTCGACGATGGGCCTCGGCGTCGTGTCGGGCACGGTGAAGGAGAGGCCGTTCGCCTGCACCCGCCGCGACGGCGACAGGACCATCGTCGCCCGATTGCCGGAAAGCGAGAATTCGTGGCCGGTGAACGTCCCCGAACCCTGATCCGTCATCATCGGCGGCAAGCCTGGCAGGAGGTCGACGCTGATGTCGTGGGTGGTGAACTCGCCGTGAAGGCTCTCTCGCGGCAAGCCGCGCTTGTGGGCCATCGCGTCCATGTCGGCGGCGGTCCAATTGGCTTTCATCGACCCTTGGATTCGCCCGCCGTGCAAATTCTGAGCGCACCAATCGCGCACGTCCGGATTGATGAATTGCGGCCACAAACGGACGAGGTCGGCGGTGGCGCTGGGGCCAGCGTCGATATTGAGCTTGAGCGAGGCGCCGTCTCCGTCCGGCGCGGTCTCGGCTTTGATCGCCACGTCCACGGTCGGCCCGCGCATGGTGAGGTCATCGACGACGAAGTGAGACGTCGCTGCGAGAAAGCGCGCGTCCAAGACCATCGAGTCGAGGACGACCGGATTGGCGCCCTGCCGCTCCGGGCCGAATTGCGCGCGAGGCGCCTCGAGACGCGTCTGCCAGACCTCGGACGAATCGCCCGGCGGCGCCAGCCATCCGCGAGCATCGATATGCGTCAGACCTGCGAGCACCTGAAGCCGGTCCACGCGGTACCGCCGCGCGTCCGCATCCCACGCGATGGCGCCAGTCGCTTCGTCAATGAAGAACGGAACCGCGTCGGGATTGTTGATCCGGACCTCCCCGGCGCCGACGCTGAACTGGCCGCTGAAGGCCTTGAGCGTCGAGTCCGGCATGAGTTCGGCGTCAAGCTTGAATGCGATCGGCCCCTCCGCGGTCAGCGGAGGCGTTTGCTTGTCGAACGCCTGAAGATCGCCGAGGCTGAGGTCCTGCGCCTGAAGGGACAAAGTCGGCGCGTCGCCGTCGGTGGCCTGTGCTTCGATTGTCCACGGACCCGCTGGCCCCGTCGCGGAAACCGTGGCGCGCGCGGTCGAGCCCGAACGGTCGAAGGAGACTGCGAAGTCGTTGTAGACGACCGAGCGTCCGGTCGCATCGTTCTCGATCTCCAAGTGGCCATGGGCGAGCGTGAGCCGATCGAGCGCCTGCGCGGCGCCGGCCATCGTTTCGGCGGCGCTGCGAACCAAAGCAGCGAGCCCGGCGGCGTTTCCGCCCGTAGACGGCGGAGTGGGAAGCGGTATCGGGGTCGCGCCCGCGTCGCTGGCGACCGCCAGCGACAGCGCCCCATTGGCCGCGACCCGGAGGCGCAGGTCGAGCCCGTCAAGCTCAAGCCGGCGCACCCGGACGTCGAGCAGGGCCAGCGAGAACGGGTCGAGGCCCAGCTTTCCGTTCGGCGCCGAAAGAACCGTCCGCCCCGCCGCATCGCGCACGGTCAGGCCCTTGAAGCCCAGACCCACGCCCCACGAATCGTGCATAAGATACGTGGGTCCGAGGTCAATGGCGTAACGGTCGCCGACGCGCTCCTGGAGCGAGGTCTGAATCTGGTCGTGCATGCCGACCAGCCGCAAAGGCCCCCGGGCCAGCAACGAGGCCAAGGCTAATCCGCCGACGATGAACAGCGCCGCGAAAAACTCGACCGTGCGGAGGCAAACGTGCGTGACGTGGCCGGCGCGGATCCGAGGCCAGCGCGAACGCAAGCGGGGACCCTGAGCGTCCGCCGCCATGTTGCGCACGGCGGCCCGGGCGCGGGCCCGCGACGTCATGCTATACCGAACGACCAATAGAGCCCACCCTCCGTGGCGCAAACAACGTAAGCGAGATCCGCGTTGATTCGAAGGCAGGCGAAGCCGCCCCGCACGGTCGCTCGCGGCGCCTGCCCCAACCTGGTTGAAACGCTGAGCGCCTGGGGCCAATCTCGACCCTCGGCAAGGCTGCGTCCGGCGGGCGCGGCTGTGATCCCATAATGAGACAAAACGAGGGCGATATGACGAAGGAACTGGTCGAGGGCGATCCCGCGCCTGATTTTGAATTGCCGACCGATGGCGGCGGGACGGCCCATCTCAAGGATCTCAAGGGCAAGCCGGTTGTGATCTACTTCTATCCCAAGGACGACACCTCCGGTTGCACTGCGGAGGCCATCGCCTTCAACGGGTTGCGCGCCAAGTTCGCCGCCGCCGACGCGGCGATCATCGGCGTTTCCCCCGATACCGCTGCAAGCCACGATAAATTCAAGCGCAAGCACGATCTGAAGATCGCGCTCGCCGCCGACCCGGAGCGTTCGGCGATCGAAGCTTATGGCGTGTGGAAGGAAAAGAGCATGTACGGCCGTAAATACTTCGGCGTCGAGCGCTCGACCTTTCTCATCGACCGCAGCGGTCGAATCGCCAAGGTCTGGCGCAAGGTGAAGGTGCCCGGTCATGCCGAAGAAGTCCTCTCGGCGACCAAGGCGCTGTGACGGTTTCCCCCCCGAGGAAGCGAGCGAAGGGCCGGCCCTGCGAGCAGGCTTTCAGCCCGTTCCGGCGCTTCTGGAGACGCGGTTTCTCGATCCATTAACCTTAATGCGCTCTGCTCTGATGTCGAGGCCCCCTTTTCTCCTGGAGCGCTCGTTCATGGCATTGCGAGGGACCTCCCCGAGGCGGGATGGCGACTATCGCCTTTCGCTCTCGCGGGGCGGCGAGGCCCGCACAGTGAGCCTGCCGCCGGCGGGCGCGTGGGCGATCGCGGCGCTTCTCCTTCTTTCGTTCGCCTGGACAAGCGCGGTCACGCTTTACGTGGCCTTTCACGACGACGTGATGGGCGCAGTCCTCGCGCGGCAGGCTGCCATGAAGGCGGCTTACGAGGACCACCTGACCGAAGCGCGCGCGGAGCTCGATGCGGCCGCGAGCCGCCAATTGATCGAGCGGGATTCCTTCAAGAGCAAGGTCAACGAGGTGATATCCCGGCAAGCGAGACTCGAACAGCGCGGCGCGATCGTTGTCGCGCTCGCCGAGACAGCGGGGCCGAACCCGTCCTTGGCGGCGCGCCGCCAATCCGCGCCCCCTCAAGACGCGCTCGGCGCGATCCACGCTCTGGGGCCGCCCACGATTGACGCCCGAGGCGCCACTGACGATGCGCGGGCTTACGCCCCGCTTTCCGATCCAAGCCTCGAGCCTCGAGCCGGCAAACCTCATCCTATCGACGACGGCGGCGAGAGCGTCAGCGCCCTGCCCTCAAACGCGCCTTTCACAACCGCAAGCGTAACGACCGCCGCGGCTGCTCTCGATCCGCTCGCGCGGCTCGCCCTCGTCGATCGGTCGCTTGACCGGATGGAAGGCGCGCAAACGAAGGTCCTCTCCGCCATCGATCGCGCCGCTGAGCGCGGCGCCGCGCGCGACGCGGCGATCGTCGCCGAGACGGGACTCGATCCGAGCAAGCTCTCTGCGCCGCGCGAAGGCGGCGTCGGCGGCCCCTATATTCCAGTCGAAATGGATGCAAACGAGCCCGCGCTCGATCCGGCGCTCGCGCGAGTCGTGAGGGATGTGGCGACGGCCAGGCGACTCAAGGCGCTCATGTCCTTCGTGCCGCTGCGCATGCCGCTCTTGGGCGAGCCCAGCCTCACCTCGTCGTTCGGCTATCGCGTCGACCCGTTCCTCGGGCGGCTAGCGCTGCATCCGGGCGTCGATCTCGCCGAGGCCGAGGGTTCTGAAATCCATGCCGCCGCCGCCGGGCGGGTCGTCCACGCCGGGCCGGCGGGCGGCTATGGGATCATGGTCGAGATTGACCATGGCAATGGGCTCGCGACTCGCTACGCGCACATGTCGGAAGCGCTCGTCGAGGAAGGCGCGCCCGTCGACAAGGGAACCGTCCTGGGCAGGATTGGCTCGACCGGCCGCTCGACCGGACCGCATTTGCACTACGAAGTGCGCGTCGACGGCGAGCCGGTCGATCCCGTGCGCTATCTGCGCGCCGGCGCGGCTCTCGCGATGGGTGAATAGCCGGCCGGGGTTTCAAGACGTGAAGCTGGTCAATGCCTTCCAGACGGTATCGTCTGCGATTTGCGCGACGAGATAATCTACCCAAGCCTTTGAATAAGTATACGATTTGTACGGGGGGTGATACGCGCAGAAATCCTTGTGGGTCGCTGCGGGGTTGCTAGAGCATTTTCCGCTCATGTTGCATCGTATCCTGCGGCGGCGAGATAGTTAGCGCATTCTTGTGGGGTGAAGCGGCGCAGGGCGTCGGCGATGGCTTGCCAGAGATCTGGGATGGTTCG
>Ga0153954_1001314_pt1 | contig 13792 bp, 15 predicted proteins | sample TSFL038MetaG_FD_102277 | JGI IMG/M metagenome (GOLD analysis project Ga0153954, IMG submission 102277) | Attine ant fungus gardens microbial communities from Florida, USA - TSFL038 MetaG | ecosystem: Host-associated > Fungi > Mycelium > Unclassified | place: USA: Florida, Wekiwa Springs State... | reverse complement strand
CGGGGCCGACTTCAGGTCATCCGGGTAGGGCCAGGACGCGACGCCGAGGCCGACGTTCAGGTTCTGCCCGGTGCAGCTGGTCGGGTTGGTGAGGAGCGGCGTGCGTGGCGCCCCCATCAAGGGGGTGCCGAAGTACTGTTCGATGTTGGTCGGTTTCGGCAGCAGCCGGTTGCCGTCCCACATCGGCGCCGTTTCGCCGCGGCCTTGATGATCAGCGGGGACGCCCCAGAAGACCGTGCTGACCGCTTCGGTGACCACCGGCTCAGGGAGCTTGTCGCCGGTGACAGTGAGGCCGTAGTCGCCGTCGGAGCGCACTCCGACCGTCAGCCGGATCGGCTGGCTCAGTACCGAGGTGCCGAATGCCGCCGCCTCACCGGGATTGCTGGGCAACCGGTAGACCCGCTGGCGCAGGGTAAAGCCGAGAGCGGTGTAGGCATAACGGACAGTGACATCCATATAGCCGACGTTGGAGGTACGGGGACAGGCTTTGTAGTTTTCGACGGACCCAACGTTCGTGGTCCGGATGACGTCGGCCATGTCGCAGGTCGAGAAATTGGCCACGTTGCCGACCAGGCCCGGAGGCAGTTCGGTGACCACGGTCTTGGTTCCGAATTCCGGCTTCCCGGTGGTCGCGTTCTGGGTCAGTTTGAAGTCGAGTTTCAGGTCGGGATGGGCGCCTGCCTGGTTGGTGGAGAGTTCCACCGAGGAGGTTTCGATCCCGTAGGGGGCGGCCTCGGCGGACCCTGCCCCTACCAGCAGGCAGATACCGGCCAACGCGGCGACCACCAGTGCCACGATCCCATGCCTGAGGTGCCCGGTCCTCGGGCCCTGCGTGACCGTCATCGCCCCTCCCATCGTCTCGATCTCGTTCCTGTTCATCGTCTTCTCTTTGTGGTGGACGGTACGACCGGTCATCGGTGTCCCCCCTGCCTGAAGCGGAGGGTCACCGTGTTCTTCTTGGTGTGGCCTTCGCGGTCACGGAAGGTCGCCGTGGCCTTGGCGGTGAGCGAGCCCTTGGCGGCGAGCTTTTTCTTTCCGGCCTTGGTCAGGGCGACCTTGAGCGTCACCGTGCCCTTCTTCTGCATCGCCCGGGACTTGCTCTGGATCAGGTTGCCGGTGAGCTTCAGGCTCCCGGCCGCGGGGACGGTGACCCGCACCTGGGCGACCTTGCCCGGCTTGCCGGCCTGGGTCGCCTTGACCGGAGCGGGATGGGCCTGACGTTGATTACCCGGACCACTGACATCGCGACTACCGGGCGAGGCGGCGGCCGGTGCCGTCCGCGAGGCCTGGCAGGCCGGGCCTTCGCAGCTTTCCTTCACCGGTTCGGCGAAGCCGCCGTCGACCCGGGCGTCGTAGACGTCGTAGGTGCCGTTGGTGTCGGAGGGGACGAGGCCGTCCTTGGTCACGAACATCACGTCGTCACCGTCCTCGCTGCTGTCGAGGATCAGCGACGGAGTGTCGCCCCTGCCGCTGGTCAGCAGGTAGTCATGTCCGTCCTCCCACATGTAGACGTCGCGGGTGCCGTTGACGTCGCGGGCTGGGTCGAGCGGGTCGGAGGTGTCGAAGAAGACCAGGCTGCCGTCGGCCGAGATCTTGCGGTTGCCGACGACCGTGGACTGGTTGGCGGGGTCAGGGGAGGTCCCATTGCCCGTTGGTGGGAATGCCGGGTTTTCGGAGTAGACCGCCGGGTTGTTCGCGACGTGGGCACCGAACCGCCCGGGGGCGCCTCCGTCGCGCCGACAGGAGATGCAGGTCGCCGTTTCGCTCTGTCTCGTCCAGCGGTAGACCTGGGTGTAGAAGACTTCGACGCGCGGGGCGATGCCCGGCACGACTTCGGCCTGGCTGGTGAAGGCGAGTGCGTCGCCGTCAGCGCTGAAGGCAGATTCGGGCATCCGGTTGCGGCCTGAGAGGTCGGTCGCGACAGCGTAGGGGGCGGTCGGTCGGCCTTCGTCCCAGACGTAGTACGACGTCGTGCCGGTGACGCTACCAGGCGTGGAGAAGAGGATCGACGAGGCGTCATGGTCGACCTTCAACACCTCCCCGGTCACCGCGGGCAGGTAGGTAAGCGTGATCGCGCTCGGGGTGATCTCAGCGCGATAGGTCTTGACCCCGGTGACCGGGGCACCCGCAGTCAGGGCCGATTCGCTGCGGAAAACGACACGCGAGCCGTCAGGCGTGGCGTTGGCGAACGAACACATCAAACTGCCGCACAGCCTGGAGGTGATGCCAGCCGATGCCGCACCACCCAGCAGATCATGGGACACCAGCCGCCCGGGCGCACCGCCTTCCTCGACGTAGAGCTGCTTCGGTTCCGTACCCGACGCGGGCGAGACGAAGAACAGCTTCGACCCGTCGACGGAGACCTGGTTGCCGGTCACCTCCGCAAGGATGACTTCTCCGGTCGTCGTGCCGGCCTGCCCAGTCCCTGCGGGCAGTACTCCCTGCGGGTTGGCCGCGCCCGAGGGGAGGAGCCCCGCCGAATGGAGCGTCGATCCTTCGAAGAAATAGAAACCGGTCGTCGGCGGTTCGGTCAGCCCGGGCTGACCCCAGAAGTAGCCGCTGCTGAAGTCGGGTGAACCACCCAAGGGAACTGCGCCTGCCCCCGGCGGCTGGACCTGCCCGGGCATGGCGTGGCTGAGCCAGATGGGCGGTCCTTTGCCCTCGGGGGCGCTGAGGTACGTATTGGCGCCGGTCGCCATGTTGGGCGGCCCGAGGGAACGGGTGGTCCTGAACATCATTCGGCTCATGTCCGGCGAGGGAACCGGGAACCCAGGGGACATCGTGGGGTCCATCAGCACGCTCGGTTCGGTGGTGGTGGTCACGTTGAAGGACCTCCAACCATCGGCGGTACGACGGGCGAGATTCTCGGCAAGGAGGCCGGGACTACGTTCGGCTTCGCCGACCGCCGAGGAACTGCCGAACGCCGCACCGTCACCGTCAGCGCCGATCGCGCCGAAGAGGGGGCGGTTGTTCGTGTCCACCCCGACGACTCCACCCGCGCTGTCCGCGGGTGACACGCGCTCGTACGCCCGGCAGTCCGGGAGCCGCGTGGCCCCCTGCGCGATACGGATCGCTTCGTTCGGGCATTCGGCCGCGGCGGCGGTGCCGGTGCCGGCGATCGCCGTGAGGGCGAGCAGGCAGAGGCAAGTGAGGCCGAAGGACCTCCTGCCGATGGTCATAGGCGATCGCGCAGACGATGCCTTCGGGTGGCGTCTCACTCGTTACCCCTCCTTGTCCCGTGACTTCGCTCCGTCCTTCCCGCCGAGGCGGGGTCCCTGGCCGGAGCTCGGCCATCTATTTCTCTCCCGTCGAGGAGGCCGACTTCCCAAAGGTCGGTCGGCTCGCGTCGACGGGTGCAATGGAAACGTAGAAATACCAGCTTGTCAAGAGTAGATTCGGCATATGGGGCATCTTCCGAGCTCGGCGGAACGCCTATATCCGCACTGGAACAGGAAATCTGGCGGCTATAGGAATTTCGAGATACTGCGACAGCTGACGGTCATTGACGTACCAAGTTTGCCCGACTTGGAGTCATGAAGACGCCCTGGGGAGAGTCCGATGGGCTGCGCGAGCGGCGCCTGCGGCCGGGCGCAGGGCTGTCGCGGGCGGCGACCGAGCGCAACCAGCGGGAACGGCTTTTCGCGGCGCTCACGGCGGTCGTGGCCGAGCGGGGATACGAGGCGACGACGGTCGCCGACGTGGTCGAGCTGTCCGGCGTCTCGCGGAGCTCGTTCTACCGTCACTTCGACGATAAGCAGGAGTGCTTCGTCGCCGCCGTGGATGCCCTGATCGGGCCGGCGCTCGAGCGGCCGGCGGCAGACGAAGGCGTGGTCGCCGACGAGGGGCGGGCGCGGGAAGGGTTCTTCGAGCTGCTCGAGCTGGTCGCGACGCAGCCGGCGGCGGCGAAGATGTGCCTGGTCGAGATTCACGCGGCCGGGCCGGAGGCGGCGGCGCTGCACGACGCGATCTTCGACGGGCTGGCCGGCCTGGCGGGGCGGATGTTCGAGCGGATCCCCGGGCGCGAGGGGATGCCGGAGGAGCTGGTGCGGGGGATCGTCGGCGGCGTCCACAAGGCCGTCTACAAGCGGCTGCTGCGCGGCGAAGCGGAGGCGCTGCCGGAGGTGGCGGCGGGGCTGTGGGAGTGGGTCCTCGGCGTGCCGCCGCCGCCGGGACCGCTGCGCCCGGCGCGGCGCAGATGGCTACGGCCGCGGCCGTTCGAGGAGCGCCAGGCGTCCTCGGCCCCGCCCGACCGATTGCTGCGGGCGCTGGCCGCGGTGGTCGCCGAGCGCGGCTACCAGGAGACGACGGTGGCGGACGTGGTCGAGCGCGCCCACACCTCACAGCGCACCTTCTACAAGAGCTTCCGCGACAAGGAGGCGGCGATGGTGGCCGCGCTCGACGCCTCCTCGGCGCAGATGATGGCCGCCGCCCTGCCCGCCTTCCGCCGCGCCGGCGGCTGGGCGGAATCGGTCCGCGCCACCCAGGAGGCGATGTTCCGCTTCGCCGCCCTGGAGCCGGAGTACGGGCGGCTCGGCGCGGTCGAGATGTACGCCGCGGGACCGCCGGCGCTGGAGCAGCGGGAGATGGTGACCGAAGGGATGGAGGGCCTCCTCGCGGCGGGCTTCGAGCTGGCCCCAGGGGCGCCGGCGATGGCCCCCGAGGCGATCGGCGGCGCCCTCTACGCGATGCTCTTCGACTTCGTCAAGGCCCACGGCCCGGAGCGCCTGCCGGAACTGCTCCCCGCCGCGGTGTACATCACGCTCGCGCCGTTCCTCGGTGCGGAGGAGGCCTACGCGGTCGCTACGATGAGGCAGTGACGAAGACACGCGATCAGACGGACATCGGGGATCTGAAAAGGGCTCGTTCAGTGCGGATGGAGACCGCCCGCAACGCCTCGATGAGCGAACGACTGGCCAGGGTTCACATCATCAGCAAGCAGATGAGCGCCATCAAGGGCGCCGCGGCAGGTCATTGACCGAATTCGACCTCCGGGCGCTGCTGGAGGTCCTGCATCGGCGCGAAGTTCGGTTCGTCGTAATCGGTGGAGTAGCAGTCGGCGCGCACGGCTATGTCCGAGGCACCGAGGATCTGGCTCTGGTTCCCGACCCCGACCCGGACAACCTTCACCGACTCACCGAATCCCTCAAGGAGCTGGAGTCCACGCTCCCCACTGTTGGCAGGGCATTCGATCCATCCACCGATGTCGGACTGCTCCGTGATGCCGTCGAGAGCGAACTGCTCGGTATCCCGGTGCAAATCTGTTCGTTGGCGCGGCTTCGAGAGATGAAGCAGGCGGCAGGCAGAGACCAAGATCGAGCCGACCTCGCCAATCTCCCCGACGCCTGAGCATCGGTAGCGGGTGACAGCGGCCGAAGTGGGTCGTCGGGGCGCTCGCGGTCACGGGCGTCCCAGGGTCGAGTGGAAACCGGCCCCGGTCAGCGGCACGCTGAGCCCGGGGAAGGTGACCCGCAGGCTCCCTCGCCAACCGGGGCCGGGGCCGGCGGCGAAACGGGCGCTGCCGGAGAACGGGGCGGGCGGCGCCACCGTGGCCCAGGTAAGGGAGCGGTTGAACGCGAAGGCGGCGAGGGGGGCGCCGGCGTCGGCACGCCGCACCACCGCGACGCCGTCGACGTTCCGTTCGCGGACCCGGGCGCGGAAGCGGACCCCGCCGGGCCCGGTCGCGGCCCGGAAGCTCGACCCGGCAGCGAAGTCGACCGCGGTGAGGACCGCGAGGGGGATGGGCGGGTGGCGTCGGGACGAGGAGGGCAGGGTCGCGGCGGAGGCATGGGACGACGCTGGATCGGCGGACACGGCGGTCGCCGGATCGCGGTCCAGGCAACCTGCCGGCAGTGGCGTGCCGACCGAGCCCCTGGCGCTGTCGGTGGCGACGGCCGTGTAGTCCCCCTCACCCTGGAAGCGGATCGTCCCGGTGAAGGTCCCCAGCCGACGGACCAGCCGGGCTGACCATCCTCGATCGCACCGCAGCGTGGTGACGGTGCGCTCGCCCGACGGACGGAAGCGGACCGCGATCCGCCCCAGCGTGCCGAGGCCGGCTTCGACCGTCTCGGCCCCGGGGGCGATCGCGGGCACCGAGTAGACGGTGGAGGCGCCGTTGCCGGTGCCCGCGGGACGGGGCAGACCGCCGGGCGTGAACGTAGGCACCGGGGGGCGGCGTTCGGAGGCGATCACGGTCACCTCCCCACCTTCGCTGGAGACGTCGACGGCGAAGCCGTTGCTGGCACGCAGGCTGAAGGAGGCCGACTGCGGGCCTGCCGCGCGGGACCTGCCGGGACACGAAAGAAGGACGAGAAAGAGTGTCACCGCAACTCCCACCACAAAGAACAGACGGGGTCGCGAGGATCGATACACGGCGGGCTGGAGCATGCACAAAATAGGAACATATAAGGACCAAGATGTCAAGAATCTCTATTCTAGTTCGGCTTAATCTCGCATATAAGTGGGTTTAAAAGGATCATTGAAGTACCAGCAAATCTCAGACAAACCCCCCACCTTCAAGAACATCAGCGGACCGAGATATGGTCGCGCAGATGGTCCAGACGCCATGGGGAAATGTGGAGGAATTGCGCTCTCGCAAGCTGCGTCCGGGCGGCGCCTCCTCAGAGGAGGAGACGGCGGCCAGCCAGCGCGAACGGATCTTCGGCGCGATCGTGGCGGCGGTCGCCGAAAAGGGCTACGAGGCGACCACGGTCGCCGACGTCAGCGAGCTCTCGGGCGTCTCGAAGAGCAGCTACTACGACCACTTCGGCGACAAGGAGGACGGGTTCGTGGCGACCGCCGCGGCGCTGCTCTCGCCGGCGCTCGAGTTCGAGCGCGAGAACGGCCTCGGCGGCGGCGAGGACGAGGCGCGCGAGGCGTTCGAACGCGGCATCGGGGCGATCGTGTCCCAGGCCGCCGCGGCCCGGCTCTGCCTGGTCGACATCTACGCGGCCGGCCCGCGGGCCGTGGCGCTCCTTGAGGAGACGCTGTCGGGGTTCGAGCGGCTGCTGGTCCAGACCTTCGAGCGGATCCCGGGCCGCGCGGGGCTGCCCGCGGAGATCGTCCGGGCGCTGATCGGCGGCGTCCAGAAGGTGATCTACAAGCGGCTGCTGCGTGGCGAGGAGCGCGAACTGATCGACCTCGCCCCGGAACTCTGGCGGTGGCTCGTCTCGGTCCCCCCACCCCCCGGTCCGCTGCGCCCGAGCCGGGTGCGGACGGTGAAGGCGCTCAGCTTCGAGGATCGCCAGCTCCCCTCCGCCCCGCCGGAGCGGCTGCTGCGGGCCCTCGCCGCGGTGGTCGCCGAGAAGGGCTACCAGGAGGCCAAGATCGCCGAGATCGTCGAGCGGGCGAAGACCTCCCGCCGCACCTTCTACGAGTACTTCGACAGCAAGGAGGACGCGATGGTGGCCGCCCTCGACAGCGGCTCGGCGCAGATGCTGGCGGCGGCGCTGCCCGCCTTCCGCCGCGGCGGCGACTGGCGCCGCGCCGTCCGCGACACGCAGCGGGCGATGCTCCATTACGCCGCCGAAGAGCCCGAGTACGGGCGGCTCGGCGCGGTCGAGATGTACGGGGCGGGGCCGCGGGCGCTGGAGCAGCGGGAGATGGTGACCGAAGGCATGGAGGGCCTCCTCCAACCGGGCTACGAGGTCGCCCCCGACGTCCCGGCGATCGCGGCCGAGGCCGTCGGCGGCGCCCTCTACGCGCTCCTCTACGACTTCGTCAAGGCCGAGGGCCCGGAGCGCCTGCCCGCGCTGGTGCCGACCTTCGTCTACGTGACCTTGGCGCCCTTCCTCGACGCCGACGACGCCTACGCCGTCGCCACGGGCTGAAGCTTCACGGGACGCGGACGGGCGGCGCCGGTGAAGGTCGACAGGTATTCGCTCAGCGCGAGGCCCTCGGCCAGGTTCTCGGCGAGCGAGCGGCCGGCGTCTTCGCGCAGCTGGCGGCGGCGCGACTCCTCGTTGTCACTCCACGCCTTGGCTGGGTCGCCGCGGAGTCCCTGCTCGTCGCCGGATTTCATCGCGCAAGGGTAACTCCACGGCAGGGCTATTCGTGGATCTTCTCGCCGCGCTCGAGCATGGCGAGGAATTTGCGCAGGCGACGCTCGCGGGTCTCGGGCTTCTTGGCCTCGGCGAGGCGGTAGGTGATCGCGTAGCGGTTGGCGCTGTCGAGGCCGGCGAAGGCGGACGCGGCGGCGGGGTTGGCGTCGAGCTCGCGCTGGAGGTCGTCGGGGACGGTGGCGGTGCGCTGGCCCTCGTAGGCGGCCTCCCAGCGGCCGTCGGCCTTCGCCGCCGCCACCTCCGCGGCACCCGCGGGACGCAGGGCACCGGCCGCCTCCAGGGCTTCGGCCTTCTCGCGGTTGATCTTCGACCAGCGGCCGCGGGGACGGCGGGGCGTGAAGCGCTGCAGGAAGTGGGTGTCGTCGAGGCCGCGCTTCTGGCTGTCGATCCAGCCGAAGCAGAGGGCCAGCTCGAGCGCCTCGGCGTAGGTGACGCTCGGCTCCGGCGCGCCCCTCTTGGCGATCTTCAGCCAGAGACCGGGCGCGGTGGCGGCGTTGGCCTCGAGCCAGTCCTCGAGGTCCGCCGGGACGGCGAAGAGAAGGATCGGCAGGTCGTCGGCCACGTCGCCCTCAGCCTCCGAGGCGCTCGGCCAGCTCGCCCGCGCCCAGCGACTCGACCTCGACGACGAAGCCGAGCAGGGCGTCACCGTGGCCGCGCGGACGCAGTCGCACCGACACCCGTGCCAAGTCATCCATCCCGTGACCCTACCGACGTAGTAGAACTGGTTGACGAAGACACTAAATGACGATCAGGAGGACCCATGGCTGCGATCCCCGACAAGGCGAAGCACCTATTCGAGAACAAGGACTTCGCCCACGTGGCGACCGTGAACAAGGACGGCTCGCCGCAGGTGTCGGCGGTCTGGATCGGGCTCGACGGCGACCTCGTCACCTTCAACACCGCCGAGGGCCGGGTGAAGACCGACAACCTGCACCGCGACGAGCGGGTGGCGATCTCGATCCACGCCCAGGACAACCCCTACGAGAACCTGATCATCCAAGGCAAGGTCGTCGAGATGACCAGGGACGGCGCCGACGACGACATCGACGCGCTCGCCAAGCGCTACATGGGCGTCGACTCCTACCCATATCGGCAGCCGGGAGAAGAACGCGTGATCGTGAAGATCCAGCCGGAGAAGGTGAACCACACCAGCGCCTAGCCTAGGGCGCGTTACGCGGGGGGAGGGACGGCAGGGTTCTGTGACGTGCCCCACGGCGGCCACGGGGTCCCGTGGCCGCTCGTGCACTTGAGCCGGTCATAGGCGGCTCAAGTGCACGAGCGAGGGACCGTGGCGAGAGTGGCGGACCCCGGGCCGTCCCCTCCCAGGCTCCCGAGCTAGTCCGGCAGTTCGGCCTCGAGCCGCGCCAGTGCGGCGCGGGCGAGGTCGAAGGTGCGGCGGTCGCCGCTCAGCCGCCAGCGAGCGTTGGCGGCGGTGATGACGGCGTAGAGCTCGAAGGCATAACGATCGGGATCGGGGATCCCGGCCGCGGTCGCCTGGCGGACCAGCTCCGCCATCCAGGCGTCGAGTGAGGCGGCGATCGCATCGCGGACGGGGCCGGGCCGGTCGTCGAACTCGCTCGCGGTGGCGCCCCAGAAGCAGCCGCCGGGGAAGCTGTGGAGGTAGTCGAGGTAGCGCTCGGCCATCGCCCGCAGGCGGGGCGCGCCGTCGAGGGCGACGCTCGCGGGCTCGAGCACCATCGCGACGAAGCGGGCGCGGGCGGCGCCGACCGTCGCCAGCTGCAGGTCCTGCTTGGAGCCGAAGTGGCGGAAGAGGCCGCTCTTGCTCATCCCCAGGTCGCTTGCGAGGCGGCCGATCGTCAGGCCCTCGAGGCCCTCGACCGAGGCGAGGTCGACGGCACGGTCGAGGATCGCGGCGCGCGTCCTCTCCCCTTTGGTGGCACTTGCGTCGGTCACTCGCAGCGATTATAAAAGCACGAACGTTCGTATTCGATGCAGAGGGAGACGCAATGGCTGACTACGCGGTGAAGAAGATCGACGAGATGGACGCGGCGCTGTACGGGAGCTTCAAGCGGGCGCGGGCGGAGCTGGGGGTGGAGTCGTTCGGCATGCAGGTGATCGATCTGCCGCCGTCGTTCGACGGCTACCCAGTCCACGACCACACCCACGACGACCAGGAGGAGGTCTACGTGGCGCTGCGGGGCGCGGGCGAGATCGAGGTCGAAGGCGAGCGGATACCGCTCGACGCAGAGCACATGACCCGGGTCGGGCCGGCGGCGAAGCGCAAGGTCTGGGTCGGCTCGGAGGGGATGCGGCTGCTGGTCCTGGGCGGCGTCCCCGGCCGGGCCTACGCCCCGGGCGCGGCGAGCGAAATCGGCGGTCCCGACCCGGGAATGCCCAGCTGACCCGCCTGCCCCCGCTTAGCTGTTCCTTATCCCCACCATTCCGGCAAAAGGAACAGCTAACGGGGGGCCGGCTCGAAGCCGGGGCACTGGGCGACCGGGATGCGGGGGTAGCGCGGGAACTCCGGTTCAGTGCGGGAGCGCTCGCAGAGCGAGAAGACCGAGCCGCGCGAGTTGGGGACGAGGCGCTGGTGGCGGCAGGAGTCGCAGAGGCCGACCGGCGGGCGCGGCGGGCGCGGGGCGTTCATCGGGGCGCGCGCTCGATCCGGCGGGCGACCGCGCCCAGCAGGCGCCGCACGACGAGGACGTGGGCGCGCGTGTCGATCACCACGGCGCGGTAGGCCCGCCCTTTGCCGCCGGGGAACTCGGCGCGCGTCTCGGCGACGAGGCGCGTCCGCGGCCCGCCCAGCGGTTCCAGCCGGAAGGCCAGCGCGTAGTCGGAGAAGCGATGGGACCCGCGCAGGGCGAGCAGCCGCTCCGGGGTCAGCTCGGCGACGTGGAAGCCGGGGACGGTCGAGCCGACCTCGAGCGGCCGCGGCCCGCCCGCCTCGGTGTCGGCACAGCCGACCGCCCGCGCGTAGCGCGGCGCCGCCCGTCCCGCCATCATCGTCTCCACCGTCCGCAGCAGCGCCGGCCAGACGACGGCCGCTGTCGCGTTCAGCTCGGTCGCGTGCTCGTCGATCCAGGGCAGCTCGATCCAGGGCGCCTCGGCGGCGGCCTCCGGCGCGCCGGTCATTTGCGCGTCAGCGAGCGCACCCCGCCCGCCTCGCTCCAGAAGTCGATCGCCAGTTCGTCCTGCTCGATTTCTCCCCAACTTGCCAACGACCCGACGGTACACGGACCGGTCCCGCCTCGCCGCCGGCTAGCGTTGGGATCGTGATGCGCTCCGCCACCCTGTTCGATGCCGACGCCGCCTCCTACAGCGGCACGGTCGAGGTGCTCGGGGTGATCTTCCGCGCCGAGGACGACGGCTACGCGGTGCTGGAGGTGCAGGAGACCGACGGCGGCGAGGGTTTCGCGCTGGTCGGGCCGGTCGCCCACCTCGGTCCCGGCGACCGCGCCGAAGTGAGCGGCGAGTGGCAGACCCACTCGCGCTACGGCCGCCAGCTGCGCGCCCAGGGCGCCCTGCCGCTCGACCCCGCCGACCGCGCGGGGCGGGTCGCCTACCTCTCCACCCTGCGCCACATCGGCAAGAAGCGCGCCGAACGGCTCTGTGATCTGCACGGCGAGGAGGTGCTGGCGGTGATCGCCGCGGACCCGCAGCGGACCTTCCAGGCGCTGAAGGGCGTCAGCGTCGACCAGGCCGCGGTGGCGACCCAGTCCTGGCACGAGAGCCGCGCCGTGCGCGAGCTCCACGTCCAGCTCGCCCCGCACGGGCTCGCCCACCTGGCGGCGCCGATCCACGCCCGTTACGGCGACCGCTCGACCCAGATCCTGCACGAGGACCCCTACCGGCTGACCGAGGTCGAGGGGGTCGGCTTCGCCCGCGCCGACAAGATCGCGCTGGCGGCCGACGTGCCGCCGGAGTCCGACAAACGCGCCCAGGCGGCCGCCGTCTACGCGCTGCGCGAGGCCGAACAGGGCGGCAACAGCTTCCTGCCGATGGACGAGCTCGCGGCGGCGACGGCGAAGCTGACCGGGCTCGTCGCCGATCCGGAGGTGCTGGCGGCGGCGCGCGGGGTGGTCGTCGACGAGGGGCGCGCCTACCGGGAGCTGACGCTGGCGAGCGAGCGGGCGGTGGCGGCGACGCTGGCGCGCCGGCTGGCGGCGCCGCCGCACCTCGAGCACGACCCCGGCGAGAGCGACCCCGAGGGCGAGATGACCGACGAGCAGTGGGCGGCGGTGCGCGGCGCCTTCGAGTCGCGCGTCTCGGTGCTGACCGGCGGCCCCGGCGTCGGCAAGACCCGGGCCACCAAGGAGATCGTCACCGCGGCCGAAGACGCGGGGGCGAAGATCGCCCTCTGCGCGCCGACCGGGCGCGCCGCCCGGCGCCTCCAGGAAACGACCGGCCACGAGGCGCAGACGATCCACCGGATGCTCGAATGGATCCCCGGCGGCGATCCGGGCTTCGGCCCGGGGCGGCCGCTGCCGGTGGAGCTGGTGATCGTCGACGAGTCCTCGATGCTGAACCTGCGCCTCGCCGAGGTGCTGCTCGAAGGGCTGGCGGAGACGACCCACGTCGTCTTCGTCGGCGACGCCGACCAGCTGCCGCCGATCGGGGCGGGCAAGCCGTTCGAGGACCTGATCGAGTCGGGGGCGGCGCCGGTGGTGCGGCTGACGCAGATCTTCCGCCAGGCGGCGAGGTCGATGATCACCACCGCCGCGCACGAGATCAACCAGGGGCGCCCGCCCCACCTCGAGCCCGGCCCCGACCAGGAGCGCGACTTCTTCTTCATCGAGCGCCCGGCGCCGGAGCGGGCGCTGGAGACGGTGGTCCAGGTGGTCGCCGAGCGGGCGGCGGAGAGCTTCGGCGTCGACCCGATCCGCGAGGTGCAGACGCTGGCGCCGATGTACCGCGGGCCGGTCGGGATCGACGCGCTCAACGAGCGGCTGCAGGCGCGGCTCAACCCGGACGGGCGCAAGGCGGTCGGCGAGCGCTTCCGGATCGGCGACCGGCTGATCCAGACCCGCAACTCGCACGAGCTCGGGCTGATGAACGGCTCGATCGTCTTCCTGCGCTCCGACAATCGCGACGAGGAACAGATCGTCGTCGACACCGACGAGGGCGCGACGCTGGTGATGCCCTACTCGGAGACGGCGACGCTGAAGCTCGCCTACGCGATCTCCGTCCACAAGGCGCAGGGCTGCGAGGTGCCGGTGATCGTCGCCGTCTGCCACCGCTCCCACACCCGGATGCTGTCCCGGCCGCTGATCTACACGGCGATCACCCGGGCGCGGCGCGACTGCGTCCTGGTCGGCGACTCGGCGGCGCTGGCCGCCGCGGTCGGCCGCGGCGAGGGCAGCGAGCGCCACTCGGGGCTGGCGGAGCGGCTGCGCGGGGCCTGAGTACGAACGCGGTCGCCGGACGGGGAGGGTTCGGGGCGTTGCGGCCGGGTCGGGGGAGGGCTCAGACCGGAGCGGCCGTCGGAGGTGCGCGTCCCGGGCGCCTCATGGCGGCCCTGGCAGGCTGTGACCCCATGAGGCGCCCGGGACGGAGGTTTTCCGGGGGAGCGTCAAGGGTTCGTGACGTGAAGTGCCACCTCCGTCACGGGTCTGCAGGCATTTCCCGCCCAGGGAGCCCTTTCGTCGACGAGGGCGCCGGGAACGTCACACCTTCCGGCCCTCCGGGGCCGGAAATCAGGCCGCCGGAACGCGCTGTCGTCTTTTGGGCCCCCATGGGGGCCCAAAACCATGGTCACGTGATTGCAACGTCCG
>Ga0153954_1001313_pt1 | contig 13808 bp, 15 predicted proteins | sample TSFL038MetaG_FD_102277 | JGI IMG/M metagenome (GOLD analysis project Ga0153954, IMG submission 102277) | Attine ant fungus gardens microbial communities from Florida, USA - TSFL038 MetaG | ecosystem: Host-associated > Fungi > Mycelium > Unclassified | place: USA: Florida, Wekiwa Springs State... | reverse complement strand
TGGCACTTGAGGAAAACCGAGGGTCCCAATAAGGCAATCAAAGAACAAAGATGAGTTGTGGTAGTCAACCCTCCCATCATCCAACGCAAGGTTGAAGTGCTCCATTTCCATCGGTTGGCAGACTCTAAAGTAGCTAAACTCCCTAAAATCGTTACTCCTGTCGTGCCCGCCAAACTGATGAGGGCTGTACGAGAGGGGGAAGAAACATCCATTCCGCGCGCGCAGCAATAACTGAAAATCCAAGAGATCACAACAAACCCTAAAACCCCCTGGGGCTTTTGTTGGAGAGGAGATGTTTGAGGGGCGATGTGTTGTTGCCCAGCCATCTGGGCGGTGGTGGGTTCTAGGATGGGCACGGTTTACTCCAAGGGGTAAGGATCTCATGTCCCGTCTCTGTAATCAAAACAGTGTGCTCCCATTGAGCGCTGGGCTTCCCATCTTTTGTGCGCGCCGTCCATTGATCTGCATCAATCACGGCTTCCCGGACACCGGCATTGATCATCGGTTCAATTGTAAAGGTCATGCCGGGGATCAATAAAATCCCGTTGTTGTTGCGGTAATGGGCCACCTGGGGACCCTCGTGAAACTCAACGCCCACCCCATGGCCCACAAATTGGTTTACGGCCGAACAATGATGCTGATTAGCATAGTCTTCGATCACTTTACCGATCATAAAGAGGGGAATATTGGGTTTTAGGATCGCCACAGAGCGCATCAAGCACTCGTAGGCTACATCAACCACTCGTTTTCTTTCGGGGTCCACATTTCCAATGCACACCATCATGCTGCAGTCGCCGTAAAAGCCCTTATAGATACAGGTCACATCGATATTGATGATATCGCCCTCTTTAAGAGGAGTGCGGTCGGGAATCCCATGGCAAATCACTTCATTAATGGAGGTGCAAATGCTTTTGGGAAAGGGGGGATGCCCATAGTTTAAAGGAGCGGGAATCGCGCCAGCCTCTTTATGCAATTTAACTGCGAAATCGTTGAGTTCGAGTGTCGTTACTCCCGCCTTGGCTTGAGCGCAGGTCGCTTCTAAAATTTTGGCTGCCAGGTGTCCAGATTCGCGAATGCCGTTGATCTGTTCCGGAGATTTGAGCAAAATATGGTGCTTTTTTAGATAGAGATCGCGCAAATTGCTATGGGGCAAGCGCTCTATTTTTTTTTGACTTTGCTCGGGGTAGTGGCAACTTTTCCATTTTTTGCGGCTTCCGCACCAACAGAGATCATTTCTTCCAATCATATCTCCATAATACCCTACAATATACTTTGTGGCATCAATTTTCTTTTTCCTGTATACTGTTCAAAGTTATGAAACCCTCTGAACTTAAAGCCCCGTTTAAATGGGATCACCGGCAAGTGATGATCCACGATCGGATCTTTTATGTGCCGACGCGCTGCGATAGCTATGACAGCTTCACCTTTCCCGGTTGGAACGATCCACAATTGTTTGGGAACGACAATCCCATTGCGATCGAATATTGCAGCGGCAATGGCGCCTGGATCGCGGCCAAAGCGCAAGAAAATCCCCACATCAACTGGATCGCCGTCGAGAAGAAATTTGTGCGCGTCCGCAAGATCTGGGCAAAAATTAAAAACCTAAACCTCAATAACTTAATTGTGCTGTGCGGCGAGGCATGCAATGCTACCCGCCTCTATTTTCCCGATCAATCGTTCACCGGTGCTTACATTAATTTTCCCGATCCGTGGCCCAAAAAACGGCATGCCAAACACCGCTTAATCCGTCCTGAGTTTGTTCAACAAATCTGGCGCGTACTTCAGTCCGAAAAGGTGTTTACGCTTGTCACCGATGATCCTGATTACTCCATTCGCATGATCGCAGAAATGGGCAGCCATCCGGGGTTTGCCTCGCTTCATCCCCATCCTTATTTTATCACAGAAATGCCCAACTATGGGACTTCCTGGTTTGAAACACTATGGCGCGAACAGGGAAGGACCATCCATTTTCACCAGTACGGGAAGCGATGTTTCACCTAGATGGATCGATCACCTCGTCACTCGATTGGAAAAAGACCCTGGCACAAGCCGAAAACTCTGAAGGACCTCTCCAGTGGTACTTGGACTTAGGGCTTTTCACCACGTTGAAGCGTGGCCTGACCCAATCTGCCGATTTTCATACGCTGTTGCTCGCCTTAGATCACTTCAAAAAGTGTGTTTGGGAACGTTTTTCAGAGCGGACGCAGAAGGTGTTTCTTTATCGGGGTACTCTCGACTTTTCTTATGAGTTCCCGTGGGATGCTATCCAGGAGGAAAATTATCGCCTCACGGGCAATGGAAACAAGCAGCGCTACTGTGTCGCTGCGGCAGCAGAGTATTTGCGCCTTTTAGTCCAGAAAATGCCTGACGAAATACCCTTGGCCCTCCAACTCGATGCCACTTCTATCGCTGATCCATTTGAAAAGGCTCTCTTGCTAAATCCTGAACCGTTTTCCCGCTTTCAATTGGATATTCAGGGTGCAGCCCCTTGGAAGAACGATAGCCCTGCAGCGCTCTGCTTGCCCCTGACCGAATCGTGCGCGCCACAAGTGCGGCAACTTGTCGAGCCATGCCGTCTTATTCCCGAAAGTGCTCTGGTTTATTCGTGGGATGGTCTCGAACGAATTTACTACGACCCTGCCGCGCTCAATTCCCTGGCTATGCGCAAGCTTCAGGGTTTTTCTGCCGCCGGCGGGGAACTCATCTCGCTTTAGCATGCAAAGGTGAAGCCCGCCAAGAGACATGACGACCTCAACTGAGACACTACAAGCAGCTCCATTTGTGCTTCTATGCTCGAAGAAAAAGCTTAGTTCCACGCCAGAGTCCGACTAAGCTTGCTTCACCATTTGAAACCCAACTATTTTTTAATAGCTTGCGAAAAAGGGGAGAAACTGCTGGAATCGGATCCAAAAAGGATCGGTAATCATGACCAGCTGTTTCAATCGCTGCAAAGCCTCGCTCAAATTGCACCACTTAGCCGAAAACCCGTTCGATTTGACCAAAGAGGGGGCTCTAACTCCCGAGCGGCTCGCTCGCTTCAGCGCGCAGGCGTGCGGTTACCATTTCTTGTATGGAACTGAGCGGGTCAATGCCGATACGATGATGGCCTTAGGTGCGCTAGCCGAAGAAACAGATGTGATCAAAAAGATGGAAAAGCTGCAGGCTGGTGAAGTGATGAATTTCATCGAGGGATTTCCTAGCGAAAATAGACCGGTTCTACACACTGCCACAAGGGATTTTTTCGAAAACCCTAACCCTGTCAAGGCCGCACGGGAAGCGGCTCAGTTGGCCAAACAAGAAAATGAAAAATTGCAGAAATTCCTCGAAAAAATTGGGGATCGCTTTACCGATGTGATCACCGTGGCCATCGGAGGTTCTGACTTAGGCCCAAAAGCCAATTATTTGGGCTTAAAACATTTACAGAAGCCGGGACGGCAAGTTCACTTTATCAGCAATATCGATCCCGACGAAGTGATCACCACCTTGCAGGGGATCGACCTGAAAAAAGCGCTCGTCCTCATCATCTCCAAATCGGGTACTACCCTCGAAACAGTCACCAACGAAGAGTTTTTACGCGACCGGTTCCGCAAAGCAGGACTAAAACCAGAAGAACATTTTGTCTCGATTTCTTGCCCTGGAACTCCCCTGGATAACAAAAAACAATACTTAGAAAATTTTTACCTCTGGGAATGGGTTGGAGGGCGCTTTTCAACCAGCTCCATGGTTGGCGGCGTGATGATGGCTTTTGCTTTTGGGTTTGATGTGTGGATGGAATTTTTACGCGGAGCTAGCGCGATGGATAAAACGGCGCTGCAACCCAACATCGAAAAAAACATCCCTTTGTTGGGCGCTCTCTTAGGGATTTGGAACCGCAATTTCCTCAAATTGCCTGCAGTAGCGATAATCCCGTATTCCCAAGCGCTGTCCCGTTATGCGGCGCACATTCAACAAGTCGATATGGAATCCAACGGCAAGCGAATTGACCAAGCGGGGCGCCCGGTCGATTTTGAAACGGGACCTCTGATCATTGGAGAGCCGGGAACCGCGGCGCAGCACTCTTTCTATCAAGAGCTACACCAAGGGACCAATATCACCCCGCTCGAATTTATCGGGTTTAAAGAGAACCAATCAGGCGGCGATTTTGAGTGGCAAGGGACCAATTCACAACAAAAGTTACTAGCCAACTTAATCGCTCAGGCAATTGCCCTGGCTACAGGCAAGTCGAGCAACAATCCTAATAAAGTCTTTCCCGGAAACCGCCCCTCCCATATGCTAATAGCGCGGCAGCTCACTCCCTTCACACAAGGGGCCCTTTTAGCCTATTTCGAACACAAGATTGCTTTCCAAGGCTTTGTGTGGGGGATCAACTCCTTTGATCAAGAAGGGGTGCAGCTCGGGAAGGAGTTGGCCAATCGAATCCTCGAGCGATTCAAAGATCCCAATTCCAAGCCTTATCCTCAAGGGGATGTCTTTTTAGATGTGTTAAAACGGACTTAAAGCGATGTTAAAAATTCCAAGACGTCAATCCACCTGCCAGCGCGGCGGCGAGCCCTTCCAACCCGGGATGGAGTTTTTTTCCCACTTATATGAAGGGGAGAAGGGGGAATGGGTGCGCAAAGATTTTTGCCCTGCTTGCCACGAAAAAAGTCTCAATACTGTGGGCTTTTGGAAAGGTAAAGTGCCCTATCCTAAAGAAAAAAAATTGCCCGTCGAGCGCAACGCCCGCGCACTGGCCTTGCTCCGGATAGCCCTAGAGAATGGCCAAGAGCCCGATGCTTTTGTGTTAGCCCTCTATTTGGCCCGCGCGCGGTTGATCGTGGCGCGGCAAGAGGTGGATGGGCGTACGCTCTATGAAGTGCTAGAAACCGAAGAGATGTTGGCTGTAACCCGTTTAGCTCTCTCTACTTTGGAAATTGAAGCTATCCAAACCCGCCTAGCCCAACAGTTTGCCACCGATGGATCCCTTTCGCCCATTGCTGCATGATTTTTTGCTCTACATCGCCTCAGAAAAAGGGCTTTCGCAAAATACCCTGGAGGCTTACGAGCGGGATATCCTCGCTTTTATCGCGTTTCTAGGGACGCGGAACATCCCCACTTTTGATGCCGTCAATGAGCAGCTTTTGATAGACTATTTGGCGCTAAGGCAAAAAGAGTATGCCTCTTCTTCGTTGGCGCGCAGTTTAATCGCATTAAAAGTGTTCTTTCGCTTTTTGAAGCGGGAAGAGCTTATTCCTCAGAATGTGACCCAGTATCTCTCTTCACCTAAGTTGTGGCAGCTGATTCCTGAGGTGTTGACCCTAAAGGAGATGGAATTATTGCTGAAACAGCCTGACGCGACGACATTAAAAGGGGCCGGGGATCGCGCAATGCTAGAGCTGCTCTACGGGTCTGGTTTGCGTGTTTCAGAACTTTGCGCCCTTAACTGCAAGCACTTAAGGGATGAAGCGCTCCGTGTATTGGGGAAGGGGAGTAAAGAAAGAATCGTGCCCGTGGGTGGGAAAGCGCGTGAGGCTGTTGATGTCTATCTTAAGCTGCGCCCGGAGCCTAAACCAGAAGATCCACTCTTTGTAAATAATAAAGGGAAAAGGATCGAGCGCACAGCCGTTTGGCGAATGATCAAGGAATATGGCAAGCAAGCGGGTCTTGTCAAAAATATCTCACCCCATACGCTACGCCATACGTTTGCTACCCATTTGCTCGATAATGGCGCTGACTTGCGTGTCATTCAAGAATTGTTGGGGCATGCCAACATTGGCAGTACCGACCGCTATACCCATGTCAGTAATGCAAGATTATCAGACGTTTTCGCAACTACCCACGCGAAGATTGCGAAAAGATAAATCTACTGTATTAAACCTTTCATTTTTTTAATGCAGAGACGCAGATCTGCGACTCTGCGTTTTTTGTTATACTACGTTGGTTTTGGTTTGGGCTCTGGCTTTTTACCGCCGGGATAGCTGTTGCACCATATGCCTATTTCTACGGAGTAAACACCTGCAGCAAAACCAGTCAAAACAGAGACGACTTTCCACTTCACAGGCCAATAGTAGGCCGTAGAAAAGAACATCAACGGCGCTAAAAACTTAATCGACATATCGCTGAGGTCCTTCATAGCCCCTTGACGGATTTGATGACGGAACATCAACCCTCCTAACCAAGAAAAGCCCCACCACATGGTATTTTCATATTGACGCTGGGCAAAATAGGTGAGTACAACAAGTGAAACAATATTGATAACTTTGCGGAGAGGATCTTTATCAACCTTGGCAATTTGATCATTGGTCCATCGAGCTGCAGTACAAAGAGAACGAACAACTGGGAACATGGCTATTTTCCTTATTATTTAGTAAAGAGGCTGCGAAAAAATTAGAATCCTGACGATTTTGATGAGATTTTTTAGCAGATTTGAAATTTCATCTCCGCACACAACGTATGTGTGCCGTTTTGGGAGGGGATGAAATCTTCAAAGATGCAAAAAAGATCACAAAAGCGGCATGGATCTCTATTTTTTCGCAGTCTCCAAGGGGGCATTCTACCAAAAAGGGCTTGATCTAGCAAGTTTTTCAAGGTATACCGAACTTTATGGAACCAACCTTACCAAATACCCTCCAAAGTAGACTGGAAGATCGAAATGGATTAAAAAAAGCCTTGGGTACCGGCCAATTTCCTCAAGAAATTCTACAACTTACCGCGAATCAGATGGCCCGTTATTATGGCGCGGCCTACAGTCTTTTTCAGCAACACCGCTACAAAGAAGCCGCCGACGCCTTCCTATTTTTGATCGCGTTGAACTCCCATAACCACGACACTTGGGTGGGTTTGGGGATGGCGACGCAAATGTTAGGGGATTACGAAGGGGCGATCGATGCGTATGAGCTTGCCGCCGCTTGCGAGTTAGACAGCCCGGTGCCTTACTTTTATCTGGCAAAATGTCTTTTTGCGATCCACGACCGGGAAAATGCGCTTGAAGCGATCGAATTGGCTCTCGAATACTCGGCGGACAGAACTAGTTTTGAGGAATTGCATCGGCAAGCCCAAGCAGCTAAAAAACTGCTCGAGCAAGTTGAATAGTTATCTATCTTCGCGTTGTTCTTCGCCTAACTCACTGCATGCTCTAGGCTAGATTGCAGAAGAGGCGGCAGCATCTCCATCAACGCGCATAGAAGGGGCGCTCTTAGCCGCGTCACCTTCCTTGGATTTTTCAGCAAGCTTCTTTTCTTCTTCTACTTGAGGCAGATATTGGCGTGCCAGGTAGTAGCCGAAACCGATGGAAGCAGCCTTCCAGCCGCAAATTCTAGACAAAGCAAAAGCAGCAATCAGGGTGGCAAGAAAAATTGCCCTATTTTGGTAGCATGCGGCAACTACAGTGTCACTTAAATATTTAACGTCATTGTTCCTTTTTTGCTGAATATAGACTCCGGCAGAAACGCACGCAATATTGGTAAAATAGAAATCATTCTTGCACAGGACAATTCCAAAACACGCAGCAAGGGCAATATGGAGCTTATTTTCATCGAGGTGTTGGGTAGCGATTTTTATATAAGGATTGCTAACAGTTGCTTCGAAAGAGCCCACCGCGAATTGTTGTAAACTACCAATAATTGCACCCATGTGCTTATCCTTTTTTGATTTTTTGGTTTAGGAGTTCGTTTACTACTTGGGGGGAAGCCTTCCCACTGGAGAGTTTCATCACTTGCCCCACTAAAAAGGCGAACGCTTTTCCTTTACCTGCCTGGAAATCGATCACCGATTGCCCATTTTCTGCAATTACCTTATCCACAAGCTGTTCAATTTCCCCTTGATCATGGACCGGCTGCAAGTTTGGATCTGCCGCTACAATTGCCTCAGGATCCCTACCTGGATGGGCCACCATCTCGTCGGCCACCTGTTTGGCAATGCGCCCGGTGATCACCCCTTGGTCAATCATGTTGACCAGCTTGCCCACATGCTGAGGGGGAATGCCCGAAGTTAGTAAACTTTTCCCCGTATCTTTATAACGCCCGGCGAACTCTGTAATTATCCAATTACACAAACTACGCGCGTTTTTACTTAAACTTAAGCCTTCTTCAAAATAGTCAGCAAGTTGTTTTTCACTCACTAAAATAAAGGAACTGGCAGGGGAGAGGCCCAATTCTTTGACATAGCGGCGTTCCCTTTGGAGGGGGAGTTCCGGTAGAAGCGCACGCATCTCTTCGATGTAGGCATCCGATAAAACGATCGGAACGAGATCAGGTTCAGGGAAATAGCGATAGTCATCCGCGCTTTCTTTGCTGCGCATCAACACCGTTTTTTTATTTTCCGGATCCCAGCGATAAGTCGCTTGCGCGATCACTTCATGGTGGGGCTTACCGGGATTAGAGGTATATTCTTGAATCTGCCGCTTCACCTCTGCTTCGATCGCCATCTCCATGTAACTAAAAGAGTTCATGTTTTTGATTTCGATCTTATTGCGAAAACCCTTTTCGCCCGCTAAACGGACCGAAATGTTGCAATCGACCCGGAGCGATCCCTCTTCCATGTTGCAATCGCTCGCATCGATATATTGTAGAATTGCTTTTACCGCCATCGCATAGGCAACTGCTTCTTTGGCCGAATGGATGCATGCCTCTGAGACAATCTCCACGAGCGGTACTCCCGCGCGGTTGTAATCCACGCCTGCAAAGCCGGTGAAATGCTTGAGCATTCCCGCATCATCTTCTAGGTGGACGCGGTTGACTTGGAAGGTTTTTTCCACACCCTCTACCTCGGCTACAACCGTCCCCCCGATGACGATCGGTTGGTCAAATTGGGTGATCTGAAAATTGCGCGGGCTATCGGGATAAAAGTACGATTTCCGGTCAAATTTGCTAAAGTGGGCAACTTTAGCGTTAAGGGCGCATCCGAGCTGCACCGCTTTTTTGACAGCTTCTTGATTTAAAACGGGAAGAGCGCCCGGTTGCCCTGTGCACACTTCGGTGATATTGGTGTTGGGCTCATCTCCAAAACGGTTGGGGGCAACGCTAAAGAGTTTGGATTTGGTGTTTAGTTCCGCATGGATCTCAAGACCAATGATGGTCTCCCACTTCTTATTTTCGGTCATACGTTCTACTTAATCTCCTTGGAGGGTGTTTCCAAAATTCTAATGCACCCGAATTCGAGTTCTTTTCACGCTGGATTGTGCTATCGTCCCACTAAAAGGGGCCGGGCCTGCATTCTTGCATTTTCTTATAAGATTAGCTGTTTATTCAAGTGAAATGCAAGAATGCAGGCCCGGCCCCTTTTAGTGGGACGATAGTCAATCCCACGTAGAAAATAATCTCGAAGGCGGGCCATTAGCATTATGTAAATACCCTCTCTGCAAATGGGGGGATCTCTTTATGATAGGGGGTCGCTTGTTCGTAGGCATAGGCTGCTTGCAGTACTTTCCGGTCTTGTTTTTGCGGTCCGATCAACTGCAGCCCAATCGGTTTGCGGTCGCCGCTAAAGCCGCTCGGCACGCTGACAGCAGGAAGGCCGGCCAGGTTAATCGAAATGCTATAAATATCGGCCAGGTACATCTGAAGGGGATCTTTGATCGCTCCGATTTCGAAGGCAGGAAAAGGGGAGACCGGAGTCGCCACGAGGTCACATTTTTTGAATGCCTCTTCATACTTTTCGATGATGAGGGTGCGTACTTTTTGCGCTTTTTTGTAATACGCATCTTGGTAGCCGGCTGAAAGCACATAGGTTCCAAGTAAAATCCGCCGCTTCACTTCGGCGCCAAAGCCCTCTTCTTTTGAAAAGGTATACACTTCATCGAGTGTTTTGGCTTTCTCGGAACGCAAACCGTAGCGGATCCCATCGAAGCGTGCTAGATTGGTCGAAGCTTCGGCAGTAGCTAAGATGTAATAAGTTCCCAAAGCATATTTCAAAATGCTTAAGTCCACATCCACTAAAGTCGCTCCTAGTGCTTGGAGCTCTTGCAGCGAGCGGTCGAACACTTGCCTAGCTTCGGTGTTTAACCCTTCTAAAAATTCTCGGGGCACACCGATCTTGAACCCTTTCAGGTCTTTATTCAAGACCGGGAGGTAATCTTCTCCCGCCCATTTCAGGCTGGTGGAGTCTTTCTCACAGTGTTGCCCCAGTACTTCCATGACAAGCGCAGCATCGGCAGCATTCAGGGTCAACGGACCAATTTGATCTAGGGAAGAACCGTAGGCAATCAGTCCAAAACGGGAAACCCGTCCATAGGTGGGCTTGTAGCCGATAACGCCACAGAAACTGCCCGGCAAACGGATCGATCCACCAGTGTCGCTGCCGAGGGCGATAGGACAAAGGCGCGCCGAAACCGCCGCTCCTGAACCTCCTGAAGAGCCTCCTGGAGTGCATTTTAAGTTCCACGGATTGCCCGTCTTTTTAAACGCAGAATTCTCGGTCGAAGAGCCCATGGCAAATTCGTCGCAGTTGGTTTTGCCAATGATGATCGCGTCTTCGGCTTCTAAAAGACGGGTCACAGTGGCATCAAAAGGGGCTTTATAGTTGTAAAGGATCTTAGATCCGGCAGTTGAGGTTTCCCCTTTGACGTGGATGTTATCTTTTAGTGCGATCGGAATGGCGGCCAATTTCCCCAGTTTGCCCCCTGCTTTTTTCTTGGCGTCAAGTGCCCGCGCTTTCTCCCGCGCCCTTTCGTGGAACACAGCAAGAAAGGCGCCCAATTTTGCGTCAAGCTGATCGATCCGCTGCAAATAGTAATCGACAATTTGAAGGGCGCTCAGGTCGCCACGGATAAATTTATCGCGAAGTTCGATTGCAGAAAGTTGATACATATGAGCTCAAATCTTAAGGCTTATTGTTGTTTGATCACAGGAGGGACGCGGATGAGGCCACCCACGTGGGAAGGGGCATTTGCTAAAAATGTTTCGCGGGGCATCGTTTCCCCGATTTGATCCTCGCGCATCATGTTGGCTACATCTTTGATAACGTGATTGCAAGGGGGGACGTTGTCTGTATTTACCTCATTGAGCTGCTCCACATAGGCGAGGATGCTTTTCAAATCTTGGAGAAGCTTTGTTTGCTCTTCTTCTGTGCAATCAATGCGGCTTAACGCAATTAAATTTTTAATCGCTTGGTGATCGAGTTGGGCCATTCATCAAATCCCTTGTTATCAAATCTTAGTGCCTCAACACCTCATTTTAGAATTGATGGAGCACAAGAGATTATGTTACCCTTCACCTAAAAAATATGCAAGCCCGTTTCAGGCAACCTTGAAAGCTTTAAAATCCGTTAAAGGAGAACAAATCCATGCGACTCTGGACTAAATTACCCGCGCTGCTGTTGCTCTGCGCCACTTTTTCGTTAACCGCCGCCGAAGTGAAGCCGATTCCCGTCAAAAAAGGAAAAAAGGAAAAAGCAACCGAAACTGCCGCTAAAGCTAATCCCGAAGCGCCCCAACACACCGGGGAATATGTAAAACCTGATTGGGTTTCCCATGGCGTGTGGGAGCATCTGCAACCCTATCTGCTCCCGCTAGATCACCCTCTAAAGCCCACTCTCGATAAAATGTTCCGCGCTGCACGGATTACTGAAAACAAAGCCACTTTCATTGGCGCAGGCTTTTTATTCCACGACCGGGTCGGCAGACGGCGCGTGATCGCCCGCCACCCCAAGATGGTCGGGTATCTCATCAAAACCTATTTAGATACGCACAAGACATCGGTTGAAGATGGTTTGATTTGGCTGAACCGAATCAAAGGGGCTAAGCAATTTCAAAACTCTATCGACAAGCACGGTTATAGCCACATCATGAAAGTGCCGAGGAAATGGCTCTATCCCATTCCTGGACGCCGTTCCCGCAGCCCCTATCCGAAAGGATATGCTTTGATCGTGGAAGATATGAACACCCTTAGCCACCACGCCAACTACCAAAAATATGCCACTGAAGTAACGAAAGAGCAGCTGCAGGCCATCTATGTAATGCTCACGGAAAACAAGGCGTTTGATTGTATCCATATCTTCAATATCCCCTTCTGTAAAGATGGGAAGATCGCCTTTATCGATACAGAAGGGTTGAACGCCGATCACCACCCCATTAGCTACTGGAAAATGACCGATAAGATCCCTCACCATTTGCGTTCCTATTGGGAAAAACTCTATAAGGGAAATTAACTCATCGATCGGAGGGCTATGCGCATTGCAGTTTCTGGAGCGCCTGGATTTATCGGCAAAGCGCTAGTCCCTTTTTTACACAGCCGGGGACACGAGGTTTCTGTGTTGGTCCGCTCGGACAAAGACCTCTGCACCCATGAGATCAACTGGGATCCTCCCGAAGGGTATCTCCCACCCGAGAAAATGGAAAATTTCGATGCGGTCATCAATCTGTCTGGACGCTCAATTTCCGCCTATTGGACAAACAAAGTCAAAGAAGAGATTCTCACTAGCCGCGTGGAACCCGCGCAACTTCTCGTTAAAACATTTGCGAAACTAAAAAATCCCCCCAAGACATTTATTTCAGTTTCCGCCGTTGGTTATTACGGTAATCGAGCTTCCCAAGATCTCACGGAACAGAGTTCCAAAGGGCAAGGTTTTTTGCCCGATGTGTGTGAAGCTTGGGAAGCGGCCTCAGCCACTCCCATTTGCCGCGTCGTTAACCCCCGCCTAGGCGTCGTCCTCGATAAAAGCGGCGGAGCCCTAGCCAAAATGTTGCCCCTCTTTAAGCTTGGCCTCGGCGGTGTAATCGCTTCAGGCAAGCAGTGGATGAGCTGGATCGCCCTCCCCGACCTGCTAGAACTCTTCGAATTTATCCTGAAAAATGAAACCGTCAAAGGTCCGATCAATGCCGTCACCCCCCATCCCATCACCAACCGCACCTTCACCAAGACACTCGGCGCCCTCCTCCATCGCCCCACCATTTTCCCCCTGCCCGATTTCCTTGCCCGCTTCCTCCTCGGCCAAATGGCCGATGAAACCCTCCTCAGCAGCACCAAAGCCCTCCCCGAAGCCTTGCTAGCAGCCGGCTTTGCATTCAAATACCCTGAGCTAAAACAAGCTCTCGAGAGTGAATTATCTGAAAAGCGTTGACTTCCCTTTTGCCCCCCTGAAAAGGGTTTTTCACCCCACCAGACAAAGTGTGCGAGATCCTTAGACAGGCCAGTCTTCCCTTCAAACTTTTCTCGCTTGCCTGTCTAAAAATCTCGCACTTCTTTGTCTGAAAGGTAAAAAGCTTCGCCAATTTAGAATTTTGAAAACCCCAACCTCTTCGAGGTTTCTTTTGTTAATTTTGCATTGCAGCCAAGATTGTTGAAATAAGTGTGCGAGGGTTAAAAGCTCGCACACTTTAAAGTAAAATACTACTTAGCTTCTAAAGCAGCTTCTTTTCTCGCTGGAGGCTTAGGAAGAGGCTTAGCGGGGAGAGGTTTCGCTGCTTGGATAATTGCTTTAGGGGGACTGTTGTCGGGGGAATCTTTCTTCGTATTAGCGACAGATGAAGCGCTCCGTGTTGATGTGGAAACAGACATCGGAACAGATTTGATTTCGATCGGGATATTATCTTTTAAGACATATATTTTAATGCCTTTATTGATTTGCTCTTTAGCGAGTGATTCGGCTTCTGGAGCAAACAAAACTTCTAAGACCTGTCCGCTATTTAAAAAACCGTTTAGGGCTTTAGGGTCGATTTTTCCTTTAAATTTTGTTAAATCTGCCAAAGTCCATTGACGTTCATTCATAGCATCAAGAATGATCGGAACTGTTTTTTCAGCCAAGTGCATGCACTGAGCATCTTCAGCAAAAGTACTTACGGCAATATTTTTAGCCTCATAAGGTTTCAATAATCGTGCCACAACACCCTTGGC
>Ga0153954_1001312_pt1 | contig 13812 bp, 11 predicted proteins | sample TSFL038MetaG_FD_102277 | JGI IMG/M metagenome (GOLD analysis project Ga0153954, IMG submission 102277) | Attine ant fungus gardens microbial communities from Florida, USA - TSFL038 MetaG | ecosystem: Host-associated > Fungi > Mycelium > Unclassified | place: USA: Florida, Wekiwa Springs State... | reverse complement strand
TGCCGCCCCACAATGCACATTCGATGCCAGAGCGCGAGCCCAAGTACAAACGCCATCATGGCGGCGACTTGTCGCGGGCTCGCTGCCAACGCGTCGTCACTTAGTCTGGGCGCTGCCCACGGCCATATCCTCGGCCTTCGGCGCCTCGTAATGATCCTTGGCAACCCCCAACCCATAGGGCTGGCTGGGCGAGGGGGTCTGGTAGCCGGTCGGCGGGTCGGTCATGCTCGAGCGCGCCGGCTCACCCGTGAAGGGGGCCGTTTCTGCCTTGCTCGGGCCGATGCTCGAGAACAGCGATCCGAACGGATTCTTGGTGCCGAGCTCGGACGGGCTCAGCGCCCGCGAGGAGTCTTCCACCGACCGAGCCGGACCCTTGGCGCCGCCGTCGCCGCCGGTCTCGCCCGGGGTGCGGCCCGTCGGGTCGAGCTCGCTCGGGCGCAGCGCCCGCGACTGCTCCTCGGCGGATATGTGCCCCTTGAGCTTGGCTTTCTCCGCGGCGGCCTCTTGCTTGCGGCGCTTCACGTCCGGGTCGACGGGCCAAGCCGGGTTGTTGATGGTGCCGGTAACGGCCTCATCCTGCGGGGGCGGCAGCGAGCTGTTGGGCGGCAGCACCAGCGGCGCCCGCTCGCGGTAATCGATGCCGGCGTTGTCGCCGTTCCGGCGGAAGCCCCAATCCTTCATGATGCGACGAAAGATCTTGGTATCGAGCGGTACGTTCTCGTCCTCGTCGGTCGCCTCCTGGGCGAGCGCGGCCGCTGTGCTGGCGCCCAGCGCCAGCACCAGTGCAACCGCCGCGGCGGCGCGGCGCCGCTTCACCGAGTGTCGGTCTCGCATGGCTTTCCCCTTGCTTTCCCCGTGAGCAACGGCGGAAACGGCGCATCCCCGATCGCGCCCGAATGCCGATTTGCGCAGGGAATTCTGGTCAGGATCAGGGCGCTTTTGCGGCGCTGGTCGTGGTCAGGGTCTCGTAGAGGAGGCCGATGACCCCCGCCACGATCGCCACGTCCGCCAGGTTGAAGACGTACCAGTTGAAGCTGAAGCTCGCGGTCGAGACGTGGAACAGCACGAAATCGGCGACGGCGCCATAGGCGAACCGGTCGATGGCGTTCCCGATCGCCCCGCCGATGATGAGGCCGAGGCTCAAAGCGGTGAGGCGCGAAGTCGCACGCGCCAGCCAGATCCACAGCAGGGCCACCGCGATCGCCTTGAGCGCCAACAGGCCCCACTGTCCCAAAGGGCCCCCTTGCTGGAACAGGCCGTAGCTGATGCCGGTGTTCCAAGTCAGGACAAGGTCGAGGAATGGGGTCAGCGTCACGATCCCGCGGCTGCCCAGATCGAACACGCAGAGCAGCCAGAGCTTCACCACCTGGTCGATGGCCGCGGCCACGAGCGCAATCCCCAGCCCGAAACCTGTGAGCGGCCCCCACAGTAAGGATGCGTCCTGGTCCGATTCGGTGCCCATCAGGGACATCGCCGCTCCCTCGCGCTCACTCCGCCGCCTTGCGCAACCCATCCCATTCCCGCAGCGCCTGCGCATCGCGCGGCGAAACGTCGGGATACGCCGGGTCGGACCCGACGCTCGGGAGGATCTTCCATGACCGCGCGCATTTCCTCCCCTCCGCCAGCGCGACCTCCACTGCCACGCCCTTGACCTCGTCCAGGCGGAACGCATCCGACGGGCCGTCGCCCTCGACCAGGGTCGCGGCCGAGGTGATCGACACCTCAGCCAGGTCGATCTCGACCAGAGCGGCGAACAGCTCGGGATCGGAGACATAGACGACCGGCGCTGCCTCGAGCGAGGAGCCGATGCGCTTGCTCGCGCGCGCGATCTCGAGCGCGCCGGTGATGACGCGGCGCACGATCCGCACCTTGCGCCACTTCTCCGCCAACGCATCGTCGCGCCAGGCGTCGGGCACTTCCGGGAAGGGCTCGAGGTGCACGGAGCCCTCGGCCGATGGATAGCGCGAGAGCCAGGCTTCCTCGGCGGTGAAAGCGAGCATGGGCGCGAGCCAGCACACGGTGGCGCGGAACAGCCGGTCGATCACGGTGAGGCAGGCCTTGCGCGTCACCGACGAGATTGGATCGCAGTAGAGCGCGTCCTTGCGGATGTCGAAATAGAACGCGGAGAGGTCCGACGTCATGAAGGCGTTGAGCGCCGCGAAGATGCGCTTGTAGTCGAACTCGGCGTAGGCGCGATGCACCTGGCGGTCGAGCTCGGTCAGCCGGTGCAGCATCAGCCGCTCGAGCTCGGGCATCGCCGCCGGCGCAACGCGGTCCTCGTCATGGAAGTGGGCGAGCGAGCCCAGCATCCAGCGGATGGTGTTGCGCAGCTTGCGGTAGGTCTCGACCGTGGTCTTGAGGATCTCCGGCCCGATGCGCAGGTCGTCGGCATAGTCGGAGGCGCACACCCACATGCGCAGGATGTCGGCGCCGGACTGCTTGATCACGTCCTGCGGCGCAGTCACGTTGCCGAGCGACTTCGACATCTTGCGCCCGTGCTCGTCGAGCACGAAGCCGTGGGTGAGCACCGTATCGAAGGGGGCGACGCCGCGCGTGCCGCAGGATTCGAGCAGCGACGACTGGAACCAGCCGCGGTGCTGGTCGGAGCCCTCGAGATACATCACGGTGTCCGAGCCGCCGTCCTTCTTGCGCGTGATGCCGGCGAGCGAAGGGAAGTGCCTGGGATCCTCCAGCACGAAGGCATGGGTCGAGCCCGAGTCGAACCAGACATCGAGGATGTCGTCGACCTTCTGCCACGGCTCGTTCGCGAGCGAGCCGAGGAAACGCTCGCGCGCGCCCTCCTTGTACCAGGCGTCCGCGCCTTCCTGCTCGAAGGCATCGGCGATGCGCGCGTTCACGTGCTCGTCCTTGAGGATCGTGACCGAGCCGTCACCGGTCTCGCGCACGAACACCGCGATCGGCACGCCCCAGGCGCGTTGGCGCGAGATCACCCAGTCCGGCCGGCTCTCGATCATGCCGGTGATGCGGTTCTGCCCTTGCTCCGGCACCCAGCGCGTCACCGCGATGGCGTCGAGCGCGCGCTGGCGCAACGTATCGCAGAGCTGCACGTCACTCGGCTTGGCCTCGCCCGCGGCGTTCGCGATAGGCTTGTCCATCGCAATGAACCATTGCGGCGTATTGCGGAAGATCACCGGCTTCTTGGAGCGCCAGGAATGCGGATACTGGTGCTTGAGGCGGCCGCGCGCGATCAGCATGCCGGCGCCGGCCAGCGCCTTGATCACGGCCTCGTTGGCGTCGCCCTTCTCGCCCTTGTCGGTGAGCACGCGCCTGCCGGTGAAGCCCGGGGCCTGGTCGGTGAAGCGGCCGTCGGCGTCGACCGTATAGGGAATGACCGTGTTGATGCCGCGCTGCTCGAGCGCGCGGGCATTGGCGGTCCACACCTCGAAGTCCTCGCGGCCGTGGCTCGGTGCGGTATGGACGAAGCCGGTACCGGCATCGTCGGTGACGTGGTCGCCGGCAAGCAGTGGCACCGGGAAGCCGTAATAGGCGTCGACGTGGGCGAGAGGATGCTCGCATACGAGGCCGTGGAGCGTTTCCGCGGCGATGCTCGCGACCTGCTTGAACGCCGCCACGCGCGCCTGCCGCAGCACGTCGGCCGCGAGATTCTGCGCCAGCACGAATTTGTCGCCGACCTTGGCCCAGTTCTCGGCCGGGGCCTCGGTCACCTCGTACAGCCCGTATTCGACCTTGGGCGAGAAGCTGATCGCGCGGTTGCCGGGGATCGTCCAAGGCGTGGTGGTCCAGATCACCACGCTCGCATCGCGAAGGAGGCCGCCGAGCGGCGCCGGCGTTCCGGCGGGAATTTCCTTGATCGGAAACTTCACCCACACGGTGTCGGACGTGTAGTCCTCGTATTCGATCTCGGCCTCGGCCAGCGCGGTCTTCTCGACCACCGACCACATCACCGGCTTGGAGCCGCGGTAGAGCGTGCCGTTCTGCGCGAACTTCATGATCTCGCGCGCGATCTGCGCCTCGGCCGCGAACGCCATGGTCGTATAGGGATGGGCCCAGTCGCCCTCGACGCCCAGGCGCTTGAACTCCTCGCGCTGCACGTCGATCCAGTGCTGGGCGAAGGCGCGGCATTCCTGGCGGAATTCGACGATCGGCACCGCGTCCTTGTTCTTGCCCTTGGCGCGGTACTCTTCCTCGATTTTCCACTCGATCGGGAGGCCGTGGCAGTCCCAGCCCGGCACGTAGTTGGAATCGTGGCCCAGCATCTGCTGGCTGCGCGTCACCACGTCCTTGAGGATCTTGTTGAGGGCGTGCCCGATATGGATGTTGCCGTTGGCGTAGGGCGGGCCGTCATGCAGGACGAATTTGGTGCGGCCGCGTGCTGTTTCGCGCAGGCGCCGGTAGAGGCCGGTCTTCTGCCAGCGCGCCAGAAGCTCGGGCTCCTTCTGCGGCAGCCCGGCGCGCATGGGAAAGTCGGTCTTGGGCAGAAATAGAGTCTCGCTGTAATCGCGGCTGGAGTCGGTCATGATCTGAACGCTTGATCCGCAAGCCTGTGGTCAAGGCGCGCGGTCTTGAGGATCGACGTGGGTGGCAACGCGTGGCTCGGCAACACATCCCGGTCCCGCCCGCGCAAGGTCAGGCGGAGGCCGGGCCTATAATTCGCCGAAAGGCCGACCCGAGGACGCAAGCGAATGCAGCGCGCACCATCATGGCGCGCTTCCTAGCAGATCGTCCGGCAGGCGGAAAGAGCCGCAGGCGTGCCGGGAAAGCGCCGCGCCTCGCGGCACCGCTCGGAACCGGGCCTTGTGGCGGAGCGTTGAAAAGTTCGTTAAGCATCCAGCCTGACATGCGGATCACCGAAGGGAATGCGCACGGCCCGCCGCCCGAGGGGCACTGCCGTGGCGAGGCCACGGGTGGCCGCCCTGGACGCAGCACGATTTAGACGTAAAACACGGGGATGCGGGCGGGGGGTAGAGCCGGAGACGACATTTTGGAGCTGCTGCGCGCACGTCCGAAGAAAGGCCAGTCGCCGGCGGCGCCGGATTCCGAGGACACGGAAACCCCCTTGCCGGTCGCCGAGGTAGGCGCGACCGCGGCCCGTATCGCCACCATTGGCATTTTCGTCCTGCTGCTGGGGGCGTGCCTCTATGTCTGCCGGCCGATCCTGCTGCCGGTGCTGGCCGCGTTCGTGGTCGGCACCACGCTCGCGCCGATCGTCAAGATGGCGGCGCGCCACCGCATTCCGCCATGGCTGACCGCCATCGGGCTCGGCATCGTGCTGATCTCGCTCGCCGGAATTGCCGTCACGCTGCTGGCCGCGCCGGTCAGCGAATGGATCGGCAAGGCGCCGGAGATCGGCGCGAACGTCAAGCAGAAGCTCTATGTGCTCGATCGTCCGTTGGCGGCGTTGCGCGAGCTCGAATCCGTGCTGCTGCCGGCGAGCGAGAACACGGTCGCAATCGCGCCGTCGCAATGGGGCATGCTCACGCCGGTCATCGCCGTCGTCACGCCGGCGGCGGTCCAGATCATGCTGTTCAGCGTGACGCTGATCTTTTTCCTCGCCACCCAGATGGATTTCCGCCGCTACATGGTGTCGTTCTTCGCCTCCCGCGACGCCAAGCTGCGCTTCATGCGCATCGCCAACGACATCGAGGAGAATCTCGTCACGTATATCGGGACCGTGACCGCGATCAACTTCTGTCTCGGCGTCCTCGTCGGCTTGGGCGCCTGGCTGTTCGGGCTGCCGAACCCGTTCATCTTCGGCGTTCTGGCCATGCTGCTGAACTACATCCCCTATATCGGCCCTGCCTGCATGGTGGTGATCCTGTTCAGCGTCGGCCTCGTGGCGTTTCCATCGCTGAGCTACGCGCTGGTGCCGCCGGCCGCCTTCATCGCGCTCGCGACACTGGAGGGGCAGGCCGTCACGCCCACCGTGCTCGGCCGTCGCATCGAGCTCAATCCGCTGGTGGTCTTGCTGGCGCTCGCGTTCTGGGCCTGGCTCTGGGGGCCGGTCGGCGCCTTTCTCGCGGTGCCGTTCACCATCGTCGGCATGGTGACACTCAATCATCTCTTTCCGCAGGATGAGACGAAGCTGCCGGGCTAGCGTGTGTCCTGGTAACGAATGTTCTGGCAAGGAAGATCCTGAGAAGGAAAGAAGAGCGCATTGCGATCCCATCGGGATGTGCTCTAGTGTCTTGCGCCGGAGTATCTTGCGCTGCGGAACCTTTCTGCTTGCGCGCCGTTGCCCGCACGAGGATATTTTGTTTGTTGGATAGATGGAGCGAACGCCCATGCCTAGTCCCGGGAGCTCCGGTCCCGCGAGCGCAGGTCCTTCGAGCACGATGCGCGACACCATCCGCGACGCCGCCAGAGACGCCAAGGACGCGATGCGGGAAAGCGCCAACGCCGGCGCTGCAGCGAGCGGGGACATCCAGGCCGATCTTGAAGCGTTGCGCAACGATGTGGCGCGGCTCGCCTCGCAGATCGCCGATATCTTCGCCACCAAGGGGAGCCAGACCTGGAGCCGCACCAGGTCGAACGTGCAGGCCAATGTGGAAGGCGTGATGTCCGATGCCGGCGCCAAAGGCCGGGAAGCGATGGACGCGGTCCGCGATGTCGGCGACAACGTCATGGTCGCGATCGACGAGTCGCTCAAGACGCGTCCGTATACGACGCTCGCGCTGGCGGTCGGCCTCGGCTTCCTGTTCGGCGCCACCTGGAGGCGTTGACGCGCTGAACGCATGAGCGGCTGGCTTCGCCTTTTTGAGCTGAACGCACAGGCTCGCTCCGGCGTCAGCGCGCTGGTCCTGGTGTGGGCAACCATTGCCTCTGTTGCGTCCATGGCGGCGCTGGTGCTCCTGCTGATCGCCGCCTTTGTCTGGCTCGCCGACCACTATGACGCTGTGACCGCAGGCCTGGTGCTCGGCGGTGCTTTCATCGTCGTGGCGCTCGTTGCCTTGACGGTGACCCTCTGGCTGCGTCGGCGCAACATGCAGCGCGCCCGCATCGCGCTCGCCGCGGGCGGCAGCACCAACTGGCTCGATCCCAAGCTGATCGATCCCAAGCTCATCGCGATCGGGTTTCAGGTCGGACAGGCGATCGGCTGGCGACGCGTCATCTCGCTCGCCGCCGTGGGCCTCATCGCCGCCGGCGTTGCACGGGAATGGCTCGGACATGCCGAAGCCAAGGCCGCGGACGACCCGCCCAAGGGCGAAAGCTGATCACTCCAGCCGGCCGAGCGTGGGAAACGCGTCGCCGGCCCGCGCCAGGGCCACGCGGGCGATGCGGGAATCCTCGTCCATACGCTGGATCAGTTCCGCGACGCTGGCGAATTTCAGCTCGGGCCTGATCCACTCGACGAACGCCACATCGATCATCTTGCCGTAGAGATCGCCGGAGAAATCGAAGAGGAAGATCTCGAGCAACACGGTGCCCTGATCGAACATGGGGCGCCGGCCGAAGCTCGCAACGCCGTCGTAGCGTTGCTCGCCGATGCCGACGCGCACCGCATAGATGCCGTGCCGCAGTCCGCAAGCGGGGTCGAGGCGGAGGTTGGCGGTAGGGTAGCCGAGCTCGCGCCCGCGCTTGTCGCCGTGCACCACCTCGGCGCTGACGAACCAGGGATAGCCGAGGAGCTCGTTCGCCTGGGCAATCTCGCCGGCGCCGAGTGCTGCGCGGATCGGACCCGACCGCACCGGCCGCCCGGCATCCTCGAAGCGCGGGACGACATCGACCGCGAAGCCATGCCTGGCACCCTGCGCCGCCAGAAAGTCGGGCGAGCCCGCGCGGTTGAGGCCGAAGTGAAAGTCGAAGCCGATCGCCACGCCTCCGACCCCGAATTGATCGACCAGAACGCGGTCGATGAAGTCTTCCGCCGAGAGACTGGCCAAGGCCGCGTCGAACCGCAGCACGATGGCGCCGTCGAGCTCCGTGCCGGCGAGCAGGCGCAGCTTTGCGCGCTCGTCGGTGAGGCGGAAGAGCGGCGCCTCGGGGCTGAAGAAGCTGCGCGGATGCGGCTCGAAGGTCATCGCCGCCGTCGGCCGGCCGAGCGCCCGCGCGCGCGCCAGCGCCGCCGCGATCACGGCGCGGTGGCCCCGGTGCACGCCGTCGAAATTGCCGATCGCGACGACGGCGCCCGCGAGCGCCGGAACGACCGGCGCATCGCCGCGCAGGACCACAAAGGGCCGGCTTGGCGGCGCAAACGGCGGATGGCTGATTGGCGGGCTATTCATGGCGGGCGATTAGAGCATTTTGAAAGACGTGGGAACCGGTTTTCGTTCGAAAATGCGACGGGCGCGTGAGGAGGCGTCGTCTCCCCTGCGCTCCGCTGCAACGAACCGTCAACGGCGCCTGACCGCGGCTCGCGCGCTCCCGCGATTGCACGGGCGCCGGTGATGGTCCGTTGCACCCTTAGTTAGCCCGATATTCAACTGCAATTGCTAGTAGCGGGCTGCTGGGAGGGCGGTCTTGCAGGCTTCCCGGCGCAAGTGGGGGGAGCACGTCAATGCTTCCGCGTCCTTCGGACGGCCATAGGCGAGCGAAGCGACGCCGTCCTTCGGACGGGCCATAGGCGAGCGAAGCGACGCCGCCCTTCGGATGGCTATGGCCCGGTGAAGGGATCGGCTCAATTCGATCGGGCGTGAGACTTAGAGCCCGGCCTTGGCCACCTTGGAATTGGCCTCTGCGGCGGCCGCACGGATGCGGCTCTCGCGCAGCGCCACCGCGATCTTGTGCCAATCGCCGCGCTGCTGGACGTGCGCCGGATCGTAGCCGGGCATCGGGCGATTGAGCCCGTACTTGCCTCCGTGGGCATCGAACCAGCGCCAGACCTGTTCGTTGTTGCTTCCGTCGATGGCGGCGACATCGATGGCGCGGCCATGGCCGTAACCGCCGGTGCGGCGGCTGCCGCCGTGCAGGGAATTGCCGACGCTCGCCTTGAAGCCGGAGGCCAGGCGCTGGCGATAGTCGTCGCGGAACGCGCTGAGCAGCGACCATTGCAGGCCGGCGGCGTCCATCTCCTTGCCGGCATGGTAGATCTGCTCCCGGAATTCCGGATCCATGCCTCCGATCACGTAATCGGCGAGCGAGAGGCCCATGCGCTTGGCGGCGGCCTGGTCCTTCCAGGTGAAGTCGCCGGTGCCGTCCTTCTTGATCGGCATGCGCTCGTAGACTTCCCAGAGATAGGCATCCACCTCATCCATGGCGTTGCCGCGCTTGCGCGGCGGAACCTTCAGATTGCTGTCGGTCTCGGCATCTTCCTTCGGCGCGAAGGCGACGAAGCCGCCCACCTTGATCAGCGCCTGACGGATCGATTGGCGTGCCGCCGCGGTGATGGTGCCGATGCTTGTGGGCACGTGGGGATTGACGTAGCGGACGGTCTGCACCGGACGCCGCCAGCCCGACGGCGCTGCATCGTCGTCGTCGAGATCGTCGGTCGCCTCGACCTGTTCGGTGTAGGCGTGGCCCTGAACATCGACCGATGCCAGCTGGAATCCTTGGCTTTGCGCCCCTTGGTTTTGGGACGTTTGGCTTTGCGATCCCTGGCCTTGCGATCCTTGGCCTTGCGATCCTTGGCCTTGCGATCCTTGGCCCCGGCTATCCTGGCGGTAGACCACAGTCTCGTTGCGCGCGGTCGTGACGACAGAAGCGGTCGTGTCCTGCCCGCCGTCGAAATAGCTCATGACCGTGAGCGTGACGACCGCGCCGGCCAAGGCGCCACCGACGAGCTTCAACGGTGCGATCACGGCGTGATGGCGCGCGGCGATGCGCGTCAGCGTGAGCAGGCGAAGCGACGGAGTGGGCCGCACAGAAGCCGTCGGCCGCACGGAAGCAGTGGGCCGGGCAGACGGAGCAGGTCGTACAGACGGAGCAGGTCGCAGAAAAAGCGGCGGAGCGGGCCGCACAGGAGGACGACGCAAAACCAACTGCGTGCCCGGATGCCGCATCAACGCGCCAGCTTGTGCGACCATGAAATGTGTACCCCCCGCCCGCCACTCCCGCGGAGATGTCCCGATCGATCCGCCGAGCGTGCCTCGCCGTCAGGTGCGAACACCCGCCAGGCGAAAACACACCGCTGACCGCCGGCACCCCATGCCGGCGTCTTCGGAATCGAACGAGAGAGAGTGTGGTCCCCGAATTCCCACTGATAGATCCCCGATGGCGTGAAGTTGATTGGATAATTGAGGAAAAAAATTGGCGTCGCCGGTACCAATTGAGGGCTTCCCAGGACGGTCTTTCCACGGCTTGTGGCCGTTTTCCGCGGCTACGCGCGGCGTCCGAATTACCGTCTTTAAGGGATGATTCACGCTGTTTGCGACGAGCGCCTACCAGGCCAGGCGTCGCATTACCGCCTGAGGGAAGAGTCCGGCCGCCGCGAAAATGTCCGAAAGCGCCGTCGTGTTGGGACTGTCGCGGCCGCCGAGCTCCTCGGCATGGATGCCGGCGGTGACGAACACGCAGTCGATGCCGAACGCTGCGGCCCCCTTGAGGTCGGTGCGGACGGAATCGCCGACCGCCACGATGCGATGTTGTTCGACGGGCCGTCCGCGCGCGGCCTGCGCGATTGCCAACGCCTGCTCGTAGATCGGCCGATAGGGCTTGCCGGCATAGATCACTTCGCCGCCGTCGGCCGCATAGAGATCGGCGACCGCGCCGGCGCAGTAGACGAGCTCGTGGCCGCGCTCCACCACCACGTCTGGATTGGCGCAGATCATCGGCAAGCCGCGCTTGCGCATCTGCTCGAGCAGAGCGTGATAGTCCTGCGGCGTTTCGACGGTGTCGTCGTTGAGGCCGGTGCAGACTGAATAATCGGCGCTGTCCACCCCCGCCACCGGCGCATCGAGGCCCTCGAAGATGCCGAGATCGCGCGGCGGGCCGATATGGAACAGGCGTTGGCCGGCTCGCGCCGCGATCAGCGCGCGCGTGACATCACCCGAGCTGACGATGCCGTCATAGGCTGAGCGCGGCACGCCGAAGCGGTCGAGGGTGATGCGCACAACCACCTCGCCGGGGCGCGGCGCATTGGTGATCAAGACCACCGTGCCGCCGTTCGCGCGAAAGCGTGCGAGCGCGTCGCAGGCCTCCGGCGTGGCCGCGACGCCGTTGTGCACGACGCCCCAGACGTCGCTCAGCACGACGTCGTAGCGGCCGGCGAGGGAGGCGAAATGGTCGATGATCGGTGGAAGCGACATGCGGGATGGACGAACCGTGAGCGCCAGACATAGTCGATCATCGGGCGCACGTCACGCGCCTTCCTGCCGCGGTCGTCGCACTGCCGTTGACGGCGCCGGAGCGCTCCGTCGAATGTCGGGATCGCGCGTGACCCCGTCCACACGGTCCGCAATGCCCTGGAGCGCCTCCGCCCGCAGCGGCCGCGGCGGCGAGAACAGGAAGCCCTGGCCATAGCGCACATCATAGTCGAGCAGGTCGACCACGCTGCCTTCGCTCTCGATCTTCTCGGCGATCAGGTCGATGCCGAAGCGGCCGACCAGGTCCGAGAGGTCCGCGGTGTGGATGTCGCTCGCAATCGTGCCCGCGCGGTTGAGCAGCAGGTTCGTCGGCACCTTGATGAAACGGAAGCCGCGATCGGCGAGCTCGCGCGGCTCGATGCGCAGGTCGGTGACGTTGTCGAGCGAGAAGCGATAGCCGCGCTCCGCCAGCGCTCCCAGGCTCTCATGCCCGACCGGCCCCATCGCGCGCATCGCGCTCTGCGTGAACTCGAGCCGAGGCGATCGCGCGGTTGGCATCCATGAAATCGAGGAACCGGGGGAAACAGGTGGAGTCCGTCAGCGTCGTCGCGGAGAGATTGCAGAACAGCCCGATGTCGCGGTTCTTGAGCAGCAGCCGGCGCACCACCTGCACGCAGCGGAAGATCACGAGGTTGTCGACCTTCGGCATCAGGCCGGCGCTCTCGGCCTGTGGAATGAACGAGGCCGCGTGCAGCAACTCGCCGCGCTCGTCGCGCAGCCGCGACATCGCCTCGTAGTAGCGGACCTTGCGCTGCGGCAGGGTGACGATCGGTTGCAGGTAGAGGTCGATGCGGTTGGCGTCGATGACCTCCCGGACAAGCGTCAGCAGCGCTTCTTCGTGTGCCGCCGGCCCAGCCGCCGCAGGGGCCTGCGGCGCAGGCTTGCTTTCGGCCTCGGCTGCGGACTCCGTGGGTGTGGCAGTTTCGGCTGGCGGATCGGCGGCCGGCGGTTGCGCCAAGGCTCCGGCCGCCCGCACACTTGGTGGGGTCGCCGTGGCGCGGGGGATCGCATCGAGCCGGCTTTCCGCTGCGGCAAGGCGCCGCGTGACTTCGGCAACCTGGCGCCTCAGGTCGGCCTGGCCGCGGGCCAGGTCGGCGATCTGCTGACCGGATCGCGCCCCCTGCGCGCCCCGGTCGTTGCGGATCGCGAATGCAATGTAGAGGACGAGTGCGGCCAGGACCGCGAGCGCAACGGTGGCCGTTTCCGCCCGGCTTGCACCGAAATAGAGGTAGGCGGTGGCGCCGGCCGAGGCTGCGATGATCACCATGCAGATGGCGACGAAAATGGCACCAAGACGCATCAGGGTCGTCCGATTGCCTGCCGCGGCCGGCCCTCGCCGGTTCCGCGTTCTCTGGCACCGCGATCACGCCATCCACAATTCGGACAAATCCGAAGCGCGGGGACGTGACGCGCTTGCGCACGGCGCAATGTCCATGACATGAGGGCTCCCTGCAAGCGATCTCATGACCGTCGGACTGATGACCCTCGGATCAGGCGCCCGCCGTTGCGATGACAGGATTGATCGCCACCATCGAACGTCGCCCGCAGGCCGCCTTTGGCGCGTTCCTCGCGCTGCATGCCGTCGTCTGGACGGCATTGCCGACGATCCTCTACCCGAACCTTCCGCTCGATCTCATTGAGGCCCTCACCTACGGCCGGGAGTGGCAGCTCGGATACGACAAGCTGCCGCCGCTGCCGTGGTGGCTGGTCGAGATTGCCTATCGCGCGGTCGGGATTGATGCCGCCTACTATGCACTGGCGCAGATCGCGGTGATCGGCGCCTTCGCGGCCGTCTATTATACCGCGCGGCCGCTGGTGGGCGCGGTGGGCGCCCTCGTCGCCGTCCTCATCCTCGACGGCCTGCACTACTTCCATTTCACGGCGGCGAAGTTCAACCACGACGTGATCCAGCTGCCGCTGTGGGCGCTCGCCGGCTACAGTTTCCACGCCGCGCTCAAGCGCGGGCGCCTGCGGCACTGGGTGCTGCTCGGCTGCGCGGTCGGGCTGGCGCTGTGGGCGAAGTACTTCGTGGTGGTGCTGGCGGCGCCGCTGCTGTTGTTTCTGGTGCTCGACCGCGACGCGCGCAGGTCGCTGTCGACGCCCGGCCCGTGGCTCGCCATGGCGCTCGCGCTCGCGATCATGATGCCGCATCTGATCTGGCTTGTGCGCAACGACTTCCTGCCCTTCGCCTATGCCGAGGCGCGCGCATCCCCGAGCCGCGGACTGATCGATCACGTCGTACATCCGGTCGTGTTTGCGGTCAGTCAATTGGCGTTCATGCTGCCCGCGCTGCTGATCGCGGCGCTCGTGGTGTTGCCCAAGGGGCGCAATTCTGCGCAGGGCGATCCGGCCTCGGCGCAAGCGGACGGACCGGCGGTCGACCCTGCCGCAAGCGCCGACGCCTTCGACCGCCGGATCGTGGCGCTGCTGGCGTTCGGGCCTGCGGCGACCACGTTCGCGCTGTCGGCGGTCAGCGGGCGCGGCACCGTCGCCATGTGGGGCTACCCGCTCTGGCTCTTTCTTGGCCTCTGGGTCGTGCTCAATGCGCACACCGTCATCGGGCCGGTGCGTCTCGCGCGCATCGGGATGACCT
>Ga0153954_1001311_pt1 | contig 13859 bp, 10 predicted proteins | sample TSFL038MetaG_FD_102277 | JGI IMG/M metagenome (GOLD analysis project Ga0153954, IMG submission 102277) | Attine ant fungus gardens microbial communities from Florida, USA - TSFL038 MetaG | ecosystem: Host-associated > Fungi > Mycelium > Unclassified | place: USA: Florida, Wekiwa Springs State... | reverse complement strand
GGCGGCTGGACCGGTTACGCCTCCGAGCGCCCGCCAGGGCCGATCACCATGCGAAGAGGTTGGAACCGCTTCGAGCAAATGGCACAAGGATGGAGGCTCAGAGACGTGTGCACACCTTAGCCCCTTGCGGGAGAGGTCGGATCGCACCGTTAGATGCGATCCGGGTGAGGGGATTCTATCCACCAGCGCAACTCGCGGAGAGAAGCCCTCATCCGGCGCCATAGCCGATGCGAAGCATCGGCATCTTACAAGAACGGCGGCCAAAGGCCGCCTATGCCACCTTCTCCCGCAAGGGGAGAAGGACAGCGTGCCAGCCGCTACAGCTGCTTCAAATATTCCAGCAGCGCCTTGCGCTGATCGTCGTTGAGATCCCTGGTGTAGTCATGCCCGGCATTGCTGTTGCCGGGCGCAGCGCCCGAACCCACCACCAGCGTGCCGTCCTTGAATGGCGACTCCGTCGTAACGTAGCCCACCTTGTCGGCATCATATTTCTTGCTGCCGACCATGAACGATGCGGTCCGCCGCTCGGGCGGCAGCAGCAACTCCCACAGGTTCGGCACCGAGCCATTGTGCAGATAGGGCGCGGTCGCCCAGATGCCGTGCAGCACCCGCGCTTCATAGGCGTGCGGCTCTCCCGGAACCTTGAACATGTTGGCGAGGCGGCCCTCGAGATGCGACCTCACATTCTCCCGCACCGACGGCTCCAGCAAAGACAGGAGATTGGGTGTTCGCTCGGAGTCAGAGAAGAGAATCGAAAGATCCTTCTTGATCGCCAGCCAAACGCCGCTGTTGAGATTGGGCAATCGCGGCAGCGGCGGAAACGCGTCACCCACCAGTGCGCCGACCACCGAGGTCGCGAGGATGTCGCTTGTCGCGGCCTCTTCGCCCAGCTTCGATCCCGGCGGGTTCAACGACAGCGCGCCCTTGAGCAGGCCGGATTGCGACATGCGCAGCGAATTGTCGAACATCTTCGGATCGGTGCCGACAGCGACGACCGGCGTGAGCCACGTGCCCTCCGGCAGCCGCTTCTCCTCGTGGCAGCTTCCGCAATATTGCGCGAACAGCACCCGTCCCTTGTCGGCCAGGTCCTTGTCATAGGCGAACGGCCACGGCGGCGGCCGCAGCACCGCAATCTTTTCCTCAAGCAGCTGCAGATTGGTGAAATTCACCGAATTGCTGCGGAAATTGTAATGCGGCGGCAACAATTGTTTTTTCGGCGCGAAATCGGCGAATACGCCGAACACTTCGCCGGTATTGCGCCCGATCGCATTGATATAGAGCCCGTTGGGAACGCCGCCGTTCCACTGCGTCTTGTCCTGCCGCGACGCGTTCCACAGGAAAGGATAGCTGACCGGTGCGTCGGCCACCTTGATGTTGGCCTCGATGCCGAGGTCCTTGCCGGCGACGCGATTGAAGATCATGCCGAAGGCATCGAGCCGGCCGGGTCCCCAGGGCGAGGATGGCAGGCTCTTGTCCATGAAGTCGCCGAACTGCTTCACCCAGGCGGCGAAATCCGACTTGAGCTGGGTGTTGCGCGTCGCCGAATAGCGCGAGCCCAGCACGGCATGGGAGAATTTCTGGAAGCGGTCATCGTTGGAGAGCGTGGCCCGGCTCGCCACCACGAGGTCGGTGAGGAAGAGCTGGAAATTCGCCGTCGCCGGTGCGCCGTCGATGCGCAGCCGCTGCGTGGCGTCTTCCTTCTGATACTCGATCTCCGCGGTGTGGCACGCCGCGCAAGTCATGCCGAAATAACCGGTCGACGCATCGCCGTCGATGACGAAGCCGACTGGCAGCCCTTCCGGATTCTGCCTGGATTTCTCGTTCGGAAGATAGCCGTAACGCTGCAGCTGATCGCCGGCGAACGGCTCATCCGCATCAAGCCGGCGCAACGCCTTGAACCACGGATAGGGCATCATGTGAGATCCCTGGCTCGTGGTGTAGAAGGCTTGGCGATCGTCCGCCGTCCAGCCCTGCTTGGCATATTGCAGCGGCAGCGCGGTATTGGACTGGGCGAGGACTGGACCCGCCATCGTGATCAATGCCAACGACGACAGCAGGTTCTTGAATCGCGCGCTCATGAATTCGCCCCGCAGAATCAGCGATAAAAATTCAGCTCGCGCTTATAACGCCGGAAAGCCGCCAAATGAATGACGGCCGGAAACTACCGAAAGTTGTGTGGGGCGCAAGCGGTCGGGAGGTCTCTATCGTCATTGCGCGGCCCCGTCGGCTCGCAATGACGCTGCGGCTGCGCCCGCCGGTCCTCACGCTTTCGCCGCGACGTCCTCCAGGCCGCGATTGCGCGGCTCCACTCCCCAGGCCCACACCACCACGATCTGGACAACCACAAGGCCGATCATCAGCCAGATCACGCCGGGCAGGCCAGAGGCGGCCATCAGGCTGCCTACGATGAGGGGCGAGACCACGGTCGCTCCCCGTCCGAACATGTTGCAGATGCCATTGGCCCGCAACCTGATCTCGGTCGGAAATAGTTCGGGCGTGTAGACGCCGTACAGGATCGCGGTCTGTACATAGATCGCGACGATCAGGATGAATCCGACCGTCAGCACTATGGCGGCGTCGGCGGAGGCGTCGAAGCGGGCGTAGATGTAGCCCGCGAGGATGGTCACGATCGACGCGGCGATGATGCTGACGCGCCGTCCGACGGCGTCGGACGACCAGGCGCCGAGCGCGCAGCCGACCAGCGATGCGGCCGACAGAACCACCGTATAGGCCAGCGAATTGGTGATGGTCAGCCCCTGGCGCAGGAAGAACTGCGGCAGGAAGAGCACGAAACCGAAGATCAGCGTGTTGATCGAGATCAGGACCCAGCAGCCGACGATCATTCGCTGCAGGAGCGGCGGCCTCGCGAGATCGGTCGCCGCGACCTGCGGCGCCGGGGCGGGCGCCACGACCGGCGGCAGCGGCTTGCCGCCACTCGCCTCCGTCTCGATCGCCTGCATCAGCGATTCGGCTTCCTCAGCGCGGCCTTGCGTTTCGAGCCAGCGCGGCGATTCCGGCAGGTTCTTGCGCAGATACCAGACGATCAGCGAGCCGAAACCGGCGATGACGAACATCGGACGCCATCCGAACGCCGGGATGATCAGATAGCCGAGCAGGGCAGTTGCCGGAAAGCCGGCCACCACGATAAACGCCATCATCGACAGCCAGCGCCCGCGCGACCTCGGCGGAACGAATTCGGCCATGGTGGAATAGCCGACCACGATTTCGGCGCCAAGGCCGAGGCCCTGCACGAAGCGGCAGGCGTTGAGCTGGGTCATGTCCTGTGCGAAGGCCGCGGCAAGCGAGGCCAGGCCGAAGATCAGCAGGTTGATCTGATAGGTGAATCGCCGGCCGAATTTGTCGCCGATAAATCCCGTGATCAGCGATCCCAGCGTCATGCCGACAAAGGTCAGCGAGATGAATTGCAGATTTTGCGGGAGCGTCGAGAATTTGCTCTGGATCAACGACGCCAGCACGCCGCCGGCGACATAGAGGTCATATCCGTCGAAAAACATTCCGGCGCCGACCAGCCAGAAAATCCGATAGTGGAACGGTGAGATCGGCAGCCGGTCGAGACGCGCGCCGACGTTTACAGCGTGAGCCATGTGACGTTTCCCCCTTTTGTCAGCGTGCGGCGCCAGCTTCGCTGGTCGCCGCAATCGCTCGTGCTAGTTCAGTCGCCGCTGCCCGGCCGTGTCGCGGTACCAGTCGAACGGCGCATCGTTGGTTGCGACCATCACGCTCTTGGTGTGGAAATGGTCGTCGAAGCTTTCGGTGCCGCATTCACGGCCCACGCCGGAATCGCCGACGCCGCCCCAGGGCGAAGCCGGGTCGAGCCGGTGATGGTCGTTGATCCAGACGATCCCGGCCTTCACTCCGGCCGCGACGCGATGGGCCCGTGCGACATCCCTGGTGCGGACCGCGGCCGCGAGGCCAAACGGTGAATCATTGGCGAGCCGCAGCGCGTCCGCCTCGTCCTTGAATGGCGTCACCGAGGTGAACGGACCGAACACTTCCTCCTGGAAGATGCGCATGTCGCTTCTCACATCGGCGAACACCGTCGGCTCAACGAAATAGCCGTTCTCGTGGCCGGGAATTTTCGCCGCCACGCCGCCAGTGACGAGCCGCGCGCCTTCGTTGCGGCCAAAGCCGCAATAGGACAACACGCGGTCGCGCTGCTTGGCCGAGATCACCGGTCCGAGCTGGGTCGTGGAATCGAAGGGATCGCCGATGCGGATCGTCTCCGCCTTGGCCTTCAGCTTCGCGACGAACTCGTCATAGATCGAGGCCTGAACCAGATGGCGCGAGGCGCAGATGCAGGTTTGTCCGGCGCCGATGAAGGCTCCGAACGCGGCGTAGTTGACGGCGCGGTCGATGTCGTAATCGTCGAACACCATCACGGGCGTCTTGCCGCCGAGCTCCATGGTCTGGTGCGCGAACACCTTCGCCGCCGCCGCGCCGGCGATGCGGCCGGCCTCGGTGCCGCCGGTCAGGACCAGCTTGTCGATATCGGGATGCTCGGCAATCATTTTTCCGGCGGTGGGGCCGAGGCCCAGCACGATATTGAATACGCCGGGCGGCAGGCCCGCCTCCGTGAAGATCTTCGCGAGCTTCAGCGTCGTCAGCGGCGTGTACTCGGACGGCTTCACCACGGTGACGCAACCTGACGCCAGCACGGCGGCAAGCGACTTGCAGAGGATCATCAAGGGGTGATTGAACGGCGTGCAATTGGCGACGATGCCGATCGGCGTGCGCAGCGTGTAGTTCAGATACGAACCTTCGACCGGGATCACTGCATCGCGCCGCGACAGCGCAAGCCCGGCGAAATAGCGGAAGAAGTCCGGCAGCCGGGACAGCTGCGCGCGGGTCTCGTTGACGGGGCGGCCGTTGTTGAGCGTCTCCAGCCGGTACAGCGATTCAAGGTTGGCCTCGAACGCGTCCGCAAGGCGGTTGACCAGCCGGGCGCGGGCGCGGATGTCCATGCCGCCCCACGCCTTGCCCTCGAAGGCGGCGCGGGCGCTCTTCATGGCGCGGTCGATATCGGCGGCGGTCGAATTGGGAATCCGCGCGATCACGTCGCCGGTCGCGGGATTGCGGACGTCGAGCAGTTCGCCGTTGCCGGCCTCGATCTCGCGGCCGTCGACAAAATTGCCATGGATTTCGACATCGGTGGTCTTGGTCGGAATATTCATGCGTCTCTCTCTTCGAACATGATCCGATCGGATCAGATCACTCTTCTTGTTTGAGCATGGTCTGTTCGGAAAACCGGTTTTCGCTTTGCGCTAAAGCGGCCCTCCGAGCCGCGGCAAGGCTTCGTGCGCCGGCTGGCGGCTCATCGCATTGCGCTCGGCGAGATCCTGCTCATGCATATCATTACCCGGCATAAAACGACAGATTAGGATATCAGACCGAGAAATTTCGTGGACATAACCCTCAGCATCATCCATTTATTCCCCGAGCTGATGGCTATATTCTTGCAGTCGTGAAATATCACGTCAAGCAACAAGGCTTGAAATGCGCATGATTTAATCTATCAATCCATGCGGGAAGGCAGCTTGCGCGGGCATTTGAAGGGAAACGGCATGTACAGGCTTTACGCGAACGGCACCGTCAACGCGGCGGAGGTCGGACACGGCCCGCCCGTGTTCCTGTTCCACTCGCTGCTGTCGGATCGCGCCAGTTTCGACGCGGTCACGCCGGAACTCTCGCGGTCATTTCGGGTGATCGTGCCGGAATTGCCGGGCTTTGGCCGCTCGCAAGCAGTGAGCGGGGGGCTTGCCGAGATTGCCGATCGCATGGCCGAAGCCATCAAGGATGCATCGGCCGGCGAGGCGCCGATCGTGCTCGGCAATGGCTATGGCGGCTTTGTCGCGCTGCAGATGGCGATCCGCCATCCCGGCATCGCCGCGCGATTCATTTTCGCCGATTGCGGTGCGGCGTTCGCCGAGCCCGGCCGCGAGGCGTTTCGGACCATGGCGGCGGCCTCAAAGGCCAAGGGGCTCGGTGCGATTACCGACGTCGCCATGCGCCGATTGTTTGCCCCGGAATTCCAGGCGAGAAATCCGGACCTGATGGCGGACCGCCGCGCGGCGTTCTTGAAAACCGACGAGGACGTGTTTCGCTCGGCCTGCGACCAGCTTGCCGAGCTGGATTTGCGGGGCGAGGTTCGCACGGTGAGGGTGCCGGCGCTGGTGGTGGTCGGCGAGCAGGATGAAGCCACGCCGCCGCCGATGTCGCACGAACTCGCCGCCCTCTTGCCGGATGCCCGGCTGAAGGTCATTCCAGGCTGCGCCCACGTTCCGCAATTGCAGGCGCCGCAAATTTTCCTGGAGACGATCGCCGATTTTCTCCCCGCGGCGCAGGCACAGGATTAGGCCGCGCAATATCCGCCGTCCACCAGATGCACGGCGCCGGTCATGAAGGAAGCCCTGTCGGAGCACATCCAAACGACGGCTTCCGCGATCTCGTCCGCGCGGCCCAGGCGGCGTACCGGCACCTTCGCCATGATGTCATCATAGCGCGTCTTCATCATCTCGTCGGTCATCGGCGTCTGGATGTAGCCGGGATTGACGCAGTTCACCCTTATGCCGTCCTGGGCGTATTCGATCGCCGCGGTCTTGGTGAGGCCGACGACGCCGTGCTTGGCGGCGACGTAATGTCCTGACGTGGCGAGGCCGATCAGACCGGCGATCGAGGAGGTGTTGACGATCGCTCCGCCGCCTCCCTGCGCCAGCATCTGCGCGATCTCGTGCTTCAGGCACAGGAAGACCCCCATCAGATTGATTGAGAGCATCTTGATCACGGATGATTGAGCCAGCTCATGCAGGCGCTGACCGGCCGGGCCGACGGATCGCCCGGAAACGCCGGCGTTATTGAAGGCGCAGTCGATGCGGCCGAAAGCCGAGACCGTGCGCGCCACCATGTTCGCCACGTCGGCTTCCTCCGTGACGTCGCCAGCGATTGCGATCGATTGCCCGCCGGCGGAATTGATCAAGGCCACCGTTGCCTCGCTGCCTTCCTTCGAGAGATCGGAGACAGCGACACGCGCGCCTTCCCTCGCCATTGCCACGGCGGTTGCGCGCCCGATGCCGGACCCGCCGCCAGTCACCAATGCAACTTTTCCGTCCAGCATGCCCGTCATGTAACCGCTCCCTGTCCGCGATCGATCGCCGCGTGTGAATGCGCCCGGCATTTCGGCGGAAAAATCGATCGAGATCAAGTTCGGCGGGGCATGACGTTACTGCAACGGACACATGCGTTCGCCTGTGCCGGGCGACCAAGCAATTCTTAAGAGTGCCTGCGTATGCAGGGCCGAAATCAGTTCGGGTGCTTTCAGTCTTGAGTGTATCGACAGTAGACAGGCGCAAAGTGCAGCGCGTCCAATTCTCGCGCGGGGTTTCAACTTACATGATGGCGATCGATGGCACCTGGCGCCGTTACTGCACGATGGAGGACGTTTCCGATACCGGCGCGAAACTGACGGTAGAGGGCTCGATCGAAGGATTGCCGTTGAAGGAGTTCTTCCTCGTATTGTCGTCGACGGGGCTCGCCTACAGAAGGTGTGAACTCGCCTGGGTCAATGGCGAGCAGCTCGGTGTCTCTTTCATGAAGCAGACCAGGAAGAAGAAAAGCTCCGCCGATTTGTGACGGTCTCGTGGCGTTGGCGCAACGGCGGCCATGTTAGGCGCCCCGGCGGACAATATCCGGTACTCCAGGCTGCAATTGCGTTCCGCAATCAAGCGAAAATTTGTTCTGGCGCAATGATGGTGCGGGCCGCATGCGCTAGATGGTCTCGATACGGTTTTTGGGCCGGGGCCATAGAGCAGGTGTGTCATGTCGGTTCGCGCATATCGGGGCTGGCCCGTTCTTTCCATCAGCTTTCGTCCCTTCTTCCTGCTCGGCTCGATCCAGGCCGGACTGGCGATCCTTGTGTGGCTTCCTGTGTTCTATGGCGAAGTGCAGCTGACGTCGGCCTTTGCGCCGCGCGACTGGCATGTCCATGAGATGCTCTATGGTTTCCTGCCGGCGGTCGTCACCGGCTTTCTGTTCACGGCGATTCCGAACTGGACCGGACGGCTTCCCTTGCAGGGCAGGCCTCTGTTGGCGCTCGTCGCCGTCTGGCTGGCAGGTCGCTTTTGCGTGACCTTTTCCGCTGAGACCACATGGTGGGTCGCGATGCTGGTGGACGCCGCGTTTCTGCTTGCCGTCGTGGCCGCGGCGATCCGCGAGATATTGGCGGGACGCAATTGGCGCAATCTGCCCGTCGTCCTGCTGGTGACGCTGCTGTTGTGCGGCAACGTCGCCTTTCACCTCGAAGCGCATGTCCGGGGTGCGGCCGACGACGCAATTCGGCTCGGCATTGCCGTCGTCGTTCTCCTGCTCTCGCTGATTGGCGGGCGCATCATTCCGAGCTTCACGCGAAACTGGTTGGTGCGGGAAAATCCCGGCCGATTGCCGGCGCCGTTCGGCAGGTTCGACATGCTGGTGATCGTCGTGGGCGCGCTGGCGCTCGTAAGCTGGATCATCGCACCCGACGATCTCCTCGCGGGGGCGGCATTGGCGCTGGCTGGCCTGTTGCACTTGATCCGGCTATCGCGCTGGGCGGGAGACCGCACCTTGCGCGAGCGGCTGCTGTTGATCCTGCATGTCGGCTACGCCTTTGTGCCGCTCGGCTTCCTGTTCGCCGCACTGGCCGCCTTCGGCCAGGTGCCCGCGAGCGCAGCGATCCATGCCTGGATGGCGGGCGGCGCCGGGGTCATGACCCTTGCGGTCATGACGCGGGCCACGCTCGGCCACACGGGCCAGCAGCTTTCCGCTTCGTTCGCGACACAGGCGATCTACCTGGCGATCGTCATTGCGGCGCTGTTGCGCATTGCCGCGGTGCTTGCACCCGTGCATGACGAGGTGCTGCTGCATCTCGCCGCTTGCGGATGGGTGGCCGCCTTCTTCGGCTATGCCGTCGTGTTCGGGCCGCTGTTGCTGGGAATCCCGCGTGGCGCGGCGATCCCGCGCAGCAAGGTCGCGGCCTGACGCCGGCAGACTTCAGCTTCGCGCCATCGCGCGCGAAAACACCACTTCGACCAGCGTGCCGCTATGCGCCGCGCTTTTGAGGTTGAACTGCGCGCGGTTGGCCTCGACCAGCGCCTTGGTCAGCGACAGGTTGACGGGCGAGCCGTCGGAGGCCTGGTCCGACGGTGGTGGGGTGCGGAAGGGCTCGAGCGCCGCTGCGACTTCGTTGTCGTTGAGCCCGGATCCGGTATCGCGCACCCTGAGCACCACCTCGCCGAAATCCGACAACGCCGTCGAGACGATGACTTGCCCCGCGGGATTGGCGAGATGGATCGAGTTGCCGATCAGGTTCATGGCGATCTGGCGCAATGCGCGGCCGTCGGCGACCACCGGCGGCAGCGAATGCGCAAGCGAGGTGCGGATGATGATGCGCTCGCGGTTGGCCTGCGGCTGCATCACCGCGACGCAGCTCTCGACCAGTTCGTTGAGATTCTGGTTGGTGAAGGCAAGGTCGAGCTTGCCGGTCTCGATCCGCGACAGTTCGGTGAGGTCGTTGAGGATGGAGATCACCCGCTCGCCGGAGGCGCGGATGTCCTTCAGATATTCGACATAGCGCTCATTGCCGAGCGGTCCGAAACGTTCGCCGACCATCACTTCGGCAAAGCCGATAATGGCATTCAGCGGCGTGCGCACCTCGTGGCTGATCCGCGCCAGCATGTCGGCCTTGGCACTCGCCGCGCGATCGGCGAGCTTGCGCGACTGCTGCACTTCATTGTCGCCCCGTCTGCCCTGCGAGAGATCGCGGAACACTGCAAAGAAATTCGGACCGTCCACCCGGGTGCGGCCCATGGTCATCGACAGCGGGATGATGCCGCCCTTGGCGACGCGGCCGAGCACGTCGCGGCCATGGTCGAGCAGGCTTGCGACGCCGGCGCCCTTGACGCTCTCCAGATATTCGAAGACGGCGCGGGCACTTTCCTGCGCGAACAGATCGATGAGATTGCGCGCGACAAAATCCTGGCCGTCATAGCCGAACAAGGCTTCGGCGCTCTTGTTGCAGGCGTAGATGTTGCCCTCGGCATCGAACATCACGATGCCTTGGGCGGTGGTGTCGAGAATGGCGGCAAGATCCTCGGCATGAGCGTGGCCGGCCGCGGGCGCAGCGCTGGTGATCGGCGGAGGCTCCGCGGCAGGTGGGGGCACGGCCACCGCGGCCTCTGTCGTCGCGCCTTGCATCGGCATGAACATCAGCGCCAGCGCGGAATCGCCGTCCCATGAAATCGTGAACAGCCGGCCTTCGGTGGCGGGCGCATCATGGCTCGCCGCGATCGTCACCGGCGTGCCGGCTTCCGACGCGCTGCTTGCAGGAGAGATTCCGGCCTCGACATAGAGGGCATCCAGCCCGCCGGCATGTTCCAGCGCATGCAGGCTGTCATAGCCGATCCGCTGCAGGAAGGCGGGGTTGGCGTAGAGCAGGCGATCGAGACGGTAGATCAGGATCCCGGTCGGCAACAGATCGAGCAGCGCGCGGTCGCGCTTGGCCTCGCCGCGCGCCGGCGGTTCGGGCGGCGCCAGCCACTCGGCGCCCGGCGTCTGCTCGCGCGGTGTCTCGGGGGAGGCAACCTCGCCCGGTCGCTCGGTCAGCTCGCCCACGATCGCCTCCGACATCGGAGGGTCGCGATCGAGCCGCGCCGACAGTTGCCGCGCGAGCTCGTTGAAGGCGTGGTTCTCGATGGGCGTGAGCGCCGGCGATTTGGCGTCGCCCGATTTCGCATCGCCGAGCGGGCGGAATGGCACAACGTTCGGGGGCGTTTCCACGAGCCTATCCAAACCGGTTGGTGTTGCAGTTTCATCGGCAATCGAGCTGCGAGGTCCAGGGAGCTCGAACGGCATCTCATCGAAGACAGCTGGCGGATGTACGGCCGGAGCGTGCCCCGATTCGGCCCGAACGATGTCAGCAGCAAGGGGGAGCGGCCGCGGCTCGTTGGGCTCGCGTTCCTCGCCATCCGCATCATTCTCGTCGTCGGATGGTTCAAGCCGCCGCAACGCGGCGAGATGCTCCAGGCTGTCGAGGTCGCGGCAGACGCCAAAGCCGCGATAGCCGGCAAACTCGCGATTACGGTCGAACACCGGCATTCCCGACAATTCGACCGGCAAGCGGCCGCCGCCGTCGACGGGCCAATACAGCGTGATCCCGCTCCAGGTGTCGCGGGTGGCGATCGCCTCCATGACGCGGTCCTCGGGGTCCAATCCGAAGGCTTCGGTGATGTCGCGCCACGGCCGGCCGAAGCCGGCCGCGGTGCGGGTGCCGATCAAATGGGTGAACTCATCCGAGCCGAGCGCGAAACGGCCGTCGGTATCCATTTGCCAGGTGAAGCGCAGTGGACGGCGTGGCAGCGGCAACGGATTTTCCTCCGATGGTTGCTGGTGAGAGATGGTTGGGTCCTCGGATGTCACTTTTTCGATCGGGATGGCGGGCTGACGGGGCGGGGCGGTGATAGCGGTCGTTGCCGGCGGCGAAGGCCCGGTGTCCGGCGGCTCGGCGAATTCCTCGATCAGTGCGAATTCAGCCGGCGCTTCGTTCGACAGCGCCGGCTGCTCGTAGCCGGGTACAGGCATTTCCGCGGCGGGCGCAACCCGTTGTTCCCTGTCGTCCGTTGGCGAATCGGTGGTTTCAGCAGCCTCCGCCGCATCGGCAGAGGTGACGTCGGGATAGATCAGGCCGATCAGGCCGGTTTCCGCGCCACCGCCGAGGCGCTGCAGCACCATCATGCCACCCTCGATTGCGATCTCGGCGCGGCCGTGCTCGAGCGCCTCGTCGCGGGCCGCCTCGAGGTCGGCATCGGCGAGGTCGCGGAAGCCGAGCAGCGGCAGCGCCGCCTCGCTCGCGTTCACGAAGGTGCCGTCTTCCGCAAAACAGGCGACCGGCGCCTGCTGGCCTTCGACCAGGTGCCGCAGCCGTTCGGCGAGCGGCATGATGCGCGCGGGCGTTTCGACCGCATGGATCAGGATTCCGTGGCTGCCGTCGGCAAAATCGAGCCGAGCGCAACCGCAAGTCATCAGCATGCCCAGGCGTGCGCCGAATCCGCGCAGTCGCTCCAGCCGGGTCGCGCCGGTCTGCGGCAGGCGACCGGCAAGCTGGGCGACCTGGCGCCGGTGCGCGTCAGCCGGACCAAAGGTTTTCCGGGCGAGTTCGGCGCTGTTGGCCGCGCCGAACAGGCGCGCGCCGACCGGATTCGCCCAAAGAACGTGGCGCCCGTCGCCGGACCACAGCCAAACGGGGAAAGCGCTGGTTGCATGAGCCGCCAGGCGCGGATCGCCGATGCTCTGCAACTGAAATTCCGGTTTGGTCATATGGTGTGTTGGTTACTCAGCACGGTCGGATCGGCCGCCCATCCATAGCGGCCTTAACAAACCATTAGTATCGCCCGCAGCAAATGTCAGGTCCACGGCGGCGGGCGCCAAAGGCGGGATAACGTTAATTCGCGCGGCGTTCGCCCTTCGCGCTGAACCCTTGCGCACCGCCTGCGTTGAGACCTTGCAAATCAGCACCGAAGGTCCGCCGGTGGGCAGGTTGGCGGCAGCGCCTTAGAGCACGACAGGAGTGGCATCATGAGCATGAGCAGCGCCGGCAGAGACGTGCGTGATCGTTTCGAAATGCCGAAGGAGATGCGGTCGATGGCAGAGGCGAGTTTCGAGCAGGCGCGCAAGGCCTTCGAGAAATTCCTTGAGAGCGCGCAGGCAACCGCAGGCTCGATCGAGGAGCGCGGCGCCACCGTGCGAGCCTGCGGCAAGGACATCAACGCCAAGGCGATGGCCAATACCGAGAAGAACGTGCAGGCCTCGCTCGATTATGCGCAGTCGCTGCTGCACGCCAGGGATCTCCCCGAGGTGATGCGGCTGCACAGCGAATATATGCAAACGCAGATGCGCTCGCTTGCCGAGCAGGCCAACGAGATGGGCCGGATCGTGGGCAAGGCGGCAACGGAAGCGGCCAATCCCAAGGTCTGAGGTCCGACTTTCGTGCCTCGCCGGGCTTTGGCGCAGGTATCCGCCGGCCAGCGGCCCAGTCTGGTATACGGCATTGCACCACATTTATGGTTGCAATGCACAAAAATGACATTATAGGGGAGTATCCACGGCAAGCCCGATAAGGGCATCCCCACCGTGTAGCCGAAGTCGACGCTCCCGCCTCAGGGCTGGGCGCGCCTAGGGGGTCATTCCGTTCCGTTCCCATTCCGCTGCGAAGGATACATGCTGATGACCAATGCCACCGATCCCTTCTCCGCCTCCATCATTCCCTTTGAAGTGCCAGAGCAGATGCGTGCGTTCGCCGAGAAGGGCGTGTCGCAGGCTCGCGATAACTACGCCAAGTTCAAGGATGCCGCCGAAAGCCACAACGGCACCATGGAAGCGGTGTTCACCTGCGCCAGCAAGGGCGCGAGTGCCTATTCCGCCAAGCTGATGGAATTCGTGAAGGCCAACACCAGCTCGGCGCTGGACTTCGCGCAGGAGCTGCTCTCCGTGAAGTCGCCCACCGAGGCGATGGAATTGTGGACCACCCACACCCGCAAGCAGTTCGAGACCTTCACGGCCCAGGCCAAGGAACTCACCGAGCTGTCGCAGAAGGTGGCGACCGACACCGTCGAGCCGATCAAGGCCAGCGCGGCGAAGTATTACAAGCCCGCCGCCTGATCGGCCCGGTGCTTCTGAATGAATGGAGGCCCGGGTCGATTTGCCCGGGCCTTTACTTTTGAAATTGGGGGTGGCTGACGGCCCTCCCGGCCTTGCCAAAGCGAGGCGTTGCACCTAGTTTCCGCCCCGTTCGGCGCCCCGCTTTGGGGGCTTCC
>Ga0153954_1001310_pt1 | contig 13890 bp, 12 predicted proteins | sample TSFL038MetaG_FD_102277 | JGI IMG/M metagenome (GOLD analysis project Ga0153954, IMG submission 102277) | Attine ant fungus gardens microbial communities from Florida, USA - TSFL038 MetaG | ecosystem: Host-associated > Fungi > Mycelium > Unclassified | place: USA: Florida, Wekiwa Springs State... | reverse complement strand
TTCTTGCCGTCGCCGACGCCGTTATAGACAAAGGCGGCATGGGCGATCTCGTCGAACGGGGAACGATAGGCATAGCCCTGCAGCGGCCCGATCGGGCTTTCCGTGATGAACGTCGACACCCGCTCGATCAGCTTCTCGCGCGCCTGCCGATAGGCAATCAGGTCGGCGATGGTGACGTGCTTCAGCTTGTTGGCGGCGGCAAAGCGCGCCACCTGCTCGCCCTTCATCACGGTGCCGTCGTCGTTCATCAATTCGGAGATGACGCCGACCGGCGGCAGGCCTGAGAGCCTGCAGAGATCGACCGCCGCTTCGGTATGGCCCGAACGCAAGAGCACGCCGCCGTCGCGCGCGATCAGCGGGAAGATGTGGCCCGGCCGGGCAAAGTCGTTGGCGCCGACATTGGGGTTGGCCAGCGCGCGGCAGCAGGAGGCGCGCTCTTCGGCGGAAATGCCGGTGCCGCCGTCCGGCTTGTAGTCGATCGAGACCGTAAACGCGGTGGTATGCGCGGAATCATTATGCGCGACCATCGGATCGAGCCGCAGCCGCCGCGCGTCCTCGGTCGTAATCGGCGCGCAGACAATGCCCGAGGTATGGCGGATGATGAACGCCATCTTCTCCGGCGTGCAAAACGACGCCGCGACGATCAGATCGCCCTCGCCTTCGCGATCATCGTCATCGGTGACGACGACGAGCTCACCCTGGGCAAAGGCTTGCAGCACTTCCTGGATCGAATCCGCCATTCTCTCAATGTCTCACTTTAAAGGCGGGGATGCATTAGCCGGACTCTGCAGCCTGCGCCAGCGTCAATCCGCAGGTCAGGGCGGCGGCAGGCAGGCATACCAGACCGCATTCCGCCATGCGGTACTGGCGCGAGCCGTGCCGCCTAGGGCAGCACCTCGCGCCGTTCGCTGAGTTCGGCATCCATCTCAGCCCGCTTATCTTCCAGGAGGCGGGCATCCGCCGCCTCGATGACCGAGAACAACTCCTTCGCATCGGTAATTCGCGTCACCGTGACATAGTCGGCGCCCGCCGTGTAGAGGTCGCCGACATCGGCCAGGAAATCGGCGGTCGCCACGACCCGGGCGGTCGGGTTGAGCCCCCTCACATGCCGGACCAGCTTTTCGTTGTTGGCGCCGACTAGGAGCGAATCCGGCACGCTCAGGATAATGATCTCAGCCTTTTCGATGCCGGCATGGAGCAGCGTGTCGACATTGCTGATATCACCATAGATCACATGCAAACCCCGTTCCCGCAAGGTCCTGAACACCAGCGGGTTGAAATCGATGACGCTGATCTGCTCGAGCAGCGCCTCGTTCTGCCGTTCGATCTGGCTCAACAGGGCGCTGGCGGCGCGGAAGAAGCCGAGGATGACGATCCGCCGCGTCTCGCCATGGCCGCCCTCGCCTCCCTCGCCCTCCGTGGCGTGGACCTGGTCGAGATCGCGGATGCCGATCCGCTTCAAGGGCACAATCAGCGCACGCGTGATCTCGCCGCTCCTGGTCATCACGAAGGTGCTCAGCACCGCCAGCACGACGAAGGCAAAGGAGGCCGCGCTCGAAGTCTCCGTGGAGATGTGGCCGGCGGCAACACCGGTCTGGATCACGACCAGCGAAAACTCTGAAATCTGCGCCAGATTGATCGCCGGCAACAGGCTGGCGCGCAGCCCCTGCTTCATCAGGTAGAGCGGGATGAAGGTCGTGACAAGGCGGCTCACCACCGTAAAGGCGGCGATGACGAGCGCGAGCCCGATCACGGAAAGGCCGGGGATCGGGATGGTCATGCCCAGCGCCACGAAGAACAGGGTGATGAAGAAGTCACGCAAGGTGGTCACTTTGGCGGTGACGTCGAGCGCATAGGGAAAGGTCGACAGCGACACGCCGGCGACCAGCGATCCCATCTCGCGCGACAGGCTGAGCCTTTCCGCCATCTCGCCGACCAGGAAGCACCAGGCCAGCGCTCCGAGCAGCAGCAGTTCGGGACGGCGCGCGATCTGGTGGAACAGCCGGGGCAGGACATAGCGGCTGAGCGCCAGCGCGGTCACCACCAGGATGCCGACGCGTGCGACCGAGAGCAGGATCACGCCGACCTGCAGATTGTCGAGGCTCGGCTGCACCGCGAGGAACAGGATCGCGAAAATGTCCTGCAGCACGAGCACGCCGAGCGTGATGCGGCCGGGCAGCGTGTCAAGCTCGCGCTTCTCGTAGAGCACCTTGACGATGATGACGGTCGAGGAGAGCGCGCAGGCCACGCACAGATAAAGCGCGTCGAACTTGCCGCCTCCGAGCGACAGGCCGATGCCGGCGAAGAACAGGATGCCGAGCAGGCAGCCGCCGATCAGCTGGCCGCCGGCGGCAAACAGAATCATGCGGCCGGCGCGGATGATCTTCTTGAGGTCGATCTCGAGCCCGATCATGAACAGCATGAAGATCAGGCCGAGCTCGGAGATGACGGTGATCGAGTCCTGGGACTTGACCCAGCCCGCACCGAATGGACCAATCAGAAACCCGGCGATAAGGTAGGCCAGGATCAGGGGCTGCCGGAAAAAGTGGGCGGCAAGGCCGAACACCCAGGCGAACAGGATGCAAAAAGTAATATCGCCGATAAGTTCATGCATGTCTTCGGGATTCTCCTGCCCGCAACCTAGAGGCCTCGTCCCCTTGTTCAACCCAGCAATGTGTCACATCCGTAGCATAGGCCTGCTATTTTTGATCGTGGCGGTTTCGGTGACCTCCGCCTTCGCGCAAAGCGGGACCCTCGAGCAGAAGTTCGCGAACTCGCTGACCGCGGTGCCTGCCGAAAGCCTCGCTGTATCAGGAGCATTTTACGTGCCGGCCTATTCCAGCGTGGCGATGAGCCAGGGCAAGCTGCGCGCGGATTTCTCGGTCACGCTGAGCATTCACAACGCCTCCGAGACCAGGCCGCTGGTCTTGAAGCGGCTCGCCTATTTCGACACGGCCGGCAACATGGTGGAGAGCTATCTGAAGGCGCCGGTCGCGCTCAAGCCTCTTGCCACGATCGAGGTCTCGATTGCGGCCAACGACGTCCGCGGCGGCACCGGCGCCAATTTCATCGCTGACTGGGCGGCCGCAGGCGAGATCGCGGAACCCGTGGCCGAGGCGCTGATGATCGGCAGCGTCGGCGCCGGACATTATGCCTTCATCAGCCAGGGGCGACCCATTAAAATTGTCGGCAAGAACTAGAAAATCCAACAACCAGAAAATCCAAGAAACAGAAAAACGGGAGTGAAGGTCCAATGTCCGCCTCAGCCAGCTTCGATTTTGCGCCGCTGCTTCCCGCCGGCCTGCCCGCGCCCGCGGCGCGGTGGACGGGATTGGCCAAATACAGCTTTATCGGCGGCAACAACGATCCCGATCAAGTGCCGGTCGACGGCCTGATCGATGCGGTCAACGCGGTCCTGAAACGCGAAGGCCAGACGCTCGCGACCTATGGTCTGGCAAGCGGTCCGCAGGGCTATCGGCCCTTGCGCGAATTTCTCTGTGCGAAGCTGAAGCGCGATGCCGGCATTGTTGCGACAGCCGACGACATCCTGATCGTCTCCGGTTCGCTGCAGGCGCTCGATCTCGTCAACCAGACGCTGCTCGCCCGCGGCGACACCGTGATCGTCGAGCAGGAAACCTATCAGGGCTCACTGAACCGGCTGAGCAGGCTCGGCGTCAACACGATCGGCATCCCGCTTGACGACGAGGGCATGCGGATGGACGTGCTGACCAAGACGCTGGCGGACCTCAAGGCCAAGGGCGTCCGCCCGAAATATATCTACACCATCCCGACGGTGCAGAACCCGACCGGCACCATCATGCCGGAGTCGCGGCGCGCCGAACTCCTGCGGTTGTCGGGGGAATACGGCGTGCCGATTTTCGAGGACGACTGCTATGCCGACCTGATCTGGGACGGCAAGCGCCCGCCCGCGATCCATGCCATGGCGAAAAATGGTGGCGTGATCCATATCGGCTCGTTCTCCAAATCGATCGCGCCGGCCCTGCGCGTCGGCTTCATTGTCGCGCCCTGGGAGATGATGTCGCGGATGCTGGCGCTGAAGACCGATGCCGGCTCCGGGGCGCTGGAGCAGATGGTGCTCGCGGAATATTGCGCGCCGCATTTCGAGACCCATGTGCCGAAGCTGACGCGGGGGCTGCGCCGCAAGCTCGACACGCTGATGGAAGCGCTCAACGAGCAGTTCGGCACGTCGGCCGAATTCGAGGACCCCAAGGGCGGCATCTTCCTCTGGGTGAAGCTGCCCGACCATGTCGACACGTTGAAACTCTATCAGGCCGCGCTTACAGCCGGCGTCGCCATCAATCCGGGACCGGAATGGTCGACCAACAAGGGCCATGCCGGCTGCCGCCTGCGGCTCTGCTTTGCGAGCCCCTCCGAGCAGCAGATCCGCGAGGGCGTCGCCGTTCTCGCCGACGTCTGCCGGCGCGAATTCGGCGTGCCGGTCCGGATCGCCAATGTGGAAAAGCGTGCCTGACGCGCGACGGCGTCATCCGCGAGCGCAATTTCGATGCAATTCGCCGCCATCCTGCCATGCGGCGGGCGCGGATCGGCGCAGCAAGCGGAGTTTCGCGGAAAGTGATCAGGTTCTTCAACCGGCTGTTGCCGGCGCTAGCGATTTTGGCTGCGCTTGCCTTTCCCGCCTCCGCCGAGACGATCGCGGAGACGGTGACGCAATGGGGTCTGATCGGCCCTTGGTCGCTGGACTGCGCGCTACCGGCCGACCACAACAAGGGCACGATACTGTCCTATGAGGTCGCCGACGGCGACAATGTCGTCCATCGCCGTGACTTCGGCGATTCCAGCGACGAGAGCCAGGTGCGTTCGGCCCGCGTCTCGGACGACGGCATGCTGCATCTGCAAGTCTATTTTCCGTCGGTCAAGCAGACCCGCGAATACGGCATGATCAAGCTGCCGGACGGCAGCGTGCGCGCGATCTATAGCCGCAACGAGACCAACCAATATTCGATCAAGGACGGCAAGTTCACTTCGAGCGGCAAGCCGACGCCGGTCCAGCACAAATGCGAGCGGCTTGAATAGGGCGCATGGGCCACGCACCAAAACGTGGCTGGCGATTCTCAGCTTCGCGCCTGCGATGCGCGAAGCTGAATGGCTGTTCAGGATTCTCCGCAAGTTCCGCCGGAACGTCCTCGCACACTCGAAGTTTAATTCTCACTGGAGATTGAGGAGGACAACATGAGGAAGCTTGGATATGTCGTCGCGGCCTTCGGCGCAATCGCGGTGGCGCTGCCTTCGATTGCAAGTGCCGAGACGGTTGTGATCAAGCACGGTGGCTATCATCACGGCTGGGATCGTGCGCGCGCCGAATATCGCGTGCACCGGGATTGGCACCGCGGCTGGCATGAAGGCTGGCACCATCACGACCGCAACCGCGTCGTGATCCACGAGCATCGCTACTGAGGCTTCCTCACCGAGGCACTGAGGCTTTGCTACTGAGGCTTGGCCGATCGGGCTGAGGCAGGAATGGCCCCGCAAGGGGCCATTCTCGTGTCGACTTGCTCGTGTCGGCTTGCTCTTGTCGAGGTGTAACCGCGCTCAATCCCAGGCCGGCGCGAAGCCCGGGCTGACGAAGCGCTGATCTTTCGGCAGGGCGGCGATCTTCTTGCGATCATCGTCATCAAGCTTGACGCTGAGCGCATCAAGATTGGCCTTCTGGCTCTCGTGGCGCGATGCCTTGGGAATGGCGGCGACGCCACCCTGGTCGAGCAGCCATTTCAGCGCGACCTGCGCGGCACTCGCATTGTGCTTCTTGCCGATCGCCATCAGCGTCTCGTTGGAGGCCGCGCGGCCCTGCGCCAGCGGGCAGTAGGCCACCAGCGGAATCGATTTCGCATCGAGATATTTCTTCACCTTCGACTGGTCGAGCATCACGTGATATTCGATCTGGTTGCAGGCGATCGGCGCCTTCAATTCCTCGACCACGGTCTTGAGCAGCGCGACGTTGAAATTGGCGACGCCGATGGCGCGGGTGCGCCCCTCCTCCTTCAACTTCATCAGCGTCTCGAACATCGACGGGAGATGCATGCCGGCCTTCGGCCAATGCACGAGATAGAGATCGACCACGTCGAGCCGCAGCTTCTTCAGGCTGGTGTCGAAGGCACGGCGCATCGCGTCAGGCGCCAGATTCTCGTTCCAGACCTTGGTGGTGACATGCAGCTCGCCGCGCTTCACGCCGGACGAAGCGATCGCGGCACCGATGGCCTCCTCGTTGGCGTACATTTCCGCAGTGTCGATATGGCGGTAGCCGAGCGCAAGTGCGCTTTCGACCGCGGCGCGGCAGTCATCGCCCTGCATGCGATAGGTGCCGAGCCCGAGCCGCGGCAATCGGATGCCCTGGGTTTGAATACTATGGGTGTGAAACTCTTCCATGATAACTCCCTGCGAACCGGCGCCGCCTTGCGCACGCGGGCAAACCGCGGGAAGCGCTTTGTTGTCGGAATGGTAGGAACGACGGGCGGGATCGCAGGCTAGTTTGCCCGCAAGGCCTGCCTCAAATCAAGATCGGCGAGGATCACGTGGACGGAGAATACCTCCGCCGCGGCAGGTCACTTCAGCTCTCGTGATGGAAAAAAGCGGCCTCGCTCACTGCTTCCAGTTGCAGATACCGCCGGATCTACAGGGCCAGGTCTGGATACGCGTGTCCATCGCCTGGGCATCGAGCGGATTGCCATGCCGGCGAGCCAGCCGCGCACGCGCCTCCCCCTTCGGCTTTGTCGGCTTTGCCTGCGCCACCTGCTTGACCCGGTGCGGATGCGCGGCCTTGACGTTCTCGACCGCGACCTTCTTTGGTTCCGTCTTCAATTCGCGGCGCGCCCAATTGGGTTCGCTGGCACGGTGTGCATCGCCCTTGGCCTCAACCGCGACCGGCGCAAATTGCGTGGGCGGGCCGAGCGGTTTTGGCGACAGCACCGCTTTCGAGAGGTCGAGGCCGAGGAACTCGTCCGGGCGATATTCGTCCGCCGTCGCAGCGCTGCTGATCGCGAACAGCGCAGCGCCGACCAGGACAAGAATTGCACGCTTCAGGACCATTCTGGCCTCCTGAACACCTAAACGACGACACTCCCCTCCAGCGCATATTTAGGAGCCCCACGACACAGTTCCAGCGGTCTCTGCCGTCAAGGTTACTGCGCGGGGTTGTCGCAGCCTGCCACGGCTGCAACACCCCGCTTGTGCGCCATTTGCGGCCCCTTTTTGCACGACATTCGCGCAAATCGGACGCCATCTGAAGCGGCTCCGCAGGCCTAATGCGAGCGGGCCAGCATTCCCGCCTCATCGGCCGCACGCGTCTCGAACGCACCGTAAACCACGTTCTTCAAGGTGATGCGGATCCGCGAGCGGTTGACCACGGTCTGCGCCATGAACACAGCGATCATGTTCTCCTGCCGGTCGACCCAGAAGGTCGTGCCACCGGCGCCGGACCAGTTCATCTCGCCGACCGAGCCCTCATAGGGAGCGATGCCGGCGTCGGTGCGGACCGCAAAGCCGAGTCCGAAGCCGAAGCCAGGCCCGGGCAGATAATAGGGTCCGGGCACCACGCCCGAGCCCGGCCCGATCTGGTTCGAGCCCATATAGGCCACGGTCTTGGGACTGAGATAGCGCTTGCCGTCGAGCGTGCCGCCGTTGAGGATCATTTGCGCAAAGCGCGCATAATCCTCGACGGTCGAGACCATGCCGCCGCCGCCCGATTCCATCTTGCCGGCCACGCGCGGATCGTTCATCTCGGCACCGGCGCCGATCGTGCGGTCGTTCGGAAACGGCTCGGCGATCAGCGCGTGCTTGGCAGGATCGGTGACATAGAAGCCGGTGTCTTTCATGCCGAGGGGATCAAGAAGCCGCTCTTTCTCGAACTGGTAGAGCGATTTTCCGGAGACGACCTCGATGACGCGGCCGAGCACGTCGACGGACTGGCTGTAGTCCCAGGTCGTGCCGGGCTGATAGGCCAGCGGCAGTTTTGCGAGCCGCTCGGTGAACTCCGCAAGATCGGGATCGCCGGCACCGAGATTGGCGGCCACATAGGCCTTCTTGACCATGCCCTCGCCGAAGAAGCCGTAAGTCAGCCCGGAGGTGTGGCGCATCAGGTCCTGAATGGTGATCGGCCGCCTCGCCGCGACAAGGTCGAGATGCGGCTTGCCGTCCTCGCCCTTGGCCTCGACGCCGACTTTCACGCCAGCGAAGGCCGGAATGTATTTCGAAAGCGGATCATCGAGATTGAGCTTGCCTTCCTCGACCAGCATCATCGCGGCAACCGTGGTGATCGGCTTCGACATCGAATAGATGCGGAAGATGGTGTCCGGCATCATCGGCGACCTGGTGGCGGGATCACGGACGCCAAAGCTCTTGAAATAGGCGGTCTGCCCGTTGCGCCGGATCAAGAGGATGGCGCCGGGAATCTTGTTGGTGTCGACCTGGCTCTGGACATAGGCGTCGATGCGGGCGACGCCTTGGCTCGAGAATCCCGCCTTGTCCGGCGCGACGGCCGCGGGATCTTCGGCAAGCACATGCGAGGTGGTGGCAAGAAGTGCGATGGCGGCAATCGCGGCATCGCGAAGTCGAAACGCGGCAAGCATGCGAAACTCCTCCCTGAATGTCGGATCTTGATGTCCGAGCAAGCCTGTCATCTTCCGATGGCGGCCGATTGAAGCGATCATCTTGCTTGAGACCGCGGGCGTCAAAGCGTCCGCGGGTAATGGGCTTGCGCCATTTCATTGTCAGCGCCCTTCGTCTCAGTGACGCGCGTCCCTCACATCCTGCCCGGTGACGGCGTCGCTGTAATTGTTGCCGAAATGCGTCCGCAGATAATTCACCACAGCGGCAACCTGGTCGTCATTCATCATGCCGCCGAAAGGAGGCATGCCGCGATGACCCTGGACGACCATGGTGACGGGATAGCTGGCTGCCTCCAGATTGGGGTTCGCGGCGAGCGATGGATAGGATCCGGCGCCGGTCGCGCCCTTGCCGTCCATCATGTGACAGCCGCGGCAGACATTGTTGTAGAGTTCTTCACCGCTCATTTCGACAAAGCGATACCCGGAACTAAAGGTCCGCTGTCCCTCCTGCGCAAGCACCGCGCTTGCGACCAGCGCAAGCGTCCCCGCGAGGGCAAACATGGGATAGTTGCATTTGCCGAGAGCCATCAGGTCTTCACCACGCGCTCATGCAGCCGCACGATGGCATCGAGCGAGGACAGGATCGCGCCCTCCTGCCAGGCCGGCAGCTCGGACGCGTGCTCGCCCGCAAGCACGATGCGCCCATCGATCTGGCACAGATTATCATAATGCTGCCGGCGCGCGTCATCGGACCAGTCGCCGCTGCAACCGAGCGTAAACGGCACGCGATGCCAGGCGACCGCGATGCCGTTCTCGAACTCCGCTCCATATTGCGGATGGATTGCCGTACCGAACTCGACCGCACGCGCAACCCGCTCCTCCGGCGACATCGCCGTGAACTCGTAGGCATTGGCGCCATCGAACAGATAGGCCCCGAGCAGCACGCCGCGGCCGGTACGGTTATAGCCGGTGTTGGGATAGCCGATCTGGCGGATAGGAAGGTCGGTATAGCTGATGCCGCCATAGATCGCGTCGTCCTCCTCCCAGAAGCGGCGCTTGAACTGCAGCCCGATCTTGACCGAGCCGGCATAGGGCACCGCGTCGATCGCGGCCTTCATCGTCTCCCCGACATCGATCGGAATCTGACTCAGGATCGAGAGCGGAATGGTGCAGATGCACCAGTCCGCCGTCGCGGTCTCCGTGATCGACGGTCTGGTCGCGTCGACATAGGTGACGGTCACGGCACTATCGCTCTGCTGGATCCGGGTGACCTTGGCGTTGTAACGGATGATGTCGCCGATCTCCTTGGCGAACGCCTTGCCGATCATGTCCATGCCGCCGACCGGCTGGAACATCGTGGTCTGGAAATTGTAGTTGGCGAAGTTCTGCAAATAGCGCCAGAGCTGCGACTTCAGGATGTCCGACAGCGCCACGGGATCGCTCGGCACCGGCCTGGCTGCGAGCCCGCCGCCCGGTGCGGTCGCATAGCCGCGATATTCCGACGCGTGCAGATTGGCATTGTAGCTGTAGTTGCGGTCGAGCGCGCCCCAGGAGCGCAGCGCCTGCAACAAAATCTCCTGATCTTCCCTGGTGACGGCTTCGTTGAGCTTGCCCTGCCTGGTCGCCTTCGCGAGCAGTTCGGACACCTGTCCCTGAAAATCGGCCTTCACCGTGCGAATGCGCTGCGGCGCGCCGCCGAAGGCGCGCGACGCGTGGAGATAGGCATTGTGATTGAGCTGGATGAACGGCTCCAGCGTGACGTCGAGCCGCCGGCAATAATCGAGCAGCGCGCGATGATGATAGGGAATACGCCACGGGCCCGGATTGACATAGAGCCCCTGCTCGAAATCGCAAGCCTGCGTGACGCCGCCGAGCTCGGTGAAACGATCCCCGCCGCGCAAGGTCCAGTTGCGGCCGCCGGCGCGGTTGTTGAACTCCAGCACCTTGACCTGATAGCCGGCCTTGCGCAGCTCGAGCGCGGCGGTCATCCCGGCGAGCCCGGCACCGAGGATCAGGACGGAAGCCCCCTTCGGGTCGCCTTCGAGCCGGACGGGTCCCCGGTAACGCGACTCGGAGGCGAAGCCGAGGCTCGTCATGGCGTGGTACATCGCCGCACTGCCCGCCATCACCCCGATCAGGGAGAGCAGATCGCGCCGACTGACCCCTGCCGCTTCGTCGTGCATCGATGTGTTCAAACCGCACCAGCCCGGGATGCGCATGGGAGCCGCGCGGCCAGTTGCTGTCAAGAAAGCCCGTAGCACTCCACACGCGTTGTTGATCGGCAAACGCAGCGTCAGCGCTCGCGCGTGCCGACCCGCTTTCCCAGTTCACGCATTTCGGAGATGACCGCCTTCTCCAGCGTCTCGCGCGCGATCGAATTGGCCTCGTTGCGGTTTTTGGCGAGATACCGCTTCATCGACAATCCCCGGATCGGCACCGCACCCAGCCGCCGGGTCTGTGCATCCTGCAGCATCGAGGAATGCGGCAGAAGCCCGTAGATCCGTCCGCTCATCAGCAATTGCTGCAGCGTTTCCGGGCTCTCCAGTTCCAGACGAATGTCGAGCCGCGCGCCTTCACGCGCAAAAGAACTCTCGATCAACTGCCGCGAGCGATTGTGCCGGCTGGTCATGACCAGCGGAAGCCCGGCGAGACTCTTCACCTCGAGGCTGCGCCGTTTCAGGCGCGGGTCGTCGGAACGGCCGACCAGATAGATCGATTCGGTGAAGAGATGGGTGTATTCAATCAAGGGATCGAGCGGCGCGTCGGTGACGATGCCGAGGCTGAGCTCGCCGCGGCGAAGCTGGCTCAGCACGTTCGAGGTGAACCCTTCGAGCAGGCTGAGCGTCACCTTCGGATAGGATTTCAGGAAGGTTTGCGCGATCCTGGAGAACAAAAGTCTGCCGATCGACGGCGGCGCCGCCAGCGACGCAGGCCCGCTCGGCACATGCGCCTCGATCTGCAGGCTCTCCTTCAGCCGGTCGACCTCGCCGAGAATATGCTGCGAGCGCTCAAGCAATCGCTGGCCTGCCGCGGTCAGCCGAACGCCGCGCTTGACGCGGTCGAACAGCAGAAACCCCAGTTCGTGCTCGAGCAGCTGGATCTGGCGCGTCAGCGCCGATTGTGCAACGCGCAAATCCTCGCTGGCCTTGCGGAAATTCTCCCGCCGCGCAGCCTGACTGAAATAGCGGAACTGGCGCAGGTCCATTTCATCTCCATTTTCGACCGATGCCGGATTTCGATCAAACTGATGACAATTCAGTATTATCGCAATCAATCGGCCGATGCTAATTTTGACGCGGATCACCCGGCACTTTCGAACCGCTGCGCACATGACAGCGGCAGTCGGGCATCTGGGGAGAGAAATGGCCGATGTGACTCTCGACGCGCAGGGCGCCGCCGTTCAGGCAGGCGTACAAGGCAGGACCGCAATACTTCCAGAAAATTCGACAAACGCCGCGCAGGACTGGCTCAATACGATCGAGAAGTCCAGGCTGACGCCGCGCTATTATGCGACGATCGCGCTCGTCGTCCTGCAGGAGATGTTCGAGTTCTATGACTTCTTCCTGGTCGGCTATCTCGTTTCCGTGCTCGCGCCGGGCTGGCACCTCACCTACGGCCAGGGCGCGATGATGCTCCTTTCCTCCGGCGTCGGCGCGATCGTGGGCGCCATGATCGGCGGGCAGTTGGCCGATATCATCGGACGCAAGCAGATGGTTTGGGGCGGCGGCATGATCTTCGCGCTGGGTGCTGCCGGATGCGCGCTGATCCCTGACGGCGCCTGGATCCAGTTCTCGATCCTGCGCTTTGTCGTCGGCTGCGGCTCGATGGCTGCAACGACGGCGCAAAACCCGCTGATCGTCGAAATCACGCCGACGCGTTACCGTACCTTCGTCTCCAGCATCATGGTGACGCCGGTCGCGCTCGGCACCCTGTTCGCGGCAATGATCGCGTCCGGACTGCTGCCGGTCATCGGCTGGCGCGGCGTCGCCGCAACAGGCGGCCTGCCGCTGATCACCTCGCTCCTGATCATCCTGATCGTGCCGGAGTCGGTGCGCTGGCTGCTGTCGCGCGGACGCAATGAAGACGCGCGGCGCGAAGCAGCCAAGCTGCTCGGCGTTCCCAAGGATTCGATCTCGCTGCCGAACGTGGTCGAGACGACGCGCAAGGCCGGATCGGTCATGGAACTGCTGCAGGACCAGAAGCGGTTCTGGTGGGTCGTGGTGATCTGGGTCGGAATTTCGACCGGCACCTATGGCGTGCAGCTCTGGGGCCCGACCATCCTGTCGCAGCTTCTCAAGATCAGCGCGCATGAGGCGGCGCATTACTTCGTCTATGTCGCTCTCTCCTCGCTGCTCGGCCGCGTGCTGTTCTCCGTGCTGCCGCTCCATATCGGCCGCCGCGGCGCGGCCATCACCGGCACCGCGATCTCGACATTGATCATGCTGGCGATCTTCGTCTTCTATCGCGAGTTCATCGGCGGCATGTCGGTGTTTGCGCTGCTGATCGTCGTCGGCGCGGCATTCTACAGCGGGATGTTCTCCAACATCTCGCCCTATGTCGTCGAGGTGTTCCCGGTTTCGCTCGGCGGCCGCGCCTTCGGGCTGGCGCAGGCCTCCAACGGCGTCGGCAAGATCCTGGGGCCTGTATGCCTCGCACTGATCGCGGGCAGCGGTGACGTGGTCTCGCCGAAAGCCACCACCGACGCGGTCGCGCCGGCCTTCCTGTTCCTGGCGGCGTGCGAACTGGCGGCGCTGATCGCCATCGTCGCGTTCCGACATGAGCCGCACGGCAAGCCGATGGATATTTCGTAGAATTCAGAGCCAAGAAAAAGTAAAGAAAAAGGAAGAAAGATGCTCGACATCCCCGTTCTGATTTCCGGCGGCGGCCCGGTCGGATTGACCGCCTCGCTCCTGCTCTCCCAGCATGGCGTGCGCTCGCTCCTGGTCGAACGCCATGCCGGCACGGCGCTGACGCCGAAGGCGCGCGGCATCAATGCCCGCACCATGGAGATGTTTCGGCAATGCGGCATCGACGCCGCGGTGCGTAAGGCAGGACTTGCCGAGGGCGGCACCGGACTGATCGTCTGGACCGAGACGCTCGCCGGCCGCGAGATCGAGCGCCGCGTACCCGGCCGCGCCATCGCGAAGAACATGGCGGTGACGCCGGTAAAGAATTGTCTCTGCGCGCAGGACGATCTCGAGCCGGTGATCCGAGGCCAGGCTGAGGCGACAGGGTTAGCCGAGCTGCGGTTCAACACCGAGATGACGTCCTTCGCCCAGAAGGCGGACGGCGTCACCGGTGTCCTCAC
>Ga0153954_1001309_pt1 | contig 13903 bp, 8 predicted proteins | sample TSFL038MetaG_FD_102277 | JGI IMG/M metagenome (GOLD analysis project Ga0153954, IMG submission 102277) | Attine ant fungus gardens microbial communities from Florida, USA - TSFL038 MetaG | ecosystem: Host-associated > Fungi > Mycelium > Unclassified | place: USA: Florida, Wekiwa Springs State... | reverse complement strand
GGGCCTGGACCGGATGCAGTGCATTGCACGCCGTGCCGAGCTGAAGCTGGATCAGAATTGCCCTGAAGTGACTCTGCAGCGCAAAGCGGATCGCAGGACTCCTGTCGTAAGCGACGTGAAATCGAGACGCGGGAATTCGTGACGCCGTGCCTGCTATACGAACGATGGCAGTGACTGCCGAGGGCGACGGCCAAAGCCCGGAAAGGCTGCCGATAGCCCCTTCGCGCCCGACCAGCGCGGTGGCAACGGTCTGACCGTTCGCCATCTCGACCATCAGCGAGATAGCGCCGCTGTGGGGAAAAATAAGATGCTCCGCCGGGGCGCCCGCCTGCACCAGGACCGCGTCCTGATCGAGCGCGACGTTTTCGAGCTCGGGCCTAAGCAGATCCAGATCTGCCGCCGGTAGCATCGTCAGAAGGCGGTTACCACTCCCGCCGGGATGCGTCATCACAGCTTTCCTGCGGCGAGGCGGCATGTCCACTTGATGCCGCCCGCATATCCGCGCCGCCAATCGCGATCCGCAATCGCGCGATCATGCTTTGGTTCAGACGCAAGCAGTCTGGGCTCTGTCATTCGACCGCTATCGCATCGGCGGCGATATACATCTCTCCGTGTCCATGTCCCGCAGCAAGAGGGGGGCCTTTGCGTGCCGATCAGCAGGTTCAATTCGTTTTTGAACAGGATGACGAGCGCGAAGGCGCCGCGCAATCGCGGCAATACGCTGGTGACGGCTTCGATCGGAGACTGACTGGAATCTAGTTCGTAAGCGGCTCGATCGGCTACCGGGGGCATGGCCGATCATGCCAGCGATGCCACACATGTCTAGCCTCCGCGCCGCGGTAGACGTGCCGAGAGAAAGTGCTAGTTTCGATGCTACGCCAGCACCACCTCTCTATTCAGCGGCCAGTAGGTGGTACGTGCATGGCCGTTAGTGGTAGTCCGGCCGCAATGGACAACGGGATGTCCACGCTTCATATCGACTGCGTCAATGGGTTGACTGCTCTCGGTCCTTCGGCCGGATAGGAGCTGATGCGAATCTGGAGCCCAGAGCGTGGTGGGGCATCGAGCTGATCTCATCAGCTCTCACGATAGCCGTTAGGATTCTTCAATTGCCAACGCCAATGGTCCGCACACATTTGCGCTAACGACCGCGCGGATTGCCAACCCAAGGTGTCTCCCGCAAGGGTTGGATCGGCATAGCAGATGGCGACATCACCGGCTCGGCGTCCTCCGATTTCATACGCAACCGACCTGCCGCTCACGGCCTCGAACGTCCGAACGACTTCCAAAACACTGCTGCCGTTCCCCGTTCCAAGATTGAGCGTGATAACTCCGGGCTGCTTCAGACCGTTCAGGACGCTGAGATGACCGGAAGCAAGGTCGACGACATGAATGAAGTCGCGGATGCCGGTGCCATCCGGCGTATTGTAGTCGTTTCCCCAGATCCTTAGCTTTTCCTGTCTTCCAATCGCCACCTGAGCAACAAACGGCAGCAGGTTGTTTGGAACGCCGACCGGATCTTCTCCGATGAGCCCGCTTTCATGCGCGCCGGCCGGATTGAAGTATCGCAAGATACCGATCCGCCACTCAGCGTCGGATCTATAAAGATCCTTCAGCGTTTCCTCGATGAAGAACTTTGTTCGGCCATACGGATTTGTCGGTCCGAGGGGATGCCTCTCGTCGAGCGGAAGATAGGTCGGCACCCCGTAGACGGTCGCGGACGAGCTGAACACGAGCGTCTTTACGTTTGCCTTCGTCATGGCTGATACGAGCCGCATCGTTCCCACAACATTGTTCTCGTAGTAGCTCAGGGGTCGAACGTTCGAATCGCCCACGGCCTTCAGCCCGGCAAGGTGAATGACAGCGGTAACTCCAAAATCATGAATTATGTCGTAGACCGCCTCTTCATCCCGAATATCGATCTGACGAAAGATCAGCGACCGTCCGCAGAGAGATTGTACGCGCTGAAGAGAGGCCTGGTTACTGTTGGAGAGATTGTCGATTACGACGACGTCGAGGCCAGCTTCCAGCAATGCCATGCAGACATGCGAGCCAATGTAGCCGGCGCCTCCGGTCACCAATATCATGTCGAACTCTTTCCGTATCGGCGCAATCAGCCCTGTGCGAAGCCCGCCCAAGTGTCGGCCAACTTCAGGCGCGCGATGTCCGTAGGCAGCCGAGGATCGTGCGTTCAGCACACACGCGGCGGGCATCAAGTGCAATCGCCCCGAAGGGTTACCTCCTCTGGGTTCGCGCAGTTCGAGCTTGTAGGTGCGCAATGCCCGTGTGGCGTCGCAGGGCCAATGGTGCGCCTGCGGCTTCCGCTCGATGTCGCGCACCCTTCCGGAATTGTGTAGCCCGGGAAGGGGAGGCGGCCTTTCTTGAATCCGATAGGCTCAGCGTTTTCGGATTTGCGAAAGAGTGGAGCGGAATGCCGAGGCGAAGGCTAGCGATGCGCCATGTGCGCGATTCGATCAGATTGATGTTGACGGCAATGCCGATCCACCGGTTCGCCGATGGCGGCGCCAAGCAGGCTCATCGGCGCCGTGCCGGACCATCAGACGTCTCCCTGCAGACGTCTCCCTGCCGGGGCGAAAGTCTCCCGGAATGGTGGCCGAGATCATCTCGGAATTCCGAGCGGCCTCCGTAGACCTGGATGAGATCGTCGGAATCCGCAGTGCGTCTTCTACCGTTCGCGCAGTGCGTCATGTTCATACCTGGCGAGCGGTGAGAGCAGATAGCTGATGATCCGGCGGGATCCGGTCTTGACCTCAACCGTGACCGCCATGCCCGGGCCGAGATCGACGACGTGATCGCCGGCCTTCAACTGATGCTGGTCGAGCGATACACGAGCGGCGTAGACGAGATCGTCCTGGCCCTGCCGGCCATTTTCCGGCGTGCCTTGATCACGGGTCTTGGGGTCGGCGACGTCTCGGCCATCGCGCGCGATGGTGTCGGGCGAGACGCTCAGTACCTTCCCATGGAGAACTCCATAGCGCGTGTAGTTGAAGGTGTGGACCTTGATCTCGGCGTCCTGGTCGGCGTGAACGAAGCCGACGTCGTCGTTCGCTAGTGTGGCTTCGATTTCAAGATGGCTATCCTGCGGGACCACGACCGCGAGCACCTGCGCCGGTGTGACGACACCACCTATGGTGTGTACAGCTAGCTGCTGGACGACTCCATCGACGGGCGCGACGAGATCCTGGAGGTTCGTTCGCCGCTCGGCCTTGATCTCATCCTGGGCGACACCGGCGGCTTTCTGTTCCGCTTTCGCCAGTTCGTCGTAGAGCGCGCGCCGAAACTCTGCTGCAGTCCTTTCGCGCGTCTCCTTGAGCGCGGCGAGCGCCGCCTCGGCCTCTTTCAGCTTGCTTCGCTGAATGAGGAGATCCTGCTGCTGGCCTACCAGGTCTTGGTAGTCGCTCAAATAGTTCAATTTCGATCCAAGCTGTTTGTCGAACAGGGTTTTGCGCATGTCGACCCGCTCCTGGAGTGGCGGGATGGTAGCCTCGAGCTTAGCGATGCTCGCCTCCACGGTCGCACGCTCCGCCTCCTTCTGCGAAGCCTGACGGTCAAGTTCGGCGAGCTTGGTGCGCTGTTCGGTGGTCTGGCTGACCAGGAATTGCCGATGCATTTCGATTTGCGCGGTCGTCGCGCTCACGGGCGGATGGAAATTCGCAAGCGGATCACTGCCGTCCGAAAGCATCGCTCGCAACCTTGCGACGTCGAGCCTGGCGGCGACTAGATCGGCCTTGATATGCCCCTGCTCGGCAGCCGTCATGGTCGGATCGAGCTCGATCAAGCGATCGCCCGCCCGGACCAGCTGGCCTTCATGGACATTGATGGCGCGTACGACACCGGTTTCCAGCGGCTGGATCAGTTTGGTCCTGCCGCTGGGGATTATTTTGCCGTTGGCTGTGGCGACGATATCGACCTTGCCGAAAATGGCCCATACCAGCGCCACGCAGAAGATGGCGATGATCGTCGCGCCAACGGCGCGTCCGACCGGAGACGGCGGCGTCTCGGCGATCTCGAGCGCCGCCGGAAGGAAGGCGAGCTCGTAGTTCTGCTGGCGGATCGGTCTTTTGGGAAAGGAAACGACGGAGTTGCTAGCGGACGCCATGGATGCCTGCCTGCAGGAAGTGGAGCTTCGCGTAACGGCCGTTGGAGTGGATCAGCTCATCGTGGGTGCCATCCTCGACGACGCAGCCGGCCTCCAGGGTGATGATCCGGTCGGCCTGTCGCACCGTCGACAGCCGATGTGCGATAATGAAGACGGTCCGCCCTGCTGCGATCTGCTTCATGTTCTGCTGGATGGCCCGTTCGCTCTCATAATCGAGTGCACTCGTCGCCTCATCAAAGATGAGAATGCGCGGGTCGGTGACAAGGGCGCGTGCCACCGCGATGCGCTGGCGCTGACCTCCGGAGAGGCTCGATCCGCGCTCGCCGACAACGGTGTCATAGCCTTCGGGCAACGCGAGGACGAAATCGTGCGCGCCGGAAAGTGTGGCTGCGGTTATGACGCGCTCCATCGGCATCATCGGATCGGCGAGGGCGATGTTCTCGCGGATCGTTCGGTTGAACAGCACGTTTTCCTGCAGGACCACCCCGATCTGCCGGCGCAGCCAAGGGGGATCGACCATCGTCAGGTCGATGCCGTCGACGAGCACGCGTCCACGCTCCGGAACATAGAGTCGCTGAACCAGCTTGGTCAGCGTGCTCTTGCCCGAGCCGGAGGAGCCGACGATGCCAACCACCTGACCGGGTTCGACATCGAAGCTGAGGTCGTGCAGGGTCTCGGGTCCATCGGCGCGGTAGCGGAATGTGACGTGGTCGAACGTAACCCGTCCGCGGATGGGCGGGAGCGCCGCGCGGCTCGGACTTTGGGCCGGCTCGGGCATGGTGTTGAGAACGTCACCCAGTCGTTCCACCGAAAGGCGCGCCTGGTGGAAATCCTGCCAGATCTGGGCCAGCCGCAGCACCGGCGCGCTCACGCGTGCCGAGAGCATATTGAATGCTACGAGTTCGCCGACACTCAGGCTGCCGCTGATGACAAGCTTTGCACCGAGATAAAGCGTGGCTGCGGCGACGAGCTTGTTGATCAGCTGTACCGCCTCGCTTGCCACGTTGTTGAGGCTCACCACGCGGAAGCTCGAGGCCACATAGCCGGCGAGTTGCTCCTCCCATCGCCGCTGCATCTGCGGTTCAACCGCCATCGCCTTTAGCGTCTCGATGCCGGTGACGCTCTCGACCAGAAACGCCTGGTTCTCCGCGCCGCGTCGGAATTTCTCGTCGAGGCGCTGGCGGAACAGCGGGGTCAGCCCGGCCGAAATGCCGATATAAAGCGGGAATGCCGCAACGGCGACGCCGGTCAGGACCGGCGAATAGTATGCCATTACGCCGAGGAATACGAACGTGAACAGGAGGTCGAGCACGAGCGTGAGCGCTGAGCCAGTGATGAACTGGCGGATGTTTTCAAGTTCGCGGACGCGGGCAACCGAATCGCCGACGCGGCGCGTTTGAAAATAGGCGATCGGTAGCGAGATCAGATGCCGGAACAGCCGGGCGCCGAGTTCGACGTCGATTCGGTTGGTCGTGTGCGCGAAGAGGTAGGTGCGCAGCGCTCCGAGGATCGCCTCGAACATGCCGATCGCTACGAGACCGAAGATCAGGACATCGAGCGTGCTCAGACTGCGATGCACCAGCACCTTATCAATGACCACCTGGAAAAACAGGGGCGAGATCAGTGCGAACAGCTGCAGGAAGAATGATGCGGTCAGCACCTCGGTGAGCATCCGCCGATACTTGCCGATAGCGCCCATAAACCAGGTGATGTCGAACCGCCGCGAGAGATCCGTCAGGCCCGCGCGACGCGCCATCAGGATCAGGCCGCCGCTCCAGATGGCCTCGAACTCCTCCTGCGTCATCGTTTCGGGACGCTGCTCCGTCGGGCGCTGCACCAGCACCTTGTCGGGGGCGGCTCTGCCGAGAATCAGAAAGCCGCCGTCGCGGAGAATAGCAATACCCGGCAGAGGCGTTTTCGCCAGCCGGTCAAAGCTCGTCGAAAGCACGCGTGCCTTGATATCCATCTCCTTGGCGCAGCGGAGCATCTCAGCGACGCCGATCCTTGCGGAGCCCATGCGATGGCGGATTTGTTCGGGTTCGGCGCCAACTCCATGACAGCGTAGGAGGATCACCAGCGCCAGCAACGCCGATTCCGTTGCGGCAGGATCTTGAGCCGCAGCCTCGTCGGCCGGCTCGAACTGATGATACGTGGCGTCCTCCGACCTGGACCGCAACCATTGCCACAGTCGCTCGGCGAGGGCTCGAGTGTGTCCAGCGGCGGCGCTCGTCAGAGGGCGGGCGAGACCAAAGTTGAGGCGCAGTGAGCGCGGCAGGTCATTGAGAACGTTCGGCAGGCGGAGGCGACCGAGCCCGAACTCCTTCCAGCTTCTCCGCGCGGCCAGCTCCACGACGCGGCCATCCCAAAGGCGCTCCAATTCCTCCTGCGACATGTATTTCGGCCGTCGCGACGTGAGGTCGGCCGCTACGACGCGGTCTTGAACGATCTGGCCAAGAAGCAGGAATCCACCGGTACGCAGCACGGCGATAGCCGGCAGGGAGAGGCGCGGCAAGCCCGTCCAATCGATTTTGTGCGCCCGCAATTTCAATCCAAGCGCGCGGCCGCAGTTCAACATCTGGGGGACGTCGAAGACAGTCCCTTTGCAGTGCCGGCGTACCTCATCCGGGGCGACACTGCGCCCGTGAAGGCGAGACAGAATCGTAAGCGCGGTGACCCCCTGCTCGAATGTATCGTCATGGGGTGCGGCCTGCGGTCGTTTCTTCCTTCCCGTGATCATGTGCTAAAACTCCGGCCGCGCGACATCGTGACCGCCCCGACGGGGCGGCCCGATGCCGCATGGCCTTGGTTAGTTGGTTGGTTAGTGCAGCGGCCGAGTGAGGAGGTTAGCTTGCTGCTGAGACGCCGCGGACGACGCCGTTGCCGCGTGCGCGAAATGCGACTCGCCGCCGAAGTCGCCCGCCATCATCTGATTGAGGAGGGCGTATGCCTTCGCACCGGCGCTCGGAGTCGAGCTGGTGGTCGTGCTGGTGACGCTAGGCGCCGCGCTCGACTTCGTTGCTCCGGCATCACTCAGCGTCGTCGCCACACGGGCGAAGTCGGGATGATCGTGGAACCACTGGGCGATGTTGCTGTGGCCCGTGTGCGATTGGCCCGATGACTTGCCCGACGTCGACGTTCCGGCACCGGTCGCGGCGACCGCATGGTGATGTTCGGACCAGGAGTGGTGATGCGAACCGCCTGACGACGTGCTGCCTCCGGATGTCGTGGTGGACGAACCCGAGCTCGCCGTAGCCGGAGGATCCTTCACCGTGATGCTCTGTGGCGTGCTCGATGCCCCCGCGGAATCCTTTGCGGTGACCGTCAGCGTCGAACTCGGGTCTCCCGAACCGCGATAGTGCGACGTCAGTGTGAGGCCGCTGTTGACCTGAGCTGCAGTCAGGTTGATCGAGCTGCCCCTAAAGGTCTTGTGGTCGAGATTGTCGGTGATTGTCTCGTACGACGGCAGTCCCTTGATGGTGACCGTAACAGCGTCCTTGGAATTCGGCACCGTCACGCCGAGGCCCAGCGAGACCGAGTGACCCGGATTCACTGACAATGAATGGTCCGCGACGGTGAGGCTGGGTGCCTTCGGGGTGGTCGAGCTTCCAGATCCGCTCGTGCTACCGGATGAAGTGCCGCCGGTCGGATCGGTTACGGGCGTGCCGCCGGATGATGTTCCACCGGAAGCGGAGGTGCCGCCCGACGACGTCGAGCCGCTCGACGTGGAGCCGCCGGATGAAGTGCCGCCGGTCGGGTCGGTGACGGGCGTGCCGCCCGATGATGTTCCACCGGAAGCGGAGGTGCTACCCGACGGCGTTGAGCCGCTCGATGCGGAGCCGCTGGTGCTGCCCGATGTCGTGCCGGACGGGGAAGTGCCGCTCGACGATGTGCCGCCGGACGTCGTGGTGGTCGTCAGGCCGGGCGGTGGATCAGCTTGCAGCTGCGCTGCACTCAGCGAGCTGTAATAGACAGTCTGCCACTGCGTCGAGAGCTTGACGAAGTTGCCAGCCCCGACCGCGGTATTGTTGACGTTGTCGCCAGCCCATTGCGCGCTTGAGTCTTTCCACCAGTCAGCGCCGATCTGAGCCACCAGATTTGCGCTGGGGTCGTTGGTCTTCATGGTCGCTTCAACGAAGACACCATCGACCGTTCCGGCCGTGAACGATCCACGCTGCGTGGGGAAGAAATGGTCGTTGTAGCCGGTCGTCGGTGCATCCATCGACACGCTGCCATCCGACGACGTCTGGATGGTCAGGGGATTGTGGCTATCGCTGGAGAAATCCGCGAGGTAGTGACCCCCACTGATGCCGCTCTGTGCCTGGTTTTGGACTTCAACCCACGTTCCATTGGTGAGATGAAGGTAAGTCGTGAAGTCTTCCATCTGCACAGAGTCGCTAGCTGCATTCGGGCTGACCGATGCTCCAGCCTGCTGATAGACAACTCCCCAACCTGTGACACCCGAGAACCCAGAGGGCGATTGCGTTTCCGTGTGCGTACCGTAAACGCCGGTATCCCAGGACAGGCCTTCTGGATTTCCTTGGCTGTTGCCTGCCGTATTCTGATAGATGGCATCGCTCAAAGCGTTTGTGGACACTCTAACACTCCTTTGTAGACCACAGTTGCACTCAGGGAATTCCACTGCCGCGGCTCACGAAGGAGCGCGACATACCACGTACTCGCAGCGTGGGACCGCGAGCGGACTTTCAAGCAGCGGGAGTTTGGAAGTTGACCCCTAACCACTAGGTCGGTTGGGTAATTAGGAAGTATGGCGAAAAAAATTTGAAAGTGTGAAATATAACGACGGATATAGAGGCAAATACGCGCCTCACGCATGGCAGCGAAAAAGGTATGATTCTGCAGTCAAAACCAGCTGTGACGCTTGATCTTCATCTGCTCTGCGACAAGTCCGTCGGCTGCATTCGACGGCGTAGAAGAGTTGCGATTAGGACCGGAGCATCAGCGCAAAAGGCCTATGTTTTTACTCACGACGCTGCGAGTTCACTGACAGGATGGGGAAGTGCTCAGCAGCTGAACTGGTGGGTTGGCCGCCAATTCCTTCGGACTAACGGAAGTGTAGTAAAGAGTTTGCCATTGGCTCGTCAGCTTGACGAAGTTGTTGCCGCCAACGACGGGATTGTTGCTGAATCCACTGACATATTCAGCGGTGGAGTTTAGCCACCAATCGGCGCCGATCTGAACCACCAGGTGCGGGTTAGGGTCATTGGTCTTCATCCTGGCTTCAACGAACACACCATCGACAGTGCCGGGTTTGAATGTGCCGCGCACAGTGGGCCAAAAATGATCGTTGTATCCGGCCGGTGGTGCTGCCACGGACACGCTGCCATCCGACAAGGCTTGCTGGCTCATCGGTATATGCGTGTCGTTGGAGAAGTCGACGACGTAATGGCCGCCACTGATGCCGCCACGCCTTTGGTTTTGTACCTCGACCCACGTTCCGTCGGTGAGATGAACGTAAGTCGTGAACCCTGCGATCTCTACAGTGTTGCCTGCTGCGTTCGGGCTCACCGGGGCTCGGGCCTCGGGATAGACGACGCCCCACCCCGTGAGAGCAGAAAATCCCGAAGGAGCCGGCTTCAGTGCAGTTGTACCGTAGACGCCCTTGTCCCAAGAGAGTCCGGCAGGATATCCTTGGCTTTTGCCCCGCGTATTCTGATCGATGGCTTCCGACAGCGCAGATGGTCGAGCCGACGACTGCATCGGCCTCGGCGAAGACGCCTCCGTGCAGGAGCCGGTCGCATGGGAGGCGGCCGAGCCATCAACCTGATCATCGATGACGAAGCCGCTTGACGAGAAGTTATCCAGGACAACGAGCCCCAAGACAGCGAGCCATGCGACTACACCGAGAATGCGACGACGCCTTTGCTTAAAGCCCATCTGAAGTCAGCCTGTCGGTTGGCCTTGCTACTTGGACGGCAATCAATGATCGCGGCTGCTTTCCTCAGCCGTTCTTCCGGATCGCGAGCGACAGGTAGGGAACAGGCGCAAGACTCGATGCGTCGTTGAGCATCTTCAATGCCTTTCCAAAAGTGCGCTTCAGTGTCCCGCTTCGTCCAGCCGCGACGCGCGCGTAGCCCTCGTACCATACGTCTGCAGCAGTCTGCATGCCGCCATATCCAGGCTTGAGCAGTTCGGGAAGTCCGCCTCGGCGATGGATAATTCTCAAGATCTCGCTGACTGAACCACCCCGAATTCCCTTGCGCAGTAACCCTGTCCAGGAATCGTCGCGCAATCCACGCGGAGAGCAGTATTGGACGAAGCGATGTGCAAGCCCATCGGGTAGGTAGTTTACAAGCGGCAAACTAGAGGTGTGTGTTTCGACTGGAAACCAGCGAAAAGGAGTTTCGTCAATGAACATGATCCCACCCCGGTTGAGGTGAGTCCAAAGCTGCGGGATGATCGTCGTCCGTTCATGCGGCAGAAGGTGCTCATACACGGCAGGGAGCACGATGAAATCAAACGTGCCAAGCTGTTCCGGAAGCCGGTCACCGGACGGGCTGTGTTCGAAACGAACGTTGGTCATTCGGTAGAAGTCGGCGCGGGCGCGAGCAACACGTAGAAAATCCTCTTCAAGCTCTACGCCCACGATGCTGGGTGTCGCAGGCAAGGCGCGCGCCATGATCATGGTTGAGGCGCCGGATCCGCAACCAAAGTCCAGTAGCCGTTTACCAACGAACGCTGATTTCGGCTGATGGGCGAATAAGGTCGCCAGCAAGTGGGCTTCAATATAGGAGCCGTCTTCATCTCGCGAGATTTCATCGCAAAGATAGCCGGGTCCCTTCAGCTCCAATATCTGCGAGATCAGCTCTGTCGGATATGCCGTGTCGCAAGACGGTCGATGAATGTATACGGAAGAATCCCGCGGTTGCACATGAAGACGACGTTTCCCGTTGTTCAATTCGCTAATCCGAACACGGCCGTCTGGATGATCGAAAAACATGTCCACGGTTACGCTCCACTTCGTAAGTCTAGACGATGCCCGCCTGCGCCTCGGAGCCGCGCGCTCTCACCACCGCATCGATGATTTACCAGCGATCGATAGGTTTTCAGCAAATTGGCATTGTGCTCCTCGATGGAGAACTGCTTCTCCGCTCGAATTCGCGCAGCGGCACCCATGCGCGCGCGAAGCGAGGGATTATCCATGAGGCGGTTGACCTGGTGTCGAAGTCCATCGGCATTGCCTGGCTCGAACAACACGCCCGTCTCGCCGTCAACAACGAGTTCTGGAATGCCGCCAATCCGGCTCGCCACAACGGGTTTGCCATGGGCCATCGCTTCCAACACCGACATCGGACAATTCTCGTACCACTCTGATGGCACGACGATCGCCGAGGCGCCGTCAATCGTCGCCTTCAGCTCCAAGCCCGACAGCTGGCCGACGAAGTGGGCGTTGCGATATTGCCTCTGCAGGTCGGACGCCAAAGGACCGGTCCCGGCAACCATCAGATTCCAGGTTCCAGCAGCTTCATGGGCCCGCAACAGAGTCTCCACTCCCTTTTCTTTCGAAAGCCGACCTAAATAGAGAACGTATCCGTCGTCCCGTCCGCTGACCTTTATTTCGGCGGTATCCACGCCATTGTAGAGCAGCACGACCTGCTCTGATCGGAAGCGGCGCAGAGCCGAGTCACGCATGAACTGGCTCGGGGCAAGAAATCGATCAACCTTTTCATAGCTACCAAGCCAGCGCTGAATCGCCGCCTCGGCGTAGAGGAGGGCGCTCGCGCCTATGGAGCCATCGCTACAGCGGTTCACGAGAACCTGATGGAAGTCGCCATCCAAACATAGGGAGCAAGGGCGTCCCTCCCGCAGACGTAGATAGGCAGGGCACACCGTCTTGAAGTCGTGCAGCGTCAAGACAACCGGAATACCTCGCGACTTGGCAACGCTAATGATTGACGGCGTTATCTGATGATAGACATTGTGGCAGTGCATGAGATCGGGCCGCATTTCGTCGATCAGTGCAGTGATCTTGGCCACGGCTTCCCGGGAATGAATGAACGATAGTGCGAGGCGCATCTTTTTCGAGAGGCTGTTGCCCGTGTGATAGTCCTTGCCGGAGACAAAATGAGATTCGTAGGGAGATGCGAGATTCCGCTCATCTTGCATCGAGAATTCGATCACTTCCTGGCCCGAACACAACAAATGGCCGCGCTCCTGGAACATAACGACTTCCGCGCCGCCTTTGGGGAAGAAGAATTTGTTGACCATCAAGATCTTCATGGATGGCTGCGTCGCCTCACACCTGAAACGTTCTGTCCTGCCTTGCGATGACGCGGCGGCGCTGATTGCTCCATCGCGCCGTCACCGGCGATATGCTCTCAACCGCCAGGAATAGCTCGATCAACCCCATATTCATCCGCTCAGCGGACTGAGAAACCGATCAAGCAGCCGTCGCCGGGGTGCGCTCTGCTCTATTGCACTCCGGTATACCTTGATCGTTTGCTCCACGACCGAGTGCCAGTCGTAACGGTCAGCGACCCACCTGCGAGCGCTCTCACGCTGTGCCGGCAGCCAGCGCAGCGCTGCGAATTTATCGAGGCGATCTGCAAGGGCATGCACGTCGCCAAGAGGAAAATAATGCTTCTTGTCCAAGCCAAGCTCCACGTGTGCGGGTATGTCGCTGGCTAATACGGGAAGCCCGTAACTCAGCGCCTCCAGGAGGGCGATCGGCAAGCCTTCGTGAGACGATGGCAGGACAAAGACCCCCGCGTGGGCATACAGCTCGCGCAGCGAGAGACCGGTCTGGAATCCAGCCAAGACCGCGCCTGGCGTTGCGTGCACGAGCGCAGACACTTCCGCGGTGTAGGCATCCGGACGGTCGGTAGCTCCAATCAATACAAGCTTCCAGCCATCGAGTTTTGCGGCGCTATAGGCCGCAAGCAGATCCTTGTGTCGCTTCTCTGGCACCATGCGGCTGACCGTCAACACGTACCGGCCCGGAGTCAGTCCGAGCGCTTCCAGGGCTGAGGTGCTCGTCGGCAATTCGGGAAGGTCGACCCCGTTGGGTATCACACTCGAATCCAGGCCGTATTTGTCGCGGACCAACCCATGGATCGTCCGTGAGATCACAATGCGGCGGTTGCAAAACCGCATTCCCCATGCCTCTCCGGTACGCAACATCGTTCTGGCGAAGCGCCCCCATTTCTCTCGCTCATAGTCGGCGCCATGATGCGTAACGACTACGCGAAGTCCCAGTGCTCGGGCGAGGGGCACTATCAGGGCAGGCCCGATGGCCTGGACATGCAGCACGTCAGGCCGCCGCCAGGCTGCGGCCAGTACTCCTAAAAACGAGTGGACGATTGTTTCGAGACCCCGCGATCGAGGTGACCAGATCCGCAGGTAGTGCACTCCCTTCCAATCGCTCCCTCGACGGGCTGGCACATAGGGCGAGCGAACGACCACTTCTACATCGCAAGCCAGCTCTCTTAACATGGGACACAAATGCTCGGCATGAGCTTCCACTCCGCCTTGTACATCGGGAAATCCGCGTAGCCCGAGCATCATGATCCGCAGCATGGAAACGCCTCGCGCTCGTCGTATGGCGGCGCCATTCTAACGACGACGGAATCTTCTCATGCATGCCATGAGGCGTTACTCTCGGTGAGCGCTGCCACACCTTCGTTGTTGTCCTCGGAGTACCTACAAGTAGGTATCGCTGCGCGAAGCTGGGGATCTCGGCGTAGTCGTTTGCTCGGTGGTCGCCAGAGAATCGAAATGAAAGGCTGATGCAGTTGACGATCATCGTGTTCGTCAAACAGCACGGTC
>Ga0153954_1001308_pt1 | contig 13910 bp, 12 predicted proteins | sample TSFL038MetaG_FD_102277 | JGI IMG/M metagenome (GOLD analysis project Ga0153954, IMG submission 102277) | Attine ant fungus gardens microbial communities from Florida, USA - TSFL038 MetaG | ecosystem: Host-associated > Fungi > Mycelium > Unclassified | place: USA: Florida, Wekiwa Springs State... | reverse complement strand
GCGGGGAATTGAGACATGCCCCACTCGTTATTGAGCATTGAAAGATCGGAATGGCAGATGCCGCAGTGTTGCACTTCGACCTCTACCTCTTCCTCGCTCAAAGGACCCAAGTCGATTTCTTGCTTTACAAATTTGCCCTTTGCTGCGGGGGCAACCCATGCGCTCACCTTTGCCATAATAATCTCTCCTTGTCTATATTCATCCATATAGTAAACTTGAATATCGCGCAAAAATCTTAAGACATAAGAGGGCGTTTACGAGGCGGTAGCACCGGCGAGAGCCCTGTACGCTCCGGGAAGTACGAAACCAGAGTCGTAGACAGGACCCGATTTGCCGATAGGGAGGGTGCCGCTGAAATAGTCGCGGTAGACTTGGAGCCCCTCTTCGGCGTTTTGGATGCAGTAGAAACAGTTGCTGATCCACTCTGAGCCTTTGATGGTGCCGTTTTGCATGTTGCACTGCCAGCGGCTCGTGATCTTGGCGGTCCAATATTCAGGAGTGCCGAAAAGAAGCATGGGGGAGGCAGAAGCTGCGCCCACTTTGCGCCGCACCTCTTCGAGGCAATACTCAAAATCAGTTCCGATCCCCCCCATGAGGAAAATGGGGAAATCGAGGTTAAATTCCGCTTGCCGTTCAACCAGCTTATCTAGCCGGTAAGTCATCTTGGCTTCCACGTAAGGATTTTGTTTCTGCTCGTTGACCACGGCGTTGTCTTTTGGACGAAAATCGACAATGTTGGCGCAAGAAAGGATGTTGAGCTCTTTGGCCACGCGGTTGCCCACTTCCATGGCCCCAGGGCCACCTCCGGTCACGAGAGCGATAGGCGTATCCTTGTGCAAAAGGGGGTGATGCATTTGATCACGCATCTCCAACACCCCTTGCATCAGTTTGCGCAATTCCTCTTCAAAGCCACCCGCAAGCAGATTTGAGCCGTAAATGCCAAAAACGGTGGATTTCATGTACATCTCCACCTTTTTCAAGGGGACAAACATCCCCGCATCTCGATCGGGCTTTTGGCAGTATTGCAGAATTGTTTTTGTGCTCTGATCGACCCAATAGACAGGGATGGCAAACTTTTCCAAGTCGTGGAGTAGAGCGCGGTCTTCTGCTGAAAAGAAGCTCTGGTAGGTTTGTGAGGGGTGTTGAAAATAAATCCCTTTTAATCCGCGCTGTACCTGATCACTTAACAGCATCCGTTTCATGAGAGGGGAGGGGAACCATCGGGTGAACAGAATTCCTTGGCTGGTGATAAATCCATCGTCGATCGCTTTTAGGAAAGGGTAGGCAGGTTGCTGTTCAATATAGCGCTCCACCATCAAAGCTTGCCGGGTGCCATGCATGGGACCGGGGAATTCGTGTTGCCGCGTTTCGCGCGAAACCCAGTCTTCCGGTTTTAAGTTGAGCATCTGCGTTCCTTTAACAACAAAGACAGATGCTCCGTTTTCTCGGGGCTCGGGGGCTGTTTCAAAGGCCTTGAAGAGGGTATTTGCATCTTCTAGGCAGGTTTGTAGCTGATCGCGGTCGGAAAAGAACACATACTCTTTGTAGGGTTCAAGGGTGTAGAACTCGAGCGGGATGTCGGTGAGTTCCCGCTTGCTTTCACCATATAGCTCGTAGATATCGCCCGAAGCGCTAGTGTCAGGTTGTAAAATGCTCGCGGAAGTATGGTGATAGCCCTGGGAAAGAAGGTCATCGACAACGCGGCCAAACACGGTACGGATATGCAAGGGAAGCGTGCGGACTAGCAAAATGTCATCGGGAGCCACATTGCGCGGGGCATGGGGTTTCCATTCTTGATGGAGGCGTAACAGGTCGCGGATTTTAAAACGGGTGGGAAGCGATTTGGCAATTGTAGGCAGAAATCCTTGGATCGATTGATCATAGGTAATTTTTCCGCTTTGAAGAGTGAGGTAAGCGATGGTGCGCCCATCCACTTTGTCCAAAATCAAATCGTTGCTGCCATGCAATCCGCCAAGCGAAAGGAGAGGGCGTCCCCATCGGTCTGAACGGCCAAACATCCGTGCCAAATAGTCGGGATCGCGAACGCGGCGTCGCTCATCGGCAGCAAACAATTTGCCGATGTAAGAGCCCACCTGAAGGTTTTTGAGTACTTCTATGGCCAAGGGGCCAAGCGCATTGAGGCACACTTTCACCTGGGCGCAGTGATTGGCAGGGCGCAATTCATACTCTTTGCCTACCCCATCCAAGCCAATTTGGGCCAATGTACTCTTGATGTTAAAAAAAACGCGTTCCCGATCGATCTGAAAGCCCACAAAATTGGTGGCAATCCCTTCGATAAAGACGATCGCTTCGGCGGTGCGGTCGGATGTGTGCACCAGGTTAGTGATACATCCATCTGGGGTCGTTAGGTCATGCTGCTTCAAATCGGCTAAGTCCATAGAACCTCATCTTATTTAAAGTCAGAGATTTTTTGCCAACAAAAGGGGCCGGGCCTGCATTCTTGCATTCGCCAACAAAAGGGGCCGGGCCTGCATTCCTGCATTTGCCTATACACGATCGAAGGTTTAATTAAGATAAAATGAAATGCAAGAATGCAGGCCCGGCCCCTTTCGTTGCTTTTATTGGCGAAATGCAAGAATGCAGGCCCGGCCCCTTTTTGTTTCATTGTGGAAATTTTGTGCATAAATACACCCTTTTACGAGGGGTTGAAGAGGAGTTTCTCAGGGAGGTGTGTAAATATTAGTTTTAAACAATATATATAATTAATTGACTATTAGGTATTTATGCATAGGTTTCAAAAAAATAAAACCGTTTTAGCGGGTGTGGAAAGGGGAGTGGAAAGTTGTTAATAAGATTGTTCATAACTGTTAATTTCTCTAATTCTTTTGCGAAAAAAATGGGTTGTGTCATAATTTGCCGTTTCTCAACCGAGAGGGTTTAATGGTTGGCCATAAGTACAAGATTCCGCGCAGCGTCGGCACCCACGACGGCACATTTCATGCCGATGAGGTGACTGCTTGTGCTCTCTTGCTTTTGTTCGACATGGTGGATGAAGACAAAATTGTGCGGACTCGCGATTTAGAGGTTTTGTCGCAGTGCGAATATGTGTGCGATGTGGGGGGGATTTACGATCCTGATAAAAAATTATTTGACCACCATCAAGTGGAGTATCAAGGCAGCTATAGCAGCGCCGGAATGATTCTCGATTACTTGAAAAAAGTGGGGATTTTGAAGCCCCAAGAATATGAATTTTTCAACCATTCCCTGATCATGGGGGTAGATGCCCACGACAATGGGCGCGATCCTCAAATTCCAGGTCTTTGCACCTATTCCCACGTGGTTTCCAATTTCACGCCCATTTTGCACGACATCGAGCCCTCCACACAAGACGCCGCGTTCATGGATGCGCTCCATTTTGTGCGAGAGCACCTTTCCCGCCTTTGGAGTCGCTATAAGTATATGCAGTCATGCCGCGAACAAGTGGCCGATGCGATGAAGCACCAAAATGAATGCCTCTTATTTGAAAAGGCGATCCCCTGGATCGAAACCTTTTTTGAACTGGGTGGAGAGCAACATCCGGCACAATTTGTGATTATGCCTTCAGGTAAACATTGGAAGCTGCGCGGCGTGCCCCCCTCCTATGATGAGCGGATGAAGGTGCGCTATCCGCTGCCCCAAGAATGGGCAGGCTTGTGCGAGGCTGAACTCAAAAAAATTTCCGGCATTCCTGGCGCAATCTTCTGCCATAAAGGGCGCTTCATTTCGGTTTGGGAAACACAGGAAGATGCCCTCCAAGCGCTAAAATTGACTTTGAAAAAATAACATCACCGATAGGCCGGTCCATGACTACGATCTTTGGCAAAATCATTAAAGGGGAACTCCCTGCGGAAAAAGTATTTGAGAATGAGCGCATCCTTGTCATCAAAGATATCCATCCTAAAGCTCCCGTACACTTGTTGATCATTCCGAAGAAAGAAATTGCCGATATCCAATCCATGCAGGCGGAAGATCTTCCCATTTTGCAAGATGTGGTTACGGTCACACAGCAATTGGCAAAGGAATTTGGGATCGAAAAAGGATATCGCCTTTTGACCAATAATGGTTCGGATGCCGGCCAAACAGTGTTTCACTTGCATTTTCACTTGATCGGGGGGCGCCCTCTTTCCCATTTAGGTTTAGGATAATATGCGAACCTTTCGCCTTAACTCCGAAAGCGCAGGATTGCTCATTGTCGATGTGCAAGAACGGCTGTTTGATCATGTAGAACGCTCCTGCGAAGTAATGCACGCTATTTTAAAGATGGCCCGCGGGGCCAAGATCTTGAAGCTGCCGATTGTGGCAACAGAGCAATACCCGCAAGGCTTAGGGCCCACAATTTCCCAAATTAAAAACTGTCTGGGACCCGAGCAAATTTATCCGTCCAAAACTTGCTTTTCCGCAGTTGAAAAAGTGGCCGATTTGCCCCCGACCCAATGGATTATTGTAGGTATAGAAGCGCACGTGTGCATTTTGCAAACAGCCAAAGACCTGCAGGCGGCCGGCAAGCAAGTCGTCGTGCTTAACGATGCGATCTCTTCCCGTTCTATTTATGATTTCTCGACGGCTATCGCTGAAATGCGCGACTGCGGCATTCGGATTTCGAGTGTGGAAACGGTGCTGTTTGAATTGATGCGCGACGCAAGCCATCCCCTATTTAAAGAAATGAGCAAATTGCTCAAAGGATAAGCGTGCAAACCCTTTTGCCTTTCCTCCTTGCTGCTGCACTAGGAGCCGAAGCAAGGATTAGCAACCATCTGATTGTGCGGGATTATCCTGCTGCCGTTGCAGAAGCGCAGCAGGCTTTTGCCCGAAAACCTTCCCAAGATATTCTTGAACTCTATATTGAAGCGTTAGCCAAAGAAGGGGACGAGGAGGAGTTATGGAAGATATGGAATCAAAATAGCGCGCAGTATCCAGAATTGAAGCAAAAGCGTGAAGTATTAGAAAAGATCGCTTGGGGCGTTTTGAATAAGGGGTACAAATCGGCCTCGCCCCTCATCCGCGTGCAAGCGCTGGTGGCGGCTTATTTTGCGCAAGATTCGAAAGGGGTGGAACTGCTGCTACGGGGATTGCACGACCCGAGCGCCCCGATCCGAAAGGTGGCGATTAAGCTTTCGGGGGGATTGAGGGATGCCAAACTGCAAGACCAGATCCTCATAGCGCTCAAAACCGATAAAAATTACGACGTGCGAGTAGCGGCGATCGAAGCCATTGGGGAGATGCACATCCACCGCGCCAAGCCAGATCTACTACAGATTTTAGCACAGACAGGCGCTACGGAAGAAGAAACGGAAGCAGCCGTCGCTTCTCTAATTGAGATGACCGATTCTGCAGACCGGCCAGAAGTGGAAAAATTGGTGAATAGTCCGCGCTATGGGATGCGCCTCTTGGGGTGTTCTGTGGTTCATGCTTTGGAAAGCAAACGGGATCTTGATCTTGTAGAACAGCTGGTGAACGATCCACAGCCAAGTGTTCGTGCAGCAGCTTTACGCACGCTGGGATTGTTGCGGGGGGCGAACTTGGAAAATGCAGCTCAGGCGCGCTTGCGTGATCAAAATCCCAACGTGGCTATCACAGCGGCCTGGGCGTTGACTCTAGTGAAGCCAGCAGAGGGACAAGCCGCTTTTGAACCTTGGCTAAATCATGAAAAGCCTGAGACGCGCCATCTCGCGGCAGCGGCTTTAAGCGGGACTGGGCGATATGGTTTGGCAGCTCAAAAAAAAGGGCTGCGCAGCCATAGCGATCCTTTGGTACGGATGAACCTAGCGATCGGTTTGATTACCCAGAGGGAAGATGTTGCCCTGGCTTGCCAAGAGCTAGCTAAAGGGTGTCGCTCCTCAACGGAAAAATGGGAGCTGACCGAGGAGGCAAGTTTTAAGATTCTGAGAGTCAGTCGTTTAATTCAAGATGACGGGATGGGCACGAGTCGTGAAGGGGAGAACCAGATGGCGCGGCTGCAGGTGTTGAACATCTTAGCGATCATGCATGATCCTGGCGCTTTAGAGGCGGTGCGCGCCTTTTTGAAGCAGCGGGAGTGGGGCATTTCGGGCATGGCTGCGGCTTTGTTATTGACCGAAGGGGATGAATCGAGCCTTGATCTGATAGAAGCGCTCGTACAAGAGAAGGAACCAAAACTCAGCATCCAAGCGGCTCTGATCTTGGCTTTATGGGGTAAGAGCGAAAAAGCGATTCAAACACTGCAAAATAGTTATGCCAGCGCCGACCGTGAGCTCAAGGAACGCATTTTGGAGGGGGTTGGTCGCGTGGGCAATCTCGCGAGCGTCCCTTTCCTGATCGAGCGCCTCCAAGAGCCTTACTTGAGTCTGCGCATCCTAGCTGCGGCTGCCCTCCTTGAATGCCTCTATCATTAGTCTTCCATTTTTTTTATTTAACCACTAAGAGCACTAAGGGCTTAAGTCGTCGGCTACGCCGTTTCTGGAGAGCAATGTTTTTGAAAGAGTGTGGGCAGGCACATGCTCGCAAGCCGGCGCAGCCGAGCAGTTTGAAGCTCTTAGTGAACTTAGTGGTTAAATAAAATGGAAGACATGATGGCATTAAGAGTTTTGCAAGGAAATGCGTCCATCTGCTATGTCGAAGTTTTAAGCCCATAGCAGAGGTGCTGTATGCGATTTCTCGCATGTATTCTATTTTCTATTAGTATGATTTTGTCAGGGATGATCGATGCACAGCAGGTGCAACCCCAAAATGAAATGAATAAACCACACCCTCTGAATGATCCACAGCTTTCCACATTTCGTGAATTGATCTATGGAACAGGAGTTCATGACCTATTTCAGGGAACGGGTCCCTTTACTGTGTTTGCCCCTAGTAATGAGGCATTTGCAACATTGGGATCCCAACAATTGGAAAGCTTGAAAAAAGATCCGGAAAAGATGACTGCAATTTTGCTTTACCACGTAATCCCTGGCAAATACATGTCAGCCTACATTAAGTCAGAAACGGTCCGCACGGTTAACGGTAAAACGATCAACTTGGGCAAACAAGGCAATACGATCACCGTCAACCAAGCCAAAGTGATCAGAACCGATCTCATAGGTCCCAATGGGGTTGTCCATATCATTGACACTGTATTGATTCCGTGAACCTTTCACGAAAAACGGTTCTGGTTGCTTGGTCTTTCTACGATTGGGCCGCGAGCTCTTTTTCATCGGTGATCCAAACCTACCTCTTTTCAACCTATTTCGTCACCAAAGTAGCCAGCTCAAAAGATGTCGGGGTTTCGCAATGGGGGCTAATGATGGGTCTATCAAGCCTTTTTGTAGCCCTCACGGGACCCTTTTTAGGTGCACTTGCCGATCAAGGGGGGCACCGGAAAAGGTGGTTATTTGTCTTAACAACCTCTGTGTTTTTATGTACGGTGAGTTTATGGTCTGTTCTACCCAGCCCAGAATATGCCTTAATGGGTTTGTTGTTGGTTGGGATTGCCACAATCGCTTCAGAGAGCTCTTTTATCTTTTACAACGCTCTTCTTCCTGAGATCGCTCCGCGGGAAGAGATTGGGCGTTGGTCGGGATGGGGATGGGCCATGGGGTATGTGGGGGGAACTCTCTTGCTGGGCATTTCCCTGTGGCTTATTTTTGGGGCAGATAATCGCGATGCAAAAGCGGTGCGCTCCACCTTCTTGCTCTGTGCAGGATGGTTTGCTTTATTTTCTTTGCCCTTGTTTTTGTTAGTACCCGATGAGTATCACCCTTCGTTTGGAAGCATGAAGGAACTTTTTCGTAAAACTTTTGCACAAATGAAAACTTCGTTTGGACAAATGCGTCAGTCAAAGAATTTATTTCTCTTCTTGATTGCCCGGATGCTTTACACCGATGCGCTGATCTCCCTTTTTGCATTTGGGGGAATTTATGCAGCGGCTCAATTCAATATGGATGAAACCAAAATCCTCCTCTTTGGAATAGGTTTAAACATTAGCGCGGGACTTGGCGCAGCCACGTTTGCTTTTCTCGACGACAAATGGGGCGGAAAAAAAGTCATTGTATGGTCTCTTATAGGGTTGATGTTGACAAGTGGAATGGCCCTGAGTGTAAACCGCGAGCCCTTTTTTTGGATGTGGGGGCTCTTGATCGGGGTTTTTGTGGGGCCGATCCAAGCCTCCAGCCGCTCCTACATGGCGCGCCTCACGCCCCGCGAAACCCTCAATGAAATGTTTGGCTTTTTTGCCTTTTCCTCTAAGGTAACCGCTTTTCTAGGGCCTTTGACGGTCGGTTGGGTCACTGCCCTCACTGGCAACTTGCGAGGAGGGATGAGCACGATTTTGATCTACGCCTTGGCTGGTTTGCTGTTGATGTTTTTTGTAAAAAAAGATGTTTGACCAAATCGCCGCTTCAAAAGCCGCTTTTTCTTTCTCAAATAGGGTCGATTTATCCAGTAAAAGCAACTCTCCTGCCATGGGTACGGTTACATTCATGAAGAGCGGCCTATTATCTTGTGCGAGAACCGCCATCCCTAAAAGAAATTGTCTTTTCCTCGGATTTTGATCGAATTTTTTTAAGAGGACCCCTAAAAATGTTGGAAAAAAGCGAATAGTTTCATGGCTAGTCGAATAATACAACAAACTTATTACAGAATTGGAAATGGGTGTATTGTTGTTATGTTGAAGATAATAAAGCAAGATCGTATCCATCTGACGAATAATAAAACCGCGAATTCCAGGATAAATGGGTTTGTCTCTGTTCATTTTATAAGTTAAATCGCTGAAGATTTCGAGTCCCTTGCAAAAAAGATTAAGCTGATGAATGGACGGAATTTTTCCAGTTGTGCTGTGGAAATAGGCGCTGGGAATGCAATTGAGTAATTCATCTTCATCAAAGCAAATTGTGGGAAAAGGTAGAGTTAAAAATGCCCTGTAGAAAATAGCATGCCAGGGATCGGGATCTGCTTTTAATAAACAATCTAGCCAATCTAGCGGGGGCACGAGCACCCATTTATCTGTAATCCACCTTAGTCCCATCTCCAATGTGTCTAAATCCGCTGTAAAAACGTGAGATATTTTCAAAAATGAGGCCTGACTCATGTGTAGCTGATGGGAAGGCGCAAGAAATCTGAGTAAGAAGGAAACCAATACCAATGCCTTACTTTGTGGAGCAATCAAACGCAAAATCTCAAAGGCACGGTAGTGAAGCTGAGCATTATAAGGGATTTGAAATGCCGGCAGCTCTTCAATCTGATCGATTAGTTCTTGATAGGTCGTTATTTCGTTTGGAGAAAGTTTATGAGATAAAGTAAAAACAAAAGAAAAATCTTCCTGGTTGAGATTAATTAAGCAATCGGAAAAATCACGAAGAGCATTATTAAATTTTGGTGGATGGTTTAAATGATAAATTTGCCGATAGATTTCAATACAAACATAATTCAGATATGCGCCATCAACTTTTTTACCCGCGTATGCTAAAAGTTCAAACCATCCATCTAGATTGGCACTCAAGTGCTTAGGATCAGAGCAGATGATTTTTTTGAAAAGAAAGTGATGGGGAGGAGTTAGAGCGAGTTGTCCAGGTGTGAACAAAAAAGGAATCGTTTGAGTTAAAAGTCTATCCATTGTGTCAGGGTTGTCCGCTTTTACCGTCCTTAAAGTTTCCAAAAGCCTCTCCGTATCCATGAGGATGACTTTTGGAGGATCATCTCTAACAGAGAGGGTGCGGGAAATGGATGGGGGGCTATCGAACGCCATTCGGTTCTTGACAAATTCATTGATGCCACGAGCCGATAGACGTGCGGATAGGGATAAAGGAGGTATTTCTTCATGAGCTGCAGGGAGGGGAATCGGCAATGGAGGACTTTTGATCCATTTAAGAGGGGAATGTTCGGAAAGGGCTGGGGAGTGTAAACCATCCGTGCTTCCTGCAGGGTACATAGATCCTCCTATAAAATTTTCAATTTATATAAAAATTATTTTAAAACAAGGGGGATGAAAAGAACAGAAGAGAAGGCAAGGATCGGGACAGCGAGTGCAGGAGTGTGGCACACTCTACGCGACTCCTATTTTAAGACCGGTCCTAAAACCAGCAGCGGAGACCGGCACCGACAGAGTGGTTGTAGTCGTGGCGCAGATGAGTATCGAGGTATCGGTATTCGATCACCAGGTCAATGTGGCGGTATAAGGGGGGGCAAGGACTTCTGATGAGGGGCACTGTAAGGCCGGCAATCGCTTGCCAAGCGAAACCTTTGTCATTGCCGTTGAAGGCGGCAGCTTGGAAGCGGTGGTGTTTCATTCTGGTATTAGCATAGCCGAGGCCAATGCCGACATAAGGGGTCACAAACCAAGTGAAACGGTCAAAATCGTAATAGATGTTGGCCATTCCGGTAATGGTGCGCAAGTTCCCCTTCAGCTTAACTTTAAACTCTTCAATCTTGAGCTTGTGAAGGGTGTTGCGTCGCGCGGCAAACTCTCCCTCCATTCGAAAAGGGCCGATCCGCGAGCCGATAGCAGCGGAAAGAATGTAGCCTGGCGAATAAGATGTTTTCACTTTGAATTCTTCGTAGGTGGAGGGCACTTCAGGTTTGAAGTTGGCGCCGCCTACGAAAGTGGCATAGTAGTTGGACCACCAGCCGCAGTACTGGGCTGAGAGGGGGGATAGGATAAGGGTTAAAAAGCAAAGGAGTGGAAGAGTAAAATTTTTCATGATCGGGAGCGTAGCAGAAGAGAGGGGATTGGTGCAAGAGAGAAACTGTAACCGCCTGTAGCTCCGTAACCGACCGTGTTTTCCGTTAACGAACTTAATATCCTTTCGAGTGATCTGGTTACGGTTACAGAATACAGGCGGTTACGGGAGCAAAATTAGAACCAGAATCTTAGACCGGCACCCACAGTGTGGTTATGGTCTTGCTTGAAACCGGCGTTAAAATAGCGGTATTCTGTGATCAAATCCACGCGATCAGAAACTGGAAGGGCTACGCCAGCAATTCCTTGCCATGCAAAACGTAAGTCTTTTCCCTTTCCATTCCCATTGTGAAGAGCTGTTCCAATCCCAACTCCGACATAAGGGGTGATCCCGCTTGGTAGTTGAAGGAAATCGAGATCATAGATCCCATTGACCAAGGCCGAGGTGACCCCTTGACCATAATGCTTTCCAAGGTGCTTGGCTGTATTTCGGCGGTAAGCTCCTTCTAATTCAACGCGGAATGGTTCCCATTTGTAACCTACAGAACCTGATAAAGCATAGCCTGTTTCCCAGTCCAGCTTTGTATCGCCTGAAATTTTTTGATCTTGCTTAAAATTAGCTCCACCAAAACCGGTCACATAAGCACCTTGACAGGGGTGGGCTGCCAAAGGAGCTGTTAACGAAAAGCAGGCTGCGATTAGCAAAAATATCTTTTTCATATATACAATTTCCTTTATCTATTTAGTTTACCTTCCACAAATTTTTCATCTGGGGAAGGAGATTAAATTAGTTAAATAAGGCATATAAAGCAAATGATAAATATTATTGATATACAAAATGATTTAATTAAAGAAAGTCTTGATGGTTGGTTAATTTATGATTTTAGGCGTACTAATGATTTAGGCTGCCGCTTTTTGAAGATTCCATCAGATGCGCTGTTGACCCGTCGATTTTTATATTGGATTCCTCGGATGGGTGATCCGATTAAAGTGGTTCATCAGATTGAACCTAAGGTGCTTGATCACTTGCCGGGAAGCGTCCAAACTTATCAGACTTGGCGCGATTTTGAAATGGCGTTGCAAAGAATTTTGCAAGGATCTTCGCGGATTGCCATGGAGTTTTCACCGCGCAATGCAATCCCTACTGTCTCTAAAGTAGATGGGGGAACAATCGATCTGGTGCGCTCTTTTGATGTAGAGGTCGCAAGTTCAGCTAATATTTTGCAGCGGTTCACGAGCGTTTGGACAGAAGCGCAACTCAAAAGCCACCTGGCGGCCGCTAACTTTTTGGACCGACTGGCTCAAGAGGTTTGGGATTACATTCGGGATCGAGATGGGTTAGATGAGTCTGCTGTGCAACAATTTATGGTGGATCGCATGGAGGAAAAAGGGTTTATGTCGGATGACCCGCCGATTTGTGCCGTGAATGAAAACTCCGCCGATCCCCACTATACTCCAACCAAGGATAAGACTCGGCCGATTCAAATAGGCGATTGGATTTTGATCGACCTGTGGTGCAAGCAAAAGGGGAGCGATGAGGCGGTTTATGCCGATATCACTCGTGTGGCACTTTTGGGAAAAGAGCCTTCAGAAAAACAGCAAAAAGTCTTCGAGATCGTCAAAGCCGCTCAAAATAATGCTACCGAATTAGTGCGCAAACGATTGAGCAAAGGGGAAAGCGTCAAAGGTTGGGAAGTAGATCAAGTGGCTCGTTGCACCATTGTAGATGCTGGTTACGGTCCATTTTTTGTTCACCGGACGGGGCATAATATCGATACCCGCGATCATGGGCCTGGGGCAAATGTGGATAATTATGAAACGCGCGATGAGCGGGAATTAATCGGAGGAACCTGTTTTTCCATCGAGCCCGGGATCTATTTGCCAAAAGAATTTGGCGTGCGGCTGGAATACGATGTGTATTTGTATCCCGATGGGCGCGTTTTGGTTACAGGCGGTGTGCAGGATAAAATAGTTGTCATTCCGAAAAGATAAATTTTGGTATAGTATCCCCTGAGACAATTCTAAAAGTTCAGCTAACCATTAAAAGTTTAAACGCAGAGACGGGGAGACGGGGAGACGCAAAGAGAGCTAAGATTTTTGCTACTTTTGTTTCTCTCTGTGTCTTTGCGTCTCTGCGACTCTGCGTTGAAAAATGGAAAATATTAGGTTATGAGTAATACAACTAACACGATTTCAGCCATGTTCTTAGTGGCGGGAACCTGCATTGGCGGCGGAATGCTTGCCCTACCGATCGCCACGGGAATTAGCGGCTTAGCTCCCTCCCTTGCGGTGATGCTCATCTGCTGGCTAATGATGACAGCGACAGCGCTCCTTTTACTTGAAGCGAGTTTATGGATGGAAGAAGGGGTTCACGTGATCACGATGAGTTCCCGCTTGCTCGGTGTGCCCGCCCGTTTGTTGAGCTGGATCCTCTTTTTATTTATTTCTTACGCTTCCTTGGTGGCTTATTCTGCCGGTGGGGGGGTGCTGATTGGAGATGCTTTGGGGATCTCAAAAGATTGGGGCGCCACCCTTTTTGTCATCGCATTTGGCGCAGTCATCTATCTCGGAAGCCATACTGTTGGACGGGTGAATTCGATTTTGTTCATCGCCTTGATTGCTGCTTACGTTGCCCTCGTGGGAGTTGGCAGCACAGAAGTTAAACCTGCTTTGCTGACCAAACAAAATTGGTCCACAGCTCTGCTAGCACTCCCGTTGCTACTCACTTCCTTTAGCTTCCAAACGATGGTTCCTAGCTTGACTCCTTACTTGAAAAAACACGTGAAGGGATTAAGGTTAGCCATTGTGGGGGGAACTTTCATCGCTTTCTTAGTGTATGCGATTTGGGAAACGTTGATCTTGGGGATTGTACCTGTAGATGGGCCTAATGGGCTAGCCCAAGCCTTGCTACGCGCTGAACCTTCCACGCAATTTTTAAGTGAACATGTGGAGTGGAGCTGGATCGTTTATCTGGCCCAGTTTTTTGCCTTTTTTGCCATTGTTACCTCTTTTTTAGGGATTGCCTTAGGGCTTTTTGACTTTTTGGCCGATGGCTTAAAAGTTCAAAAAGAAGGGTGGGGATCACTGGGGCTCGGGCTCTTGATTGCTGTTCCCACACTCGTTGCAGCGATTCTATTTGAACGGATTTTCCTTTTGGCCTTAGATACGACAGGAGGCTATGGGGATACAATTTTAAATGGATTGATCCCCGTCATGATGGTGTGGGTGGGGCGTTATAAAATGGGCTACAATCAAGCCGTTCAATTACCAGGAGGGAAACCCT
>Ga0153954_1001307_pt1 | contig 13938 bp, 9 predicted proteins | sample TSFL038MetaG_FD_102277 | JGI IMG/M metagenome (GOLD analysis project Ga0153954, IMG submission 102277) | Attine ant fungus gardens microbial communities from Florida, USA - TSFL038 MetaG | ecosystem: Host-associated > Fungi > Mycelium > Unclassified | place: USA: Florida, Wekiwa Springs State... | reverse complement strand
TCTCAAGCAGCACCCCGACCGCCGACGCAGCCTGATCATGAAACGCCGCTGCTGCGGCTGGAGCGAGAAGTTCCTCATGGAAGTCATCGATGCATTAGTATGTTAGTGTGCGCTGGCCCTGGGGCGATGCCCACCTGCGGAACTCGCTAGTCGCGGACTTCGGTGGCCAGCCACTCTTTCAGGCCTTTCTGGAGCTCTCGGGCAAGCTCGGGGTATTCGGGGAAGGCGTTGCGGCGCTCGGCGGGGTCGGTTTCGACGTCGAAGAATTCGGGACGGCCGCCGTTGGTGATGACGAGCTTGTAGCGGCCTCGCAGGGCGGCGAGTTGGTTCGAGCCTTCGCTCCGCCATTCCCAGAACAGGGTTCGTTCGGGAACCGTCCCCGCACCCGTCCAGGCAGGAAGGACATTCACGCCATCGACATGCCAGGCAGGGTCAGGGGATCCCCCCGCCGCGGCCAGGAGGGTGGGGAACACGTCGGTCATATGCATAATTTCATTCGAGACTTTGCCGGCCGGGATATGGCCGGGCCAGCAGGCGATCGCCGGCACACGGATGCCACCTTCCCAGACGGTGCGTTTCTGGCCTCGGAACGGACGGTTGCTGTCGAGGAAGCGGCTCGTGCCCAGGTTCCCCGCCTCAAAAGTCGCGCCGTGGTCGCTGGTAAAAACGACCAGCGTGTTCTCGGCCAGCCCCAACTCGTCGAGCGCGGTGAGGATCCGGCCGACATTCTTGTCTAATCGTGTGACCATCGCCGCGTACGTGGCACGAAGCGGGCGGGTGGGATCGGTCTCCGGGAATTTCCCTTGGTGCTGGGCGATTTCGTCGGCAGGCGCTTCGATGTTGAAGTGACTATTAATGAACGGGACGTACAGGAAGAACGACCCTTCCTTGCGGCGCTTGAGAAAATCGATCGCGTGATCGGCGAAGAGGTCGTCGGAGTGGCCCGAGACCGGCTTGAGTTCACGACCGTGCCAGAGCGACTCGGGGAACTTTTCCCAGGCATGCCTGGCGTCGGTGAAGCCGAAGAATTCGTCGAACCCCTGGTCCATCGGATGGACGTAGGTCGACTCGCCGTGACGAGGCTGACCGTGATGCCATTTGCCGAAGAGGGCGGTGGTGTAACCTCGTGCCTTGAGAGCCTCGGCAATCGTGACTTCATGGGACGGGAGGTCGTCGTCGTTGCGCGAGACGCCGTTGTGAATCGTGTACTTGCCGGTCATGAGCGCCCCTCGGCTCGGTGCGCAGACGACGGCCGCCGTGTAGAACCGCTTGAAGATCGTCCCTTTGGCTCCGAGGCGGTCGAGATTGGGCGTCGACCACTCGGTCCGGCCGTTGAACCCGACGTCTCCCCAACCTAGGTCGTCGGCATAAAGGAAAAGAAGATTCGGTCGCTTCTCAGCGCCCAGGGCAAGAGGGGTGACAAGTCCGGTCAGAACCAAGCTGAGGACGAGACGGTGCATCATGGCAGGCCATCGGCTCCTTCGGCACCCGAGCGATCCCAAAACGCCTCTCCAGAGGAGAGGGCCCACTCTACAAAAGTGCCTTGAGGCGGGCTATAGTGACCCTTTTCCACGCCAAGGCACGAGCCGATCGAATCACGGCTGTATCCCAGATCAAACCCAAAGGGGAGCGAGACGATGAGCCAGCGGAAGTTGCGGGTGGGCATGGTCGGCGGGGGAGGACCGTCCAACTTCTTCGGTGCGCCACACCGCCGCGCAATCCTCTTGGACAACTCGGCTGAGTTGACCGCGGGTGCCCTGCGGAGCAAGCCCGAAGAGTCGCTCGAATCGGCCCGAGAACTCTACTTCACCCGGGGATACACCGACTGGCAAGCCCTGGTCAAGGGGGAGGTGGCTCTCGGTGAGTCGGAGCGGATCGACTACCTGACGATCGTGACGCCGAACGACGCCCACTTCGGACCGGCCGACGCCGCGGCTGCGGCCGGGATCGGCGTGCTCTGCGAGAAGCCGCTGACGACCACCCTCGACGAGGCACGCCGCCTTCACGCCACGGTCGCCGCGAACAAGACGCCATTCGTGGTGGCGTACACCTACACCGGCTTTCCCATGGTGATGCTGGCCCGCGAGCTGATTCGCGACGGGGCCATCGGCGAGGTTCGCAAGGTCGAAGCCTGGTACCCCCAAGGCTGGCTGGCCAGCAAACTCGAGGCCGATGGCCAGAAACAGGCCGCCTGGCGCGTCGATCCGAGCAAAGCCGGTGCCTCGGGCTGCGGCGGCGACATCGGCACCCATGCTTATGAGTTCGTTCGATTCGTCGCCGGTCGCCAGGCCACCCGCATCCGAGGACGACTCAAAACATTCGTTCCGGGCCGGGCCCTCGACGACGACTTCACGGTCTTGGCCGAGCTCGACAACGGCGGCATCGCGACCATCGCGGCGTCGCAAATCACGATCGGAGCCCAGAACGACAACGGGTTCCGCGTCAGCGGCACGACGGGCACTCTCGAGTGGTCGATCACCGACCACACCGTCCTGAAGCACTACGCCGGTGGCCAACCGCTTCAGCTCTATCGCCAAGGGGCGGAATACGGCTACATCCCGGGTTCGATCAAGCCGTACCTCCGCATGCCGTCGGGCCACCCCGAAGGCTTCCACGAAGCGCTCGGCAATCTCCATCGCACCCTCGAGTGGACGATCCGCCAGCGCCGAGGTGAGAAGGTCCCGACGCCGTTCGAGCACCCCGGAATCGCCGATGGCGTCGCCGGCATGGCTTTCGTCGAGGCGGCTGTCGCCAGCTCCCATCAGGACGGTGCCTGGGTCGAGGTGCCCAAGATCGCCTGAGCGCCCCTTCGCGAGCTCCGTTCAAGCCCGTATGATGTCAGCATGGGTCGCCGAAAAGAGCCTTCGATGTTTCCCAATGTCCGCCTTCGCGGCGATCGAGACGTCGAAAGTCTTTCTCCGGCGGCCTTTTCTTTTTCTTTTCGACCGTCCTCGTTACACCGACGACCGAAAAAGTTGACCGCCTCCGCCGGCAATAAGGAGGGATCGTGAAGGATCCACTGGTGCGGTTCAGCGTCGCCATCGGCGGCGAGTTGCTCCAGAAGTTCGACCAGTACCGTGAGCAACACCACTACCCGAATCGGAGCGAGGCGGTCCGCGGACTCATGCGTGCAGCCTTGATCGAAGAAGTGGTGACCCTCGACGACAGTGAGACCATGGGGGTCGTCACCTTGATCTACGACCACCACGCCGGGCGAATCTCCGAACGACTCATGGAGCTCCAACACCTGCACCTGGAGCGAGTCGTGACGACCACCCATGTCCATCTCGACGCTCGCCGCTGCCTGGAGGTGATCCTCCTGCGCGGCAAGGCGAAGCGAATTCGCGAACTGGCCGACAGCCTGATCGGAATCAAAGGGGTTGAAACGGGCCGCCTCGTCCTGGCGTCGGCAGAGGCAATCCCCGAACGTCACGGACCAACCGGCGAGGCTCATCATCATCACCACCATGATCATGACAAGCTCGGGCACCATCATCACTAATTGAGAGCCCTCACCGACCGTCCCGATTCTTGCCAACGCTTTGGAGGAACAACGCGACCCATGCCGATCCTGTCGCCGGCTGGAACGGTGAGTTACGCAACGCTTTCGGCCATGATCACGCCAGCCATCTTTCTGACCGCGAACGGTTCGCTCATCATCTCGACATCAAACCGAATGTCGCGTGTCCTCGACCGGATCCGAGCGCTCAACGAGCTCGGCGATAAGATTGATCGCGGCGGCGGCGACTTCGACTACCCCATGGAGCGCCTGGCCCAGGTGCACGAGCAACGCGATCGTCTCCTTTGGCGCAGCGACCGCATCCGCCTCGCGCTCGTCGCCCTCTACCTGGCCTTCGGCGCCTTCGTGGGAACCAGCCTGGCACTCGCCATCGATGTCTGGACGGGAAACAGGCTCGTGGCCCTCCCCACACTCACGGCCGTGATCGGCGTCGGCTTTATGCTCTTCGCCTGCATCAGCCTCGTGCGCGAAGCCTTCGAAGCCCTTTGGAACAACCGGCTCGAGATCAGGTTCTATCAAGAGCTCCACCAACGCAGAAGGTTCGCAGCCACCCAGGAGACTGTTCCACCCCCCTCAGAATGAAATGAGATGAGATGAGATGAGATGAACTCTCGGAAGGCCAAAGACTCAACCAAGGGTCCGAAGGACCCCGAAGCTACTTCTGCCAGGGACAGTCGTCCCTTGGCTGACGGCCCCATCATCGGAGTCCCGGCGCTGCTTCGGCTGGCCAATTGGGTCCGAGCCTACCGCGAGAACTCGGCAACGACCGGACCAGCGTCGGATCGCAGCGAGGACACATCAGACGATCCCAAGGAACCGGCCGCCCCAAAGCCGAAACCCAGATCGTGACGGGGCACAATCCGGGTCGGAGGCTCGGAACCGAGGGACTCAAGGTCGGGCGGGAGCCAGTCGTTCACTACCTTGATGGGGGCTTGGCTTGCCCCTGGGTCTTGGCTTTGGCCTCGGTCTCACTCACGAGCCGCTCGATCAGTTCGTCGAACAGGCTGGCCGAGATGCGTCCTTTGAAACGGATCACGCCAGTGGAGGGTTTGCTCAAAGCTTCGGCCGGCGTCCCCTGTTCCTCAAGGTTCCGAAAGACTAGTTCTGCGTAATGTAAAGAATCCTGAAAACCCTTCCGTGCGAATAGCCATGAATGGATTTGTCAGTTATAGTTAGCCTAACGTGACGAAACCGGGGACGACGCGGCTAAGACGAAGTCGCGAGGCCGGCCCAACTCTCCGCCTGGCGGTCGAGATCGGGCTTCACGTCTTCCGGGCACCTTGACGACGGCATCGTTGATGAGACACCCATGGTGAAGGCCCGACGTTCGCGATATGCGCCTCGTCTCGAGACACTCGAGACCCGCGCCTTGCTGAGCGGGACGACAACGAACGAACTCTTCGTTCAGTTCAAACCCGACGCCCCAGCATCCGCCTCGGCGACGGCCCTCTCCACGCTGAAGGCGAGCGTCGTTCAAACCTATCCGGACGGTTCCAACCTGATTGCCCTGGGTTCCGGCGTGGACGCTGGACAGGCGTTAAGCTGGCTCAAGAGCGATCCTTACGTCAATTACGCCGAAGCCGACGGGACCCTTCAAGAGTCTGCGGTCACGATCACGCCGAACGACCCGAGCTTCGGTTCGCAGTGGGCCCTGGCCAATTCCCCCGCGGGGATCGACGCCCCCGATGCCTGGGGGATCACGGAAGGCAACTCGAATGTCATCGTCGCCGTGCTCGACACCGGTCTCGACCTGAATAACCCTGAGTTCGCAGGCCGGCTTTGGTTGAACCCTACGGCGAACACCGATGGCTTTAAGGGCGACTACAACGGCTGGAACTTTGTCGGGAACAACGCCAACATTCAAGACTTCGACGGCCACGGAACCCACGTCACGGGGATCCTTGCCGCGACCGGGAATAACGGGATCGGCGTTGCAGGGGTGAACTGGTACGCTCGCATCATGGTGGTCAAGGTCCTCGACAACACCGGCAACGGGTCCACCGACGCCGCCGTCAACGGGATCTACTTCGCCGTGCAACACGGGGCGAAAGTCATCAACGCGAGTTGGGGAGGGGGGACGTACTCTCAGGCGTTGGCCAACGCCATCTCTTATGCCGACTCGCAGGGGGTTGTTTTCGTCACCGCCGCCGGCAACAACGCAGCCAACGACGACGCCACCCTGTCGTATCCAGGCAGCTACAATCTTCCCAACGAAATCGTGGTCGCCGCGACCGACTCTTCCGGTAACCTGGCGAGCTTCTCCGACTTCGGCGCAAGCTCGGTCGACCTGGCCGCACCCGGGGTGGACATCTACAGTACCCTCCCCGGCGGCGGTTTTGGATACCTCTCGGGCACCTCGATGGCGACTCCGTATGTCTCGGGGGTCGTTGCGATGCTGGCTGGTCTTCAGCCCGGCTACAACGTTCAACAACTCATCCAACGGGTCCTATCCACCACGACCCCCAGCGCCAGCCTTGCCGGAAAGACCGTGACCGGGGGGATTCTCAACGCCTTCAACGCGCTCAATTTCTCGAACACCGTCACGTCCACAACGGTTGACCCCAACGCCTTCGAGCTGAACGCCTCGAGGAACAGCACGGTCCTTGCCAAGATGCTGGCCACCGACTCCTTTTGGATCAACAACGGTGGCACCGCCAGCGGGTTCGTGTCGGGACTCTACCGAGAGCTTCTGGGACGAAATCCCGACTCAGCAGGACTGTCGGCCTGGACGGACCTGCTTCAATCCGGAACCTCACGCTTCGACCTGATCGTGAAATTCCAAATGGCTCCCGAAGTGTTGGCCGTCAAGGTCGCCCATTGGTACCAGGATGACCTGGGTTGGACGACACCGCTCAACCAGCTCAAAACCGATCCCGGCGTTCTCTACTGGGCGGACAAGCTCCAGGCAGGGCAGAGTGACAACGAGGTGCTCGCCCAGATCCTGGGAACCAGCTCGTTCTACGTCTCGCAAGGGAATACCGAAAACGGCTTCGTTAACGGTGTTGTCGAAGCCGTTTTCGGCCGCGCAGCCGATCCCGGGAGCGTCCAGTACCTCAAGGGGCTGCTCGAGAGCGGTACAAGCCGCACCGCGCTCGTGAGCCTGCTCGAAACCAGCATCGAGGCCAAACGCGTGACGATCGCACACTGGTATATCGAAGACCTCGGTTGGACGTCGACCGTCGCGCAGCTCAAGGAGGATCCGGGCGTGCAATACTGGGCGAATTACCTCGGAAACTCATGATTTCATGACCAGATACGCGCGGACTCAATGCATTTTGGTTCGCGCGATATCCCGTAGATACGAACACTCATCAAGACTTTTCCGACGATTGGCAGGCTGATCAATGAAGCGCACGAGGTCTTCCACCGCGCCGGCAAGACCGTTATGATGGTTGCCGAAAGCTAGGACGGGAGGAACTGCTCACGGAGGAGCCATGCGCATCACAATGCGACCCTCATCACCAAGCCTTCGCGAGGGTTTGGCGGTCGCAGAGCTCTTCGCGGGCATTTTCCGTCGCGATGTACTGGCCTTCTATCCCCAGTCTCGCCTCGAACCGATCGGGCACAATGGCGTCCCGACCGTGCTGCATCCCGGTCCCGACTTCCAGATCCTCGAGCCGCCGACGGAAGCCGAGAACGAGCTCGAGGTCAGCATGTTCGGGCTTCGCTACGCCTTGTCGCCACGTCCTGGCGGTCGGTTTTCGTCCTATGACTTACGGATGATCCGCGCGATCGGCGCGGTCCTGAGCCTGCGCTACCACCATCTCTTTCAGGTGGCGCACCTCTCCCGGATCGAGCTATTCCGAGGCGGTTCCGAAGACCACTACGTCGCAGCCTTCGTCGAACCTCAAGGCTACGCGCCGACAACGGCAAAGCCGAGCCGGATCGCCTCGACGATCCTGACCTTGCGTACCGCGGCCCTGTCGACTTACGAAAACCGACGGGTTTCCACCGGCGCGCTCTTGCTGGGACCGGGCGACGACCCCAGGCCAGCCGCGAGCCCGACGCCGCCTGACGCTTTGGACTACGTCGCCGAGCTCACCAGTCTCAAGAGCATCCATCGGCTCTGCGACGGCGGGCGGACGCTCTTCCTCGTCGATCGCGACGGGAAATTGGCCGACATCATCGACGTTGAGCGCTGGGCGACCGAAACGTCGACCAGCGAAGCCCCGGCAATCCCGTGCGCCCGGATCTACTCAGCGCACGCGAGGGCGACGCAGTCGGGGGGACACATCTGTTTGGTCCTCAGCCCCAACCAAGAAATCAAGCTGTTCGCAGGGGGGCTCCAGGCCTTCGCGTTCGCCCACGGCCGATGGCGAATCCTCGACCCCGCGGCGAAATTCGCGGTCTGGGAGGCCGCGACCTCCCAGCCGAAGTTGGCCCGGATCTTATTCCAAACCGCACTCGACCTCGCCGAGAGCCGCCACGGCGGTCTCTTGGTCGTGGTCAACGAGGTCGAAGAAGCGATCGACCGCTTGATCGCTCGGCACGACATGCTCACGCCGGAGGCCCCCCTGGGGCCGCCTCGTGAGTTGACCCCGGGCGACCCCCTGGCCAAGCGGACCTTACATTACCTCGCCCGTAATCGCGACGTCACCGAGCTCGCCCCCGCGGTCCTTGAGGCCCTCGCCGGCCTCGACGGCGCCTTGGCGACCGATCGCGAGGGCAAGCTCCTCGCCTTCGGGGCGATCCTCCGCCACGACGCCTCGAGCCTCCCCAGCCCGACCACCGCCGAAGGTGCCCGCACCACCGCAGCCCTCGTCGCCAGCAAGTTCGGTCCCGTGCTGAAAGTCAGTGAAGACGGCGTCATCTCTTGCTTTCTCAACGGGGCCCGCGTCTGGGACCTCTGATTCTCGTGCCCTCCGAGCATTCCCACCGCCTTCTGTCGCGTCACTCGTCGCCGTTCCGTGAGTTCGCGCGCCTGCTCGAATTTGTGATTCGAGGCCCAGAACTTGCAAACATCTTTGATTGGCCCGAGTCAAATCCGGCCCGGGTTCGACCGCCTTCATGGCGGAGCGGCGGCTCCATCGTCCCCCCCGCCGCCGCTCTCGTTGCGGTCGCAAACCTTTCTCCAGGTTGAGGAGACACCGAGATGGACCGACGTAACCTGTTGGGCGTGTTGGGGGCAGGAGCATTCGGTCTTTCCGCCCTTGCCTCGCACGCCGACGAGACGAGCGACGACCACTGTTGCACCCTCGACAAAACCCACGAAGAGTGTTTAAAAGCCTGTGCCGATTGCGCCAAGTCCTGTGACATGACCTTCCACCATTGCCTCAAGGCGCTCTCGGAAGGCAAAAAAGAGCATGCCAAAGCCCTCCAGTTGCTCTCCGATTGCGCAGCCTTCTGCGGTCTCTCAGCCTGCATGATCGCCAAGCAGAGTCCGTTGATGGCGCACTCGTGCCACGCCTGTGCCGACGCCTGCAAGGCAACCGCCGCCGAGATCGAGCGATTCGACTCCGGCGAAATGCGAATGACCGCCAAGAAACTTCACGAGTGCGAACACTCCTGCCGTGAGATGGTCGAGCACATGAAGGCCATCGGCAGCGAACTGCGAGCCAACTAGTGCTTTGTCAACCCTAAGAAAACGGGTGCAGACGGCCTACCGTAGGGTGGGCATTGCCCACCGATCTTCGCTGAGGCCAACAGTTTGGTGGGCAATGCCCACCCTACCAAAAGAAATCGCTTACCCGTCAATCGAACGTTGACAAAGCACGAGAGCGGTTATCGCTTGGATAGCATACATACACTCAGGCCAGGGAGTGCCCCTGTGGCTCGAAGAAAGTCAAGAGGCCGGTGGGGTGGCTCACCAGTGGCGTCAGCCTGAGCCCACTGTTGGACAAGCCAGCAGTACCACTCTATACGCTCATCAATATAGCATTGGTTGATGGTGCGTTCAACGCATAAATCATAGGGATTTCTCTCAGCTCTTCTGGGATTTTGTAGGCTATCCCATCGCAAACCGCTCTAACCAGGGAGAAGGTTCCGCCCCACTCCCAAAGCCCCGAGCTGCGCCGCGTCCGACGGACGACGGTCGGTTCGAGGCTTTTACTTGTGATTCTGCATCGCTTCCTTTTCGGGAGGGCTGTCTCTTGTCGATCCGAGTTCAAACCATCCGTCCTACTCGGCGTGGTCGAGCTGATCTCCTGAATCCGTAGCGTGGACCAAACGCGTTCACGTTTACCGCGACGTCCGACATCCGATCGAGGCCTCGGCCTTGACGGATCAGGATTGCGCCGGGTCCAGAGCGACAACCGCGAAGCCGAAGAGGTTCGACTCCCCGGCCATCTCGACGATGACGAGGTCGGTGCCAGGGACGTCGATCGACATCGGCGCTTTGTAGAGCCCCTGCTGCGTGACCGAACCCGCGCCAATCACCCGCCAGGACACCGTGCCATCGACGGTGAATTGCTGGGTCATCCCCGGCCCCAGTTCAGCCAGCGCCGGGATGACGCCGAAGGCGATGATCGCGTTGTTCAGGAAGACGACCGCGCTGGCGCTGGCGGTGCTCGTTGAGGCGGTGACCGTCGCCGAGGTGACCCCCGTCGGGAACGTCGCCGGAGGGGTATAGGTACCGGCTGAGTCGATGGACCCGGCCGACCCGTCGGCCGGCGAGATGCTCCAGGTCACCCGCTGTTCGCCGAGCACGGCGGCCGAGAACGCCTGGGGTTGACTGCTCGAGTCGACCAGGACAAACGCGGGGCTGACCGCGACTGGCCGGTTCACCAGGACGACGACCGCCGTCGCCACGTCACCGCTCTGGTCCGTCGCGGTAACGACGACCGGCATCGTCTGCCGCCGGATCAGAGTGGGCGCGGTGTACAGACCGGTATCGGAAAGGGTGCCGACCAACGGGAAGCGCGTCCAGGTCACCGGCTCGCTACCGGAGTGGCCAAACTGGACCGTTTCGCCCGGGCCGATCACGGACTGAAGCGGCGCGATCGTGAAGGCCGTCTGCGAGGGCTGCACTTGGCCAAACAGCGCGAGGTCGCCCGGAACGTAGACGTCTGCGTACTGGAGTATGTTCTGCGCCGGGAACAGCAGGCTGCTGACGGCGAATGTATTGACCGCCGGCAGCGGGAAATTGAGGATCGAGGAGACGACCGGCTTGGCCGCGGAGGCGATCTTCGAAGCCGCGGTGTCGCGCATGTCCCCGTTGCCGAACCAACGGTCCAGCCAGGAGCTGTGCGAAAAGTTGATGCTCGGCGAGCCGGCTCCCGTGAAGGTGAACGTATCGGGCTGGCCCGCAACCTGGCCGAGAGTCGGGCTCGCCGACAGGTTCGCGCTGATGGTGAGCGTCACCGAATGGGACGACGCCGTCTCGCCCTTCGCGAAGCTCGTCGAGCCCGTGAACTTCTGGCTGAACCGCGATGACCAGGTGATCGCCATCTGATCGCTCTGGGGCTCCACCTTCAGGCCGTTTAAGCCAAAGCTGACCGGCTCATAGCCGGGGTCGCCTAACGACCACGCGCCTGGGGTCCCCGACCAGATGGAGTGAAAGATCCCGCCCCCGGAGCTCCAGGAGTACGTCACGACACCGGCGTTGATCGAGCCGCCTGATAGCGTGAGGTACGAAGCCGGGCTGGTCCCGCTCAACTGAGCAACGGTGAAGCTCGGTTTGCCCGGCTGCTGGGCATAGTTCGGTCCGATGAGGTTCTGGAACAGCGTCTTGCTCGCCACCAACAGGAAGGCGCCGTACTCGTCGGGGATGAGGTAGGGGAATTCGGGCCCGGGCAGGTCCCCGCCGCCCGGGTTGTACGTGGTGGCGACGAGCAGAAGCACCGCCCCACCCGAGTCCCCGTCGGGCGCCGGCAGAGTCCGGACCTCGAAGGAGACCGGGGTGAGGTTCTCCGTGCTGCCGGCGTTGATCGAGCCGAGCGAGTAGGTCAGCTCCGCCTTGGTCTCGGCCTGGAACACCGACTGGAAGAACTGCCCCAGAAAGGCTGCCGACCCGCTCCCCGAGAGCAGGTTTGCGCTGAAGGTGTTCGCATCCTGGAGGTCGACGACGACGTTCAGTTGGTTGACCTTCCCCTGGACCTTTTGGAGTTCGACGATCATCTGGAGCTGGTACTGGTCGCCGGGTGTGATGTCCTGATAGCCTGCGACGTACTGGACGGGGCCCGAGCTATTGCCCAGGACGATGCGGCCCGAGAGGAAATTCATCGTCACGATCGCCTCCTGAGCCGCCAGGTCGGCGCTGAAGGCGATCAGTGGGGGGCCGAGTTGGAGCCCCTGGAACTGGACCTTGACGCCGGTGACGTCGAGGGTCTGGTTGATCGGCGGTAGATTCTGGCCCGCCCGAACGTTGGCGACGAATTGTTGGGCAAACAGGTCGTTGACAGCGCCGGCGTTGTAGCCGACCAGGACGTCCCAGCCGAGCGTCATCGACTTGTTCGCCAGCACCTGGAGCACAGAGCTGATCGGGTTACTCACGGGCGGGTCTCCCTCATGGTTCAAGACGCGGCGATGGCGACGGCAGCCCCCTCGCCGGCGAAGAAGTCTGCCACCAGCTTCACGGCCAGCGTGATTCCCTCGGAACTCTCCACCAGCGAGTTCAGCCGGAGGAACTGGAGCAGGTTCGGCAGCGGGCCGAGGATGTTCCCGGCGATCGAGCCGCCACTAGCACCAAGCGAGCTGGCGATGATGCCTGAGACCAGGTTGATCGTGCCGATGGCGCTGAGCACGACCTTGCCGGCGGGATCGTTGTAGCGGGCCAGCACGGAGCCCTCGGCCCACTTCACGTCGGTGACCACGAAGATCGCGATGTCGATCGCCACCACCCCCCAGCCGATGATCCAGTTGGCGAAGCTCGCCTTGTCCTCGCTGCTGTCCAGCGGCACCGCGGTGAACGGGATCCCGCCGGGCCAGGTCAGGACGCCGATCAAGGTCGGCGCGACGATGTCGACGACACCTAGCGCCTTGGGTGCCTCGCCGTCGGGGATGGCGTCCAGGCCGGTGTCGAACAGAGCCCAGAGAGCGGCCACCACCGCCGCCGAGTACGTCATCGCGTCCGCCACCCCTCCCTCGCTGGCCGCGGCGAGGCCGCTGGTCGGGAGCTTTCCGCCGGGGAATGGCTCGCTGCTGGCGCCGTTGGCCAGCTTGTAGACGAGCGTCACCGGCAAGGCCAGCGCCAGCGCGAACAGGTCGACCACCGAGACGGTCGGGATCGTGATACCGAGTAGCTCCGCGATGTCGTCCAGGATCGAGGAGATCAGCGGGATTTCGAACGGCGTCGAGAGTACGTTGCCGACCGACTCAACCGCAGCGGCCAGCACGTCGAGCAGCGCGTCAATGATGCCATCGAGGAACGCCAGGACCGCCAGCGCCACGTTCTTGAGCCCCTGTAGGAAGTCGGCCACCCCGAGGGTGGAGAACTTGCCCGGGTCGGTCAGCGCGGTCTGGAAGGAGGACCAGAAGTCGTTGCAGGCGTCGGCGAAGTCGGAACCGGCCGCCTGGAAGGCTGTCTCGAGGTCGTTCATCGGCTGCGTGAGGATGCCCGCGGGCGTGGTCGCGGGGCCGCCGCCCCAGTAGCTCTCGATCTTCTCAATCAGCCAGTTGTTCTGGACCGAGGAGATGATGCTGCCGACGTCGCCCAGAGAGAACTCCGCGGATCCAACGCCCGAGCCGGCCAGGCGAGGCATTGTCGAGAAGCCGGACGCGCGCAGTTCGGCGAGAGTCTGCCCGCTGGAGAACTGGTTCGAGATGGCGTCGAAGGAAGAGCTGACATGGTTCTCCAGGTTCGCGAAGAAATTGTCGACAATCTGGGTCCGGAACCTGGTGATCTGGTTGCCGAGGTACGGGAAGGCCTGACTGATCGCCGAAGACAGCGCGACCTTGGTATCCCAGATGGCTCCCCAGTCGAACAGCATCTTCAGCCACTCGATGAGATCCTCGATCGCGGTGCCGATGGCCGCGAGTATGCTCTGGACGACGTCGGCGACCCGCTCGATCCCGGAGACGATCTGGCCGACGATGTTGTGGATCTCGTCGCCGATCTTCACCACCAGACTGACGGTCGCGTCGACGACGTTCACCACCCACTTCGTCGCCTTGATCGCCGCGTTCTTGATCCCGTTCCAGACGTCCTCGAAGAAATCCTTCACATCGTCCCACCAGGAGCCGAACGAGGCGGCGGTACCTAAGGCGAGCTCCTGGGCGCGGACCTCCTCGACGCTGCCAAAGGTCGTGAAGCTGGGGTTGTTCAAATCGCTGAGGTCCAGGATGAACCCCGCCGGGGCGGCCTCGGCCACGGCTGCCGAGCGCGTGGAGTTACCCTTCCCAACAGTGAACATGTGAACGATCCCCTGGGCCGCCGCGCTGGCGACGTCCGAGCTCTGGGATGCGGCCGGAGCCAGCGGCTTCCCGTTGACGGAGGCGGCGGCCAGGGTGCCGGAGCCGAATGTCGACAGCTCGCCCGCCGT
>Ga0153954_1001306_pt1 | contig 13939 bp, 12 predicted proteins | sample TSFL038MetaG_FD_102277 | JGI IMG/M metagenome (GOLD analysis project Ga0153954, IMG submission 102277) | Attine ant fungus gardens microbial communities from Florida, USA - TSFL038 MetaG | ecosystem: Host-associated > Fungi > Mycelium > Unclassified | place: USA: Florida, Wekiwa Springs State... | reverse complement strand
CGGCGTTCCGATGTCCGCGATCGAAGAGAATTGCCGCATGACGGCGCCGAGCCGCTCTAAAATCTCATCGGCCGCCCGCGCGAGGAGAAAGTCGGCCGGTTCGCGCGCGAAAGCGCGGGCACGGCGTCGGCGCTGCAAGGCGCGATCGAAAATCAGGAAACTGCTGGTCGTCACCGCCACCTTTTAGCGCATTGCGACGGCCGGCCCGGCAAAATTTCTGGCGCATGCCGAAGCCATGTCTATGCTGGGCCATGATCTGCGACGAACCCGCGCTTGTCTCCCCGCCAATCGCTGCTTGGGCAAAGACCTTGCAGCGCGCGCGTGGTTTCGCGGCGGCGCTGCTCGATCTCGTTTTTCCGCCCTCTTGCCTTGCCTGCCGCAAGGCGGTGGCGGCGCATGCCGCGCTGTGTCCTTCCTGCTGGCGGCGGGTCGGCTTCATCGAGAAGCCCTATTGCGAGCGGCTCGGCACGCCCTTTCCCTATGATCTTGGCGTTCCCGGCCTGCAATCGCCCGAGGCGATTGCCAATCCGCCCGTCTATCATCGCGCCCGCGCCGTGGCGCGCTTCGAGGACGGCCCAGTGCGCGACTTGATCCACCGGCTGAAATATGGCGACAGGCTGGAATTGGCGAAGCCGCTCGGCCTGTGGATGGCCCGCGCCGGCCGGGAGCTGCTGGCAGAGGCCGATCTCCTCGTCCCCGTGCCGCTGCATCGCCGGCGGCTGATATGGCGGCAGTTCAACCAGGCCAATGCTTTGGCCGAGGTCGTCGGCAAGGCGAGTGGCAAGACGGTCAATCCCTTCGCGCTTGCCCGCATCAAGCCGACGGTGCCGCAGGTCGGCTTGAGCCGGGTGCAACGCGCCGACAATGTGCAGGGCGCTTTCGCTGTGCCCCAACCTGCACAGATCGCTGTCGCGGGACGCAATGTCCTGCTGATCGACGATGTGCTCACCTCCGGCGCGACGCTCAATGCGGCGGCGCGGGCCCTGCTTCGCGGCGGCGCCGCCCGCGTCGATGTCTTGGTCTTCGCCAGGGTTGTGACAGTCGGATGAAATACCATATCTTGGGGGAACCCTGCGAGGTCTACACGAATGCCGCAACCCGTTGATATTGTCGTCTATACGACCGCGACCTGCCCCTATTGCCTGCGCGCCAAGGCGTTGCTGCGCCAGCGCGGCCTCGAATTCGAGGAGATTCCGGTCGATGGCGATCCGGCCACCCGCGAAGCCATGACGGCCCGCGCCGGCGGCCGGCGGACCGTGCCGCAGATTTTCTTCGGCGAGACCGCGATCGGCGGCTACGACGACTTGCGTGACCTCGATGTCAGGGGTGAACTCGAGACGGTTTTGGCCGACGCGGCGCGATGATCAAATATGCTCTGAAATGCGCGAACGGCCATGAATTCGATTCATGGTTTGCGAGCGCTGCCAGCTTCGATGAACAAGTTGCGCAAGGCCACGTCTCTTGCCCGGTCTGCGCGTCGATAGATGTTGCCAAAGCCATCATGGCACCGGCGCTGACCCATGGCGAAAAGATCGAAGCGCCAAGTGCGCAGGAGAGCGCGGAAGAGAGCGCCCGCAACCGCGCCGAGCTGCATGCCTTCCGCCACTATGTCATGGGCATCACCGAGGATGTCGGCACGCGCTTTCCGGAGGAGGCGCGAAAGATCGCTGACGGCGCCAGTGAGGAGCGCCCGATTCGCGGCCAGGCAACGCGCGAGGAGGCCAAGGCGCTTCTCGATGAGGGCATCGCCATCCTGCCGCTGCCGCTCGCGCCGGACGATCTGAACTAAGCTCTGATTAGCCGCGCTGTCGTAAGTCCCGCACAAGCTGTGCCGTAGACAGTTCCGCATCAACATGCGGAGCACCCATGCCACAGGCTGAGGATACGGCATTCGCGAATCGCGCCGGCGCGCCGTATTCGATTTTTGCCATGGATCTCGACACGGCGTTGCAGGATGCCGCCGAAAAGTTGAGGCAGGGGCGAAAGGCCGAGGCGCTCGCTCCCCTCGCGGCCCTCGATCCGGGCAAGATCAGCAGCGCGGAGCGCTGTCAGCTCGCGGGCCTCATCCATGTCGGCGCCGAAGCCTGGGCCGCCGCCGTGCCATGGTTCGCGCAGGCCCGTGCGCTGCGCCCGGATTTTCTCGAGGCCGTCGTGCGGTTGGCGCGCGTGCTGCAGCGGCTCGGCCGCTTCGAAGAAGCCGCGGCCACATTCGGCGAGGCGGAAAAGCTCGGCCTCGCCGACCCCGTGGCCCATTATAACCACGGGCTCGTCCTGAATGCGCTCGGCCGCAAGGGCGCGGCGATTGCCGCCTTCGATCGAGCGTTACGCTTGCAGCCCGCCTATCCCGAGGCTCTGCGCGCCGGCGGTATCATCCTGTCGGAAAGCGGCAATCCGGACAGCGCGCTGAAATTCATCGAAGAGGCGTTGCGTCTCAAGCCGGATTATTACGAGGCGCTGCTCGACCGCGGCAACATCCTCAACGAGGTCAAACGCTATGACGCGGCGTGCGAGGCTTATCGCGCGGCACTCGTGCGTTTTCCCGGTAATCCGGAGCTGCTCAACAATCTCGGCGTCGCCTTGATCAACACCGGCGATCTGGCCGCCGCGATCGATGCCTTCGATCAGGCGCTGACGGTGTCACCGGACTCGGCCGAGCCGTGGTTCAATCGCGGCACGGCGCTGATGGTCACGGCCGGGCCCGACGCCGCGCTTCAATCGATCGATCGCGCGCTGGCGCTGCGGCCGGATTATCAGGCGGCTCTCGTCGGCCGCGGCGTGGCGCTGAAGGAACTTCACCAATTCGAAGCGGCGGACGCCGCCTTCGATGCCGCCATTGCGCTCGATCCCGACAGCGCTCATGCCCGCAACAACAAGGGCGTGCTGCAATTGCTGCGCGGCGATTTCCGCAATGGCTGGGAGAACTATGAATACCGCTGGGGCTGCGGGCTCATCGCGCATAACGAGCTGAAATTCCCGATCCCGGAATGGCGCGGCAACAGCCATCCGGGCGAGAAACTGATCGTCTATGGCGGGGAGGGGCTGGGCGATGCCCTGCAATTCTGCCGCTACCTGCCGCTGCTGTCGAATGCCGGCATCGACGTCACCTTCTTCTGTCGCAGCAAGATGCTGCGGCTGTTTCGCGGCCTGAGCCCGAAGGTGCGTTGCGTCGATGATCTTGGACCGAACGAGAGATTCGACAGCCAGATCGCGCTTTCAAGCCTGCCGCGGGCCTTCGGCAGCGACCTTCCGACCATTCCGCGGCATGCGCCCTATCTCGCGAGCGAACCCGCGCTGGTGGCGAAATGGACCGAGCGGCTGACGAGCGCCAGTTCCGCCGCCTTCAAGATCGGCCTCTGCTGGCAGGGCAATTCCGACCCGACGGTTGACCCTGCGCGCTCGATTCCACTCGCGCGTTTCGCGCCGCTGGCGGGCGTCAAGGATTTCCGTTTGATCAGCCTGCAGAAGGGCGAAGGCCTGGCGCAATTGGCGACCTCGCCGGCGCTCGCCATTGAAACGCTCGGCGATGATTTCGACGCCGGGCCAGATGCCTTTGTCGATACGGCCGCTGTGATGCAGGCGCTTGATCTCGTCATCACCTGCGACACGTCGGTAGCGCATCTCGCCGGAGCGCTCGGCCGGCCGACCTTCCTGCTGCTCAAGAACATCCCGGATTGGCGCTGGCTCCTCGATCGCGAGGACACGCCCTGGTATCCGACGATGCGGCTCTTCCGCCAAAAGACGCGCGGCGATTGGGACGAGGTGATGCAGCGCGTGGTGAGCGCGGCCGCGGACTTGCGCGATTACAGTTCGGGCCTTCAGGCCTTGCGCTCGGCCGCGATGATGTAATTCACATCCATGTCGCGGCTCGGCCGCCATGTGGCGCTGACGGGGTGATAGACGACGCCGGTCTCGTCGAGGATCTTCAAGCCGCCCGCGCGCAACGCAAGGCGCAGTTCGCGCGGCGTGACGAAATGCTCCCAATCATGCGTGCCGCGCGGCAGCCAGCGCAGGACATATTCCGCGCCAACGATTGCGAGCGCATAGCTTTTCAAGGTGCGGTTGAGCGTTGCCACAACCATCACGCCACCCGGCCGCACCAGCGAGGCCGCGGTTGCGACGAAGGCTTTGACATCGCGCACATGCTCGACGACTTCCATGGCGAGCACCACGTCATAACGTCGGTTTTCCGCCGCGAGCACCTCGGCGGTGGTCTCAAGATAGGTGATCCTGAGGTCCGATTGCTCGGCATGGCGGCGCGCCACGGCAATGTTGGTCGGCCCCGGATCGATGCCGGTCACTTCGCCGCCGAGCCGCACCAGGGCTTCGCTCAAAATGCCGCCACCGCAGCCGATGTCGAGGATTTCGAGGCCGTCGAGCGGCCGGTCGGGCTTAGCCGTCGGTCGGCTGTCGCCGCGCGGCCGGTCTATGAGGAGCTGCTTGAGGTAATTGACGCGCACGGGGTTGAACCGGTGCAGCGGCTTCATCGGCCCTTTCAGGTCCCACCAGGTCGCGGCCAGGCGGTCGAAGCGCGCAACCTCGTCCGGATTGATGCTGGCCTGCGTCTCCGGCGCCTCTACCCCCGGCATCTTAACCCTCCTTCAGTGCCGCTTTTGCCTTGAATTGACTTGGCCGCCACGGTCGTGGTGTAAACGCGCCGCATTGCCGCGGTGCGCAATCCCGCCGCCGTGGTCATAGTTTCCAAAGACCGAAACAAGAAAGCGCTGCCGGACCCAATGGCCCGCCTGGTGATGAAATTCGGCGGCACGTCCGTTGCGGGGATCGATCGCATCCGCAATGTTGCGCGCCATGTCCAGCGGGAAGTCGCCGCCGGCCATGAGGTCGCGGTCATCGTCTCGGCCATGTCTGGCAAGACCGATGAGTTGGTCGCGCTCTGCAAGGATGCCTCCCGTCACTACGATGCGCGCGAATATGACGCTGTCGTTGCCACCGGCGAACAGGTAACCGCGGGCCTGCTCGCCATCGTCCTTCAGGATATGGGCATTCCGGCCCGCTCCTGGCAAGGCTGGCAGGTGCCGATTCTGACAACCGAGGCGGCGAGCGCGGCGCGGATTGCCGGGGTTAACGGCGAGCATATTCTCGCGGGCTTCCTGGCCAAGGAGGTCGCGATCGTATCGGGCTTCCAGGGGCTCAACGCCGCCACCGGCCGGATCACCACGCTCGGGCGCGGCGGCTCGGACACCAGCGCCGTCGCGGTTGCGGCCGCGATCAAGGCTGAGCGCTGCGACATCTATACGGACGTCGACGGCATCTATACGACCGATCCGCGTGTGGTGCCGAAGGCGCGGCGGCTCGATCGCATTGCATTTGAGGAAATTTTGGAAATGGCGTCGCTCGGCGCCAAAGTCATGCAGGTGCGCTCGGTCGAATTGGCGATGATGAAGCGGGTCAAGACCTATGTCCGCTCGTCGTTCGATGATCCCGACGATCCGCGGCCCGGCACTTTGATTTGCGATGAGGAGGATATCGTGGAACAGCAGGTCGTCACCGGCATCGCTTTTTCACGCAACGAGGCGCAGATCACGTTGCGCCGCGTCGCAGACCGGCCGGGCGTCGCGGCGGCAATTTTCCTGCCCCTCGCCGAAGCGCACATCAATGTCGACATGATCGTCCAGGTTGCCTCCGACGACACGGTGACGACCGACATCACGTTCACTGTCGCCGCCAACGATTACGAGCGCGCGCGAACCATTCTAGAAAAGGCGCGGCCGACAATCGGCTTTGCTGCATTGCAAGGCGCCGGCGATGTGGCCAAGGTCTCGGCCATCGGCATTGGCATGCGCAGCCACGCCGGCGTTGCCGCGCTGGCCTTCAAGGCCTTGTCGGACAAAGGCATCAACATCCGCGCCATCACGACATCAGAGATCAAATTTTCAGTATTGATTGACGCCGCCTATACCGAGCTCGCGGTGCGCACATTACACACGCTTTATGGCCTTGATCAGGTCTAAAATCTGCGCATCTTTTTCACCGCGCATCGAATGATGCTTGCGGTCTGATCTTTGCATTGGCTATAGGGAGTGTGTCGCGTTTTGGTGGCATCGGCCTTTGCAATGGCAGGGTTCGTTGAGGGCCCGTCCGATCGCCTCAGTGCCATCGCCGGAGAAGCGTGCGGCGGGCGTTTCTCCAGATTTGATGCCTTCTAGAGTCCCCCTGCGGATGAGACTTTGTGCCGACCTATGAATCAGAGGCTCAAGGGCCGGAAAAGGACAAGGTCCTGCGCGCTGCGCCGGGCGGTCCGCGCCAATTGCTGCGGCGGCTGCGCGAGGTCATGGCCGAGCCGATCAGTCCGCAAGACCGGCTCGACAAGATCGTCATCCTCATCGCCGCGAACATGGTGGCGGAGGTCTGCTCCGTTTACGTTCTGCGCGCCGACGGAAGGCTTGAGCTTTTCGCAACCGAGGGCCTCAATCGCGAGGCCGTCCATCTCACCACGATGCGCAAGGGCGAGGGCCTTGTCGGCCTGATCGCCGAATCGGCAGAAGCGCTCGCGCTCGCCGATGCGCAGCATCATCCATCCTTCTCCTACAGGCCTGAGACGGGCGAAGAGATTTATTCGTCCTTCCTCGGCGTGCCGATCCTGCGTGGCGGCAATACGCTCGGCGTTCTTGTCGTCCAGAATCGCGCCCGCCGTGTCTATCTCGAAGAAGAGATGGAAGCGCTGCAGACGACGGCGATGCTGCTCGCCGAAATGGTCGCCTCCGGCGAACTGCAGTCGATCGGCCTGCTCGATACGGAAATCGCGCTCAACCGGCCGGTGACGCTCAAAGGCGTGCCGATCGCCGATGGCGTCGGGCTCGGCTATGTCGTGCTGCATGAGCCGCGCGTCAGCGTGAAACAGCTCGTTGCCGAGGATGTGAAGGCCGAGACCGAGCGGCTTGAAACCGCGATCGGCGGTGTGCGTGAATCGATCGATAAATTGATCGAGCGCGGTGATCTCGGTCATGGCGAGCATCGCGAAGTGCTCGAAGCTTTCCGCATGTTCGCCTATGACCGCGGTTGGATCCGCCGGTTGCGCGAAGCCGTCGCGACAGGCCTTACGGCCGAGGCCGCGGTCGAGCGGGTGCAAAACGATGCGCGCGCGCGCCTCCAGCGTCAGACCGATCCTTATCTGCGCGAGCGTCTGCACGATCTCGACGATCTCGCCAACCGGCTGCTCTATCAGCTCGCGGGACGCGATTTCGCCACGGCGCAGGAAGACCTGCCGGAAAATGCGATCATTGTCGCGCGGACAATGGGGCCGGCGGCGCTGCTTGATTACGACCGCACCAAATTGCGCGGCATCGTGCTCGAAGACGCTGGTCTTTCGAGCCATGTCGCCATCGTCGCGCGTGCCCTTGGCATTGCGACCGTCGGCGAGGTTTCCAACATCCTCTCCTTTGTCGAACCCGGCGATGCGGTGATTGTCGATGGCTCGACCGGTGACGTGCAGGTGCGTCCGCCGCCGGATGTCGAAAATGCCTACGCTGAAAAAGCCCGCCTGCGGGCACGCCGGCAGGAGCAATATCACAAGTTACGCAGCGTCCCGTCGATCACGAAAGACGGCGTGCCGTTCGAATTGCACATGAATGCCGGCCTGCTGGTCGATCTGCAGCATGCGGAGGAAACCGGCGCCGATTCGATCGGCCTGTTCCGCACCGAACTGCAATTCATGATCGTCTCGCAGTTCCCGCGCATGCAGCAGCAATATGATTTCTACACCGCGGCGTTCGCGGCGGTGGCGGAGAGGCCGATCACCTTCCGCACGCTCGACATCGGCTCCGACAAAGTGCTGCCTTATATGACCCAGGCGGAGGAGGAGAATCCGGCGCTTGGCTGGCGCGCCATCCGCATCTCCCTCGATCGCCCGGCGCTTCTGCGCATGCAATTGCGGGCGCTGCTGCGGGCGGGCGCGGGGCGCGATCTGCGGATCATGTTTCCGATGGTCGCGATCGTCGATGAATTTGCCCGCGCGAAGGATCTGGTGCTGCGCGAAATCGCTTTTCTGAAGCGCCACGGCCACGGCGTGCCGCGCGGGCTGCAACTCGGCGCCATGGTCGAAGTGCCGGCGCTTCTGTGGCAGCTCGACGAGATCTGCGCGCAGGCTGATTTTCTCTCCGTCGGCACGAACGATCTGATCCAATATATGTTCGCCGCCGATCGCGAGAACAAACACGTGTCGAGCCGGTTCGATCCTTTGTCGGCGCCGCTCTTGCGGGCGTTGCGCACGATCGTCGAGACGGCGGCGCGCAACAAGACGCCCGTGACCTTGTGCGGCGAGATGGGCGGCCAGCCGCTGGAAGCTTTGGCGCTCATGGCCATCGGCTACCGCAGGCTGTCAATGTCGCCGTCCTCGATCGGGCCGGTGAAGGCGGCTCTGCTTGCGACCGACCTTCTGGCGGTCAGCAAATTGGTCAATGGCTTGATCGATGCCAAGGGCGGCGCCAAATCGATCCGCGAGCCACTGCGGGCGTTCGCCGAGGATCACGCGATACCGGTCGCCTAGCGCATCGTCCACCGCTGAGGGCGCTCACCACATTGACCTTAAGGGGCCGATAAGCTCTTAAAGACCCATGTTGCCGCAAGAAAAGCTCGATCTCATTCTGCGCCGCCACGCCGAGATTTCGGATCGCCTCGCCTCGGGGCCGGATTCCGCGACCTTCGTTGCGCTGTCGCGGGAACTCGCAGAGCTTGACGATGTCGCCGCTGCGATCCGCGCCTACCGGCACGAGGCGGGGGAGATCGCCGGGATCGATTCGCTGCTCGAAGACCCGGGCCTTGATACGGAGATGTACGGCCTTGCCGAGACCGAGCGCGCCGAGGCGCGGGTGCGTCTCGCAACGCTCGAGCAGAAACTGCGCATCGCTTTGTTGCCGAAGGATGCGGCGGACGAAAAGAGCGCGATCCTTGAAATCCGCGCCGGCACGGGCGGCGACGAGGCGGCGCTTTTTGCCGGCGATCTCTTCCGCATGTATCAACGCTATGCCGAAGCCAAGGGCTGGCGCGTCGAGATTCTTTCGGCGAGCGAAGGCGGCCTCGGCGGCTTCAAGGAGATCATCGCCGAGATCGAAGGCCGCGGCGTGTTTGCGCGGCTGAAGTTCGAATCGGGCGTGCATCGCGTGCAGCGTGTGCCCGAGACGGAGACGCAGGGCCGCGTGCATACGTCGGCGGCGACGGTCGCCGTCCTGCCCGAGGCGCAGGATGTCGATATCGAGATCAACGACGCGGACCTCAAGATCGATACGATGCGCGCGCAGGGCGCCGGCGGCCAGCACGTCAACAAGACGGAATCGGCGATCCGCATCACCCATCTGCCGACCAATACGATTGTCTTCGTCCAGGACGAGCGTTCGCAGCACAAGAACCGGGCGCGGGCGATGGCGCTGTTGCGCGCGCGCCTTTACGATACCCAACGGCAGAAGCTTGATGCCGAGCGCGCGGCGGACCGGCGCTCGCAGGTCGGCTCCGGCGATCGCTCCGAGCGCATCCGCACCTATAATTTTCCGCAGGGCCGCGTCACCGACCACCGGATCAACCTGACGCTTTACAAGCTCGACAAGGTGATCACCGGCGAGGCGCTCGATGAAGTCATCGACGCGCTCATCACCGAGCATCAGGCGACCTTGCTCGCAAGCGAGAAATAGTCAGTCCGGCCCCACAAGCTGTCCTGGCGCCGGCAAGGCCGGGTGGCTTGGCAGGCGCGGGCGGCCGTGCAGAAGGCTTGCGAAAAATCCGGCGAAAGTCGCATCGATTGCCGCAAAAATCGCATTGGCCGCCAGCGCCGGAATTGGCCAGCCCTGCCGGTGCGTGAAGAAAAAATGACCCATCAACGCGAGGGCGACAATGAGCCCCGCGCCGGCGTCGAAAGCGGTGGCGCGTTTGATGAGCGTCAAAACCAGAACCGGCGCGATCAGGCTCGCCGAAAAGATCGCCGCCAGCAGGATCAGCGTACGCGGATCGGCGCGATGATGCGTGAAGAAGATACTGCAAAGGACGATGAGCAGGATCGTCAGCGCCCGGGCGATGGCAAGCCGCCGGCTCACCGGACCGAAGCGCCGCCGCGCCGGATGGTAGATGTCGTGGCCGAGGCTGGTCGCGAAGGATTGAATCCCGGCCGCCGCGACGGCAATGCCGAGCGTCATCGCAAAGACGGAGGCAAGACCGCTGAGCACCGGGCCGAGATGCAACAAGGCCGGCAGATTTTCGAGCAGATAAGCGGCGCTCGTGCCCTGCGGATGCGCCGCGTCGAGCGCTTGTGTGGCGCGCGCTAAGGTCAGCACTGACAGCACGGCCAGGACACCGATGAAGAAAACCGCGAGCGCGCCGGCGCGCATGGCATTGACGCGCCGGTCGCTCGCGACCGACGGCCCGAAGAGCGGCGCAAGAACGGAGAGGCCGAGCGCCAGCGCGACGGCGACCACCGGGTTGAACGCGGGCATCGTTTCCGTTCCGCTGATCTGCGCGAAACGGTCGAGGCCGCCCGTCCAAAGCGGCGCTTCATGGAAGATATGCAGCGCCGCCGGCAGGCCGAGCGCGGCGAGGCTGACAATCGTCCCGCCGACCGCGAGCCAGATGACGCCGGAGAGCCCGCCCGGCACGATCAGAAGCACGAGCAGAAATCCGACAATGTCGATGCTGAGATTGCGATCGATGCCGGTCGTGGCAATGAACGCGCTGAGCGCCGTGTCGTAGCCGGCGAGCGCGACGAAAACGGCGCAGCCCGCGGCAATCATCGCAATGGAGCAGCGCACGAGCGGATGCGGGAAACGCATGCCGACGAGATCGGCAATCGAAAAAGCGGCGCTGCGGCGCAGATAGGGCCCGGTCACGCAAAGCGCCGCGGCGAGCCCCATCGCAAATCCGCCGGAGAGCGAGTCAAACCCGACATCCGGAAGCAGCGGCGGCAGGAAGGGTAGGAACAATCCCGCCGCGAGACCGGCATAGGCCAGCGCCGCATAGGCGGGCGGCAGGTTGCGCCCGCCCGCATAAAACTCCGCCGGCCGCATGGTCCGCAGCCGCGCGGCGATGACGATGAGGCCGAAGAAAATGACGGCCCAGACGCAAAAGCGAAGCGCCGTGTCGGGCAGGCCGACGCGCACCAAAACAGCCAGCAGGCCGAGCCCGACGAAAAACGCGGCAAGCGCGAAGCTGAAGCCGGCGTCGATCGAGGCCCGCGCCATATAGGCGTCTGATTCGTCCTTTTGCGTCATGGAGAACCTGCGGCGAAGCGAATGCGCATCATAAAGCTATCGCAATCTCCGGGAAACCTGTGCGGCGAAACGATTGGGTCCGGCGACGCGTGAGCTCGCACACTTATCGCACACTTGGAGCCGCGCCAGGCGTTCCTATATCCTGCTCGCAATCAGCCAAAGAGGCTCACATGGTCGAGGATATCAAAACCGCGCCGCCTCCGGCGCCGGGCGTCTGGGCGCCGGCTTCGGGCGTTTCCGCGTGGAAACCGCAGCCGGATACGGCGTTGACGCGCTTTCTCGGCGGCTCGCCCGTCGGCGTGTTTTTGCGCCTGTTTTTCCTGTCGTTGGTCGTCGGCGCCGTGCTGATGTGGCTCGACATCCGGCCTTACGACGTCATCGAGGCGGTGGTGAATTTCGCGCATCGGATTTGGGCGCTCGGCTTCGACGCCATCCGCCAGCTCGGCGATTATCTGCTCGCCGGCGCAATCATCGTCGTGCCGATCTGGTTCGTCTCGCGGCTTCTCTCGTCGCGCCGGTAAGTCAGACAGCCGAATGCAGTTCCGCGGCGGACATTTTGCCCGCCGCCCAATCTTCGGCGCAGCGCCCGCGCAAGTCACCGAGCCTGCCGAGTTTTGCCTCCGACAGCCGCTGCAGTAATCCGTCTTTGATCTCTGCCACGAGGCCGACGCCCTTGTAGACGAGGGCCGAATAAAGCTCGATCAGGTCGGCGCCGGCTTCGATCTTGGCCAAGGCGGTCGCGGCGTTTTCAACGCCGCCGATGCCGATCAGCGGAAACTGGCCTTCGACACGCAGATAGGCCTGGGCGAGGAGCCAGGTCGAGAGATGGAACAACGGCCGGCCGGAGAGGCCGCCGTGCTGTTTGGCAATCTCATGATCGGTAAGCTGCTCCGGTCGGGCGAGCGTCGTGTTGGAGACGGCCAGCCCGTCGATGAGAAAGGCCCGGCAGACGCGGATGACGCCGTCGAGCTCGTTGAGCGTCAGGTCCGGCGCGATCTTGACCACCACCGGCACGCGCCGCGCTGCCGCATCGCGCGCGGCCAGGACGTTCGGCAGCAGATCGTTCAGTGCCTGCTGGCGCTGGAGGTCACGCAGGCCGGGCGTATTTGGCGAGGAAATGTTGATGACAAAGAAGCTCGCCACGTCGGCGAAGGTTTTGACGCCCTCGGCATAGTCGGCAATGCGGTCTTCGGAATCCTTGTTGGCGCCGAGGTTCACCGCGACGAGGCCAGGTTTGGCGGCGCGTGCCAAAAGGCGCCGGTGCACATAGGTGTGTCCGCGGCTGTTGAAGCCGAGGCGATTGATGATGCCGCGATCCTGCAGCAGGCGGAAGATGCGCGGCCGCGCATTGCCGGCCTGCGGCTGCGGTGTCACGGTGCCGACTTCGGCAAAGCCGAACCCGAACCGCAGGATGGCATCGACTGCTTCGCCGTTCTTGTCGAAGCCAGCGGCGAGCCCGAGCGGATTGGGAAAATCGAGACCGAAAGCCTGGACTGCAAGGCGCGGATCGTCGGCCGGCGCCGGCGGCAAGGGCAAGGCCGAGAGCGCATGCAGCGTCATCCGATGCGCCGTTTCCGGCGGCAGCCGCAAGACGAGCGAATGCGCCGTCGAGGTGAGAAAACGATGCCGGCTCATAGGAAGCCATCGTCGAATTGGTGCAGGCCGTCGGCGCCGAGCGGCAGGGCCTTGACGGAGACGACCGCATCGAGGTTGAGCGGCGCATAGAGGTGCGGGAACAGGGCGCCGCCGCGCGACGGCTCATAGCGCAGATCGGTGCCCAAAAGCTGCGGATCGACGCCGACGAGCAGCAGGCTGTCCTTGCCGGCAAAGTGCCGCGCTGCCGTGCCGCGCACTTGCGCTGCGGTCGAAAGATGGATGAAGCCGTCGGAAAGATCGGCGGGCGAGCCGGCGAACGTACCGATCAGCTCGGCCTGATGCCAGAGCTCTTCCGGGACGATTTTATAGACCAGCTCCACCGCGAAACAGCCTCACACGCCGAACCGCAAAGGCTTCGCGCGTTCCGGGGGCCGGCGCAAGAGGCTATCTCAAGAGCCTATCTGTCGTCGCTCTCGAAGGCGAGCAGCGCATCTTTCGGCATGGCAAAACTATTGGCGGCGGTCGGAAATGCATGGTCGCGCACGTCGCGGACATAGGCCGAGACCGCCGTTTCGATGAGCGGGCCGAGGTCGGCATAGCGTTTGTTGTGCCGGAAGTTCGTGCCCGTCAGGCCGAGGAGATCAGTGACGACGAGAACCTGGCCGTCGGTGAAGCGGCCGGCGCCGATGCCGATCGTCGGCGTGCCGATCGCCGCGGTCACCCGTTTGGCGACTTCCTCGGGAATGAGCTCCAGCACCAGCATCGCGATCCCGGCCTTGTCGAGCGCGACGGCGTCGCTCAGCAATTGTGCCGCCTCCTCGGCCGAGCGGCCGCGCAATTTCTTGTCGAGATGGGTCTGCGGCTCGAGGCCCAGATGGCCGCAGGCGGGGATGCCGGCGGCGATGAGGGCCGCCGCAATCTCCGGCCGCGCGCCCTCGAATTTCACCATGTCGGCGCCGGCGTCGCGCAGCGCCTGCGCATTGGCGACGGCAGCGTCGCGCGTTTCATAGGTGCGGTAGGGCAGGTCGGCGAGGATCGGCGTCTGCGGCGCGCCGCGGCGGACGGCGCGGACATGGTGGGCGATATCTTCGAGCCGCACCTCCTGCTCGCTCGAATAACCCAGCACATTGGTGCCG
>Ga0153954_1001305_pt1 | contig 13944 bp, 11 predicted proteins | sample TSFL038MetaG_FD_102277 | JGI IMG/M metagenome (GOLD analysis project Ga0153954, IMG submission 102277) | Attine ant fungus gardens microbial communities from Florida, USA - TSFL038 MetaG | ecosystem: Host-associated > Fungi > Mycelium > Unclassified | place: USA: Florida, Wekiwa Springs State... | reverse complement strand
TCCTTGGGCATGCCGAACACGACGCAACTCTCCTCGTCCTGCGCGCGCGTGGTGGCGCCGAGCTTGCGCATTTCCAGAAGGCCCTTGGCGCCATCGTCGCCCATGCCCGTCATGATGATGCCGAGCGCGTTGCGCCCCGCATATTGCGCGGCCGAGCGGAACAGCACGTCCGCCGACGGCCGATGCCGCGACACCGGCGGGCCGTCCTTGATCGCAATCTGATAGCGCACGCCCGTGCGTTGCAGCAGCATGTGCCGCGCGCCGGGCGCGATATAGGCGCAGCCGGCGCGCACCGCCTCGCCGTCCTCGGCTTCCTTCACCTCGATCTGGCAGACGCCGTTGAGCCTTCTGGCGAAGGCCGCGGTGAAGCCCTGCGGCATGTGCTGCACGATCAGGATCGGCGGAGAGCCGGCGGGCAGCGCCTCCAGGACATCGCAGAGCGCTTCGGTGCCGCCGGTGGAGACGCCGATACAGACGATGCGCTCGGTGGTCGGGCGCGCACGGCCCACGACCGGCGGCGGTATGATGGCGTCGGCCGTCAGCTTCTTCTCGACCGTCATGCGCCGCGCCGGCCGCGACCGCACCCGCGCGCGGGCGGCGGACTTCACGGCCTCGCGCAGCCGGCCCGAGCACTCCATCAGCGCCTGGCGCGTATCCATGCGCGGCTTCGGCACGATGTCGACGGCGCCCGCTTCCAGCGCCTCGAACATCAGCTGCGAACCCGCTTCCGTCGCCGAGGAACAGATGATCACCGGGATCGGCCGCTGCGCCATGATCTTGCGCAGGAAGGTGATGCCGTCCATGCGCGGCATCTCGATGTCGAGGATGATGACGTCCGGCAGCGCTTCCTGCAGGCGGCGCGCCGCGGCGAAGGGATCGGAGGCGGTCGCCATCACCTCGATCTCGGGATCCTCATTGAGGATCGAGGTGAGGACCTGCCGCACCGAGGCGGAGTCGTCCACGATCAGCACGCGAAGCTTCTGCTTGGGCACCCTGATGCGCTCCGTTTCCTAGACCCTGAAAATGGTCGGTTGAACTTGCTTCAAGCCCGGCACGACGCTGTGGATCATCGATTCGGAGTGTCCCACCATCAGATACCCGCCCGGCCGCAGGTGGGAACACAATTGCTCTATGACCTTGCGCTGGGTCTCGCGCTCGAAATAGATCAGCACGTTGCGGCAGAAGATGATGTCGACATCGCGGTCGACCGGATATTTCGCATCCATCAAATTCATGCGCATGAAGTGCGTCGTCCGACGCAATTCCGGCACGACGCGCATCTCATTGCTGGCGCGGTCTTTCGACGACAGGAAATAGCGCTTGACGAACTCCGCGGGCACCGGCGCCAGCACGTCGCGCGTGTAGATCCCGGTTTTCGCCAGGTGCAGCACCGCGGTCGAGATGTCCGTTCCCAGGATACGAAACCGAAATCGCGATCCGGACCTTGTCATGTGGTCGAGCACCATGGCCGTGGTGTAGGCTTCCATTCCGGTCGAGCAGGCCGAGCTCCATATCTTGAGATCAAGGCGGCCGCGCGACTTCAAGAGCTCGGGGACGGCAACGTCCCTCATGAAGGTGAAATGCGACGGCTCGCGAAAAAAATCCGTCTTGTTGGTGGTGACGACATCGATCAGATGCGTGAGCTCGCCTTCGAAGTGAGCTTCCTCGAACAGATTATCGACGTACTCGTTAAGGCCGGAATAATTGAGCGCACGGACGCGCTTGTGCAGCCGGCCTTCGAGCATCAAGCGCTTGCCGGCCGGCAGCTTGATCCCGACCTGCCCTTCGATCAATTTGGCGATCGTCCGAAAATGACGATCTGAGAGATGTAGAGTGCCCTCCATTGCAGGCGTCACGACGCTCAGGCCGCAACGGGAGCGCCGGCCGGCATCTCCTGCCCTGATGGCATGCCTTCATGAGCCATCAGGCGCGCGAGATCGAAGACGATGACGAACTTGTCGCCCTTGCGGCCGATCCCGGCGATGTAGTCGGATTTCCATCGGCCGCCGACCGACGGCACCGATTCCATCGTGCTCTCGTCGATGTCGGTGACTTCATAGACGCAATCCGCGACGAAGCCGACGCCAACGACACGATCGCCGATCGGCACGTCGAGGATGATGATGCGCGTGGCGTCGGTCGCCGCGACGCTCGGCAGATCGAGCTTCAGGCGCAAATCGACGATCGGGTAGCCGCTGCCGCGCACGTCGATCATCCCGAGCAGGAAGTGCGGCGCATGCGGCAGACGGGAAATCGGCCGCATGTCCAGGATCTCCCGGACGTTGCGGATCGAGATGCCGAACGTCTCGCCGGCGAGACCAAGCGTCAGATACTGCGCCGTTTCGGCCATGTTACTATCCCCAAACCCTCAAGAAGCCTTGACGAGAATGCGGCCCCTTTCGGGGCCGCGCCCCTTCATGCCCTGCGTTGAAAACCGGCGTCGAGCTCGTCCTCGCCGTCTTCCATGGCGAATGCAAACCCGCCAGCGCTTGCCGACTTGGCGCCCCGCGCCGGCTTGGCGGCAGCCGGCTTCCTGCCGCCGCGATCCGCCGAGGCCATGCTCGCGGCCTTGGCCTTGAGCTGACCGACAGCGCGGTCGATCGGCGCCCCGGCATCGGCCCTGGGTCCGGTCGCCACGTCGTCGATCCGGAAGTAGGCGATGGTCGACTGCAGTTGCTCGGCCTGCGACGCAAGCTCCTCGGAGGTGGAAGACACCTGCTCCGACGAGCTGGCGTTCTGCTGGCCGACCTTGTCGAGCTGCTGGATCGCCTGGTTGATCTGGGACGAACCGACATCCTGCTCACGGCAAGCCGCGGTGATCTCCTCGACAAGCTCGGCGGTCTTCTTGATATCAGGCACAAGCTTCGCAAGCATTGCGCCGGCATCCTGGGCAACCTTCACGGTTTCTCCGGACAGTTCGCCGATCTCGGCCGCGGCCGCCTGGCTGCGTTCGGCGAGCTTGCGGACCTCGGAAGCGACCACCGCGAAGCCCTTGCCATGCTCGCCGGCACGGGCGGCTTCCACCGCGGCGTTCAGGGCCAACAGGTCGGTCTGCCGCGCAATTTCCTGGACGATGGTGATCTTCTCGGCAATCGTCTGCATCGCTTCGACGGCGCGGCCGACCGCGGCTCCGCTCGCTTCGGCGTCCTTTGCAGACTGTGCCGCGATCTTCTCGGTCTGGTTGGCGTTCTCGGCGTTCTGCTTCACGTTCGCCGCCATCTCCTCCATCGAGGAAGAAGCTTCCTCGGCCGAGGACGCCTGCTCGGTTGCGCCCTGCGAGAGCTGCTCGGCGCTCGCCGACAATTCCTGGCTGCCGGCGGAGACGTTGTGAGCGGCCGTCAGAGCCTCCGAGACGATCTGCCGAAGCTTCTCGACCATGCGCTCCAGGGCAATTCCGAGCGTATCCTTCTCGGACAGGCGCTTGGCATCGATGGTCAGGTTTCCGCGCGCGATCTCATTGGCGACGCCCGCCGTTGTATTCAAATTGACCGTCATCGCGTTCAGGGACTTGATCAGATCGCCCACCTCGTCGTCGCTGGAAGCATCGATCTTGTGGCTGAGATCTCCGATCGCGACGGCGTCGGCAAGTCCGACTGCCCGCGCCAATCCGCGGCTGATGTTGAGGGCGATCCAGAGCGCCGATGCGACCGCGATCAGGAGCGCGGCGATGACGACGCTGATCATCAGCATCTTGGCAAAGGCGGCCTCGCGCGCGCCCGCGTCGGCGACTTCGGCCATCTGCTGCTCATTGCGCTTGACGTATTGCTCGATGGCGTCGAGGCTCTGATTGAAAGCCTTGCGGCCCTCGCCGCTCGCGATCGCGGTCGCTTTGATGTTACCGGCTTCGGAGGCGAGACTTGCCGCCTTTTCAACGGCCTTGGTCAGGCGATCGAGCTCGGCGGCAAGCGCGCTCGCGGACGCGCCGGCCTGCTCGCCGGAAATTTTCGCGACATCCGCCTTGACGGCGGCCAGCTTCTGCAGCGCCTCCTTCACGTCGACTTCGACGTCTCCGAGATTCGAATTCGAATAGGCCGACACGACCGCCCGCGCAATACGCGCCGCATCGAACTTGGCGGTCATCAACAGCGTCACCAGGCGCTGGCTTTCAGACGCATTCTTGTTCAATTCCGCGATCATGGAATCAAGCGTGGTATCGAGCGCCTGGACCACCGGCTGCCCCTCGCCCTTCCAGAGCTCGGCCGCCTTGTTGTTCGAGTTCAGGAGCGCAAGCTTGCTCGCCTGCTCCTCCAATTCGTTCATGCGCTTGATCGGCACGGCCGCCGCGTCGAGCATCTGCTTGCCGGCTTCGCTGGCCTTGCCGTAGAGCTCGTCGCGCAGCTTCGTCACCTTGTCGCGCCGCGCGACCATCGTGCTGTAGCTGTCCTGCGTGTCCTTGTCATTGGTCGCGTAGATCATGCGCGACTCCGAACGCTGCTGGCCCTGGATGCCGTTCATGACATCGGCGGCCATCTTCAGCCGCAGCGCCTGAGCGACGGTGTGTTCTTCCGACTCGCTCAGCGCGGAAAGTTTGTTGTAGGCGATCCCGCCGGTGATCATCGAGAGCACGATGACGGCACCGAAGGCGCTTGCTAGCTTTGCTTTGACCGTAAATCTCATGGTTCAGCCCCTAAATTTAAAATCGTCTCAGCCCGAGACGTTTCAGTTCAGAATGCGTTCCAGGTTGGGAACGATGACAAACTCTTCACGCCACTTGGTGATGGAACGGATGAATTCGGGCTTCCAATGCATGCCGACGCGCGGCGTCGGCTGAACATCGGTGTGCGAAATTTCGGTGACCTCGTAGACCTTGTCGGCGACGATGCCGACCAGCACGGATTCGTCCCCGATATTGACGTCGACAACGACGATCCTTGTGTCGGCGGTTTCCTGGCCGATGCGCATCCCGAACCGGATGCGCAAATCCGCCAGCGGAATGACATTGCCGCGTACATTGATGACACTCGGCACGAAGGACCGCGCGCCCGCCACCTTCGTGGTCGGCACGGGATCGATGATCTCGCGCACGAGACCGGCATCGAGCGCGAATTTCTCCTCACCGAGCCCGATCATGACGACCTGCATCGAAGCGGCTGCATCCGCCGCGGCGCTCTGCCCTTGATTCGGATTCACTACGCAGCCTCGCTGGTCAGATGCTTTTCGGTGCGGAATTGAGCCAACGTGACGAGCTGCGCCACGTCGAGGATGAGCGCCGCCGTTCCGTCACCGAGGATGGTGGCGCCGGAGAAGATCGCGACGTCCGAGTGCAGCTTCGAGAGCGACTTGATGACTGTCTGGTGGTTGCCGATGATCTGATCGGCGACCAGGCCGACCCGGGTTTCGCCGGTCGAGATGATGATGGTCTTCTGGTGCTGCTCCGGCGCGTTCGGCGTCTCCAGGATCTCTCGCAGGCGCAGGAACGGGACGAGGTTGCCGCGCACATTGAGGAAGCTGCGGCCGGTCGAACGTTCGTCTTCCGCAGTGAGCTCGACGCACTCCTCCACCGCCGACAGCGGAATGATGTAGCGGCCCTCGTCGACTCGGATCAGAAGGCCGTCGATGATGGCAAGCGTCAGCGGCAGTCTCAGGACCACGCTGGTGCCGTGGCCGGGCACGGTCGAGAGATCGATCGAACCCCGCATGTTCTCGATGGTGCGCTTGACCACGTCCATGCCGACACCGCGGCCGGAGAGCGCCGAGATGGTCTGGGCAGTCGAGAAGCCGGGATGAAACAGGTACTGATGGATGTCGTGGTCCGACAGCGTGGCGCCGGGGGCGATCAACCCCTGCTCCTCGGCCTTGGCGCGGATGCGCGCGGTATTCAACCCGCCACCATTGTCGCGCACCGTGACCAGCACCTGGGCGCCGGAATGGACGGCCTGCAATTCGATGCGGGCCGTTTCCGTCTTTCCGGCGGCGGCGCGATCGGCCGGAGATTCGATACCGTGATCGATCGCGTTGCGGATCAGATGCACCAGCGGATCCGCCAGGCATTCGATCATGGTCTTGTCGAGCTCGGTCTCCTCGCCGATGGTGACGAACTCGACCGGCTTCTTCAGGTCCCGCGACAGGTCGTGGATCAGCCTGCGGAAGCGTCCGAACAGCGAACCGATCGGCACCATGCGCGCGCCCATCGTGGTGTCGCGCAGGCTGCCCGCGAGACGCTCGATCTCCTCGGCGATCAGCTTGATCGACAGATCCGAACCGGCGCCCGCCAATTGCGTGAGCCGCGCTTGCGCGATGACGAGCTCGCCGACCCGATCCATCAGTTCGTCAAGCCGCTTGGCCTGCACGCGCACCGTCGCGATGCCGCGATCATCGGCGCGCTTCGGCTCCTCGCGCGATCGCTCCGGCGCCACCGCGGCCGCCTTTGCTTCCAGTTTGGCCTCGATCCTGGCTTCCTTGACCGGCTCGTCCAGCAGCTCCACAACGGGCGGCAGCTCTTCCGGCGCCGTCCCGGCCAACGCGGCCTCGGCCTTCGTCAACGGCGTCAGCGTCAGCTTCATTTCATCGAGCACGAACATGAAGACGTCGTCGATCGCGGCCTTGTCGCAATCGCCGTGCAGGGTGACATCCCATTTCAGGAAGCAGTCTTCCGGCTCGAGATCATCGAGATGCGGCACGGCGTCGGTCAGGGGAACGGCGAAGCACGGACCGAGCTTGCAGAGGTCGTCGAGGAAATCGAGCGGGTTGGAGCCGTTACGCAGGATATGGGTGTCGAACTCCAGGCGAAGCTGCCAGCCGCAGGCGCGCTCGACCGACGGCGGCGACGCGGCGGCCTCCGGCGCGGCGGGCGCGAGCGGCGCCGGCATCGAGACGAACTGCCGGAGATCGTCGAGGATGGCATCGCCGATGATGGAATCGGTCGAGTCCGGGGCCTCGATCAGCGCACGGATATAGTCCTTGGCCGCAAGCGCGACCGAGATCAGGTCCTGCGTCGGCGTGATCTCGCCCTTGCGGACGCGATCGAACGCGGTCTCGAATTCGTGCGTGAACGAGGCGACCTTGTCGAAGCCGAACATGGCGCCGGAGCCCTTGATGGTGTGCAGGGCGCGAAACGCCGAGTCGACCAGCTCCCGGTCGTCGGGACGCTGGCCGAGATCGAGCAGCGCACCTTCCAGGGTCTCGAACAGCTCGCTTGCTTCCTGGCGGAAGACCTCAGCTGGATCGAGTGCGCTCATGCGCGCACCAGCTTGCCGACGACTGCGAGCAGCTGCTCAGGCTTGAACGGCTTGGTGATCCATCCCGTCGCGCCGGCGCTCTTGGCTTCCTGCTTGACGCTGTCGCTGGATTCGGTGGTCAGGAAAACGATCGGCAGGCCCGTCAGCGTCGGTTGCTTGCGCAGCGCCCGGATCAGCTCGAGGCCATTCATCACCGGCATGTTGAGGTCGGTGATCACCATGCTCGGCCGGCTCGACTGTGCCATGGCAAGCCCCTGCGCGCCGTCGGCAGCCTCGATCACGGTATGGCCGGCCGGCTCGAGCGCAACCTTGATCATCTGGCGGATGCTGGGAGAATCGTCGACCGTGAGGATCGTTGCCATTTGGCGGCTCTCCTTATTGATGGAAGTGATGGTCAATGATCTCGTCGCTGACGAAGCCGGCGCGGCGAAGCACATTGCGGAAGGTTTGCGAAAACGCGGTCAGAACGACCTTGCGTCCCTCGGCCTTTCCCGTCTTGGTGGTCGAGAGCAGGAGCTGGATCGAGGTGACGTCCGCCTTGTCGACACCCGAACAATCGATCTCCAGCTGCTGTTGTCGACTGAAAGCTTCGCGGATCGTCTCATGGATGCCCCGGATGGCGCCGATGCTGCAGTCTGCCGGGAGCTGCACCGACGATTTCGAGTCCGAGGAATCACTCATGGACAGGCTCCGGTCCTCTTGCAGCGACCGAATCACATGGCCGCGTTGAGACCGGACTATTCGGAGATGTTGGTGATCAAACTCCTAATTACTGAGTCCGTAAGATCACGGAATGAACGTGCGCCGGCGCACGGACGGCGAAATCGCGTGCGTATGAAATCGCGTGCTTTTTAACACTTGGCCGCGTCAGGCGCGGTCTGATATCGATAGAATGACAACCGGACGGATATGCTCATGAGTATTTTCGCGGCAAATGATGTTTCGCCCAGGCTTTTGATCCCACTCGTCGCGGGGCTGCTCTGCATTTTTTCTTCAGCGCGCGCCGCCGATGACGAGGCGCCGAAGGGCGAGACAGTCACCGTGCTGAAGGCTGCGAAATCCTGCTTCGATAATATCGTCGAAGTCTCGGGCATCGTCATGCCGCGCGAAGAGACCGCCGTCCGCCCCGAACGCATGGGGCTCAAGGTCGCGGACGTCATGGCCGATGCCGGCGACACGGTCTCGGCCGGACAGACACTCGCCCGGCTCAACCTGCCGGAGGGCGGCACCATCGTGGTGCAGGCGCCGGTTGCAGGCGTGATCTCGGTCTCCAACGCCACCATCGGCGCCTTCGCCTCCGGCAAGGGCGAGGCGCTCTTCAACATCATCGCGCGCGGCGAATATGACCTGGTCGGCCTGGTGCCGACCTCCGACATCGGCAAGCTTGCCGTCGACCAGCCCGCCAGCGTTCACGTGATCGGCTCGGGCGATGTCGACGGCAAGATCCGCCGGGTCGGGCCAACCATCGAGCCGAACAGCCAGCTCGGCCAGGTCTTCATCGGCATCAACACCGACAAGCGCCTCCTGGTGAACGCGTCAGGGCGGGCGCTGATCAAGACCGGCCAGAGCTGCGGCATCGCGGTGCCGCTCACCGCGGTCCAGTATGGCAGCGCCGGCACCGTGGTGCAGGTCGTGAAGCGGGACCGGATCGAGACAAGGCGGGTCGAAACCGGGCTGATGTCGGGCGGGCAGATCGAAATCCGCGACGGGCTGAGCGAAGGCGACGACGTCGTCGCCCGCGCCGGCGCGCTCTTGCGCGAAGGCGACACGGTACGGCCGGTGACCGCGGCAGCGCCGGCGGCGAACGCGAAGTGACGGCGAAGCTGTCATTCCGGGGCGGCTCGCAGAGCCGAACCCGGAATCTCGAGATTCTCAGGTGCGCAATTGCGCACCATAGTTCGATGCTCCGCATCGCCCCGGAATGACGGCAGGGATCAGCCGCCCGAGGAGTCGGCGGCGGCGAAGCGGATGTCTTCGAGCAGCGAGGACGACACCGAGGGCACCTGCTCGCCTTCGGAGGCGCGGGAGATCGCGACCCGGGTCCGGTTGAAGACGGCGTCGGCGTCGAGACCCTCGGTGGCGAGATTTTTCAGGAGCTCGGCTACCAGCACACTGTGTTGGCCATTGGAATCCTCGACGACCTTGCCCGGCGTGGCCGAGGTCAGGATCAGCGCCTTGTCGGGCGCATTGATCGGCGCCAGCCCATGCGAATAGGAACGGAAACGCCGCTCGTACGGATTACGGCGGGACGCATCCATCACGACCAGCTTGGCGCGGGCGCCCTGCGCCTTCATCACCTCGAGCACGGACTCGACGCTGACACCCGCGCGGCGCACGTCGCTTTCCTTCCAGATCGCCGCGTCGACGGGGATCATGAAGCTTTCACGACCGACCTGGACGCCATAGCCGCCGAAGAACAGCATGACGACGGAGTCGGAGCGGATCCGGCCGCGCAGGCGGTCAACCGCACGGATCATGTCGTCCCGGTTGGCGTCCTCGACCACGTCGACGTCAAATCCGTCACGGCGCAGCGACGCGGTCAACGCGCGCGCGTCATTGATCGGCTGGGCGAGGGGGGCGGCGGCATCGGGATAATGGCCGTTTCCGATGATCAGTGCCACGCGCGACGCCTTGCGGGGCAAGCGCGAACCATCCTCGGTGCCAACAGCCTTGGCCGCATCCAGGGCACGCAGGTTCAACGCCGCATGCGCGCCGATCGCAAGCGATACCGTCGCCGTCAGGGCAGCGGCAATCGCCAGGGTCCGGCGGGAGATGGGGAGATGCGGTACTTTCATCACAATCATTCCTGCCCGTTGCCGAAGACACGCTTCTTGGTCGCGTCAAAGCTTCTGAGGTTTGAGGAGTTGCCGGTGAGGTGTCGCTAAATTGCGCTGAATTTGCGGCACCGCAACAAACCCTCCCTTAACCGTTCCGGGCTCGCCGGGCAATACACAACCTTTGCTTGACATATAAGACATTGATTAAATTGATTAATCTCTTGCGCCTAAATTGATTAACCACCTGGGCCGCCCACCTTTGGCTGCATCCTGGCCTGAAATAGCCCCTATTGGTGTGACGAAGGTCACATTTGTATTTCCCGCCTCCTCATGCCAGTTTTCAGACACTTGCACCTTCCGGACCGGCGCGGGCCATCCGAAAGGCGCGACGAGAGCGCGATGAGATCGGGATCAATCGTCATCGCGCTCTCGATGCTTGTTTGCGCATGATCTTTTCGGAAAGCCGCGACACACTTGTCCGAATCATGCGACGGCACCGTGCGGAAGAGATTTTGATGGGTTTTCACACTTTCGCCGGTGCCGCCTACCGCGCGTTGACGGGGGGCAAGGACGGACCGTCGCTATATGACGTCTGCGACCCCTTGCTGCTCCATCCGGGCCGGGGCGATGCGCATCTGGCCAAATTCTACAAGACGGCGCTGGGCAATCCGCCGCTGCGGGCGCTGCTGCGCCGGGCCGGTCTGTCGGACCTCAACGATACCTCGCGGTTGTCCGCGCTGCGTGAGGCCCTGACCCGGGCCCGCGACGACGCCGAACCGGACTGGGAAGCGATCGGCAGGCCAGTCGCCGAGTTGCTCGACACGGTCAAGCTCTCGCACCCCAAGCCCGCGCCCCTGCGTCCCAACGGCGCCGCGCCCGACCTGCCTGACATTGAGCGGGTGATCCGCACGTCCGCGGCGCATCTCTTGCGCTCGTTCCGGAAGAACGGCTTTATTCCGACCTATGCCGCCTTCAACCTGATCGGCGATCCCGATTTGCGCGGCCGCGAATTCCTGATGGCGCTGACCGGGCTGAATGCGCGCGGCTACAAGAACTCGACGCTCCTGTTCAACCTCGCGCGCATCTTCATCGCCCGTTCGCCGGCGAAGGATCTGATCAACCCGCCCTGGCGCGGCATCGCCGAGCCGATGTGGCAGCCAATGCAGATCCGCCACCGGTCCGCCTATTATGATGCGTTCTTCACCGAGGCGCTGCTCTCCTATCTCGAGACCGGCCTCGCCTCGCCGGGCGAAACCGCTTCCGCCCAAGGCGCGATTTCGCAGATGGTCGAGTTCTGCATCGGCACCAGCCGCGAGGAGGTGCGCTCCCATGACGGCTCGACGGTGAACGTGATCACTGCGCTCGCGCCGGCGCCGCATCCGCGCTTCTCCCGCTTCTTTACCCAGATCAAGCAGGATCTCGGCTTCGGCATCTATGTGCCGGATTGCGACACCACCGCCTGCTCGTTCTCTGCGGCGACGCAGGCGGGTTCGACCGATCCGATCCTCGACCAGCCGCTGCTCGACTTCTATGCCGGCTACCAGGTCCGCGAGGGCGCCAACGAGCCTGTCGTGACGGTGCCGCTCAACGACAACATCGATTACGAGGGCGCCGTCGCGACCTGGATCGACAACCTCGCCGGCGAGCGTCCCTACGGCAACGACCTCGATCCCACCCTCAATCTCGACATATTGGAAGTCAGCTTCCGCAATCTGGCGCGCTGGAAAATATTGGAGACGCCGTCGCGGCTGGAGACGCTTCACCGCATCATCGGCTTCCAGCGCCGGCTCGCCGAGAGCGGCGCCTTCGCCAATCCACGCTCACACATCTATTATCTGCCGGAGCTGTACTGCGCCTATTTCGGCCGCTGCTATGCCGCCTTCGTCGCGCTGCCGCCGGCGGCGCGCGCGGCCATCGATCCCGGCGGCGCATTCGAGATCATCCGCACGCAGGTGCTCGCCTATGTGCGGACCGAACTGATCACCGCCGAGATGAACGCCTTCGACGCGGCGCTGGCGCTGATCGCGCTCGGCCATCTCGGCGCCGAGGTGGCCACGTTCACCCCGGCGCTGCATTGCATCATCGCAAGCCTCGGTGAAGGCGGGCGGCACGGCCCCTACCGCGCCTATGAATGGAACAAGATGAAGACGCCGACGCGGATCCTGGTCGGCGGCCCCGAGGTCACCTCGGCCTTCGTGCTGATGGGGCTGGCGCTGGCGCGTCGGGCGATGCTGGGAAAGCACGGCGTTTGATTGGCCCCCGCCACCCTTCCCTGGAGGGAGGGTCGGAGACCATCGCGTGAAGTTGACGGTGCATGGCGGGCCAAAGCGCTGGCTTGAGCGCAAAATTCCGCCCACAATCGGAACATAGTTCGATCGATTCCAGTTTGGCTTGTTGGCTGTTTTGCATGATCCGGACCCTCGCGACCGTCATTGTCGTTCTCGCGCTGCCGTCGCTGGCGATGGCGGCCGACGTTACCGGCGTGCCGAAAATCCGCGAAGGCGACCAGATCACGATCGGCAGCACGCGGATCCGGCTTGGCGGCATCGACGCGCCCTCGACCGATCAGCTCTGCCTCAATGCGCATGGCGACCGCTGGACCTGCGGCATCGCCGCGCGCGACGAGCTGATCAAGCATGCCGGCAACAGGAGCTGGACCTGCCACGCCCGCTCCATCGACCGCCGCGGCCGCACGGTGGCGCGCTGCGAGGTCGACGGCGAGGACATCCAGAAATGGCTGGTCTCGAGCGGCTGGGCGCTGGCCTTCACCCGCCGCTCCCACGACTACGAAGCTGCCGAAAAGGCCGCGCGCGACGGCAAGGCCGGGATGTGGCAGGGCGCCTTCATCGCGCCTTGGGACTGGCGCGTGCGCAACAAGAAGACGCCGATTCTCGGCGCGATCAAGCTGCCGGAGAACGCGCACGCGATCCTGCTCGCCTCCGCGTCAGGGCCGGTCGCGCCCTCACCCGACTGCACCATCAAGGGCAATGTCAACAGCGCCGGCGAATGCATCTATCACAGGCCGACCAGCCGCTGGTACGCGCAGATCAAGATGAAGATCTCCAAGGGCACGCGCTGGTTCTGCTCGGTGGAAGAGGCCGAGGCCGCCGGCTGCCGCGAAACGCGGCGGTAGGGCTTGGCCATCTCGTCCGATCTCTCTGTCGAGGCATATTCACCTCGCCCGGCTTATCCCCTCTACCGGAAAGCGAGTAGAGCGGGTAGAAAGCAGGCGTGACCGATCATCTCATCGACCCGCATACTGATGCCCGTCACCGCACGCGGCTCGAACGCGTGCTGCTGACGCTGCTTGCGATCGTGCTCGCCTACACGGCGGTCGCCTATATCGTGCTGCCGGCATTCTGGACTCACTATGAGCACCAGAAAGGCCTCGCCACATTGCCGATGGTGACGCGCACCGCGCAGGGTATTCCCGGCGACGCCATCAATGTCGGCCTGATCGGCAGTGAGAAGGACGTGCTGTGCGCGATGAACGCGGCCAAATGGGACCCGGCCGATCCCGTGACGTTCAGATCATCGATCGAGATCGCCGGCAGTGTGCTGCTCGACCGTCCCTATCCCGACGCGCCCGTGAGCAATCTGTTCTATCTCGGCCGCCGCGAAGATCTTGCCTTCGAGAAGCCGGTGGGAAAGAGCGCCGACCGCCGCCATCATGTGCGCTTCTGGAAAGTGCTCGACAAGGGCGAGGAGCAGCGGCCGGTGTGGCTCGGTTCGGTGACGTTTGACAGGGGCGTCGGCGTCAGCCATTTGACCGGTGCCATCACCCATCACATCGCCCCCGATATTGACGCTGAGCGCGACGGCCTGGTGAAGGATATTGAGGACGCCGGCATGGCGACCGCCAAATATCAGGTGACCGGCGTCGGACCGACCCTGACCGGGCGCAATGGCGAAGGCGACCCCTATTACACCGACGGCGAGGTCTGGCTGCTGCGCCTCGTCGAGGACTGCCGGAAGCAGACCGGCCCCAT